>Ga0210405_10000386_pt1 | contig 61028 bp, 53 predicted proteins | sample IncBWH11MmetaG_FD_155492 | JGI IMG/M metagenome (GOLD analysis project Ga0210405, IMG submission 155492) | Forest soil microbial communities from Barre Woods Harvard Forest LTER site, Petersham, Massachusetts, United States - Inc-BW-H-11-M | ecosystem: Environmental > Terrestrial > Soil >...
AAACTGTTGGAGGCGTAGTGTCAGCGGCGTTCTTAACCGTAATCGCCACCGCCGTGCTCGTCGCCGTATTTCCAGCTGTATCCTTAGCCACAGCCGTCAGTGAGTGACTGCCGTTCGTCAGCGTCGCCGTGTTCAGAGCATAAGAGTACGGGGCTGAAGTATCGGCCGTTCCCACATTCGCTCCATCCACGCGGAACTGTACGCTTGCCACCGCGACGTTATCGCTGGCGTTCGCAGAGACCGTGATCGTTCCGGTAACCGCCGCCCCATTTGCCGGCGACGTGATCGAAACCGTCGGAGGGGTGGTGTCGGTCGAGTTCTGCACCGTCACTGAAACCGAGGCGCTCGTCCCAACATTTCCATTCACATCCTTCGCGGTAGCCTTCAGGGTATGAGTACCGCTGGTCGACTTCGTTGTGTCCCAGAGATAGTTATACGGCGATGCTGTCAACAGACCACCCACATTTGCACCGTCGAGCAGGAATTGAACGCTTGTCACCCCGACGCTGTCGGTGACGGTAGCGGAAACCGTCACGCTCCCCGATTCTGTTTTACCGGCAGTCGGCGCCGTGATCGTAACGGTCGGCCCGGTCGTATCCCCATTGCTCGCTGGCGCGCTCTTGTTTGCACTGACCAAGCCTGCGCATCCGGTGGTGAATCCGGTGGTGAATAACGATAGGCTTATTAGTCCAATTAGCAGGAATGCATGTTTGGCCCTGATTTTGACTGCTCCGCTTGATTCCCGGATGGCGCTCATCGATCTCCTCAATATCCTCAAGTCACTACTTCTCAAGAGCTGGCGAGATACCGAAAGGGAGCAGCAAAGTCTTCCGCCGCGTTGTTAGGCTAGGGGAGTCGGCGTGGACTCGCTACTGTTCGGAGGGCGCAAATTGGTGCAGGTGTGTAGAACAGGCTTCAAGCTGTCCCGAGGGACACTCAATAAATGGGAATTGTCCAACCCATTGAATCGCTTGAAAATAGGCCCAAATTTCCTATCTTTTCGGGCAAAATTCCTAGCTCGGGCAAGAGCAGTCGCGATAGGTGAAGCGATCCCAAATGGGTTAGGCCTGCATCCGCAAATATGGAATAACCCGGGCACTGAAGGCGAGCAAGGGACTCTTGGAGGACAACTCAGGACGCCTGGAAGCCAGGCTATGCTAATGTGGTCTTATTCGAATCAGGAGGCTGAATGAAGTGGATCTTTGCCCCAGCACAGGAAGCGTTCAAGGGCGCACGTGACCGCTGGGACGAACTCAATGCCGCACGTGGAAACCATATCTTGCTCGACTCCCTCTTCGTAGATAGCGCTCTTCGTCACTTTGGAGATGAAAACGTTCTCCTCGGCGTGAAAAATGACTCTCGGCATTCTGGCCTGGCGATGTTCAAGAAAAAGGGGCTCGGCTCCTGGGAGACTTTCCAACCTTCTCAGGCACCCATCGGTTTCGTCCTTCTTCCGAAGCATATAGATGTCCAGGCTGAGATTTCCGCAATAATGCGTTCGCTCCCTGGCTACGCTCTGCAGTTAAGCCTGTTACAACAGGACCCAAACTACGCTATGGCTCCCTATGCCATCGAGAGCCGCCGATTTGAGACCGTTGACTACATCGTAACCGCCCGCATTCCCATGGTTGAGACCTTTGAGGATTATTGGAAAACGCGGAGCACAAACCTGCGCCACAACATCAGCAGGCGTCGCAGAAGAATGGCGGAAAAGGGGCTCGTTCCCGAGCTCGTGACTTTGACCAGCGCACAGGATGCGTTGGATGCGTTGAAAGCGTATGCGAATTTGGAATCCAAGGGTTGGAAGGCGCAATTGGGCACAGCCGTGACGCTCGAAAATACCCAAGGGCAGTTTTATCAGGATATTTTTCAACAGTTCCTCTCACGCGGGGAAGCCGCGATCTATCAGCTCCGCGTAAACGGCGAAGTCATTGCCACAGATCTTTGTCTGCTAAGAAACGAGACTCTTATCGTTTTAAAGACAACCTACGACGAAGCATGGAAGGATTACTCCCCGGCAATTCTAATGCGCGAGGAAATCATGAAGCAGTTGTTCGCGGAAAAACGCGTTCGCCTGATCGAGTTCTACGGTCGAGCCATGGACTGGCATAGGCAATGGACGGATGAGATTCGGACAATGTATCACGTGAATTGCTTCCGTAACGAGTGGGTGCGCTCTCTGAAAGAGTACAGAGAGCGCGTCAGAGCTAAGACACCTTCGCAGGATAAGCCAGAGACCCCTCAGCAACCGTCGGCACCAATACCAGCGTTCAGCCCGGCAAAGCCTGTTGATCCAAAGTGATTGTAGTGGGGGCCGCCTGAGTCGCTCTATCCCGATCTCTGTGGCCCCAGGACCGGCACGAGGAGAAACATTGATGCTCGGAGTCTGCTCGACGTCAACAAGCGCCGAATGTCAACTCGGAGCAATTGCATGAGCGCCGGTTCGGAAAAATTTCTGGTTCCCGCAGAGCAACATCCCTCCGCGCGCAGCTTCGCATTTCGGAGAATTTCGCGATTACCAGGCATATCCCAGAGCAGCCCTCGCCACCTTTTCTTCTGGGCTAGGAATGCGATCTACCACAGCCTGACCGCTCTTGGCATTCAGCGCGGCGACGCTGTGCTCGTACCAGCCTACATATGCACTGCCGCTGTCGAGCCCATGGAAGCGTTCGGCGCAAAGGTTGTGTATTACGAGGTAGGGCGGGATTGTCTTCCAGACCTTTCAGACCTAGAAGCAAAAATCGACGCCGGTACGCGAGCAATTCTGGCTGCTCACTACTTCGGTTTCCCTTGTGGCATCCGAAAAATCCGCAGAATCTGCGATCAGCGTGGCTTATACCTCATCGAAGACTGTGCCCATGTCCTGCAAGGAGAAGATGGGGGCCAGCCACTTGGCACCTTCGGCGACGTTAGCGTCTTCAGTTGGCGCAAATTCCTTCCGCTCTACGATGGCGGAGAATTGATTCTGAATCGATCTAAGCGCCAGTTGACCGTGGACATGGATACCGAAAGCCTTCTCTTCACCATACGAGTCGCCAAGAACCTGTTGGAACGTGGCCTTCCTCGTAATATCGCCTCAGCGCTTGCGGCCGTGCGCCCTCCTCACGCGTCCCCGACGGAGCCGCTGGCCGCGGATAGCAGCCCTGCTTCGCCTCCGACTCACGCCGGACAATTGCTCCACGTCTACCCCAACAGCATTTCCTTTGAAGAACGCATGGTAAATTTTCCAATTTCGCGCTTGTCGCGTCTGCTTTTGGACCACTGCCGCTTGGCTCCGGTCATCGAGAAGCGCAGAGCCAACTTCGCGTACCTCCGGCGCCGACTTGCAGAGCTGCAAGGCGTTAGACCTCTTTTCGAAAGTCTTCCCGATGGCGTGTGTCCCTGGGTCTGCCCCATCTTCGTTTTGGATAGGCCCAACAGTCAATTTCCCCTGCGTAAGCTCGGTATTCCCGCCGCCAGTTGGGGCGGCGTACGTCACCCCGGCATCTCTGCCGCAGAATTCCCGGCAGCAGACTTCCTGTATGAGAATCTCGTCTTTCTACCTATTCACCAAGACTTGCGCACAACTGACCTGAATCTTATCGTCGAAGCGGTGAAAACCGTCTTAGAAGCCCGCTGAGTTAAACGCGAATTCCCCTAAAGGCTTCCGCTCGCCGGTGGAATCGTGTGGGAAAAAGAATGGACCAATTACCCTTCCGTCTTCCTCGGATATGCTAAACCCGGTGAAACGTCACGCTTTATCTATTGAAAATAAAGAACTTATTTTAATCTCGATTTGGAATGTCAGTTGCCCATTAGGTTGCCATGATAGCCCAATTTTCAGCATCTGAACCTGGGACGTTAGTGTTAATAGGTGGTAGTTTGCTTGCTGCATCGCTGATTCTGCGATGGGTCGTGACAACTGTGGTACGAGCGTTTAGTCGCAGTCCGAAGGCTGATCTTCGCACGCAGGAAAGTCCGCTCAAGTAGCCAGTATCGCAAACACCGTTCTACGCACATTACTCCTTTGTTCGGCTGCCCTAAACAACTTCTCTAAACTGAAGAACTGGTGCGAAGCTTAGGCTTGAGCTCCGTTGCTCGTCTGGTCTTGCCCCAATGACTCGATTTTTCCCTGACAGCCGGTGGCTATAACTCAGCTCCGAAGTCCCCGAGCCTCGCGGGCATATCCATAAGGCCCTATGAATCCTGCAAATTATGGCTAAAACCCATTTCGCAGTTCACTAGACCGAAACGATCAGCTGGCAGGTCCTTCGTGGCAGCGCCACTCGAAGTCCTAAGCGACGCCGAACTTGAGATGAGAGAGATCTCCGGCAAGTCTGCGGAAATCTTGCACCTTTTTGTTCAGTTTTCCTGACAAGGCGCAGCCAAGGCGCATGCTGGGAGTTAGGCAGTTTTGTGGCTTGCTCTTGACTGCGGAAGCGCTCAGCTGACGTTTTTGTTTCCGGTCGCCCCAATCAGCTAAGACTTTTATTCGCAACACATAGGAAAGAACCCCCATTTGCACAATTTCGGCGCATTCTAAACCGTGTACTTGCAAGACTTACGGACAGCTCCTACCAGAAGCCTTACGTTTGCAACATTTACAGAAAACACTGGCGGAGGGCTCAAATCCGGGCGCCGCCCGCCGTTCTTCCGCGCGAACACACAGCGACGTTGGCAACTCCAATGTTTTGATGCTTTTACCTAAGGGCTCTGTGGGCTCCATGGGTACCCCTCACCAACTTCTGATAGGGCCAGGGCACAGGAGTAGCAAGGAGGAAACTCTTAACCCGCTGACCTGTCTCAACAAGTCCATGGGGCACGAGCTCTCGTGAGCGGTCAGCCCTGCTCGCCTAGATACGCACCCAATTCTCTGAGAGCTACTTCTGGGATTCGTTGGAGGGAAGAGGCCAAGGCTTCGCATCTAAACGCTTCGATAGAGTCGTTTAGGGGTTGTACCTCGAAATCAAGCAACAAACGTCGGAGTTTCGCTTCAGCTCCCCGTAAGCCGAAATAGTGCCGCAGTCGCGCGGACGCATTTCCTTGCATCCGGGGCTGCTCTGAATCCAATTCCCAGGGGTGCAGGTAGACACATGCGGCTTGTTCCTCGCTTTTGTTGAGGTAGCGGAGTCCCCACCTCGTAAACCAGTATGGCAATAGCCTGAGATAAGCCCCGCCACCTAACGGAGCTCGCATCCCCCCCAATTGGAGCGTCGGCATAGGAAACTCGATCATCGACCCATTGTTCGTCTTGACAGTAAACGGAAACCGTGGCCCCCTCGGCCAACCGTAGTTTGGGTGTTTGATAGGGAAAACGCTGGAATCGTAACTGAAGCCCAATTCAATCAGGATCTCAAAGGCCCACAGGCAATCCCGCGTGATCGAAAAGCTGGGCGCGCGATACCCGTATACGGGCGCCCCGATAACATCTTCGAGCAGGCTTTTGGCGGCGACCGTGTCTTCGCGGAATTCTTCCGTGCTCAACGTATAAACAGATCGGTGAACATTGCTATGGCATGCAACTTCGTGGTGCCGGTCTGCAATCTCCCTGATGAGTCTGGGGAACTTCTTGGCCACCCACCCTAACGTGAAGAAAGTAGCGCGCGCGTTTCGTTCTTCAAGAATTGAAAGAAGCTTCTCTGTATTCTGCTCAACCCGGCTCGGAAAATTGTCCCACTCATCCACCACAAACGTTTTCGAAAACGCACTGACTTGGTAATAGTCTTCGAGGTCGATTGTGAGAGCGTTTTTCATTTTCCAGCTTCTGAGAAGCCTCGAAATATCAAGAAACATGCCGGACAGCAGACCGCAGGCTGCAGTTTCGATTTTGTTGACGCTGCTTTCAGACTATTATAGCGGACCTGATGAGGATCCTGGTTTTCACATCTCTGTTTCCCAACTCGCAGCGACCTGATTTTGGCATCTTCATCTTCCAGCGTATTTCGCATCTCGCCCAGCGGCCGGGAACTACTGTCCAGGTGGTCGCTCCCGTACCTTATTTCCCCTCATGGATACGCTCAAGCCGGTGGGGGAAATATAGCCGACTTCCCTATGAGGAAAGAGTCGAGAACCTGAGCGTGTACCACCCTCGCTACCCTCTGCTCCCCGGCCTTTTCATGCCGCTACACGGTTTCCTTATGTTCATCGGTTCCCTTCTGCTTGTCCGGCGGCTGCATCGTCAATTTCGGTTCGACTGTATAGACGCCCATTATGTCTATCCAGACGGCTTCGCGGCAGTTCTGCTCGGCAAGATGCTCGGGTTGCCGGTATTCGTCTCCGCGCGCGGAACGGACATTAATGTTTTCCCAAGGTTTCGTTGCATTCGCCCCTTGATTATCTCGAGCCTGCGCAAAGCTGCAGGAATAGTCGCCGTTTCAAGTGCCTTAAAGAATGCCATGGTGGAATTGGGACTGCCTGCCGGCAAAATTCGTGTCATACCGAATGGCGTCGATACAATTCGGTTTCATCCGATCCCGCAGCATGAAGCGCGACAAAATCTTGGACTGCCCCAGAATGTAAAAGTAATTGTGTCCGTCGCTTCCTTGACAGAGGGAAAAAACCACGCCGTGCTGATTTCTTCCTTCGCCAAGATGCTCGGAGACTCCCGAATCGCTAAGCTTTTCCTCATCGGCGAGGGCCCCGAGCGCACCGTTCTGCAGGAACTGATCGGCAAATTGCGGCTGGAAGAAAATGTGATCCTCGTCGGTGCTAAGCCTAATCAAGAGCTTGCCTCATGGTTTAGCGCCGCGGATGTGAGCTGCCTGGTCTCTTTGCGCGAGGGCTGGCCCAACGTCATCATGGAATCGATCGCCTGTGGCACACCGGTCGTAGCCACTATGGTTGGAGGCGTTCCTGAAATCATTCACTCCTCCGAACTCGGAGTGCTGACTGAGCAAGACTCCGATAGCATCGCCGCCGCCTTAGAATCGGCCCTCGCCAAGACATGGGACCGCGAGGCATTAGCATTGCACGCCCGCTCTCGCGGGTGGGCCGAAGTGGCCGGCGAGGCCGAGCAGTACTTGGCCTCTCAGATGCAAGCCTCAGAATTGCCCAGAGCGCGCTCATAAATTGTGGAATAGATTGCCGTGGTTTTCGACCAGGTATGATTCTGGCGAACCCACTCGTTCCCCTGTCTCCCGAGCTTTGCGCGCAGCTCCCCGTCGTCCAGAAGGCGCTGCAAAGCATCTGCGAGCGCAGAAACGTCTCCTGGTTTAAACAGAAGGCCCGTTGACTCGTTCTGGATCAATTCTCGGTGGCCACCAATGTCGCTGGCGACCAGGGGTTTGCTCATGGCCATCGCCTCGAGTGGCTTGAGCGGGGTTACGAGTTCCGTCAGCCGCATCGAATAGCGCGGGTACACAAGAATATCGATCAACGAATAGATGCGTGAAACATCCTCGTGCGGGACCCTTCCGGGCATGATTACTTTGTCTTGCAGCGACGATTTCTCGATGAGCTCCTTTAGCTCCGCTTCCATCTCGCCGCCACCGACAAGCAGAAGAACAAGGTCATCGCGAGTCTCACACAACGCCGCGAAGGCCTTCACCAAAAGATCGAGACCCTCGTACCTGTAAAATGATCCGACAAACCCGAGTACCTTCTTGGCTGTGATCCCGAACTTTTTTGCAAATTCCGCGTCAGTGTCCAAGGCACAGAAGTCTTGCGGATTGATTCCGTTATAGACAACCGAGAGTTTCTCCGCTGGTATTCCTCTCTGGATCAGATCGTTTTTGATCCCTTCGCAAAGCACGCCAACCTGGCCGGCTCTCCGACAAGCCCAGGTCTCCATCGACCGCACCATTTTATATTTCCAGGAATTGGCCGAGTAGGTCCCGTGATCGACCGCGGCGTCTTCCCAGAACGCGCGAATTTCGTAGACCACAGGAATGTTCAAACTGCGCGCCGCCCAAAGAGCAGCAAGGACATTCAGCACCGGCGAGTGCGCGTGCAGCAAAGCCGGCTTCTCGATCCTTGCGACCTCTTCAATCCTCTTGGCCAGCAAACGTATGAGTTGAAATTCAGATAGGAGCGGCACCGATCCTGAACGCAAAGATCCACTGCGATAAAATCGCCACCCCCCAATCTCCTCTATTTCCTGAGACGGCCCCTTCCAACTCGCCTCGTGCTTGGGAGAAGTCAGAGCAACAGGGGCCCACCCCCGCCTTTTTTGGTCTTCGAGGATACTCCATGTCCGAAAAGTGTATCCGCTATGCAGAGGGAGGCTGTGGTCCAGAACGTGCAAAATCTTTAAGTTTGCAAGATCAATTCTGAAAGATTTGTTCAATTCTCAGGGCTCTTTCCGCTCCCACTCACCTGCATTTGCGTTTGAGGGCGTCCGATTGACACCTTTAATGAACCATCGATCGCATCCTGATAAATTATGTAGATGACTCCGGCAGGGTCGATCGCAATATCTTCATACCGGTGGTGCCGCGCGCCCGCGCCAGAAACCACTTGAATTCTCCAGGCCGTTCCGTCCCAATACGCTTGCTTAACCGCGCCGGCGTCCTCATACACAATATGAGGATTCCCTGCTGGATCCAGCGCCTGCCGCGCGCGATACCCAGCCCAACTCCCGGTTAAGGAAACCTGTTCGATCGTTTCGATCTTCCAAGAGCCGTCTTTTTGCTCCCAGGCGTACTTTAACTCCTGGCCGTTTTCATAACTAATCTGCGCCTTCCCATCATGATTCAATACCAGCGAGTTCCCCATCGCCCCGGCGGGCGCGTTCGGACTTATGCTTGGCGAATCGATTACTTTTCGCTGCCAGTCCTTACCATCCCAGTAGGCGTACTTTAGCTCTCCTTTTGTGAAGACGTCATAGCTGATATGCGGATTCCCCTGAGGATCGAGGAGCATCGAATTCCACTTTCCGGTTTGCATATCAGAATCAAAAACCCGAGCCATCCACACTCCGTTTTCCATGGAAGCGTACTTCATGTGGGCGACGCTTTCCTGGTACCAGGTAAGATGGGGGTTACCATCCGCTCCGATTACTAGCGAGCAGGTGTACTCAATCATTCCGGACTGAGGATCGACCTGCTGAATATTCCAGGTGTGGTTTTTGAAAGAGGCAAACTTATAGGAGCCTGGAGTAAAACAGATATATGGATCGCCCGATGGGTCGACGGCCACTCTCGTAAATATCTCCGAATATCCCCCGCCCGGCGCCAGATCCATGGTAAACCAACGAGGACTATCGGCAGGCCGAAAGGCGTACCTCACTCCACCTGAGAAGTAGCTGACGTGCAAGTTCCTGTCCTTATCGACGGCGATAGAGGCTTGGACGCCAAAGGTATCGACCGTCTCCGTGGTCCATTTCCAGGTTTGCGCACCTAGGCACGCGGGAAGGAAGAGAATGAAAAAAGCAAAGAGCAAGATCCTGGGCCCTGCGAAACCCGGCCATTCGGTTCGAGAAGGTTCCATAGCCATTTCAACACTCCACTTTACTGATTCTAACTCTCACGCACCGCGGAGACTCCACAATCATTCGAGAGACGCGGCACTCACCCTGCCGGTGCTTGCACCAATTCCGAGCTGGCAGAGTCCGCAACCTGTTCCGTCACGGCGGAGGATAGTTCTTGCTTATAAAGGATTTTTAGAAGCGCAGCAGCTGCGGCCAGCTGAAACCAGAGATCAAAGTACGCTCGAGGCAGAAACGCCCCGCTGACGACGTACGCCAGCAGACAGATTTCGAGCATGTTCGAATAATTGGTAACCCACGCAAAAGAGGGCTGCCCACGGACGCGCCTGCGCATGGTCCGGAGGGTGTAGAAAGTACCCCCGAGCACAAACAAAAAGATTCCCAGCCCAACAAATCCCTGTTCACCCAAGGTCTGAAAATAGATACTATGCGGACCAGCAAACTGGTACTGAGGCGTGAAGCGCGCCTCCAACGCCGGCGTGAAGGTTTCAAAACCGCCGCCCATAATCGGATATTGCGAGGCAAAGACCCAGGCAAATTCCCAAGCATGAAGCCGACCTTCCGCGGATTCATCCAGTTCGCCGTGCGCAAAATTGCCCATGCGACTCATCCACGCAGAGGGCGCAAAGGTTAAGACGAGCACAGCGAAAACGGCGAGGAGCGCGCCGGCGATCAGCTTGTGTTTCGACTTCAGAGAAATTGCTGCCAGGACAACGGAAAGGCCCAAGAGAGCGCCACGCGAATAGCTCAGAATCACAGCAAGAATGCTGCAGTAAAACGATGCCCACAGCAATTTGCGCAACCGGGGAGATTCTACTTCTCGAGTCATGTAAAACATCACCGGCAAAGTCATGTTCAGTGCGAGCCCCAAATCATTGTTGTCGTAAACAAAGGAATCCGGAGGCCCCCAAATGCGAAAATTACCGCCAGTGGTAAGGCCGAACAGCGCGCCCTTGATCGCCAGGGCACCAAAGCTGAAGGCGGTGACTAGGAAAAGAGTATCCAGACGCTTCTTCGAGGTGACCACTAAAATCAGCACAATGGTCATCAGCAGAACTTTGCTCACTCGAATCAGCTGGAACCGCGCGTCATCCACGTGATCGGCAAATATCGCGACTTGTGTTGCATTGATATAGGTGATGATGATCCAGGCCCAGAAAACAAGAAGCATAACGGTCTCCCGGACGAAGACTCCTTTGTTCACGTTTCGAAAGAACACCAGTCCGAGCAGGGTGGGGATCGCGATCACCGTGGCAACCGGAAAATCGTAGGCCATCCCATAAGCGAAGCGGTGAGGATTAAAGTAAGCCACCCAAACCCACATCATTGCGCCAAAAAAAGGCCGGATGAAGCAGAACGGTATCGATCCGAGGATGATGGCTAATACGAGGAAGTCACGCATTGGTTGTTCGAGGCCGCTGGCAGTCGGATTCGTTTAGGGCATCATCTGATACGGAAGCCCTGGCGCCGGAGGTGTTTGTCGAATTCCGGTCTGTTGCGGAAAGAAACAGCTGATTCAATTTGAACGCAAACATCGGGAAAGAGCGTTCGTTCCCTATCTGCGAACGCCGCAACTCAAAACAATTATCACCGTGTTCATTCGTTCCCTCTACGGTCGTTGCCGCCGAACGATAGCCGTTGCGCAGCAGAACCGGTCGCGCCGTCGTTCCGCAATCCCCCGGCTTGCCGAAAGGATACGCAAAGTGCACAGCAGGGCTACCGATGCGGTTTTCGAGAACCCGTTTAGATTCACCTAATTCGCTTTCCAATTGGGCTCCCGTCAGTTGGCTGACGGCGGGATGTGTCATAGTATGCGATCCGAAAGTTATTCCCTCGCGACCCATGGCACGAATCTGTTCCCAAGTCAGCATTCGATCTCTTAGCTCATCTTGGGGCAGTATGATTCGCTTCTCCAAGCCAGCGCAATATTCTTTGCGGCAATGGTCAGGAAGGGTACGCAGATATTGGATAATATCCGCAGCCGCCTGAAGCCGCGTGTGAAAGGAAGTTAGCTGAAAACTCCGATTGCCATTCAGATCAATTTCGAATTTGTCCTCGGGAAATACCTGAAGTGCCAGGAAGATCCTGTCATACCAGGGAACCTGGCCCGTCTCAATGCAAGCCACCGGCAAAAATATTGTCGCGGGAATCTGATATTTCCGCAGAACAGGAAACGCGTGTGTATGTAAGTCGCGGTATCCGTCATCAAACGTAACTGCGACTGCATCGCCTTTTCCGGAAGGCTTCTCCATTTCCGTGCAAAGCTCATCCAGGGAGAGGACCCGATACCGGCGCCGGACGTACCGCATCTGTGCTTCGAATACATTGGGAGGTAGCTCACTGAACAACGGAATGCCGGTCGTCCCGATTCTGTGGTAACACAAAACTAAATATTTTGGACGGCCAGATCCACGCGAACGCAGCCTCCTCCCCCGGTTGCTCGCTTCGAGTTCATACCGGCGCGTAAGAGCTTGAAGAATGCGCAGTGCGCCAGTGTGAAACAGAAAGGCGGCAACAGTGTCGCGCCATTTGGGCCGGGAGCTGGCTTCTTCGTGGACGCCGCTCCGTTGAGGCGCCAAGAGTTCCGTTGATGTTTTCTCAACTGGCAATCGAAACCTCGCGGGCGGTTTTCAGATGTTCGCGGTGCCATAGTTCCAGAGCTACCAGGTACCAGACGATTTCCCCGTAAAATCCGGCGTTTCCCTGCCTATGCAAACCGATTAGCCTGTCCAGGAAATCCCTACGGAAATAGCCTCGCTGTTGCGTTCGAGGGTCACCTAATACGTCCTGCACAAGGGCCTTCAATTTGGCATCGTGCAGGAACCATTCTCCCAAGGGAACTCCAAATCCGTGCTTTGTTTTGTAAAGAACCTGTTCAGGAAGAATTCCCTTCATTGCCTGCTTGAAAATGTAGCGCTTCTCCAGGCCCTTTAGCTTGAGGATCGTTGGAATCCGGCCTGAAAATTCGACTAGCCGCGTATCCAGGAGGGGATAGCGAACCCGAATTCCAGCCATCTCCGCTGTTCCGCTTACTTTGCGCAAGTCATTGTCGGCTAGCGTCATCTTCACATCCATGTACATTAGCCGGTTCAATTCACTCGAGGCGCTGGCGGTCTGAAAATGTTCTTCTGCGATTGACAGGAAATCGGATTCGGATGTCTGCTGCACGAAGTCGGGCTCAAAAATCTCCTGGGCACTCATGTTGAGAAAAAAATTGTAGGAAAGAATGCGGCGCGGGTTGGCGATCTTTGCGCGCCGGATATAGCGACGCGGCAGGCTCAACTTCCCATCGGTGTCAGGCAGAAGGCTCGCTAGTGGCTCAATCAGGGCTGCTCGCATCCACCTCGGTACTGAGTGGTACAGCGCAAATCTCTTATCGGTGGCGTATCTCGCGTTTCCGCCGAAGAGTTCGTCTCCTCCGTCACCGGCGAAGAGCGTGTCCATTCCATTTTCACGAGCGAGAAGCGCGCAATGATAGGAAGCAATCGCGGAAGAGTTGGCAAATGGCTCATCGTAATAGCGAATGAGTTTCGGGATGGCGGTAGCGGCGTCTTCGGGACTCAGGCAACGCTCAAAGTGGTTTGTTTGAAATCGTTTCGCAATCGTCCGTGCATATTCGATTTCGTTGTAACCCTGGACTGGGAACGAAATGGAAAATGTCTTCGCGGGCTTGATGCGCTCGGACATGAACGCCGTTACGCTGCTACTATCGGTCCCTCCGCTTAGATAGGATCCTGTTTTTTCAGGCGCACAACCGCTCAGGTGGCGATGAACTGCGCCCCGCATTTCTTCGCGCAGTTCGCGCGACCAATATTGCTCATCATGGCCTACGTCCTCGCGGTAGGCGAGATCCCAGTAGCGATTGGTCTTGACCTCTCCGCCCCGGAAGGTCAAGAGAAAGCCAGGGCTGAGCCTCTCCATCCCTCGGAAGACGGAAAGTGGAGCAGGAACAACGCTGAACAACAAGAATTGCGTAATGGCTTCGGGATTGATTTCGGCCGGCGAGTCCATACCGGCTCGCACGGCGGCGGCTCGCGATGCAAAAAGCAAGCGTTCCCGTTCACGTTTCCAATAAAGGACCTTGAATCCGAACCGATCGACAGCGAGCACGAGTTGTTGGTTCGTTTCGTCCCAAATCGCGATCGCGAAAGCACCCTGCAAATATTCCACAAAGTTCGGCCCGCGAAGAACGTACAAATTGGCGACCGCCTCGGCAAGCGACAGTTGGCTCGATGAGAGTCCTTCTTTTTCGAGAAGCGCTGAGATTTCATCGGAGTTATAAAGATCGGCGTCCAGCGCGACTCTTATCCCGCGAACCTTGCCAGTTTGTTGCGTAGGCCAACGGCGGCTTACCCCGATTGCGATGGAATTTCCAACTAAACTCTCGCAGCCCGATTCTTCTGGCAAAGAGAGCGCTGCCAGCATCTCGTCGAGGTTTGCTCGGGGAACTTCGACACCAGGCTGGCAAAGACCGCAAATTCCGCTCATCCGATTGCCCCCGCTGCGAAGCCTTTTTGCCATTTGCGAAACATGAGCACCGACCATAGATAGGCGGAGCGATCAAATGTTCCGCGCTGATGCTCGGCCCAAATTTTTCCTAGATACTTCGGATCAAGGATTCCGTCATTGACGCCAAAGATAGCTTCGTGGGCCATTTCCTTCAATTCGTCCCGAAACCAGTGCGCCAGGGGAACTGCAAATCCCTGCTTCCTGCGGTAGAGAATGTCATTCGGGAGCGTCGGCTCCATGGCCTTCTTGAAGATATATTTCCCTTCCCTGCCTCGCAGCTTCAGGGAAGAGGGCATTCGCGCCACCATCTCCATTAATCGATGATCGAGCAGGGGCGCGCGCACTTCGAGCGAAACGGCCATGCTAGCGCGGTCGACTTTCGTCAAGATGTCGTCTGGCAAATACGTTTTGATGTCAACGTACTGAATGCGCGAGAGGGGATCTTCCGTGTCGGAACGATCGTAGTGATGGCGCAGGACGTCGATGGAATCATAGCCTGCCAGCCGATTCCGGAAATCTTTCTGGAAAAGCTCGGATTTTTCTCCGGGACGAAAAATGGATATCGAATTGAAATAGCCTTCCAGAGGATTGCGCGACAGACTCTGAAATGTGGCCTTGGCGCGGAATATCCGAGGAGCCCAAGCCAACGCTGGATACCAGCGTCCGAGAGGTCCGAAAACGCCGGAGCGGATACCCGCGGGCACGCGTGCACGAACACGATTTTCCATCACATCAAACTGATACCGCCGGTATCCCGCAAAACTTTCGTCGCCACCGTCCCCTCCGAGGGCAACCGTTACATATTTCCGAGCAACACCGGAGACGTAATAAGTTGGAATTGCTGAGGAATCGGCAAATGGCTCGTCGTAGTGCCAAGCTAATTTGTCGACAATCGCCAGAGCGTCCGGTTGAACGACTTGCTCGTGATGTTGAGTGTGGAATTGTTCGGCAACCTGACGCGCGTATTTGGATTCGTCGAACTCGGGAACTTCAAAACCGATCGAACAGGTCGTGACTGGCCGATTCATCAGCCGCGCCATCGTAGCCACGACCGCGGATGAGTCCAGGCCGCCGCTGAGAAAGGCTCCTAGAGGCACATCGCTCATCAAACGTATGCGGGTGGCTTCGCAGAGTTCTTGGCGCAAGCGTTCGCACCAATCCATTTCGCTTAGATCTTCAGTCTCCCTAAAAGACAGTTTCCAATAGGATTGTTCACGAAGAGAGCCATCGCCCGACACGACGATGTAGTGTCCGGGGAGAACCTTTCGGACGCTGCGGTAGATGGTTTTTGGCGCGGGAATATAGCCGAAGGAAAAGTAATCGCAGAGGGCCTGTGGATCCATGTCGCGATCGAGGCTATCGCCCGCCAAAAGGCACTTCAGTTCAGACCCGAAGAGGATCCGCTTGGCATCGGCCGAATAAAACAACGGTTTCTTTCCCAGACGATCGCGCGCCATAAGGAGTTTCCGCCGAGTGGAATCCCAAATGATGACTGAAAACATACCGCGCAACCGGGCGAAGCAATCTTCACCATGCTCTTCGTACAGATGCACGATGGTCTCTGTATCCGAGCGTGTGGCTAGGGTGTGCCCCTTCTCCAGCATCTCTTTGCGCAGCTCCGGATAGTTATAGATTTCTCCATTCAGCATCACCCAGATGCTGCCGTCTTCGTTCGAAATAGGTTGGTGGCCCCCCGAAAGGTCGATGATGCTTAGGCGACGGAAGCCTAGTCCGATTCCAGGGCCAACAAAAATGCCTTCGTCATCCGGTCCGCGGTGAACGATGGTTTCGTTCATGCGGTGGATGAGATCCTGCGCGATTTCCGTGTGCCGTTGGTACTCAAAGATGCCGGTAAGTCCGCACATAAAATTTATTTCCGGGGCGCGGCTGGAACCCCGCGCTTCCTGGCGAGTTCAAAGTAGAGATTGCGATAGCCGTCGATCATGTCTCGCAGGCTAAAGTGTTCTTCCACTCGCTTCCGTGCCGCTTGGGCGATCTCCTGACGAACGATCGCATCGCAACCCATCCGTTCGAGAATCGTGGCAAGAGACATCACGTTTCCTGGCTCGAAAAGCCATCCCGAATGCCCGTCTTCGATCAGTTCCGGATTACCGCCGACTCTTGTTGCGACCACCGGTAAGCTGGAGGCCATGGCTTCCAAGAGCGTGTTTGACATGCCCTCGCTGAGCGACGGAAGTACGAATATGTCCATGGCATTTAGTAACGGTGCTACGTCCGAGGACGCTCCTGCGAACACCACTCGTCCGGAAAGCCGTGGCGATGCGGCGACGAATTCCTGGTGCTTCACAAGCTCCGGTCCGGAGCCGACCAAAAGAACCTGAACGGGTACCCCTCGTTCAATCAAGAGGTCCGCCGCTTTTAAAAGTGTCGTGTGGTCCTTTATGGGCACCAGGCGGCCGACTGACCCGATGACCACGCTTTTGTCAGCCAAGCCGAGCCGCTGGCGAGTCTCTTCGCGCTCCCTGGAGCGCCGGACGAAGCGGGACGTATCAACTCCATTCGACAGTACTCTAATTCGCTCGACAGGAAGCCAGGCTTGGCGGGCATGGTAGGTGCGGAGCTCTTCCGTAACTGTGAAAACGGCGTCCGCGGCGGCGTAGGCGCAACGTCGTAAAAGCCGGCGGCGATTTGGAAGACCCTCAAGCATGTCAACCTCGTAGCCGTGCTCACTGTGAATCTTCACGGGGACGCCTGACAGGCGTGCCGCTGGCATGGCTTCGATTGCGCCCCAGTTCCGCGAATGCACGATATCCGGACAGAACTCGCGCATGATTCGCGCCAGACGGCCCAAGAGAAACTGAAAACCTGGATTCAGCCTGCCAGCCACATATAGCTGGCCCTCGAAACCTCCAGCTCTCGAAAAATCCTCGTCGTATCCACGAATGGTGCAGATGCGATGTTCGAAGCATTCCTGGCCAAGACCGTTGATGACTTTCAAGATCCCGACTTCGGTGCCACCCATTCCCATACGATCTATCACATGCAAAACACGCAGTCGCGGTTGGCCAGATTGTCTGCCGACTCGCTGGTTCATTTCTGCTCTGGAGTCACCATCCGGCAGTTCTACAGGGCTAGCTTGCTCCGGCGGTTTCACAGCACATACTAGTGCGCTGTTCACCAAAGGGATTTCGTGTGGGGTGACCATTAATTTGGACATTGAGGCGCTCTACCTGATTGTTGCCAAGCAGGAACCCGCTGCCTGCAATAAAAGATGCTCCAAGTGATTCAGGTTCTCATGCCAGCTAAAGTTCTTGCGGACAAACTCGACGCCGTTGCTGAACCGGCAACAGAGCGCCGGGTCTTCGAGAAGAGCCACAACGGCATTTCCAAAGTCTTCCGCATCATCCGCGATGAGCAGGGTCTCTCCATGTTTTCCACCAATCGCCGCGGCAGGTCCCGAAGTGGAAACGATGGGTTTGCAGGCTGCGAGTGCTTCCAGCAGTTTGTTCTGGATACCCTGAGCAATGCGAAACGGTGCAACTACGGCGGCACAGTTGGCCAAATACACTTCGACGTCTGGGACGGCGCCAGTGACGACAACTCCAGGCAGCTTTCCCAATTTGTGTACTCGGTTGGATGGATTGCGGCCGACGATCAAAAAACTTAGCTCCGGATGACGCTCCCGAATTCGAGGCAGAATCTCTTCGGCGAAATACGCGACGGCGTCAACATTTGGAAGGTAATCCATCGTGCCAACGAAGAGAGCGAACGGTTGCAGGGCGCGAATCGATTCCGGGAGGCCGGCGCCTCGCCCAGCAGGAATCTCCACGCCGTTGCATACAACCTGCACGGGCGGTATTCCTTCTCCACGTAGCAACTCAGCTTCCTGGAGGGTAGTGACTATTGTGAAGGCACTCGCACGGGCCCATTTTTCTTCGAAAGCCGCGAGAGTCTTGGCTTCACGTTCGTAGACCCAGGATAGAGGCGGACGCGACCTCTTCGCGTACTGGCTCCATTTCGCGGAATCAATGTCGACAAAGTCCATCACGACAGGGATGGCAAGGCCCAAGGGAATGTACTGCGCCATGGACGAGCAATAAACAAAGATCACATCGAAGGTCTCGCTGGCGAGGGCGCGAAGTATTTCAGCCTGGAACTTACTCGAGGAAAAAAAACCGCACGAGAGGGGTTCACCGCGCAAGAGGCTTTGCGCTGCGCCTGTCACTTTCCTCACGCGAGAGCGCGTTTCCACATAGATGCGTCGGCAGTAGTCTTTCAGCGCGGTTTGTTGCTCCGCTTCTGCTTCGGAATCCGCAAAACAATATAGGTCAACCGTGTGGCGTGCTCCGAGGAACTTTAACTCATGGAAAGCACGAATTTTCTCGCCCTTATCCGGTGGATACGGAATTCGGTGCGCAAGAAATAAGATCTTCATGGGAACAACCGGACGGCGGATGGTCCCAGCCACTTGGTCACCGAAAAAGGAAGGTTTTGCCAGAGTCGAATGGCCATCTCAAATTTCGGATTCACGGGCGAAAAATTCGGGACGGTTTTACGCTTCACCAGGAAAATCTGATAATCAAGCTGCTCGGCGGTCATATTCCACTGCGATTTGAACGCAAACGCTCCGGTGCCCTTTTTACTGCGGCCAAAATCAAACGTGCGAAAGCCCGCCTCTCCAGCCCATTTGATTAGTTCCCAGTACATGAAGTTGTTAGCTGCCAGGCGAGTGGCATCGGGAGTCGCGCCGGCGTAGTAGGGCAGAATAGTGTCCCTGAAAAAAAAGGAAAGCACACCAGTTACAGGGCGGTTCCCGTCGTATACCAACATGAGCTGTGTGTGGTCAGGGAATTCGTCCACGATATTTCCGAAGAGGGCGCTGGGGAAAACCGGTGTTCCTAGACGGTGCATGCTCTGCGCGAAAAGTTCGTAAAACGCATCCAGCTGATCCATGCCACGCTGCGCGCGCAAGCCTCCCTTTTCCGCCTTGCGAATCATGTATCGAGTATCTTTCGGCAATCGCTTCAGATTCGTAGCCGAATCCGGAACGAGGGGGCAGTGGAAAGTTACATAGAGCTGATTTGCGTGGAAGCGGTCAAAAAGCTCTCCGTTGCGAACGCGAAGTTCGAAATATTCCGCCGATGCCGATCGCGCGAGGCTCTTGGAGTGCTCCAGAAGCGCCTTTTCGGATTCGCGGTCATCTGCAACGATTCCCCCGTAGGCTGCCAACGGAATGGAAATAAAGCATCGTCCTATGAGCCAGTTGGAACATTCGAAAATCGGGGCGATACCGGTGATTTTGCCGTCACGTTCGCAATAGAAATATTGCGCTTTGTGACCGAAGGTTTTCTCAATGATTCGTTTCCAACCGGTCAAATGAAAAAAACTGGCGCGCGGATGTTCAAGTACAAAACGATCCCATCGTTTCTCCTCGGCAGCCTCGAGCGGCTTCACCTGCAAGAGTTCCTCGGGCGTAGCTAAAACCGCGCACTGGGCGTTAGTCTCGGTCATTACCTGGCTCGGATCCCAACTCCGTTTTCGCAAGAATCTCAGACGAACCTGAAACTTCCGACTTCTCGAACAACCACTGTTCGCTGGCATCGAGGTAGCTCGCCAGCTGTTTGCGCTGAGCTTCCGAAGGTTCGCGGAATCCTCGAATGATTTTGCTTAAGATCGTTTCATCCATGCCGAGCGTCCTCGCCAACTGGTTCTGGTGGATCCCTCTGCGAAAGATTTGTAATTTAATATTTGCGTACATAAACACTTCCGACTACCCCCTTCCCCCGTCGCTACATCTTCCCCGTGGGTTCCTTCCCTGACTTGTCTAAGACTCAAGACTGAAGCGCCGCTGACAGCCGTGATTGACTCGTGGTTTCAGTTTGTTGAAACCCCGTAATAGCCATAATCACTATCCGGATTGCTCGGAAGACCGTTAAACACGATGCCGACCAACTTGCGTTTGTCCAGACGCCCGACACACTTCTGTGCCATTTCGCGAGGTGTAGACAATGCTTTTACCACCATCAAGACGCCGTCGCAGCCGGCACTGATCAATTCCGCGTCCGAGAGAGAATGGATCGGCGGAGCATCCACGATGACGATGCCGTAGGATTGGCTCGCCCAAGCAACGAATTCGGGCCAAAGGGGGCTGGCAAAAAGCTCGGATGGCTGGCCGTTCAGCGAACCTGCTCCGAGAACGAATAGATTGTCGTACTCCGTGGGCAAAACAACCTTATCGGCGGCAACCTTCCCCGCCAAAAGATCGGACAAGCCAAGACCATCTGGGAGTTTCAGAGATCGACTCAGTCCTCGCGACCGCAGATCTGCGTCGACCAGCAGAATGCGCAAATTGTGAAGCTTTGCGCACGACACTGCAAGGTTCAGAGAAGTAAGAGTCTTTCCCTCGGCGGGGACCGAACTTGTCAGCATCAGCGACCGGATACCCCGCGAACCCTGAAGTTTCATGACCCGAGTCCGAAGCGATCCATACGCCTCGACAGCCGGAACCGGCAAGGGAGCAAACCTCTGGGGCATCTTGATTAAGAGCTTCCCTGGCTTCTCCTGTACAGGATCCATTGTTGGGGCCGTCGCAGCCTCACCCTGGTTCGCAACGAGCGTGACGGCAGGTTCGTTAAAGGCAACTCCAGATACAGTGCTAGGCTCGCTTTGTTTGATCGCATCGATTACGGACACCACATCCAGGCGCCCACTTTCGGGGGCCGGAGGAGCCCATTTCTGCGCCTTCTGCGTCTCGTTGTAGAACTTACTCATTCATTACTCCCATGTGGATGTCCGCTTCCGTTTCATTGCTCCGATTAGTAAATCCAGGGCTGACTCGACAACCTCTAGATCAGCCTCACGATGGCTTGCCTTTGGACGCTCTTCAACCTGCTCGACCGTCAACTGAAGTTGCGTCGCCGATTCTTCGATGGCATCCGGCTGAACTACCTTCTGTTGGGTATTAAATCCAGTCACCAATGCGCCGTCACAGATCTGGTTAATCAGCCGGGGAACCCCGTGCGAATACAAATGCAGCAGCTCGATCGACTTCTCGCTGAACGGCGACGGCCCAGCCAAGCCTGCGGCCTGGAGACGTTCGGCCACATAGCTGTGAGTCTCGGCCAAGCTCAGCGGCCGCAGCGCACAGTACTGCGTGATCCGTTGCTGCAAAGCTCTTAGTTCAGGGCGCTGCAAGAAGGGAGTTAGCTCTGGCTGCCCGCACAGGATCACCTGAAGAAGCTTCTCTCGATAGGTATCGGCATTGCTCAGGAGACGAATCTCTTCGAGAAGTTCCATAGTCATCAGGTGGGCTTCGTCGACAATGAGGATAGAGGTGCCACCCTGTTTTTGTTTCTCCAAAAACATATTGTACAGAGCTGTGAGCCGCGCCGGCTTGCTGGTAGACGTGCAAGTCACTTCGAATTCCGTTATCAAAGTTTCCAGAAATTCTTCGCGGGTCAACACCGGGTTCAACACAAATGCTGACGCCAGCGGAGCATTGTTGCTATTGAGACGTGAAAGGATCTGCATAGCGGCATGCAGTAACGTCGTTTTGCCGGTTCCAATGGGGCCGTTCACTACGACAAAGCCCTTTCTTCGAATGATGGATTGGACCACCGTCTCCAACGCCACCCGGTATGGCTGAGCCAAATGCAGAAAGCGTGGATCGGGGGTCAGGCTAAAGGGCTCTTCGCGAAGTCCGTAGTATTTTAGGTACATTAAATTAGGCCTATCTTCCGCGTGACGACGGAGATTAATATTCCCACTCCGCAGGAAAGGGTAGCGGTGAGAATCAATGCCACCGCAAATCGTATTCGCCGCGAACGTATCTCAATCGCTGTATAGATCTGAGGAATCCCCGCCAGAACCGGAATCCCCAGTAGTTCCGACGCTTCATGTTCGCTGCGAACCGACAGATCCATCATTTCGATCGCAATTGCCAACCCAACTCCCGCGACCAGGCCGAGCATCAATCCACCAAATGCAATCAGTGGCCGGTTCGGCCCAGAAGGCCGGTCCGGAACAGGAGCACGATCGAGAATCACAAACCTCTCACCCTTTTGGCGAGATTCAAGTTCGCTAGCCATCTGTGCGGATAGTTTCTTGTCCAAAAGGTTTTGATAGTGAGATCGCAATGAATCATAGTCTCGCATCAGGCCGGCGATTTGTTGCTCGAAGATTGGCACCCGCTCGAGCTTTGACAGGTGAAAATCGATCTGCTGCTGCAGCGGGCCCTGAATTTTTGTCTGCTCCTGAATGTCCTCGTCTAACTTCTGCATTTGCGATTCGAGGACCGGGTTCCTCCGGTTCCCGGCGGGTGCTATCGGCTCAACCGAAACCTGGGCGGGTTCCTGGACCTTCTTGGCAGCTTCTTTCTTTTTCAATCGATCTAAATCCGCTTGGGCTTTGCGGACGTCAGGAAAGTTCGGTCCATATTGCGCGCGCAACTCCGCGAGGTGCGACTCCAGCTTTTCAATCTGTTTCTGCCCCGGCGAAGAGCTGCCGGCTCCGCCTCCGTCCACTTCGACTGTGGGCGCATTGGTGTTCATCATGGACTCAAGCATGATTTTGTCCTGCTTCGCTTGGCGAACACGATCCTCGCTCGCCGCCAACTGCGACCGCAGGTTGTTCAACGCTTCCAGATGAAACTGTTTTTGCTCCGGCAGATCATTGGCGTTGTTCGATTTGATGGCCTGAAGCTGCTGCTCTTTGGCTTCTAACTGAGTCTTCGTTTCTTGTAATTGGTTATCCAGAAACTCCGCTGTTCCAGAAAACTGTTGTTGCCTTGCCTCGGTGTTTTCCGTGATGAAGGTCTCAGCGAGTTCGTTGGCGATCTCGGCGACCTCTTTCGGGTCATCACCCTGATACGCGATCCGGAACGAACTAAAGTGTCCGGCTACATCCACCGACGTAGATTTCTGAATTTTCAGGATGAGCGCGTCGTCGCCGACCTTGCCGCGAAGCTCCCGAAACAGGCCTTTTTTCTCGATCATGTTCGCTAGCCGGGTTGGCGACATCACCTGCTGCTGGATTGTTGAAAGGCGGTCCTGGAGACTTGTGCTCACCGTGCTTTGCACGTAAGACGAAGGAACCTGCTGGGCGTCGACCAAGATCACCGTTTGGGAGCGGTATACATTTGGCATACGCCGGGCTATTACCGCAGCACAGCAGAAAAATCCGATGGTCGCCAAAATGATGATAGCTTTCCGACGCCGGATAATGTCCAAATAGTGGTGGAATTCTTGGACTCCCCCTCCATCCAGGGAACCCGGAACCGCGGGCGGGGTTGTGCTCACTTGACTTCCTCCGGCATCTGAACAGACTCGTTTGGCAACAATTTGTGCTGCCTACTTCTTAAGGCAATCTGGGTACCAGACCGAGCCACAAGCGAAACGAGCTATGCCTTTAAAAATAGATGGTTTACAGATTTCTTCGGATAGGCGATGTCGTCTAACAGCCCAGTTTCCACGGCTGCAAGGGAAAAATACTTCCATATCGCGGGTTCCTCCCTTCCTGAACACATCTAGTGTGCATTTGGATTGTCCAATCATCAGCCTAAACCATTGTATTATAACAATTTGAAAGCCTTCGGCTCGCGATTTTGAGAGTTTCCAAGCCAGCGCAAAGAGCAATGCGCCGAGGGCATCCTGTCTCGGGTAGCACGGGCTAAGGTTCCTGAGGGTTTCAATACCTTACGGTAGCGGCAGGTGTCCAAGTAAGGCCAACAGTGGCCATGCGCGTATTCCCAGTCCCAATGTAAACTTCATCTCCAGTTTGCTTCGTGTAAGCCGCGCCTCCTGTGAAACTTAGCGTGCGAGTGAGACCGAAGGCCAATTGCTCGGAAGCATAAAAACCGGATGGCCCGGGTGTTGCGCCACCAGCAGTTTGGAAATATGCCACTGATGAGTTCGTCGTAAATCGTGGAGTCCATCGGATCACATTGACCAGGTCCACGCGATCGGTGCTTCCAGACGTTATGTATCCGTTGAATTGGTGCCCGCGGTAGTAATTGACCGCAAAATCCATTAGATGAAATGATTTGGAGATTCCCGCACTCGCTGCCAGGCCTGTTTCACCACCGGTGTTTGTGTTGCTGGTTACGCCTAAACCCAAGCTTAGCCGCCAGCTTGCAGCAATCTGTTTGCCATAGTTAATCAGGAAATCCTGGAGAAAACTATTGCTCTGAGGTCCCGCGGTTGTGGAGGTATTCGTGTAGGAGGCGTATTGCCCGGAGTAACTCATTCCGATCGTTTGCGTGGGGCTCAAAGAGCGGGTAATCGCCAGCATCCCACCACCAGAGAGAGAGGTGAGATTTTCCGCGCTGTTGTCTGCGCCGGTGGAGTTTTGATAGCTAAAACTGGGAGTAAAACTAACGGAGGTAAGCGGGCTCCAGAGGTAAGAAAAGGTGACTGAGGCCGTGTTGTTGATGACTCTCCCAGGACCGTTGAGAAAGTTATTCTGCGCTACTGTTCCCTGCGAGTAGTTGACACCGAGCGACAAACCAGAAAAGTAGCGCTGATTGGCATAGTAGCTGAACCGGTCTGAAATCTGCATGGTCAACCTTGGATTCAGCTGAAATGTCGTATCAATGCCCGCGGTTTGATTCAGCGCATCGACAGAAACATGCCCTTCCTCGATAAAGAGGCTCGGCGCGTACTGCACTGTCAATTGGGTTCGATGGGAAGATCCAAAGGCGTGATTCACGACAATGGCGGTCGTGAGCTGAGTCGCAGTCAGGTTTTCGCTCGTTGGCGGCAGGCCCGGATTGTCCTCATTCAGTTCGTTAAAGTACTGGAGGTAGGATATCGACCTTATCGAGAACCAACCCCACTGCAAGGGACCGTTGTCTCCGGGTAGGGGACTTGCGCTGTTCAGAGCGCGGGCAAATAAGCCTTGCGTGGTCGCTGCGGGAACAGGAGTTGCGCCGGAATCTGTGCTGGTAGTTGGAGTTTGTGCTGCCGGACTCCCGGAGCCGGGATCCTGCGTCGCAGGGGGATCGGTTTGCTGAGAACAGGCGAGCGTGGGAGCCAGCAGTGTCAGGGCGAGCACCACTTCAGCCATTTGCCAACCTTTTTCCCTAACCATATCTGTTACCTCTTCATTTCACGATGGGATCACAGAAGCAGCTACGGCACGACAATCACATCTCCGGGCAGGAGAAGGATGTCCTCCTTAGTCTTGCCCCTTAGGGCCTTCTTGTACTGAAAGGGAATTCTGATCTGTTTGTTGTTGCTATCGTTGCGCAAGATATATATTGAATCGGCTTTGGCGAATGGGCCAACTCCTCCGGAAGCTGCCAGAAGCTGCATGACAGTTTCTCCACCCTCCAAGGGGTAGGATCCTTGCTTGCTCACGTTGCCAACCAAGTAGACTTTCCTGCTGCGGATGCCCTGGACGATTACAGTGACTTGGGGCTCGGTTAAGAAGGGCTTGAGTTTGTCGGTCAACAACTGCTGCAACTCCACTGGCTTTAGGCCCACGACGTGAACATCGTTGACGAGGGGCAGCGTTATCATTCCGTCAGGCCGCACAACCACCGTCATGCTCAGTTCCGCTTCTTTCCACACGGAAATCATGAGTTGATCCGCTAACCCGATGCGATAGGCATCCGAATCAACCGGCACAGCGTTCTCAGAAGAGGGCGTCCTTGCAACACCAGGAGTCTGCGTTTTATCCTTTGGCTGCTCTGTCGCTTTAGCAGAGCCATCCGTAGTCGTGGGCGCCTGGGCGAAAGCTTGAAACGAAGAAAGCGCCAGAACAACGCCAACGACTGCAGGCAAGAGAAGGGTTATTCTCTGACCGAATTTACAATTACTTAACGGGACCTCATTTATTGGCGTCAAGATAGTTCCCTCCGGGTGGCTATCTTATACTTAGTATTCATTCCGAGCAGTGACAAAATCGCTTCAGTGGCCGAATCTTTTCGAAAGCCATTTAGAGCAATGCGCGATGAAGCTCCCAACCAGTTGCAAAACCTGCTTCAAAACAATCCATATTAAAACGAGATAAGAAATGCCCAGAGACGCTGATCGAGCGGCCATCGTATTCGGCCAAAGGTCCGAAGTCTGCGGAGGTGTTGATGCACCAGGAAAGCGCACCTGCTCGATTCAACCTCTCTAAAATTCGCGCGGCCCTTTCGAAGCTCCTCATGGTTTATTGGAAAACATGCTTTCAGCAACTTTGGCCGCTCGAAAAACGAAAAGCACAGCCGCGTATGCCGCAATCCATGCTGAAATCAGAACTGTGTCCTTAAGCGTCCGCTTTTTCCCTGAGCTCCTGCTTCCTTCAACTCGCATCGTTGACACCCTTGGGTGTCGTTCCAGCTGATTCATTTGGATCCGCGTCCGTAAAGCATCACTTTGGCAGTCTCAAAAATTATCGCCAAATCCAGGACTATCGACATGTGCTTGATATAAAAGAAGTCGTATTCTAGTTTCGTCTTCGATTCTTCGACACTTGCTCCATATTGATATTTGACCTGCGCCCAACCTGTGATCCCCGGCCGTACAGTGTGCCGCAACTGAAAAAACGCAATTTTCTCTTCAAGTAATTCGCAGAAATGCGGCCGCTCAGGGCGTGGTCCGACCAAACTCATTTCACCGCGTAACACGTTCAATATCTGTGGAAGCTCATCGAGCCGATACTTTCGAATGAAGCGCCCAACGCGGGTGATGCGGTTATCGTCGCTCGCCGCCCAAACCGGGCCGCCTTTCTCTGCGCTCTGGCACATTGAACGGAATTTCATGATCTTGAACGAGCGGCCTTTGAACCCCGTGCGCTCCTGCCGGAAAAACACCGGGCTACCCGTCTCCAGCCAGATAGCGATCGCCACGAGTGCCATCAATGGCAGCGTCAGAACGAACGCAATAAGAGCAATGATGACGTCGAAAGCGCGCTTCACCGCGTATAGAAATTGAGATTTCCGAAATCCGTCAGACAGAATGAGCCAGCTTGGCGAAATCTGCTCCAGATGAATCCGGCCCGTGACCTTCTCGATGAAGCTGTGTGCATCTTCAACTTCGACACCGCCAAACTTGAGGTGCAGAAGCTCCGAAACAGGCATGTTTCCCCGGCGTTCCTTCAAGGAAAGAATGATGCTGTCAATTCGGCGATCGTTGACGATTGACTCGACATCACCTACCGCGCCGATAATCCCGGGATTCACTAAGGACTTCCCGATGTTGAGTCCGTGTTCATCGAGGAATCCTTCGACCTTCAGATTCAATTCGGGCCGTGAAATGATTTCCCTCACGGCAGAGATTCCAGTCGATCCCGTGCCCACAACAAGCACCCGCTTCGGCCCATATAGAAGCAAGCTGGTTCTGCTCAATAACGCTCTGGAGCCCAGCATTAGCGCGAAAATGGTCGGACCAGACATGGCCGCGATTCCGCGTCCCAAGCTGATGTCTTCGTCCCAATAATAAAGCATGGCAAGCACGAGGCATGCGCTTCCTAGCGCCTGCAGCAATCCCATGAACACTTCAACACCGCTGTTGAGGTTGTTTCGGTCATAAAGATCGCTGTAATAGAGAGCGATTCCAAATACCAAAATGACCAAAGCGAAGCGCGCTACGATATGCGGTCCGCTAAGGTATTGAGCGATGGCATGATGGTCCCGGAGCCGCAAACTAATAGCGGTTAGAAGGCCGATCACTACCGAAGCACCATCCAGAAATAGGAGGAACAGTGTGCTTTGCGGAATTCTTTGTGCGCCGATTCTTACCATTATGGTTTGTCTTGTTTCTTACGAATCTTGCAATTGTCTCTGCTGCGACAACATGATAGGGGCTGCGGATCCACTACTCACTTAATTCGCTTCTGAAACTGCTTGCTGCCCGGATTATGGGAGTCGACTCTCCAGCAACTGTCGCGTGATCTGCTCGAGCCTGGGGCGCGTCTATATACGGCACGCTAGGCATGTTGCAACCTGAATGCCGAATACTTCAAATAATTGAAAATAAGCATCTTAATAAGATAACGACCCGACGAAAGGCATCCCTCCCGCCTACAAATGGCACTTACTAGGGAAAGGGAGTGCCCACATCCGCCCTACTTTTTCAATTCGCGAGGCTATTGGCAATCTTGACGAGTACCATTTGAAGCTGGAAAAAATCGCAATGGCCAGAGCTTAATTATTCTCTTAAGGTGCTTATTTTTAGCTATTTAGGGAAGAACCCGTAACAACGCTTGCGAAGTCACTCGCCAGCCATTCTTCGCGCTGGACTGGACAAATCTCGAAGATCCTCTCGCCGACTTTTGGCGGTCGACGTGCTCCAAGGCTGCATCTAGCTGCAAAAGGCGCTGCTTGCATTTTAAGGCTGGGCTACAACTGTCTCAACATGAATTAGGATGGGTGGTTCTTACTTCGAGTATGCCAGATCGCATCCGCACCGCAGACCCGGTCGCTGACCGTGAGCTTCTCACCGATCTGCTATCTCATAACTTAAGCCCAGACGCTGGCGGACGAAGATTCGATTGGCTTTATCTTGAGAATCCTCACGGGCCAGCTCGGGCGTGGGTTGCAGTCGAAGAGGGTACAGGGCGCGGCTTGGGAGTCGCTTCTGCCTTCCCGCGCAGGCTATTGGTTGGGGAATCCGTTCGCCCAGGCTACGTCTTGGGAGACTTCTGCGTCGATCCTCAGCACCGAAGCATGGGTCTTGCGCTCCAATTGCAGCGGGCTTGTCTCGATCAAATTGTGTCCGCACCTCTTGCGATTGCTTATGACTTCCCAAGCGATCGCATGATGGCGATTTATCGCCGCTTGAAGATTTCCCCCGCTGGTCAAATCGTGCGTTGGGCTAAGCCTCTGCGAGCAGACCGCAAAATTGGCACCCTTCTGAACTCTCCAGCGCTGGCCAGAGCCGTTGCGGAGCCGCTAAATGTCCTCTTGAAGTGGAAGGATTTCCCATCCTTCCGGAAGGGTGGATGGACTATTGCGGTTCATGAAGGGATTTGCAAAGAGGAGTTTACTACCCTGGCCCATTCGGTAGGCTCCTGCTTTGGCTCCTGTATCGAACGTTCAGCCGAGTATCTGAATTGGAGGTACCTGGGACACCCCCTTGTGCATTATGAGTTCTTGACCGCGCGACAGTCTGGGGGACTCAGTGGCTACGTTGTTTTTTCGCATACCGGCGAAGATGCCAAGATTGTGGATTTGTTCGGATTCAGTGACACTGCAATGTGGACTTCGTTGGTAGCTAGGGTCGTCACATTGCTGCGCGAACGCGGTGTCGTTACCTTAAGTCTGCCCGCGCTCGCCACTAGTCCTTGGGCCGGGCAGCTTAAGAACTGGGGTTTCCGCCCACGTGAAAGTGCGCCCCTCGTTGTATGCGACGCTTCCAGAGGGGGAACCGCACTCGCCGGAAAGTTGACCGACCCGTGGTTCCTGATGGATGGCGATAGAGAAAGCTGAAGTCGAGAGAGAACATGACAGGCAATCACCTGGATTTAAAAATTCGTGGCTTCATTCTTGAGAAATTCCCCTTAGCGCGCAAACAACAGATAAAGGGCTCGGACGCCTTGCTAGAGAGCGGCATTCTTGACTCTCTTGGAATACTCGATCTGGTCACTTTCCTCGAGCAGGAGTTTTCCATCACCATCGCAGATGACGAGCTTGTTCCCGACAACTTTCAAACCATCGACGGTATTGTGGCTTTTGTTGAGAGAAGAACAACTTGAAATGACTGATGCCGGATGCGAACACCTTTGTCGTGTTGATTTCCACGAAAATCCGGAGCAAGGACCTGTTCGACATTTGGATATGATCTCTCAAATTGGCTTTCTGTGCCGGACAAGACCGCTTGAGACGTTTGGAATTTAACCCAAAGAAGGAATACAAGGCATGGACTTTCTGATTCACCACATGCTGCGCACGAGCGCACGCCATTCGCCGAACAAGGAAGCGCTTGTTCATGGTGAACAGCGCCTGAGCTATCGCGAGGTGGCAAGACGCTGTAGCGGACTCGCTCAAGGACTCCGGCGCGCAGGTTTGCTGCGCGGTGACCGCATCGGCATTTATCTCGAGCCCTCGGTCGCCCAAGTGGTGTCCATATTTGGCGTTTCCGAGGCCGGCGGCGTTTTCGTCCCGATCAACTCCACGCTTTTCCCTGAACAAGTGGGACACATCGCCAAAGATTGCGGGATGAAAGGCCTGATCACGACTGCCGCAAAGTTTTCGACGCTTGCCCCGCTGCATAAGGAGCTTCCCTCTCTCGAGTTTGTCATCCTGACTGGTGAGGGAAATACACCCCAAACGGCTCTTCCAGCGCAGCGGTTGGAAGACCTTTATGATCTCGCCGATCCTCCGGAATGGCGCGAGCAGTCCATCAGCAAGGACCTGGCGGCGATTCTCTATACCTCAGGGTCCACAGGCAAACCCAAAGGCGTGATGCTGAGCCATGCCAACGTCATGGCCGGAAGCACGATTGTTTCCACCTACCTGGGAATCGCCAAGACGGAGCGGATTCTCGCCGTGCTCCCGTTCAGTTTCGACGCCGGAATGAACCAATTGATGACCGCTTTTCAACAGGGCGGGACGATCGTGTTAATCAACTTCGTCTTCGCACGCGAAGTTGTTCAAATGCTCTTGAAGGAACGCATCACCGGCCTCGCTGGCGTACCCACGCTTTGGAGCCTGCTCGCACAACCCAACTCCACTCTGCAAAAGCAGCCGCTCCCAGACCTTCGCTACATCACAAATACCGGCGGGGCGATGCCCCAAGCTGTGCTGAAGGTCTTGCGCCAGGCGCTCCCAACAACAAAAGTCTTCCTAATGTATGGGCTCACGGAAGCGTTCCGCTCAACTTATCTGCCTCCTGAAGAGCTCGACCGGCGTCCCACATCGATGGGTAAGGCCATTCCTGATACGGAAATTCTCGTCCTCAAGGAAGATGGCACGGCTTGCGGGCCCGGAGAAATCGGCGAACTTGTTCATCGAGGGCCGACGGTATCCCTTGGGTATTGGAACCGCCCAGAGGACACAGCGAGGGCCTTGCGGCCAAATCCAATTCTGTCGCCGGAGATGGGTGATTGTGAGAGGGTCTGCTATTCGGGAGATCTAGTAAAGACGGATGCCGATGGCTTTCTTTATTTTATTGGCCGGCGTGACACGATGATCAAATCATCCGGCTTCCGTATCAGCCCCACCGAGATCGAAGAAGTACTCTTTCAAACGGGCAAGCTTCGGGGCGCCGCGGCGATCGGCATTCCCGATGATGTTCTCGGACAAGTCGTGAAGGTCTTCGTGGTGGCGAAGGACGGCACGCCACTCGACTCGCAGGAACTCCTATCTATCTGCGCGGAAAAAATGCCCAGGTATATGGTTCCAAAGTTTCTAGAGGTGCTTGAAGAGCTTCCCAAAACCTCCAGCGGCAAAGTGGACTATCCCGCTCTGCGGCGTCGCGAAGGACTTTGAGGATGGACCACATCTCTTCTTTGATAAAGGATTACTTCCCTTTGTCGGACCGCGAGCTGTTCGTCGGAGGAGTTCCAGTTTCTGAATTGGCTCGCCAGTACGAGACGCCGTTTTTTGTTTATGACCCAGGCGTAATGGACAAAAAGTGGGAACTCCTGCGCGACGCGCTCCCACCCGCGTTCTCAATCTATTATTCGGTGAAGGCAAATCCCAACCAAACCGTCCTGAAACATTTTCTTGCGAAAGGTGCAGGGCTAGAGGTGGCTTCCGCCGGCGAATTCTGGCAAGCCTTGAACGCCGGCTGTTCCCCGGAAAAAATCGTATTTGCCGGCCCGGGAAAATCCGAATCTGAGCTTGAATTTGTTGCAGGCAAGGGTGTCGGAGAGATTCACCTCGAATCGATACGAGAGGCAAAGCGCGTGTCCGCTATCTCCCAACAACAAGGTTTGCGAACCCGAGTTTCTCTGCGGGTGAATCCGAGCGGAGAGGCTGAGGGGGGCGCCATGCGCATGGGTGGACGCCCTGCGGCCTTCGGCATCGACGAAGAAAGCCTCGACGAAGTACTGGATGAGTTGTTGTCTCTCAAAAACTTGGAGTTTCGCGGCATTCACGTCTTTACGGGCACTCAAATTTTGGATTTCCAAATTCTCGTCACTCAGTATCGCAAGGGGCTCGAAATCGCTCGTCGCGTTGCCACCCGTTTGAAGAAGCCGTTGCATACCCTTGACTTCGGTGGAGGCCTTGGTACCCCTTATTTTCCGCATGAAGAGCCCCTCGACACTAAACAACTCAAGACGGCTCTCGACACTCTCTTCAAGACTGTTTGCGACGATCCTCTTTTTGCTGGCACTCAGCTCATGGTCGAACCTGGCCGCTATTTGGTAGGAGAAGCTGGTGTGTATGTTTGCCGCGTCAATGACATCAAGGTTTCTCGAGGCAAGCAGTTCCTAATACTCGACGGCGGCATGCATCACCACCTAGCTGCTTCCGGCAACTTGGGACAGACCATCAAGCGCAACTATCCTGTCGCCATTCTCAACAAACTCAACGTCCCCGCCGAAGAAACTTACGATTTGGCAGGGCCACTGTGCACGCCTCTTGACGTACTGGCTCGCGGCGCAAAATTACCTCGGATAGACATCGGAGACCTTGTCGGCATATTTCAGTCTGGTGCATACGGTCGGTCCGCCAGCCCTCTCGGTTTCCTCAGTCACCCTGCTCCCCCAGAGATCTGGGTCCACAATGGCTCTCACTGTTTGATCCGCCGTCGGGGTGAATTCGGCGATTACTTGCGGGACCAAGCTTCCGCCTGCGGCGAAGCGGCTCAACCGCCGAAATGAAGAAAGTTCTTATCGTCGCCTATCACTTTCCTCCGCAGGCGGAAAGCAGCGGCTACCTTCGCTCGTTGAAATTCTGCCGATACCTTCCGGAGGAAGGCTGGCAACCCCGGGTCCTATCCGTGAATCCCCGTGCGTACGAACGGACCAACCCGTCACAGCTTAACGAAATACCGCCGTCTGTCCACGTTGACCGCGTCTTTGCTCTGGATACTCAGCGGCATCTATCCTTCCGAGGTCGATACCTGCGGACGATGGCGCTACCCGACCGCTGGGTAAGCTGGTGTCTTGGAGCCATTCCCGCTGGCTACCGGGCGATTCGAAGAGATAAGTTTGATGTAATCCTGACTACGTTTCCGATCGCTTCCGCCGTCCTGATCGGTTGGATTTTGCACCGCTTGACCGGAATACCTTGGGTCGCCGATTTCCGAGACTCCATGACGGAGCCCGACTATCCGCGCGATCGCTCTACTTGGAGGGTCTATCGCTGGCTTGAACAAAGGACTGTTCGAGACGCTGCACGTCTCATATTTACCGCAAGTTCCGCAGTACGAATGTATCTCGAGCGTTATCCCGAACTTTCTTCCAACCGCTGCTCCTTGATTCTAAATGGTTATGACGAACGAGATTTTCAAGATTTGCTCCCAAGTCCTCAAGTCTCCAAACAACCACTTCGCCTCGTGCACATGGGCTTGTTGTACCCCGTCGAACGCGACCCCAAGCCATTCTTCCGCGCAATTTCTCAACTACAAAAGGATGGCAAAATCGATGCGAAGCGGGTCCGAATAGAACTGAGGGCTTCAGCACACGAGTCGGAGTACGAGCCAATCCTCCGAGCCGAAGGGATTGAAAATCTTGTGCATTTTCTTCCGGCCCTTCCGTATCGCGAAGCGCTCCAGAATTCGGCGAACGCCGACGGCCTACTTCTCTTTCAGGCCGCGTGTTGCGATCACCAAATTCCAGCCAAAGTCTTTGAGTATCTCCGGCTTTCCAAACCCATTCTTGCGATTACCTCGCACAGTGGAGATACCGCTGCTCTTCTGAAGGAAACGGGGGGAGCTACAATCGTGGACTCCGCGGATTGGCAGGCCATCTATCGCGCGTTGCCGGAATTCTTGAAAACGGTTGAGACGCACTCCCACCCGCGGCCTGAACCTGTTTTGGTTGAGCGTTACAGCCGGAAGGGGCAAGCACAAGCTCTGGCAAAGCTACTGAATGAGGTGATTCCGCCCAATGCCTCTTCGTGAAGAATCACTACGCGAACTTCCAGAAATTTCTTGGCTCTGCTATGCCTCTCGCTCCGGACTCCGCACTAGCCCAGCGTCCCGGATTTTGTAGATTAACGCCCGATAGCTAATCTTCAAGATTTCTGCTGTTTTACGCCGGTTCCACTGATTGTTTCGAAGGGTCTCCAGAATCAGGCTACGCTCCATTTCCCGGATTGCCTCCTTGGCGACATTCTTCAATTGGACGGCTGCCCTTCCTGTTGTGCGATTGTTTATCGTTGCAGAGCGCGGCTCGGGACGCTTTTGCGCCACGGCAGCTTCCGGTCCGATCAGCACGTGCCGCGCGATCTCGTTCGAGAGCTCGCGCACATTTCCAGGCCAATGCAGCGACTGCAAATAATTGATCATTTCGACTGCAAGAGGCTTGGCCTGGATCGCGAACTCTTTTTCAAACGCGGCCTTCAAATAGTCTGCGAGCAACGGGATGTCTTCCCTACGTTCAGAGAGGCTTGGCAATGTGAGTTGGACGACGCTAATCCTGTAGAACAGGTCTGATCGGAAGGTTTGCGTCCTGATTTCTCTCTCCAAATCTCTGTTCGAGGAGCAGATCAGGCGTGTCTCCACGCTCCTCTCCTGCTCGTCGCCAATGCGGCAAAATCGTCCGTCCTGCAGAAAATGTAGAAGTTTGCTTTGCAGAGTCCAATCAAGCTCGGCAATTTCGTCGAGAAATAGAGTGCCTTTGTGGGCCAATTCGACGCGGCCCGGTTTAGTAGCAATTGCTCCGGTAAACGCACCCTTTTCGTATCCAAATAATTCACTCTCGAGAAGACTTCCCGGAATTGCCGCGCAATTGACCTTTACGAATTGACCGGTGCGAAATTCGGAATGGGCGTGAACCCAGCGCGCCACAAGCTCTTTGCCGCTCCCCGCAGGTCCGCGCAGCAGAACCGGCACGTTCGCTTCGCAAATCTTCTCAGCCTTCTTGCGAACCAGTGCCATTCCCGCCGTGCAGCCAAACAGAACATGATCCGGCGGCAATTCGCGATGCGATTCGCCGTTCTGATGGCTCACTGGCTTTTTTGAGAACATAATCAGTTAATTCGATGAAGGGTTGCGTTGGCAAGAATTGCACAACGTGGGCCACTCCACGTTTCGTGGCTTGAAATTCAAGCAAGGACGTAAGCTGTTTATTAACAGATACTTACAAAATTCGAGAGGCCTAAACCTCGGAGAAGGGGCATCGACCCGATCAGCGAGCGCACAGCTACAGAGAAAAAATATGCCTTAACATCGATAACTTTTTTCACTAATTTCCACGATTTGTCCAATCTGGGGCTTTTGGACGCGGTTTGGGCACTATGGAGGGTCCAATTGCGAATGTTTTAATAGTCGCTCACTCGCGTTAGTACCAGGCCTAATATCCCCGGCCTGCTTCGGGAGGAGGTTCCCCCCATTCGGGAGTCACTTAGACATTCTTCCGAGCCAGATAGAGAAACCTTGGTTGAAAACGGAAATTGATGCACACCCGATCGCGTTATGCTCTCGCTGCTTCTCCGCGGATAATATCGTACCGTTCGATAACCGCCGCAACGCCCATCCGCGCCGTGCCATCTTCCATGCGCCGCTCAACTCTTACGATTTTTCCCAGAGCGCGCACGAATACTTCTGTGCCATGCGTAATCTCCGCGGGCAGCGTCAGAGTAATATCCAACTCCGAGCCCGCCTCAAGATCTTGCTCGATCACGAAGTACAGTCCCCGTGTCGAAATATCCCGCGTCTTTCCTTCTTGGGAATCAACGGGGCGTTCGGTGGGTATTCGAATGATGACTGGCAAGGATAAATCATACCGACGCGTCGTCCGGCGTTCCGTCATTCCCCCGACCTCCAATATTTGCGGCGGTGACGTGCGTTGAACCGCGCTCTCGGCCTGTGAACTTACTAGAAATCAGCAAACTTTGCCAGTTCCGTCTCGCACCGGATCGGCAGAAACGGAAAGATCCAATCGATTTATTCGTTCCGGGTCCCCACCGTTGCTGGCGTTTCCACCGCAGTTGGCGCAGCGGCCGTACGCCTCGCGCGCGGCGTATCTAGATTAAACTGCCTCATTTTGTAAAGTAGCGCCTTGTAGCTGATCCCCAGCATTTTCGCGGCGTCCTTGCGGCACCACCGCGTCTTCTCCAGAGCATCCGCGATCGCTTCCATTTCCGCCTCATCTTTCAATCCGCGGACCAGCGCTTTCAGCCCTTGTTCACGAGGCGGGGCGGACTCTTCGCGCGGAGAAGTTCGCTGCCGTGCCGAAGACATTTCGACCAGCTCCCGCAGGCTGCCTTCATCGTCCTCGAGAATCACATATCTCTTCACGAAATTTTCCAGCTCGCGCAAATTGCCCGGCCACGGATAATTTACCGCTGCATCCAGCAAATGTTTCGAAGGCCCCGACGGTGTCTTCCCGAATTTCTCGCTGTACTGCTCCAGAAAATGACGGAACAACAGCGGAATCTCAACCAGCCGCTCGCGCAGCGGCGGCACGAGGATCGAAAGCACGTTCAGGCGGTAATACAGGTCTTCACGGAAACGGCCTGTCTTCATGGCCTCTTGCACGTCAACGTTTGTGGCGGCCAGCACTCGGACATCGGTATCGATCAGGTGCCGTCCACCTAGCCGAGAATATTGATGATCTTGCAGCACGTGCAGCAGCTTGGCCTGCAAAGGCGTGGTCATCTCCGCGATTTCATCCAGGAAGATCGTCCCTTTGTTCGCCATTTCAAATTTGCCGGGCTTGCTCCGAATCGCGCCCGTGAATGCACCCTGTTCGAATCCAAACAGTTCCGATTCCAGCAGTTCACCGGGCAGCGCCGCGCAATTCACTTTTATGAAAGGCTGGTTGCGCCGCTTCGAACGTAAGTGAATCATCCGCGCCACAACTTCCTTGCCAACTCCGCTCTCTCCACAAATAAAAACCGGCACATCCACGGGAGCAATCTGCAGGATTTGCTGGCGAATTCTCACCATCTGAGGGCTGGCTGCGAGGAAACTCAAATCTTCGGTTACCTGGTCACAGTAATCGCGCAGCGCCTGGTTTTCCGTCGTAAGCTGTTTTTTCTGGCGGGACTTCAGCATCGCCGCGTCCAACTCCGTCTTTTCAAACGGCTTCGTCAAGTAATCGTGCGCTCCGATGCGAATCGCTTCCACGACAGTGCCCACTTCATTCGAACACGACAGCATAATCACATTCAGGCTGCGGTCCGCCTGCATCAACTCTTTCAAAGTCTCAATTCCATTCAACTCGGGCATGAGCACGTCCAGAATTATGAAGTCCGGCCGCTCCCCCCCGCTGATCTTCGCAATAGCCTCTCTTCCAGAGCTGACCGTCTCCACGTCGTATCCGTCCACTTCCAGTAACGTCTGCAAATATTTCCGGATGCTCGGCTCGTCATCCACTACTAGAATTTTTTCTTTAGCGGCCATCGAATTCTCCTCCACCCTGCCCCAAGTCCTGAAAAGCTACCCCTGATCCATCGGCAATAAAAATGTAAATTTGCTTCCCACCTTCGGTTCGCTTTCGACCCAAATTTTGCCGCGATGAGCTTGAATCAAGCGCTTCGCGATCGCCAGTCCGAGGCCCATCCCCGAAGTATTGCGGTCCACGCGTACAAAATCCTCGAAGATTTCTTGATGATGCTCCGCCGCAATCCCGGGACCTGAGTCCGCCACGGATACCTCCACGCTGTTCGGCCTCGGAAGGCGGAATCGCCGCCGCTCTTCCACCGGCGCAACCGCCGCCACACGGCGCTCCCAAAAATGTGGGCCGGCTTTCAACGTCACGCTTCCGCCCGACGGCGTATGCTTCAGCGAGTTATCCAACAGATTCGCTGCCGCCTGCTGCACTTTCTGGTAATCAAACCGGAAAGTCGGAATCGACGGATCGAAGCTGGCATCCAGCCTGACCCCTTTGCGTTGGAAAGCCTCTGACCATCGCTTCGCCAATTCATCCAGGCAATCTCGAAGATCATTCTCGCGCAGCTGCAGCACCAGTTTTCCGCTCTCTAACGCGGAATAGTTCAGGAACATGGAAACCAGCCGCACCAATCGCTCGCAACTGTCTTTCGATTCCTCCAGGATGTCCCGCTGCTTATCCGTCAAGCGTCCTAGCGAGCCGGTGAGCATTAGATCGTAGTAACCTTTGATCACCGCAAGGGGCGTTTTTAGTTCATGCGCCGCCGAGGCGAGGAACACCGTCTTCTGCCTGTTCACTTCCTGCAATTTCAAATAAGCCGCAAGTAAATTTCGATAGGTAATCTCTCGTTCCTGCAACAATTCTTGGACGGTGAGCTGCGTCGCCGCGTCCGGCGCCGCCTCAGCGGTTGGCTCCGTCTCCAGTTGAACGAGCAAACATCCCGGTTCGGCGATCCACTGAATGCGTGCGCGAATCTTCTTCTCTCCGCTCGGGACCAGCATTTCTACTTCGTGCTCCCCCGCGTCGATTTTCTCCCCGATCTGATTCGCTTCCACTTTCAAAATGTCATGAAACACATTCGACTGGCTGATCTCGCTCCCGTTTTCCGAGCCCGCATATCGCCGGGCATGCTCATTCGAGAGCAGCACTCTCCCGCTTTTTTCCGCCACCCAAACAGGGGTTTTCGCCGTTTCAAGAAGCGCCTTTACAAATCCGAAGGGCACATCGAGGACTTTCCGGTGGTCGGCTACGGCAGGTGTGGCAATAATCCCAGGCATTGGGGGAATCGACTCTCTCCGGCGCAGTAGGAAAATATTTTCCCTAGCTGAATCTTCATGCTCGCAGAGGACTTTCGGACTGTCAATGGCAAAAGCGTTTCATTTGCACATTTAAGGAAACCCAGTGGAGAACGCGTGAACTAGAATGGATGAACAGGAAATTGCGTCCGGGGTCTTTCCTTCAACTGCATATAAATAAAAGCTTTATTCTCTTCTCTTCCGATTCAAAAGTGGCACTCGATATGCTTGCTTCCGTACTAGTTCCTTGGTACTAAGCGAGCTATGGCACAAACCGGTCTCTTGAAGGATGGTCAGCGCGTGGATCCCTCTAACTTACGACGGTCCCCTCGCATTCGCTTGCAGATGCCCGTATTCTTGCGCGCGGCAGACACCTCCGGTGCCGAGTTTATTGAACTCACAAAAACCCTCAACATTAGCGCCACTGGTGCCTGTGTAGCCTCCACCCACATTCTGCGCCCAGACCAGATCGTTCATCTCACTATCCCCGCGCCCTCCTCCGCTTCTTCAGGAATCGTTCCCAGCGAAACTCCTCCCATCACCGCCAGGGTGCTCCGCCAAGACTCCGCTGGCGAGATGCGGCTTTTTGGGCTGGAATTCCTCAAGCCACTTGAGTAAAGTATTGCCGCTTTGGTGGACGGCTTCTCTCGACCAGGGTGGAAATGTTACATCGGCCCGAATCGGAATTGGAGCCGCTTTTGGTCGCTCGGCCCTATACCCAATTGGCTGAATAACATAGCAAAGAATCCAGGCTTGCCCGATTAACCCCGGAGCGGCACGAGACCTTCTCTTAATTGGTCTCTCGCTTGCTCCTTATAGAAAGCGAAAGCCGAATGTGCTTTCCCCAAACCCCGCGGGGATAGGCTAGATCAGGTGTACACCGGATATGCCCAGTCCCGGCGCCCCTGCGCCCCCGCGTTTGCCGATTGAGGATTCTTATCTCGAGCTGCTTGCTGATACGCTCGAAGGCCTGGATATAGCTGCGCGCGGCCAATTCCTCCAGCGATACTTCCATACCATCACCCACCTCGATCTTCGCGAAGCTCAGTGTGTACAACTCTGGGACGATATGCTCACCCGCCGCCGCGAACTCAGCGAGCATATGGAGCGGCAAATCTCCTTGAAGACAGCTCTTATGGACGTGCTTACTTCCGCGGGGCTTTTTCGCGTTCCTATCCTCATCGAGTACGACGAGCTGAAAAGGCTGCAACTGAACGCCGTCACCGATCCTCTCACCGGCCTCTACAATCGCCGACTGTTCAGCGAAGCTTTCGAAAAAGAACTAAATCGCGCCCGTCGCTACGGTCAGCCTTTGGGTCTCGTCATTCTCGATTTGCATCGCTTCAAGGAAGTCAACGACAAGCACGGCCATCCGCGCGGCGATGAAGTCTTGCGCGCCGCTGCTACCACACTGAAGAGAGCTCTCCGGACGTCGGACTCCGCATTTCGGATCGGCGGCGACGAATTCGCTCTACTACTCCCGCAAACCGACGCTGCTCAAGCCTTGGCACTGAGCCGCCGGGTCGGAACCGTTTTTGAAGAATCCATCGCGCACTTTCAAATTGGCGTAAGTGTCAGCATGGATCACGGCGTCGCCACCTTTCCCCAGGACGGCGATCAAGCTGATCAATTAATCCGCGTGGCCGATGAGCGCCTCTACCGCTTGAAGCACGCAAACCATGGCAAGACTCCCGCCGGAGGTTCTCGCACGGAGCTTGCTTCAGCGCCAACCGCAGAACCCGCGGCCCCCGCGCCTTCCGAACGCCAGTCTTCTGCGCCGAAGCCTATACCGTTCGAATCCAAGCGCAGTCCTGAAAAGCCCGATGCCGCTATCTCCGCCGCGGCTTCAACAATCGCTTCTGAGATTTCTGGCAGCCACGCTCTCGCCGTTCCTCCACCAGCCCGAATCTACACCGTCCCGCGCAAGGCTGAGCGTGTCTCTATGTCCGGCACAAACGCTTACGCCGTTCTCGGAGATCAAGGTATTCGACGTGCCCGAGTATTGGACCTAGGCTTCGGTGGGGTCGCTCTCGAACTGGAATCGCAGGAAGAAATCCCGGATAGTATTCTCGCAGTCTTGCACGTGCCCATTCTTCCGCCGGTGCGCGTCAATCTGAAGCCCGTCTGGTTCCAGCGCACCTCGCAAGGCGCCTACCGCATCGGCTGCGCTTTCGTTTCCTGAACGTCCAGCCCGCTCATGGTAGGGCACGGCACCGCCGTACCCGGTTCTTGCGGCAAACGTAATCCTCAACCGCCTGTCTGCGCAAGATGCAATCGCAGATATCGCGAAGTAAAAAGAAGCGCCTGCTGAATATGCGCAAGCCCCAGTCCCCAGCGCAGCACAGCCTGTTCAGGCGACTCGCCTCTTGCGGCGAGCCTGATCCACAGCTCCAGTTCTTTCAGATTTGGCTTTTCTTTCGTGTCGGAATCGCTTCCCAGCGTGGTTGTAGACCTCAGGCAAAGTGTCGCCTGAAGCGTTTCCTTCGATCCCGCCTCTTTCAAAAGTTCGATCAATTTCTCGATCAAAGTAAAATGCAGACTTCTCTGGCACTTCAGTTCGGCCTGCAGAAACTCCACCACAATGTCCTCGGAAAAAACGCGGCCGCTCGACGACTCCTCCGCTGACGGCCCTGTCAGCGGTTGCGCAACACAAAACAACGAATCGTCGTTTTCTATCGCCGCTAGAAAACTCTTGATAGCAAGGTTGGCAGATGCGTTTTCGGCTGCTACGCCGGCCCCACCACTCCGCTTCGGCATCTCTCCCACCGCTTCTACGCGCATGCCTGCGAAGCTACGCGAAGGCGCTCCTCGCCGCAAGGGCAAACACTTTCGAACGAGGACACATCGCCATCGCCGACCGCTCCTCCTACAATTCCCGCAGCACTCAGATCCTGTTAGAATCCCGCCCGTAAATTAGCTCAGCGCGGAGACACTCATGAAGGAACCCACTCCAAGCCGTCCCCACTGGCCCGACTTCGCAGACATACCGAAAGATCCATCGAAAGGTCTGAAGCCCTGGAGCTGGGCTCTCGAGCGCCTCGAAAAATCTCACAACTATTGGATCGCCACCACTCGTCCTGGCGGTCGCCCTCATCTAATGCTGGTTTGGGGAGTCTGGTGGGAAGAAGCGTTCTGGTTCAGCACCGGTCCGAACACGCGGAAGGCAAAAAATATCGTCGCGCACACGTTCTGCTCGATCGGCACCGAGCAAGCCGACGAAGCCGTCATCCTCGAAGGCGTTCCTGAAGAAATAAGAGACCGCGCCTCCTGGAAGCGTTTTGCCGTTGTCTACAACAAAAAATACGGCGGCGACGTCGAGCCCATGCTCACAGCCTCAGGCGGCAATGTCTATCGCGTCGAACCGCAAACCGCCTTCGGCCAGGACGAACACGCCGCAAATTTCGCTGAGTCCGCCACCCGCTGGCGCTTCTCAAATCCATAGGCCTGCCTACTCAATCCCCCTGTATCAAAAACAAATGGAGAGCGTGCGTCCTACGCGTCGGGTAACAATCCGCGCACCCTTACTGCTTCGGTGCCTGGTTCCACATCTCCTGCTTAACCTTCCACTCCCCATTAGCTTCTCGGTGCAGCACCAGCGCCATCTTTCCGCGCGAATCGATAACCGGCTTTCCATCTGGCGGCTGCACCACCTGATGCTCGTTAGCCCATTCCGATGCCCAATCCCCCGAAATCTGAATGTCGTGAAAATCTATCTCCTCCTTCACGACTTTGTACCCCTGCATCTGCGAAAGAATATTTTCCACCCACGCCACAATTGCCTTCTTCCCAATCAACGGCGCTTCCCCGGGCATCAAACTCACGCCATCCTCCGCCCACGTAGCAAATATCGCCGCTGTATCCATTTTCAAATGCATCTCCACATACCGCTTGTTGAACGCATCGATTTCTTCTCTTGAGCTGCCTGCTCCCAAGCCACGCGCGCCTACCGCTGCTCCAGCAACTACCACAACCAAACACGCACCGCGAATCCAGCTCATAGTCACCCCCATCTCCACTCAGTTTTCGACCGAAAACATGGCCTAATCCCAGGCTCACCTCCGCAAAGCATGAGTTCCCGTAGAGTCGCATCCCTCACCAGAACTCGCAGCGTCGTTTTGGCCATATTTGGAAAACCCGCCAACTTCCCCTATAATAGACGTTCCTCGCGACCTAGCGACGCGGCTGTAGGTGCACCCCTTTAGGGGTGCAGCCTTTCTCCAAGAGAACAAGCCAGCCGTGCAGACCGGACGCGAACGAATGGAGCCTCATGAAACCCGGTATTCATCCCGACTATCACGCCGTCACCGTGCATTGCGCCTGCGGCCACAATTTTCAAACTCGCTCTACGATTAAGGGCGAAAGGCTAAATGTTGAAATCTGCTCCAATTGCCACCCTTTCTTCACCGGCAAACAAAAACTGATTGACACCGCGGGCCGCGTCGAACGCTTCACCAAGAAATACGCCGACGCCGCTGCTAAAGTCGAAGCCTCAAAAACCGCCGCCGCAAAAAAGTAAAAGCTCGGTTTATCTCAACGATTCTCCTCAAAGGGGCAGGCTCCCAAGTCTGTCCCTTATTCTTTACTTCTTCTCTGCGAGTCTCTGCGTTCTCTGTGCCTCTGCGTTATCTTTTTCCTCCTTCTTTCCTTTCAACTTTCAACTTTTAACTTTCGACTTCCGTGTAAAATGAACCACCAACGTGGCCACTCAATCTCGCATGTTCGAAGGCGTCCCCTCCGGCGCACCAGTACAAACCTCCGCCCCTCGCGTCACTCTCCGAAATTCCTTCGCCCACCCATTTGACTCGGCCATCGCCGCCGCCCGCACCTGCTACGCCGACCATCTCATCACTCCCGAGGAAATCACAGACAAACAGCGCCTCAACATTGGCGCCGCTACGTTCAACAGCGGCCATCACACCGTCTTTCAACACGCCACTTTCGAATTCGGCCTCGAAAACGTCAGCCGGCAATTCGTCTGGTCCTTCCTTCACGCTCATCCTTTCTACAATTCCGAGCAGCAGAGCCAGCGCTACGTTCGCATGGACCGCGTCCAGGCCTACGTTCCGCCAGTCGATCTTTATTTCAGCGAATCTTGCAAAGAAATCTACGAACAAGCCATTATCAAAGCCTGGGATTATTACCGTCAGCTTTCCACGCTCCTGATCGCTGATGCTCGCGCGATTCTCGCCGACATCTGGCACATTGGCCCGAACTCCAGCCCCAAGCACATCCAAAAAATCGAGCGCGCCGCCGAAAAACGCGCCATCGAAATTGCCCGCTACGTTCTTCCCGTCGCCGCTTTCACCACGATGGTCCACACCATCTCCGGCATCGTCCTCCACCGTCTCTGGCGCATGAGCGCCGCGAGCGACACACCCAGTGAATCCCGTGCCGTTGTCAAAGACATGGTCGAGGAAGTAAAAAAAATCGATCCCCAATTTTTTGAACGCTTCGGAACCGAGCCCTTGGAAGAACGCCCCGAGTGGAGCGCAGACACAGTCACGAAGTTGGCCGGCGAAGCCTTCGCCAAGGAATTCGACGCCAAGCTCCAGGGGAAAACGTCCAAACTCCTCGACTACTCTCCTAACGCTCCGAGCGTAATGGCCGAAGCCTACCGCGCCGTCGTCGGCCTAACCGTATCCCAGTGCCCCGACACCGAAGCGATCGACCGCCTTCTCAACCCGGCCCGCAATCCCTACCGCCTCGAAGTTCTCGACATCGGCGTCCACGCCCCCATGATGCGTGCGCTCCAGCACGCCAATTACACCTTCGCCAAAAAAATCAGCCACACCGCCGATTCCCAAGACCAGCGCCACCGCATGGTCCCCGGCTCCCGCCCTCTCCTGACTCTCGCCGACACGCGCGAGCCCGACTACATCACTCCCGCTCTGCTCACCCAAAATCCCCGCGCCCAAGAACTCTACGACCGCGCCATGCAAGACGCCTGGTCCGCCAAAAACAAACTCATCGACGCCGGCGTCCAGCCCGAAATCGCTCTCTATCTCCTCCCCAACGCGAAATCCATTCGCCTCGTCGAGTCCGGCTCCCTCCTCCATCTTCTCCACAAATGGACCATGCGCACCTGCTTCAACGCCCAGGAAGAAATCTACGTCGCCAGCATGGACGAAGTCGCCCAGCTCCGCCAAGTCCATCCCCAACTCGCCAAACATATCGGCCCGCCCTGCCACCTTCGCGCCAACATCACCACCCCCATCTGTACCGAAGGCTCCCACTTCTGCGGCGTAAAAGTCTGGCTCGACTTCCCCAACACCCCCCGCCGCATCTGAGAGATTGCATGTCACCACTACCAATCACGCCCGAGTACCTGATGTCCGCCCTCCAAGACGGCCACACAGCGGGAGAGATGACGCTGTTCAATCACACCGTCGGCGACCTAATCCTGCCAAGCGGTCAGCTCGTCGCGTGTGACCCATTCATGGCCCCGGATGCTCCGCCGTTCAAGCTTTCCATGCCGTACGGCAAGTTCCCTGTGACGTTAAGCATCGCCCACATTAAGACGGACGAACGCGTCGCATTCGCAACCTTGCGTCTCACTCAAACGCTTCCGGCCTCATGGGAAATGTTGACCGTTGGAAATCAGAAGATTTCGACACTTGAGGAGGGCGAGCTTTTTGGTTATGGCGTAGATACGGGTACTGGCTGCTTTATGGATCTATCAACAAGTCGTGCCCTAAGTGAGCGGATGGCCGAACAGGAGGATTTCTACGAGACCTTGATCGCCGAAATGGACAAAACATACAAAAACACTTGGAGCTGGCTCGACGCTAGGTTCGGCGATGGGAATCTCCTTGCATTCTCCTCGGGCTATGGCGACGGGGTGTACGCGACATACGCGGGTCGTGACTCCAATGGGAATATCTCGGCCGTCGTTACGGATTTCGGAGTGTTGCCGTTCGAAAAACCTCTTCAGAAACCGACCCGCAAAACTCTTTCCTCTTTTGTGACTGGCCTATTCGGGAAGAACTGACGGGCTCGTCGAACGTTTCTCGTTCCACCGACATACCAACAGGACAGATACGCTGGCCTCTGAAACTTCGGTATCATCCACCTACGTCTAACCATTAGGAGGGCGACCGGAATGCACTCCCACTTAGCCCCATTCTGTGCCTTGGCCACATCCATACTTCTCCTCCCCGCCCCATCCTTTTCCATGGACACGCCTCTCTCCGAAGAGGCCGTCCGCGACGCCTACTTCCTCGGCCAGCATCACGACCAATCCCTGGGCGTATTCCTAAACAAGTACACCAAGTTTCTCCCCATGCCCAAGACGGGCCCGGATATAGCCTCCATCAGCTTCCTAACGCCGTTTGCCCTTCTAGTCCAGGAATCCAGCCAGCGCACCATGAACTACAGCGCCCAGCAAGCCGAGCAGGATCATCGCAATCAGGATGAAATCGTCCGCATCGTCATCCAAATTCAACTCACCGAGACGTATCCCGCACTGATCCCCACTCCAACAGGCTCCAGGTCCGGCTCTCCCATCGGCTTCGCCAAACGCCCCGGCGATTTCTGGAAAGATTTCGAAATCCAGGTCGTCGATAAGGATACGACTCTCGTCCCACTAAGTTCGTCAGGAGACCCGTTTTATTCCTGCGACGGCTACGGCGGCTGCGTTATCAGCGGCGCTAATCTCCAATTTGAATTCTCCGCCAAAGCCTTCAAGTCCGACTCCCCCACCGTCCAGGTAACCCCTCCCGAGGGCGACCCAATCTCCGTCGACTTCGACCTGACGCGCCTGCGCTAGCCAGCGCTTCGCAGGCACGCTCAAAAACTTCGCCTCACCGTTGCCTGTCTCCACTTCTTCCGGCCGTCACCGCACCCCTCCCGCGGATCGCGTCACTTAAATTCTTAACTCCCACTCTTCTCAACAACTTCCGCGTCGATTCGAACAGTTACTAATAATTTACTTAACATTAGTTCAATATTCCTGGTAACATTTCCCATGTTCGCTGCTAAATATCCCTCCTCGCGTCTCACTCTTCTCGGTGACCTCTGCGCACTCTGTGTTAAGAAAACCCGTCACCCACACTCAGACTCACGCAACTCAGGACGCGACTCCGCACGCCCTTCTAACTCCCATCGAATGACATTCTTGGCACACCCCCACCACCTAACCCCCACGGAATCATATTCTTCCCAAAATAGGGGGAGGGGGGCCGCTTTCTCCGAAGTCAGCAAGTGTGCGACACGCACGAATACCCGCAACCTCAATCAGATCATAGGCTTACTTCATAACTTCTGGATACCCCCGGGTGGGGGGCACTTGGGTGGGACAGGCATTCCTGCCTGTCTTCTTCCGTCTCGCCAGCTACGACCGCCAGTGCAGAGTCACTGGACCCTGCATGGGGTGAACCATCGCCGCACCCGTCCGCCGCGACTCAAGCAGGTTCGCCTTCAACCCGAAATACCATTTCGCAGGCCGGTCCGCATCGTCAATCAACATCAACCGGGGATTGTGCTTCAATCCCTCAGCCTGCAATATCATCGTCTCCTGGTCCTGCCGCAAAAATTTCTGCGCGAAAATCCGAAAAATCCAAACTGGCAAAAACAAATTCCATGCCGCCACAAAATCAATCCGGCACAGATCGCGCCGCACGGGCGTTACGGTGGCCCGGCTCGAAAACCACAGCTTCCCGCTGCGAATTTCCTCCGTCCGGATATTCGGCAGCACAAAATCAATCGTCGTCGTCACCGGCTCGCCCGTATATTTTTTCAACATCCGGTACGGCGCGCTGTTCGAGCTCGGCGTATGTGGGCTCATGCGAAAGCCATTCGGAATCGGTTCAAACTTTTTTTCTTTCTCGTGAATGCTGTGCCGGCTGCGCCAGTACCACGATTGATGCACAAACGGCCCGTGCGCCGGATCCATCAATCCAATAATTCCTTGGTCCACATGCGAAGGCAGCTCGCAAGCTAAATGCGTAATCCGACATTTCTCGCTGAAGGTTGTCAATTTCGGCGCCGAAGGAATCGTCTCTGCCGCACGTGCTCCCGGAGCGGCCATGTAAATCCAGAAATATCCATCGCGCTCTTCGCAAGGATAATGCCCCGCAAAAATGCGCTCCACCTTCAACTTGTCCTGGCTAGTCAGCGAAGGAATCTCAACGCAACACCCCGTGCATGCTTCAAATTTCCATCCGTGATAACTGCACTCCAGCGTCTTCCCATCAAAACGCCCATAGGAGAGCGGAATCCCACGGTGCGGACAAGAATCGCGCATCGCAAACGCTGCACCCTCGGCTGTGCGCCCCAAAACCAGCGGCACTTCCAGCAGCATCGCCTTTGCCAGCCGATTCCCGGTAACTTCCGTGCTTCGCAAAGCCGGATACCAGAAATCCCAAAGAAATCCGGCGTCGCTTTCGGCAACCATTTCCCGCGCTTCAGCCGCGCTAGCTTGTACCAAGGATTGCACCGGTTCGCTCATCGCTACGGCATCGTAGTACACAGCGTCGCACCGGAGCAACCGACCAGCGCGACCATATCGCAGCAACTACGCCGTGTGTGGCGAATCCTGGCAAGTGCCGAGCGCATCCAATTGCATGTTTCTGATTTCGGCGTTACTCTTGTGGCTGAGTCAAACGATGTACGCTACCTTTTATTAGCTGATCCCGCCTCGCTCGCGCTTGTCGCGAGCCCTCTCTTTCTTTTGCTACTCACTATTCACTACTCACTTTTTTCGAGGATTGCCATGGCCGTAATGACGTTGTCAGACAAATTGGATCAACTGGGCACCCGGTACGACGAACTGACGCAGCAACTTTCGACGGCGGAAGTCGCATCGGACTCCGCGCGCTTCCAGAAGATCGCCAAGCAGCACGCCGAGCTTGAAGAAATCGTTGCCAAGCACCGCGAGTTCAAGCAACTTGAAAAAGATCTAGCCGGCGCGCACCAGATGGTCCTCGAAAACGAAGACGCCGAAATGAAGCAGATGGCTCTGGACGAAGAGAAGCAGCTCGTTGCGCGCAGGGAAATTGTGGAGCGCGAATTAAAACTCCTGCTTCTCCCGAAAGATCCCAACGACGAAAAAAGCGTCATCGTCGAAATTCGGGCAGGCACCGGCGGTGACGAAGCCGCTCTCTTTGCCGGCGAGCTCTTCCGGATGTATGCGCGCTACGCGGAAACGCTGGGCTGGAAAGTGGAAGTGCTCGAAAGCTCGCCCTCAAGCCTTGGGGGCATGAAGGAAATCGTCGCCGCGATTCAGGGCCACAAAGTATATTCCAAGCTTAAATATGAAAGCGGCGTCCATCGCGTCCAGCGCGTGCCCGCTACGGAAACGCAGGGTCGAATTCATACTTCGGCAGCGACGGTAGCCGTCCTTCCCGAAGCCGATGAAATCGATATCAAGATCGAAGCCAAGGATTTGCGCATCGATACGTTTTGTTCATCGGGCCCCGGCGGACAATCCGTGAACACGACTTATTCCGCTGTTCGCATCACACATATTCCCAGCGGCCTGGTTGTTTCTCAGCAGGACGAAAAATCGCAAATCAAAAATCGCGCGAAAGCTATGCGCGTTCTCCGCACCCGCCTCTACGAAATGGAATTAGAAAAACAACAAGCCGCCATCGGCGCCGAACGCCGCGGACAAATTGGAACTGGCGACCGCTCCGAAAAAATCCGCACCTACAACTTCCCGCAGAACCGCGTAACGGATCACCGCATTGGCCTCACGCTTCACCAGTTGACCGACGTCATGGAAGGAAAGCTAGGCGCGTTAGTCGATGGCCTAGTAAGCCACTACGAAGCCGAGCGCCTGGAACAAGAGCTAGGCGCCGCGTAAGCACGCACTGATCGCCGGACTCTTCAGCAATGCAAAACTCTTTCCCATTCTTTCCCTTTTTACTTCTCCGTGATCTCTGTGTCTCCGGGCCCTCTGCGTCAATTCCTCTAGTCTCTATATGCCGCGTGCGGCGGTGATCGCGGACCCGGAACACGTCGACGTTCGCACCGCGCTCAAACGGGGCATCGCCGAGCTTCGCGACGCGAATGTTCCCTCGTACACCCTAGCCGCGGAATTGCTGCTCATGTACGCCCTGGGCCGGGATCGCACTTGGCTTTACGCACATCCCGAAGCGGAGGTCCCCGGCCTCGAAGCGCATCGATTCATTTCGCTCATTCTGCGCCGCGCCGACGGCGAACCAACGCAATACATCACCGGCAAGCAAGAATTCTGGGGCATCGAGTTTGAAGTCACTCCCGATGTGTTGATTCCCCGCCCTGAAACAGAACACGTGATCGAAGTTGCGCTCGACCGCCTGGGGCTCCGAGAAATTCGCGCAGGCCGAAAACAAACTCTCACCGGCGATGGTCTGCAAATCGTCGACGTCGGCACTGGCTCCGGTTGCATTGCCGTCGCCCTCGCGAAAGAGCTTCCCGGCGCACGAATTGTTGCGACAGATATCTCCGCTGCGGCTCTCGCTGTCGCTCGACGCAACGCCGCCCGCCACGCCTTCAGCGATTGCATCCGCTTCATCGAATGCAATCTCCTGGACGATGCCACAATCTCCGGGACCTCAACCTCGGCTGCACAGGCGCAGCATGCTGCGCCACTACGAGGCGAGGTGTTGCCAAGCAACGCGGCGCATTCGCAACCGTTCGATCTGATTGTCAGCAATCCGCCTTACGTGGGCCGCAACGAAAAAGATTCTCTAATGCGCGAAGTTCGTGATCACGAGCCAGGGGTTGCACTTTATGGCGGCGAAGAGGGTTACGAACTCTACGCCGAACTTATCTCGCAAGCCGCGCAACATTTGAAGCCTGGCGGCATCCTCGTTCTTGAGCTCGGCCACAACAGCCTTCCGGCCGTCCAACCACTTCTCGATCTGCCGAACTGGACAAATGTGGGAGTGACCGAGGATTTGGCTGGGATCGATCGCGTCATCGCCGCCGAGCGAATTTAGGCAGGGGCGAAGTTGTAGCGAAGATTGAATCGGGAGTAGGCTAGCGGAATGCCGGAGATGGCGCGGTTTCGAGCAAAGCATGGGCCACTGGAAGAGCGGGCGGCGGATGCGATTGCGTCGATTTTGCACGTCGACATGGACGCCTTTTTCGTGTCGGTGGAACTGCTCGAGCGGCCAGAACTTCGCGGCAAACCTGTGGTTGTTGGAGGACGGCCCGATCAGCGTGGCGTCGTTACAGCGGCTAGCTACGAGGCACGCAAGTACGGTGTGCATTCCGCGATGCCTTTGCGTACCGCGGGAAAGCTTTGTCCGAATGCAGTTTTTCTTGATGGGCATCATGAAAAATATGGAGAATGGAGCGATCGGGTCGCAACGATTCTCGCGAAGTTCTCACCAATCGTTGAAATGGTTTCGATTGATGAAGCTTATCTAGACCTAGCGGGAACGGAGCGGCTGCACGGCCCACCCTTAGCTGCGGCCGACAAACTTCTTCGCACCATCACGCGCACAACGGAGCTTCCCTGCTCGGCTGGACTGGCTACAACGCGGCTGGTCGCCAAAGTAGCCTCGGACCAAGCGAAGCCGCGCGGTTTGGTTTGGGTTGCGCCAGGGCAGGAAGCGCGTTTTCTTGCAACCCTTCCTGTGCGGAAAATTCCGGGCATCGGCGAAGTCACGGAGCGTGCGCTTCGCGCGCTGGGCATCGAAACAGTGGACCAGTTGGCAGCGGTCTCGCCCGAAAAACTCGAAAAGATTTTTGGCCAATGGGGCGATGCGCTTTATCGCAAAGCGCGCGGCGGCGATTCCTACGAATTCGTTATCGACGCGGAGCCAAAATCCATTTCGCACAATCATACGTTTGGGGAAGACACGAACGATACGGAAGCGCTGCACTCTTTGCTCAGCCATCTTTCGCAAAAGGCGTGCAAGCGCCTTCGCGAAGCCGGTCTCGCCACGCGCACGCTCACTCTGACCATTCGTTATGCGGGTTTCGATACGTACACGCGCGCAAGAACTCTTTCCGAGCCAACGCAACTCGACGCCGACATTTTTCGCGTGTTCCAAAAACTTTTTGCGGAGCATCGCGACATGAAGCGAAAAATCCGTTTGCTCGGCGTGAGCCTCGGCGGCCTCACGCACGGTGGGGAGCAACTCGATCTTCTGGATGCCGAACGGCGCGAGCGCTTGGAAAAATTGACGCGCGCGACCGACAAGCTGCGCGACCGTTTTGGATTTGGCAAGGTGCAGTTCGGCGGGTCGCTGCGCGCAGACGGCTCCAGCAACCACCGCGACGATGCAAAGTGGGACGCGATAGGGCGCGCGAACCTCAAGAAATCGAGTGAGTCGTGATGCCGGTCACGACGAATCGGAGTGGATACCCTATACTTCTCACATGAGCCCCGTAACACCTCCTTCCGGCACAGCAGCTCGCGTCCGTGGCGGTAAACTTTCTGAATTCTGGCATCGCATTAGCGAAGGGCGCCGGATCGACGAGTTGTGGTCGCAGTTCACGGCAGACGCGCGCGCAAGCTATGGCTTCTATATGACGGATGCCGCCGCCGAAGACATGGTGAACCGCCGGGGGCGGCCCCGATTTTGGCGCATTGCCAAGACCTTGTTCTGGTCGCTGGTAATGAAACTCACGCCGGCGCGACGCGTGCTTCTGATTCTCGCCTTCGTGCTGCTGGTGGTCTCGGGCTTCCATTTCGAGTTCAGCAACGATGTGAAGGGCGATTTCAACTTCACTTTTATCACTGTGGCGTTGCTTCTGCTGTTGCTTGCGCTGGAACTCGCGGACAAGGTGACAATGAAGCGCGATCTGGAAATCGCGCGGGAAATTCAGACGTGGCTTGTTCCGTCGAAAGCGCCGGAAGTGGCTGGAGCGGACATCGCGTTTGCTTCGCGGCCACAAAATTCGGTGGCCGGCGACTATTACGACGCGTTCTATCCCACGCTGAGCGCGGCGGAAAATGGAAAGCTCATGCTGGTGATTGCGGATGTGGCGGGAAAGAGCATTCCCGCCGCGTTGTTGATGGCCACGCTTCAAGCGAGCTTGCGAACGATTGCCGGCGAAGGTGCTCCCTTGGGCGAGCTCGTGGTACGGCTCAATCGCTACGCTTCGGCGCACAGTCTTGATGGCCGCCGCTTCACGACGGCAGTTCTTGGCGAATATGAACCGGCAACGCGGCGCCTGGTTTATGTGAACGCGGGCCACAATCCTCCGATTTTGCGCCGCGCCGGGGGAGAAACAGAAAAGCTGGAGGTAGGCGGCTTGCCACTGGGAATTGACACGGGCGCAGCTTACGATACGGCTGCCATGGACGTAAACCCAGGCGACGCGTTGATTCTTTACACTGACGGAGTGGTCGAGGCCTTCAACGAAAAGGGCGAGGAGTTTGGCAATGGCCGCTGGATTGAGGCCATTCGCGCGCTGCCCGATCGGGGCGCGCAAGAATCGCTGCAATTTTTGATGAAGCGCGTGGATGATTTTGTGGGGATGACGCGACAGTCTGACGACATTACCTGCCTTGTATTTCGCACCAAATAGTCCTTGCCAGAAGCCATAGGACCTCGAGAGATATTCGGGCGCGCGAGTCAGTGAGAAGAGCGGCAGCAGAGCTGCCGCACTCCAAAATAAGGTTAATGCTGGATTCGCGTTGAGGGCCCGAAAGTCGCATAATCGCGGTGTGACTGCTCGCGAACTGGCCAACTCGATCTGCGAGATCTTGCAGCGCAACGGGCATCAGGCGCTGCTTGTGGGGGGTTGTGTGCGCGACCTCTTGCTCGGGCGCGAGCCCGCCGACTATGACGTTACGACTGACGCGACGCCTGAACGCGTCATGGAATTGTTTCCGGAGAGCATCGCTCTCGGCGCGCAGTTTGGAGTGATGCTCGTGCCGCGCGATGGTTTGAAAGTGGAAGTCGCGACGTTTCGCTCGGACGTGGGCTACTCCGACGGGCGGCATCCCGACCGCGTGGTTTATTCGAAAACTCCTCAGGAAGATGTGCAGCGGCGGGATTTCACGATTAACGGGCTACTGATGCGGCATGACACCGGCGAAGTTCTAGATTTTGTGGATGGCCAGGCAGATTTGAAGGCTGGCGTGATTCGCGCGATCGGCGAACCGGACCGGCGTTTCGCGGAAGACAAATTGCGCATGATGCGCGCGATCCGTTTTGCGGCGCGATTCGAATTCGAGATCGAACATGCGACGTTTGCCGCGATTCGCCGCCATGCTGGCGCGGTTACGGATGTTTCGGCGGAGCGGATTCGCGAGGAACTGACGAAGCTTCTGACAGAAGGCGCGGCGCGGACCGGATTCGAATTGCTGGAAAGATCCTGGCTGCTCTCGATTGTGCTGCCGGAGATCGCGGCGATGAAGGGCGTGCCACAGCCGCCGCAGTTTCATCCCGAAGGCGATGTATGGACTCACACTTTGTTGATGATCGAGGAACTTCAAGCGGGAACTTCGCCGACGCTTGCATGGGGCGTGCTGCTTCATGACGTGGGGAAGCCGCCGACGTTCAGACCTGCTTCGCAAACAGGCGATCGGATTCGCTTCGATCAGCACGTCGATGTGGGCGTTCGAATGGCGGAAGTGATTTGCCGACGTTACCGGTTTTCGAACGAAGAGACGGAGCAGATCGTCGCGCTGGTCGCCAACCACATGCGATTCATGGAGGTGGGGCGCATGCGGACTTCGACGCTGAAACGTTTTGTGCGGCTTCCCCATTTTGAAGAGCATATGGAGCTTCACAAACTCGATTGCCTTTCGAGCCACCGCAAACTGGACTCGTATGGCTTGGTGCAACAGTTTTTGGGGGAAACGCCGGCGGAGGAGGTACGTCCACAGCGTGTCCTAACGGGTACTGATTTGAGCGAAATGGGCTATATCCCTGGACCACTATTTAGCGAAATACTGAGGGCCGTTGAAGATGCGCAGCTTGAGGGGCAGGTCACAACAAAGGCCGAGGCTGTGGAACTTGTCCGCCAGAGGTTTGGTCAAAGGAAGGCGCAGGCTTGAAGTGAAAGGGATTGTGAGCGGATGTATGAAGCGATGCCGAGGATCGGGTAAAACACGAGAATCCATCGCATGCTGTTGATAAAAAAAGACTTACTTATAAATTTGCTTGGAGATAGGCGAAATGTTAGAATATGAGTACGTCATACTAAGATTTCATGCTAATTGTACTTGCATGTAACCGCATCCTTTTGCTTTCGGGTGCATCTAACGTTGGTAAGCGCGGGACATTCTTCGCCGCGCCCGGATTTAGGGGACACTCACAATGGCTGAGAAAAAGCATGTAGTGCCAGAAATTCTCGCGATACTGCCAGTCAGGGATACTGTTCTGTTTCCAGGGGCTGTTCTGCCCTTGACGGTAGGCCGTGAGAGCTCATTGGCGCTTGTTAACTCGCTGGAAGGCGAGGAGAAATTGTTGGGGGTTGTGGCGCAGCTGGACCCCCGGATCGAAGATCCTGCCGCCGCGGACCTGCACAAGGTCGGAACGCTGGCGAAGGTTCATAAGACCGTAAAAATGCCTAACGGGAACGTGGTTATCTTCCTGGAGGGCTTGCAGCGCGTAAACGTGCTCGAATTGATCGGCCTGCGACCGTTTCTGCGTGCACGGGTGGAAGCCCAGCCTGAAATTACGGGGGATGTGGATGCGGAGCTCGAGGCCCTGCAGCGCAATGCGCAGGATCTGTTTCGCGACGTGGTTAGCCACTCGCCGCAGCTCTCGGACGATTTGCAATCCGTGGCATTGAACATTGACGACCCGGGCCGCCTGGCGGATTTTATCGCCGGCACCTTGCCGTCTCTTTCGACGCTTTTGCGCCAGGAGCTTATCGAAACGCCGAGCGTGCGGAAGCGGCTCGAGATGCTGATCCGCGAGCTTTCGAAAGAGCTGGAAGTGCTGGAGCTGCGCTCGAAAATTCACGAACAGGTTCAGGAGCAGGTGGGCCAGAATCAGCGCGAATATTTGCTGCGCGAGCAGATGAAGGCTATTCAGAAGGAACTCGGCGAATCGGACGATTCTTCGCAGGAGATGGACGAACTGCGGAAGAAAGTCGATGAGGCTGGGATGACCGCGGAAGCGAAGAAAGAGTGCGACCGCGAACTGAAGCGTTTGGCGAAGATGACGCCGGCTTCGGCAGAGTACATGGTTTCGCGCACGTACCTGGAGTGGATGACGTCTTTGCCGTGGGCAAAGTCTTCCGGTGTGAGCGAGATCGACATCGCCAAGGGGAAGCAGATTCTTGACGAAGACCACTATGACCTGGAGAAGGTCAAGGAGCGGATTCTGGATTACCTGGCAGTGAAGAAACTCCAGCCGGGAATGAAGGGGCCGATTCTATGCTTCGTTGGGCCTCCTGGCGTTGGAAAAACATCGCTTGGGAAGTCCATCGCTCGGTCGCTGGGCCGCAAGTTCGTGCGCATCGCTCTGGGCGGGATGCACGATGAAGCGGAAATCCGCGGGCACCGACGCACTTACATTGGCGCGCTGCCAGGGCAGATCATTCAAGGACTGAAACGGGCAGAGTCGAACGATCCAGTGATGATGCTGGATGAAGTCGACAAACTGGGCCGCGATTTCCGCGGCGATCCGTCGTCGGCGTTGATGGAAGTGCTCGACCCGGAGCAGAACAACGCGTTCCGCGATCACTACCTTGACGTGCCGTTCGATTTGTCGAAAGTGCTGTTCATCGCCACGGCGAACTGGATGGATCCAATACCGGAGCCGCTGCGTGATCGGATGGAGATTATCGAACTGGCCGGATACACGGGTGAGGAAAAGGTTCATATCGCGCACAAATATCTGATTCCCAAGCAAGCCCAGGAGCACGGGCTGAAGGTGGGAGAGCAGATTGAATTCTCGGACGAAGCGCTGCGGGAAATCATCCACAGCTTCACCCGGGAAGCCGGCGTGAGAAACCTTGAGCGAGAAATCGCGACGATCACACGCAAACAGGCGCGCAAGATCGCCGAGGGCAGCTTGGAGAAGATGCAAGTTACGCCGGAGATTGTTCGCGAATACCTTGGAGTGCCCAAGTTCCGAGCGGAAAAAGAGGTCGTGGAACGCGTCAAGCAGCCTGGCGTGGCTGTCGGACTGGTGTGGACGCCGGTGGGCGGAGATATCGTATTCATCGAAGCGAGCCGGATGCGCGGCGGAAAGCAGTTCACAATGACCGGGCATCTGGGCGAGGTCATGCAAGAGTCGATGACCGCGGCGCTGACATGGACGCGTGCGAATGCGGAGCGGTACGGGATTGATCCGGATTTCTTCCGCAAACACGACATCCACATTCACGTGCCGTCAGGCGGCGTGCCGAAAGATGGCCCGTCGGCCGGGGCGGCGATGGTGACGTCGCTGATCAGTCTGCTTACGGGACGACCCGTGCGCGAACGGTTGGCAATGACCGGCGAGATGACGCTCTCCGGTGTTGTGCTGCCCATCGGTGGCGTAAAAGAGAAAGTCCTCGGCGCAAAGCGCGCGGGGATAACGGAAGTGCTGTTGCCGGCAGACAACGAGCCGAACGCCGTGGCGGATCTTCCACCGGATATTCTGGGGGATATGAAGATCACTTACGTGCGGAATCTCGATGAAGTGCTGGAGCACGCGCTGTCCAAGGAAGCTGTGGCGCCGCCGATCGTGCCGCAGCCGGAACCTAAGCCGAAGCGCGTAGGCGGGGAAAGCCCGCGGGCGATTCATTGATGAGGAAAGTGAGTAGCGGGTAGTGAGTAGGAAGCCGGGCGTGGCGGATCACGCCTTGCTAAAGTTAGAGTTAGAGGAGCCCAGCGGACCTTAGTTCGCTGGGCTTTTTGTTTTTGGGTGAACTGCGCGGAGGGGAAAGAAAGTCCTGCTAACATGGTTTCGATAGAGCGGGAACGGATGTCACTCTACGGAAAAAGGGCACGATGCCTTCGAAGCTCAGGCCAGGGAATCGTGCCCCTACAACTTCGGATGATGGATCGCGAAAAACAGATTATTGCGGACGGGCCTGCCGAGTTGGCGCAACGACTGGCGGAGGGATTGCAGCGGGAACGGATTGTTCCGCGATTTGTGGATTCTTATGTGGTGGAGCATGGGCGGCATGCTTTGCAGGTTCACGCTTCGCTGTATCGCGATCTTCTAGAACTGCTACGACGTGAGGCGTTGCTTGCTGTGACGGCGCGGGCTCTGGAAATCACGTACGCTGAACCGCTGCCTGCGGGCCGAGCGAAACCGAGGCCCATGTTGCGCAAGGATGGCGTGGCGTTTCGCAGGAAATTCCTGGCGGCATTGACGCGACAGCACAAATGGAGCGCGGGAGACGCGCTGGATTTTCAGACGGACTTGCAGATGTATGAAGACCTGCTCGCGCGCAACAGTTCGACGCGGCGAAACCGCAAACCGTTTGAAGCGGCGAATCACCCCTTTGTGGACCGGTGCGCGTTCTTATTGGATTCGTCTTTTCTGGAAAAGGCGCGGATGGCGGCGAGCCGCGCGCTGAATGAATTGGAAAATCTCGCCGGTCATGTGACAGGTTCCGTTTTGCACGGACAAGAGACGTCGCCAGCGCGCCGCAAACGCTAACGAAGGCGTTCCCAACCAACTTTACTGCTCGAACGCCTTCATGGAAAACACCGGCTGTCCCGCCAGCGCTGTCCGGAACCCATAAATCGTCAACGCAGCGATCGTCGTCATTCCCACCAGCGAAGGCGCCGCATACCACCGAGACAAGTGAATCGTCGCCGGGAAAATCAGCAGCACCTGCTGCACAACCAGCCCGACCACCAGCGCTAACAGGCCAAACCGTTTCAGCACCAGCAGAAATGAAAGAAACAAAATCACCAGGAACACCGAGTTGATCCACGGATATTCGCTGCTGTTGCCGCCCAGCGAAAGCAGCGTCCCCGCAACCGCCACCACAATCGCCGCGATCCACGCGCTTCGCAAAATCCGTTGCAGCAGGAACAGTATAAAGAAAATCCCCAGCGAATCGATCGTCTGGCCCAAAACGTACAGGAGCACTTGTGCCAGCGCATGGCGCAACCCTAGCAGCGATTGCGTCGAAACTCCTCCCGGAATGGGTGGTAGCTTGCCAAACAGCGGCAGCAGAAAATTGTCGCTCGCTTCCACGACAAATATCAACACGCCGTACACCGCTCCGATCAGTAGGTCTCGCCCCACGAGCGGATCACGGAGCTTCCCCGCCAGCAGGCGCGTCCAGGAAATCAGGGTTTGCGGTTCCCTCCGGCGTACGAACGGCTCCAGGGCCACGTACAGCATCATCGCAAAGAAGGTCCGCAACGCCGCCGAGGCCACGGCTACGAGAAAGCTGACCGCTTCCAGAAAAGTCGGCAAATGATGCGTGCTCAGGATCCACAGCACCAGGAACGTCACAAAGACGAACGCTCCCAGGCGTGCCGCTCCCTTCATATCGGCACGATTCGCTTTAATATTCCAGCGCGCCAACGCCCCGCCGCCGACAAACACCGTCAGGATCAGCAAGACGAGCAGAACCGAGGCGATCTTTTGCGGTCGCGTTTGATCCGTCTGGGTGTCTCGGCCCGCTGTCGTCCACGGAAACACAATGCGGTAGTACACCGGCTCGCCATGAAATGCCGCCGCTTCCACGCGTATGGGAATGTCTGGCCGCGCGGGCAGGGTTCCCGTCCACGCCGCTCGCGCATCTGTCGGCACCAGCGGCGCCCACTCCGGCGCGGCCGCGTGAAACTCGGCGATATTCAGCCCGCTGACGGCAAAAAATCCCGCCCAGTTCGGCGTCTTTGGGTCCTGCGGCGGCGCACTCTTTTCCGGCGGTACCACTTCGAACCGCACCAGCCGCCCTGTAGTGTCCAACACCACCAGCGCCATTGCCGTGGTGTCCATCGGCGGATCCCAGCGCGAAACCTGCCCTCCGCCCACCGATCCTTCCCCAAAGAACGCTTGGGCAAAGAGCGGGTTCGGACTTTGCCGGTACCAGAACGTCATCGCCGGCGCGTCATCTTTCGCAAGCGCATCCCAGCGCGCTGGGCTTTTGTCGTGCGCCTGAATGTAACTCAAGTACCCGCTGTTAATCTCGAAACCATGGGCCGAGTCCGCAGGCTTCCCCGCCAACCCCAATCGGCCAATCAGGTCGCGCGCGCGCGTCGCCAACACTTCGGGAGGACTATCGAGCGTCACGCGATTCACCAATTGCGTCGACTCAGCGATGAACAGCGACGCCACCAGCCCCAGCGCCACAATCGCCAGCAGCGCCAGCGCAATTCGCGGCCGCATCCCTTCCTTCACTCCAGCGGCTGCCACCATTTCTGGCGATGGCGTTTCACCAGCAGCAAGTGCGGCAGCCAGAGGATCGCCTCCGGGAAGTGCGGCGGCAACTTGCAAGGCGGATGCGGGGCGTTTCGAGGGATCAACTTCCAGACAGCGAAGGATGACGCGCTCGATTAGTGGATCTAGGTCGCGGACGAGAGTGGAAGGATTGGTGATGGTGCCTTGCTCGCGAAGCTTTACGAGCTCGGGTAAAGTGGATGCTTCGAACGCGCGTTTGCCTGTGAGAATTTCATAGAGGATCAGGCCAAGCGAATAGATGTCACTTTTGGTGGTTACTTCTTTTCCTGCGAGCTGTTCTGGCGCCATGTAGGCGGGCGTGCCTGCACGTATATCCGCGCCCTGAATACTTGCGGCGAGACCGGCGAGACCAAAATCGGTGATGCGAATTTTTCCGGCGCCATCGAGCATGACATTGGCGGGTTTGAGGTCGCGGTGAACGACCCCGCGCTCGTGGGCCGCAGCGAGCCCCGCACAAATCTGACGAGCGACCTCGGTGGCCTTGTCGGGAGATAGCCTGCCGATGCGGCGGACGACGGACGCGAGATCCTCACCGTCGACATACTCCATGGAGAGAAAGGGTGTGCCGCCGGCGTCACCGATATCGAAGACGCGGCAGACGTTGGGATGGGAAACCTGGCGCGCGATGCGAACCTCGGAATGAAATCGCGCGAGAGTGTTAGCGTCCTGCGAGAGGCTCTCGGGAAGAAACTTGATGGCGACGACTTGGCCGAGCGTCAGATCTTCCGCGCGATAGACTTCTCCCATTCCGCCACGACCAGCAATAGCAACGACGCGATAGCGATCGGCGATCATCTGTCCAGGGGTGAAGCGACCGCCGCCGATGGGGTCGGAGCTGCTTATTTTTGCGCCGGAGCCACCACTGGATGGAGTGCGTGGAGGACGTGCTGGAGTTGGATAGGAGGAGGGTTTGCGCGACGTGGCGGCAGGTGTAGGCGGCGCGATCGTAGCTTGATCGGCGCTCAGATCATTCGAATCGATGGTCGCAGCTGCGTTGAGATCGAGGGCTCCGCCGCACGTGGAACAGAACCGCCCGTTGGAAGAAGCCTGTGCGCCGCAGGAAGAGCAGTACATGGGAGGCGCGATTCTACCATCGAGGGAGGCCCCGCGGCGAATTGGCTCGAAGGCTCCCGATGCGCGCTACGAGATGCGCTCGACCTGGACGGCGGTGCC
>Ga0210405_10000387_pt1 | contig 61008 bp, 56 predicted proteins | sample IncBWH11MmetaG_FD_155492 | JGI IMG/M metagenome (GOLD analysis project Ga0210405, IMG submission 155492) | Forest soil microbial communities from Barre Woods Harvard Forest LTER site, Petersham, Massachusetts, United States - Inc-BW-H-11-M | ecosystem: Environmental > Terrestrial > Soil >...
TTGAACGTTGCCCCTTAAAAGTCTACCAAGATCGTACGTACTAGTTGGTACATTTGCAAGCAGGAACCTACTGTATCTATGATCCCAGTCGGAGCCTTGTTTTCGACAATGCCTCAGATGGTTCAATGCCCATTCGCAGAGCAGGACGACGATTCCATCGGCCAAATTCAGTCCTCTCGTGTCAAGAGGTTCGTCAAGCGTCGAATGGCCGGCGCTGCGAACAGCACAATTGGTAGCATCATGATCCAGGCGACAAACGATGACCGCAGCCAATGGATCACGAAGGTCCCGCTCGCGATGAAGGGGAGGCTCGCGATCGCTGCCGCAATCGCACAGGTAAGGCCCGATTGAATAACTCCATAAACGAAGTAGTCGAACCGGCGCGGTATTCCCCGCATACGAGCCTCGGAATTGGGGTTATTGCTGATAGAGCAAAGTGTGCGCCGACGACCGGCGTCACTCGTTAGAAGCTCATGCGCTGCCGAATTGAAAATAGTGTCGAAAACGGCCAAGTCTGCGTGCAAACGATGGCCGTTTCCGTATGCGTAGCCGCCACCTATGCCGCAGGCACAAAGGTATAGCCACCACCGTCTGCCGTGATCGTACCGATGGCGGGAAACGGGAAGTGGTAACCGGTCGCGAGCGACTTGTCCGCCACGGCACGGTCGAACAGTCTGCGTCGCGTCGTTTCCGCAAGCACCGGGTCAGCATCGATTGCGCCGTGCCAATTGGGGTGCTTCGCGAATAGGGCAGGCATGTTTGTCGTGTCGCTCAGCACCATCAACTGCTGCTTGCCCGACCCGACAACGAATGCAGTATGGCCTGGCGTATGGCCTGGTGCCGCGATGGAGTGGATGCCCGCAACAACCTCGGTATCCCACTCGTATTGCTTCAGCTTGTCCTTGAAGAGTGGGAACATCGCCTGAAGCCTCTTAGGCAGGCCATGCTGCTTTTCGGGCAGTTTAGTGAAAATGCTCGAATCCATCCAGAACTTGAACTCGTTGCTGGGCACGTAAATCGTGGCCTTGGGGAAGACCGGCGTATTGTCGGGGGCCTTGCTCATGAGCCCGAAGACATGGTCCGGATGGAAATGCGAAACAACTACCCTCGTAATCTGCTCCGGCTTGATGCCGGCTGCAGCCATATTTGCGATCATCGCTCCCGCCGTGGGCTGAAACTGACCACCCGTGCCGGCGTCGAAGAGAATCGTTTCTTTGCCGAGTTTGAGCAGGGTTATGTTGAACGGAATCGGCACGACGTCATTAGCGATCCCCGCGGCGGCCAGTGCAGCCTTGGTTTCCTCAACGGAAACACCAGCAATAAAGGACGGATCGTGCGGCTTTTCCCAAACGCCATCGTTCAGGATGAACCCGTGATTCTTGCCCAACTTGAACGCCCGGAAGCCCTTACCGGCTTCAGGTCCCTTCTGGGCAAGCGCAGCCTCGATAAACGAGACGGGCTTGGGCAGGCCGAACGCTGCTCCTGCGACTGCTGCCGTCAATAAAGCGTTACGGCGGGTTAGATTCAACATTGCGATCTCCTTGCTTTGTCTGCGAAGAAGGCCAACGTGGCGCGCCGTCGATGCCGGCGGCTCATATCAACTTCGCAAACCATCCACGGGGATTTTGAAACAGTAGCCCTCCGCCCCCAGACGCGGCGAGTAGCTGACAAAGTCGAACAAATACTAACATGCAACGCCTGCAAAACTTTGGATCTTGGCTCACCGGTGTGAAGAGGAGACGTGGCACCTGTCATGACGGCGCTGCGATCATGGGCGAACGTTTTGCGAAAACATGGCTGATACTCGATAGCGATGGTTGTCTTTACATACTAGTAGCTACAGAATACAGTCACTTTCGGTTGATTCGACGCGATCATGAGGATGTCATGAAGGCGAAGGGCGAGCTTGTTAAGGCGGCCAAGAAATTGATGTGGGAGCGTGGCTACGAGGCCGTAAGTCCACGCGACTTGCTGGAAGAAAGCGGTGCGGGGCAAGGCAGCCTCTATCACCACTTCAAGGGAAAAATGGACCTGGCGTCTGTGGCTCTCGGTGAAGTATCCGATGAAATGTGCGAGCTCGCGCGCGAGACTGTTGGAGCAGACGGTTCTGCTTTGGATCGGGTTTTCCGCTATCTGGACGTTTCTCGCGACGGCCTCAAAGGTTGCAGGATGGGCAGATTTGCAGCCGAATCGTCGATCGCCGAGGCATCGCTGAGGAAGCCCGTCGAACGTTATTTCCGCGAACTTCAGGGGCTCCTTGCGGGAGCTCTCCGCGAAGCCCAAGCCGACGGCGAAATTGCGAAACGCCTCGACGCTAACGAGCTTGCGCTGATGCTCATAACTGTTGTGCAAGGGGGCTTCGCCGTTTCGAGGGTTTATCGCGATCGGAACGCCATTAATCGGGCCACGGAGACGGCCAAGTCGCTGCTTAAATCGCTTCGACATCGCTAAGCAGGATGACGCACCCTTCGCTGCAGCTGCTCGGTGAGTTAGGCTTGCGGCCGCTGAGGTCTTGGTCGGTAAAATCCCAAGAGGCCGGTCGGCACCCCCCTCATGGAATTGGCGCCTAATGATTCGGCTTCGCTGAAAGCTAATCGGCTTTGCGCTGAAAAGGGCGCCGGGATCTGGAAAAAGATCCCGGCCAGTCTGGGAGAAACGCCTGAGGGCAACGCCACTCTCGCCAATCAAAAGTGACCGGCCCCGCCAACGGTGAGCGGTTTCAGTGCGACGGGCCTCAACAATTCGACGACGGCTACCGAGCATGCCGCGACCCCTTGAACGGATCACGCTGGGTGCTTCGTGCTTGCCATGCTCGGCCGCAAAGCAAATTGTTCGTGCCAGGCACTCAGCTGCGGTCGTTCGGATCGCCAAGGACGGTCACGGAAGCGAAAGTCGAGATATTCAAGGGCGCAACCGACAGTGATGGTTCCGAGGTCAGGGTCGAGTGACGGCACATTGGCGTCGAGGGTATCGAGGACCTTGCCGATCCGATCAAACTGGGCATCTACCCATCCGCTCCAGCGATAGCTTTCTGGCCGGAGGGTTTCTTGGCGGCAGACAATGGCGCGATCCATGATGTCTACGCCAAGCAGTTCCAGCTTAAGCACTTGTCTGCGGGCGGGCCCCGGCTCCGGGAGCAACCCGCCGTCCGAGAACTCATCGAGGTACTCGCAGATCAAGCTGCTATCAAAAAGGACTTCACCGGTTTTCAATTGAAGTGTTGGGATGCGGGTCAGTGGATTGAGCGCCGAAAGCACGGCGTTTTCCTTTGTCGGAATCACAGATGTTTCGATGATTTCGACAGAACGATCAATCTGAATTTCCTTGGTAACCACTACCACCTTTCGCGCATAGGGGGAGTTCGGCGACCAATATAGCTTCATGAGAATATCCCCGATGTTGCGTCGTCGTGTTCGCCCAATCAGAATTGCGGACTCGCTGCTCTAGCCGTGTTGTGGTCTAACTCCCAGGAATCGCGTCAACGTTGCGGAAGTCGAGTGCAACCGATTCATGATGATTTCGTTTAGCTCACCTTACAAATCGAGCTTATGAATTTGGTGTAGCCAGGCGAAGCGATTTGAACTGAATACCTTATCTGTCGCGACGATAAGACTACGAGCTGCCACCGTTAGTCAGCGACGCTGATCGATCCGATGTAGCCATGCCGTGCAATCAACAGAACTCGTGCGCGCGAGGTAAACCGTCCACCAATCGCTGGAGAAGATACGGTTATCTCGAAAAAGCGTTCGACGGCGACACTAGTCATTGCCAGCCGTCGACCGGCTCGATGGCTTACGACGCGGGTGTCGTGCTCAGACCACGGTTGTCTTAGAGGTCTAGATCGCTGAGTGACGGGTGATCGTCGGGACGCCGCCCAAGGGGCCAGTGATATTTGCGCTCGCCATCTTCGATCGGCAGGTCGTTGATGCTGGCGATGCGCCGTTGCATGAGTCCGGCGTCGTCGAACTCCCAATTCTCGTTACCATAACTACGAAACCAGTTGCCCGAATCGTCGTGCCATTCATATGCAAAGCGCACGGCTATCCGGTTGTCGCGAAACGCCCAGACCTCTTTGATCAGTCGATAGTCCAGCTCACGCTTCCATTTGCGTGTGAGAAATGCCTCGATGGCCTCGCGGCCACGGATGAACTCGGCGCGGTTGCGCCAAGTGCTATCCAACGTATAGGCAAGCGCGACTTTGCCAGGATCGCGAGTGTTCCAGGCGTCCTCAGCGAGGCGCGCCTTGCGCGCAGCGGTCTCGGCTGTGAAGGGGGGCAAAGGCGGGCGGGTCATGTCGATACCTGCTTGTCTGAGCTTCCGGAAGCGCCGGTTTATTTCAACGCCGAGAAGGCAGTGGGCGCAAGGATTTGATTGTTGATGCTTGCAACAATCGGTCCATCGCTGTCGCCCTCATCGCGCACCTTGTGCCAAGCTGGGTCGTTCAGGAACGCAGTCCACTTCGTCTCGAGATCGGCCAGCGAGTCCCACTGGAGGATGTAAGTCAACTGGTTGCTGGATTCCCCGACAAAGGTCGTCCAAAAGCCGATTGCATGGATGCCGTGCTTTTTCCAGATGGGCGGAAGGTGGTCCCTGAATCGAGCCTGCAGCTTTGCCATTTGGCCCGGAACAGCCTGATACACTCGTAACTCGTAAATCATCGCGCAATCCCTCTAACGTCAAGAAAGGCGGCGCGTAACGCGCGAGCCGATCGGATGACAGCATTTCAATAATTGAGTCGCATGCAGCTGATACATGGCGATTTCTTTCAGTTCAACTAGCAATCGAGTTTATGAACCTGGTGTGCGCAGGCGAAGCGATTTGAACTGAACGTCGTATCTGTCGCGACGATAAGAGCAGGAGCCAAAGCGCTACCAGGCGTTAATCAGCGGCGTTGGATAGATCCGGCGTAGCCATTCTGCGCAGTCAGCAGAAACCAGGAGCACGGAACAAGCAGTCCATCAATCTCCAGAGAAGATATGGCTATCTCGAAAAAGCATGGCTATCTCGAAAAAGTGTTTGATGGCGACGCCTTGTGGCTGCCCCGAACTGACTCGATCGCAAATGTGCGACGCAGTTAGGCTCATGCAGGGGGCGAGTACGCACAAAACCTCTGAAGCCGCTCCGTCGCGCGCCAACGGGCTGGGGTCCCACATGGCGAGGGCCGTTGGTGGAACGTCTTGGCAGTTTTCATCTCAGCGGTTGCGTTCGCGACGATCCTGGCCGTTGTCTCCAGCTTGCTCATAGCAGGCGCTTTCTCGGCTGCTAACGATCTCGTTGTCAGCTTGTCCGGTCGACAGCTCGATGAGCGTATGCGGCCCCTGATATCAGAGTTCGCTGCGATAGCGTTGGGAGAACTTGGGATCCTGCTTGGACTGGCGTGTGAGAGGCAGGGTGTCGCAAATTGGACATTTGCAAGCTATCGACGTCCGTTAGGTGCGCCAAAAGGCGGGCTAAGCAAGCCATACAGTCAACGGGGCTGCCGAAGTGTTACACCGCGCGACCGGATTAGAGAATTCGCCATCAAGAAGGGAGCGTGTGCCAACAATCCCGCTGAAATGCAACCGCAACAAGCCAACATTTTTGCTCGCATCTCTACCGTGCCCCCCAACCTCGTCGAACGTCGCACCAACAATGTCAAACAATTCCGTCGGGCGGCAACGCACTGTGACCAACTCGCCGCCAACTGTTTCGCGGCGTTATTAAGACCGCACCTAAGTCACACGGCGCTTTCCGGCCAAAGCCGGCATCTCACATCGCCTTGACGACGCTTTCGGTGACCTTCTTGGCGTCGCCGAGCAGCATCATGGTGTTGTCGCGGTAGAACAGGGGATTGTCGATACCGGCATAGCCTGAGGCCAGCGAGCGCTTGATGAACATCACGGTGCCGGCTTTCCACACCTGGAGCACCGGCATGCCATAGATCGGCGAGGTCTTGTCTTCCTCCGCCGCCGGGTTGGTAACGTCGTTGGCGCCGATCACGAAGGCGATGTCGGCCTGCGCGAATTCCGAGTTGATGTCCTCGAGCTCGAACACCTCGTCATAGGGCACGTTGGCTTCGGCAAGCAGCACGTTCATGTGGCCGGGCATGCGGCCCGCGACCGGGTGAATGGCGTATTTCACCTCGACGCCTTCCTTCTTGAGATTGTCCGCCATCTCGCGCAACGCGTGCTGGGCCTGCGCCACCGCCATGCCGTAGCCAGGCACGATGATGACCTTCGAGGCATTTTTCATGATGAAGGCCGCATCGTCCGCCGAACCGAGCTTGGCCGGTTTCTGCTCGCCGCTGCCGCCGCCGGCCGCTGCGGTCTCGCCGCCGAAGCCACCGAGGATCACCGAGATGAAAGAGCGGTTCATCGCGTGGCACATGATGTAGGACAGGATCGCGCCAGATGAGCCGACCAGCGCACCGGTGATGATCAGCGCCGAGTTGCCGAGCGTGAAGCCGATGCCGGCGGCCGCCCAGCCGGAATAGGAGTTCAGCATCGAGATCACGACCGGCATGTCGGCGCCGCCGATCGGAATGATCATGAGTACGCCGAGCACCAGCGCGAGGATGGTGATTAGCCAGAAGTCGAGCGCGCTGCCGGTCAGGACGAGGCCGACGATGAAGAACACCAGCGTCAAAGCGAGCGCGATATTGATGATGTGGCGGGCGGGGAGGATGATCGGCGCGCCGCTCATGCGGGCCGACAACTTCAGAAATGCGATCACCGAGCCGGTAAAGGTCAAGGCACCGATGGCGACGCCGAGCGACATTTCGACCAGGCTTTGCGCGTGGATATGGCCGGGAGTGCCGATGTCGAAAGCCTCCGGTGCATAGAAGGCGCCGGCGGCGACCAGCACCGCGGCCATGCCGACCAGCGAGTGGAAGGCGGCGACCAATTCGGGCATCGAGGTCATCGGCACGCGGCGAGCGATGACCGCACCGATGCCGCCGCCGATCGCGACCGCAACGATCACCAGCAACCAGGCGGTGCCGTCGGCCGGCGCATGGGCGGCCAGCGTGGTTGCGACCGCAATCGCCATGCCGATCATGCCGAGCAGATTGCCCCGGCGAGATGATGCCGGGCTCGAAAGGCCGCGTAGCGAGAGGATGAAAAGGACCCCTGCGACGAGGTACAGAACTGCGGACAGATTGGCGTTCATCTCAGGTCCCCATTGTCATCGTCACCACGAGGTGCACGCCGTCACTTGATCTTCTTCTTGTACATCGCGAGCATTCGCTGCGTGACAAGGAAGCCGCCGAAGATGTTGACGCAGGCAAAGATCAGCGCGACGAAGCCGAAGCCGCGCGCCCAGCCCGAACCGCTTGAAATCATGCCGACGCCGACCGCGAGCAGCGCGCCGACCACGATCACCGAGGAGATCGCATTCGTCACCGACATCAGGGGCGTGTGCAGTGCCGGCGTCACCGACCACACGACGAAATAGCCGACGAACACGGCGAGGACGAAAATCGAAAGCCGGAACACGAAGGGGTCGACGGCCTGCGCGAGATGTTCCATGGCGCCTCTCCTTAAGCCTTCGGCTGGAAGTTCGGATGGACGACGGCGCCGTCCTTGGTGAGGGCCGTCGCCTTGATGAGCTCATCGTCCCAGTTCACGGCAAGCGCCTTGTTGGCCTTGTCGATCATGGTTTCGATGAACGAGAACAGGTTGCGCGCATAGAGCCCGGATGCCGAGGCGGCCACGCGGCCCGCAACGTTGGTGTAGCCCACGATCTTGACGCCATCGATGTCGACGATCTCGTCGGCCTTGGCGCCCTCGACATTGCCGCCGCGTTCGACCGCAAGATCCACCAGCACCGAACCCGGCCGCATCGACCTGACCATTTCGGCCGACACGAGCTTCGGCGCCGGACGGCCCGGGATCAGCGCCGTCGTGATCACCAGGTCCTGCTTCTTGATGTGCTCGGCGGTGAGCGCGGCCTGCTTGGCCTGATAATCTTTCGACATTTCCTTGGCGTATCCGCCGGCGGTCTGCGCGTTCTTGAATTCCTCATCCTCGACCGCAAGAAATTTGGCGCCCAGGCTTTCGACCTGTTCCTTGGTTGCGGGACGCACGTCGGTCGCCGAGACGATCGCACCGAGCCGCCGCGCGGTCGCGATCGCCTGCAGGCCGGCAACGCCAACCCCCATCACGAAGACTTTCGCCGCCGGAACGGTGCCTGCCGCCGTCATCATCATCGGGAAAGCCCGGCCGAAGGCCTCGGCGCCTTCGATCACCGCACGATAACCGGCGAGGTTTGCCTGCGAGGACAGCACGTCCATCACCTGCGCGCGGGTGATGCGCGGCATCAGCTCCATGGCAAAAGCCGAGATGCCGGCATCCGCCATGGATTTCAGCGCGGCATCGTTGCCGTAAGGGTCCATGATGGCGATGACGAGCGCGCCGCGCCCGTATTTCGCAAGCTCCGACGCCTCCGGCCGCTTCACCTTGATGACAATGTCGGCGTTGTCGAGTGCATCGGCGCTCACAGTAGCGCCGGCAGCGGCGAACTCCGCATCCAACACGCCGGACCTGACGCCAGCACCCGGCTCGACCGCAATGTCAGCCCCAAGCGCCTTGAACTTTTTCACGGTGTCGGGCGAGGCGGCAACCCGCGGTTCGGAGGGATCGATTTCCTTGGCGACGGCAATCTTCATATCCAACTCGCTATTTCAAGTCGTGCGCCGAAGCGAAAGCACTCGCTTCGACAGCCGTGCACCAAATGCAGGGCGCGCGATATCAAATCAAATACTGACCACCGTTGATCGAGAGCGTCGAGCCGGTGATGAAGCCGGCGTCGTCGGCGGCGAGGAAGACCACAGCGCGTGCGATCTCCTCAGGTTCGCCTAGGCGTGCGGTTGGGATTTGCGGGATCACCGCCTTTTCCAGCACGTCTTTCGGCACCGCCTGCACCATCTCAGTGTTGATATAGCCCGGGCAGATCACATTCACCGTGATGCCGCCCTTGGCGTTCTCCAGCGCCAGGGCCTTGGTGAAGCCGATATCGCCGGCCTTGGCGGCCGAATAATTGACCTGGCCGAACTGGCCCTTCTGGCCGTTGATCGAAGAGATGTTGACGATGCGGCCGAACTTGCGGGCGCGCATGCCTTCGATCACTTGGCGCGTCATGTTGAACAGTGAACCGAGATTGGTGTTGATCACGGCACTCCACTGCTCGAGCGTCATCTTGTGGAAGGCGGTATCCCTGGTGATGCCGGCATTGTTGACCAGAACATCCACCGGGCCGAGATCAGCCTCGACCTGCTTGATACCGGCGGCGCAGGCCTCAAATGAAGCGACGTCCCATTTGTAGACGGGGATGCCGGTCTCGGCCTTGAATTGTTCGGCGGCCGCGTCGTTGCCGGCGTAGCTCGCCGCCACCTTGTAGCCTGCAGCCTTCAGTGCCTTGCTGATCGCCGCACCAATGCCGCGCGTACCTCCGGTTACCAATGCAACACGTGTCATGTCGAGTTCCCCTCTCAGCAACCGTTCAGTCACGTGCAAGGCACATCGCAATACCCATGCCGCCGCCGATGCAGAGCGTTGCGAGGCCCTTCTTGGCATCGCGCTTTTGCATTTCGTGCAATAGCGTCACCAGCACGCGCGCGCCGGAAGCGCCGATCGGGTGGCCGATCGCGATTGCGCCGCCGTTCACATTGACCTTGGCGGTGTCCCAGCCAAGGTCCTTGTTGACCGCGCAGGCCTGTGCCGCGAAGGCTTCATTGGCTTCGATCAGATCGAGATCGCCGATGCTCCAGCCGGCCTTCTTCAGCGCAGCGCGGGAGGCAGGAATGGGACCGGTGCCCATGATCTTGGGATCGACGCCGGCGTGCGCCCACGACACGATGCGGGCCAGCGGCTTCTTGCCTTCCTTGGCGACCTGGCTGGCGGTCATCAGCACGACGGCGGCGGCGCCGTCATTGATGCCCGAGGCGCTGCCGGCCGTAACCGTGCCGTCCTTCTCGAAGACCGGCCTGAGCTTGCCCATCGCGTCGAGCGTGGCGCCATGTCGCGGATATTCGTCTTCGGCGACGATGATGTCGCCCTTGCGGGTCTTGATCGTCACCGGCACGATTTCGTCCTTGAACTTGCCGGCCTTCTGGGCGGCCTCGGCTTTCTGCTGCGAATGAACCGCGAACTCATCCTGCTGCGCGCGGGTAATTTGATATTGCCTCGCCACGTTCTCTGCAGTGTTGCCCATGTGATAGCCGTTGAAGGCATCCCACAGACCGTCCTTGATCATGGTGTCGACGAATTCGAGCGAGCCCATCTTGGCGCCGCCGCGCAGGTACTGCGCATGGGGCGCCATGCTCATGGATTCCTGACCGCCGGCCACGACGACTTCCGAATCGCCGTTGAGCAGCGCTTGATAGCCCAGTGCCACCGAGCGCAGGCCGGAGCCACAGAGCTGGTTGACGCCCCAGGCCGGGCTCTCGACCGGGATGCCGGCGGCGATCGAGGCTTGACGCGCCGGGTTCTGGCCCTGCGCTGCGGTCAGGACCTGGCCCACGATGACTTCGGACACGCGGCCTGGCTCTACGCCGGCACGCTCCAGCGCGGCCTTGATGGCGATCGCGCCGAGATCATGGGCCGGCATGGTGGCAAACGCACCGTTAAAGCTTCCGACCGGGGTGCGGGCGGCGCTGACGATCACGATTTCGTTCGACATGAAGATTTCCTCCGCTGGATGCTCTGTTCGGTGGTGTCAATCGATCGGTTTGCGTAACTGATTAGTTCGATTTCTTTTTTACGTATCGACCGGGCGCGGGTTCTATCGGGCCGAACCGTGCGTTCCCTTGTTGTACCGGCGCAGGGATCGTTCCGTTTGAATGACGTCTCATCCACGCACTCCAATCCGGCCACCAGCTTCCGGGTTTCTCTTCGGCGCCGTCGAACCAGCCCTGCGGGTCGGATTCAAGGTCGCCGTTAAGCCAGTGGCTGCGTTTGTTGCGCGCCGGCGGATTAATCACGCCGGCGACGTGCCCGCTGGCAGCCAGCACGAATCGTGCCTCACCACCGATCAAATCTGTGGAACGAAATGCCGTCTTCCAGGGCACGATGTGATCCGCACGGGATGCGAGGAGATAGAACGGTACGGTAATCTTGGAGAGGTCTACCGGAACTCCGCACTGCGTGGTCTTGCCCGGATCCTTGATGTTGTTCTCAAGATAGGTGTTGCGGATGTACCAGCAGTACATCGGGCCAGGCAGGCTCACACTGTCGGAATCCCAATACAACAGATCGAAGGCGTCGGGCGTTGCACCCTTCAGATAACTGTCGACGACGTACCGCCAGATGAAATCGTTGGCGCGCAGCGTACTGAACGTAAACGCCAGTTCTTTGCCAGGCATGATGCCGCTCTTTCCGATTGTCGCTTCTCGCAACGCGACCGAGCCGGCGTCGATCAGCAGGCCGATTTCGCCCGTGTCGGAAAAGTCTAGCATCGTAGTCAGCAGCGTGACCGTCGCCAGCCTGTCCTGGCGTCGCGCGGCTAGCACTGCCGCGGCGCAGCTCAAAATCGTTCCCCCTATGCAGAACCCGAGCGCATTTGTTCGCTCCGCACCGGTGATGTCGAGCACAACCTCGATCGCTTTGAGCGGGCCCATCTCGAGGTAATCATCCCAGGTAAAATGCTGAGTTTCAGGCGCGGCGCTTCGCCAGGAAATCAGGAATACCTGATGACCTTGCGCAACCGCATACTCGACCAGCGAGTTTCCCTTTCCGAGATCAAGCAGGTAATATTTGTTGATACATGGGGGAACGAACAGGAGCGGCGTCCCTTCGACCTCGCTTGTCTGCGGCGCGTACTGAATAAGCTGGATCAACTCATTTTCGAAAACCACGGTGCCCGGAGTTGCGGCCAGGTTGCGGCCTACCTCGTAGGCCGACTCATCAGCCCGTGTGATCCGCCCCTTCTGGAGGTCATCGATCAGATTCTTCATGCCGTCCGTCAGACTTGCGGAGCGGGTTTCTATGGCCTTGCGGATCACCTCGGGATTGGTCGCAGGGAAATTCGACGGGCTCACCGCGTCGATAAACTGACGCGCATAGAACCGAAGCTGAAGTTTGGTTCTATCGTCAACTTGCGCCATATTCACGAACTCATGCAAATGCCTAGAGCCGAGCAAATACGTTTGCCTGAGAAGATCGTAATAGGGTTGCTCTCGCCAAGAGGCGTCCTTGAACCGCCTGTCGCCTTTGGCAAGAGCAATATCCGAATGTTTGCCACCCGAATAGGTTTGGAGGAACATCTCGTTCCAAAGACGCCACACCTGCTTAAGATAGTCGCGCTGGAGATCGACGATTAATCCGAAGGGAGAGAACAAACGTCCGGATGAAGTTGACTCCTCACTTCGCACTCCCGCAGCCTCTGCGAGAGCATCGTCAAGCTGCTTCACCACGTCTTGTCCGGCCCGCATCAGGCCTTCGAGATAACCCTTGGCGGTGGCAAATTGTGGGATGCTGTTCATGACGTGCACTCCGGCCTTATTTCTTCTTGGCACGTAAAAATCGGCGATCGTTCCTCCGACCTGCAGACGGAGCTTATGAATTTGGTGTAACGAAGCGAAGCGATTTGATCTGAACGGCGTATCTGTTGCGGCGATAAGACTTGGAGTTAAGGCTCTCCAACCGCCAATCCGCGGTTGAATCGATCCAGCCAGGCTCCCGCAACGCGGTCAACAGCACTCGAGAACGCCGGTTAAACCGCCCGCCGATCTCCAGAGAAGATATGGCTATCTCGATAAAGCGTTTGATGGCGGCGTCAGTCGCCGTTTAGCCTGACCCACCTCGATCGCAAAACAAAATATGCGACGCAGATAAGCTAGTGCAGGGGAGGTGAGTTTGCCAAAAACCACTGACGTTGTTCGGCTGCGTGTTACCGCCCACAGATTGGGAGTCCGCCGATTCCGGTTGGCACTCCTGATGATCGTCTCATATTTGGCGATGATGACCTTTTTGATCTACAGCGCCCGGCACACCCCACAAAGCCCCGTTGTTGCAACTGACTTCGGCCCGGCCGTGATTGCGGTGGCGAGCTGCATGGCCTTCAGCGTAATTCTGACCGGCTTTTTCGTGTTCGTAAGAAATAGAGATTGAGTGATGCGCATCCCACGGAACTCCATATCGTTCCTTCTCGCAACCGTGTCCACTTTCGGTGCCGGTGGGGTGGCGTACTCTGCGCAGTCCGATTCCCAAATTCGTCAGGCCGATTTTTCCACCATCGTGTTTTTTGTGGTTTTTGCGGCGCTTACGCTGCTGATCTGCGTTTGGGCAGGCAGGCGTGCAACTAGTTCGTCCGAATATCTTACAGCGGGAAGTTCGATTTCGGCGGGCCAAAATGGCTTGGCTATCGCGGGCGATTATATGTCCGCCGGCGCATTCCTTGGACTGTCTGGGGCAATCTATGTCTCCGGTTTGGACGGAATGTTCCTTGCCGCAAGCTATCTGGCCAGTTGGCCCATCGTCTTGTTTCTTGTCGCAGAACCGCTGCGTCGTCTAGGGAAGTACTCGTTTGCGGACGTGCTAGCTCACAAATTGCGAGAGCGGCCGATCCGCATCCTGGCAGGTGCGTCCACCATCGTCATCGTCAGTTTCTACCTTGTCGCGCAAATGGTCGGTGCTGGAGAGCTTATTTCGTTGCTGTTCGCAATCGGTTACGGGCCAGCGGTTATCATGGTCGGTCTGCTTATGATCGTGTTTTCGACGCTCGGTGGCATGCGCGCGGCTACATGGGTTCAGATCATCAAGGCTGTTCTGATGATCTGCGGAAGCGCCATGATCGCGGCGTTGGCGCTAAACAGGTTTGGATTCAGCGCGTCTGACCTGTTGAAGACGGCGGAGGCCAATCATCCAAACGGCAACGGGATCATGAATATCCACGGCTTCTCTCAAGACGGGATTGCGACCTTGTCCCTTGGCGTCGGAATCCTGTTTGGTACTTCCGGGCTGCCTCATATCCTGATGCGCTTCTTCACTGTTCACGACGAGCGGGCAGCGCGCGTATCGGTTTTCTACGCGACGTGTCTTATCGCGCTGTTCTTTACGATGCTATTTTTTATCGGATATGGCAGTATCGCAATCCTCCGTGGCGATGCCACCTACGCTAACGCCAGCGGCGCACTATTTGGCGGAAATAATTTGGCTCCCATCCACTTGGCGAGGGCCGTCGGTGGAAGCGTCTTGGCAGGCTTCATCTCTGCGGTTGCGTTCGCGACGATCCTGGCCGTTGTCTCTGGACTGATCATAGCAGGTGCCTCCTCGGCAGCTAACGATCTCGTCGTCGGTCTGTCGGGTCGACATCTCGATGAGCGCAAGCGACTGCGGATATCGCGTATCTCTGCTTTGGCATTGGGAGTGCTTGGGATCGTGTTTGGATTAGCATGTGAGGGGCAAAATGTCGCCTACCTTCTTGCGCTTGCAACAGCGATCGCAGCCAGCGCCAACTTTCCGTTGCTGCTGTTGGCAATTTACTGGGATGGTTTGACGACGCGCGGCGCGGTGGTTGGCGGCACCTTCGGCCTCATTTCGTCGGTTGCTTTGACGGTCATAGGGCCGACCATTTGGTCAAAAGTACTCGGTCTTGGTCCTGCGATCTTTCCGTATGACTCCCCGGCACTCTTCACGGTGCCCCTCACGCTATTTGTCTGCTGGGTGGTATCGATCGCCAAGGCTGAACCCGAGAAGGACTGGCAGCTTACGCAACCTTCCGTCGCTCAATACGTAGAATAGTAAAACGCTTGATCCGTGCGGTACATCAGCGCTTTCCTCTGGAAGGTATTAGCGCTTGTCTCGGACCTCCGAAGGATGAACCAAGGGGTTGCCGAACGGGCCGGTTTGTAAATGCGGCTTCGATTGCAAAACGGTTACCCTGGGTGCCGATCGAAAATTGTTTTTGCGATAGGCTACTATAGCGAGGCTCTCAAGCCTGCGCAGGCTGCACCCGAGCTTGCTGGCCATCTCAAAATGTTGGAGCTGGTGATGACGGGAATAGGGGCTATCCACGGCGGTTTCGTACGGTCGTGAATCTATCGAAACCGCAATGCGGTTCGTCAGACAAATGACATAGCAGCCGAAATTTTAGGAATGCTCGCGTGAGTGACAGTTCCGATGCCAGCTTGGAAAGCCTAGATTAGCGGCATGAGTCATTCCGGGCGAACGGGTCTCCCGTTCGCCTCGGTACGGGGCGAAGTGATGAAAGACGACGTTAGCTCACCATGGCATGAAGGGGAACTTACGATACAACGCAGTGTCGGCGTTGCCGAGCGGATGGATGCTCAGGGCCGAATACGGTTGCGCAAATTCCTTCTCGAACAGCACCGTGAATTCTTTCCTCTCTTGCCGTTCATCGTATTGGGCGCGGTCGATCCTGACGGTGAGGTCTGGGCGACGCTGCGAGCTGGTCCCCCAGGCTTCCTCACCTCGCCCGATCCGAAGATCCTTTCGTTTCGTCTTAAGCGCGATGTGGACGATCCTGCGGATATCGGCATGAACGACGGCAACTCTGTCGGCGTTTTGGGTATTGATCTTTCCACACGCCGGCGTAATCGGCTCAACGGCATAGTACGGCGTTCTGATGCAGAAAGTTTTTCGCTTGAAGTTATCCAGAGCTTCGGAAATTGTCCGCGGTACATTCAACGCCGTAATCCAGTACTCACCCGCGATATAGACGCACGGGGGAAGTTTCCACCTGAAATATTGTCCTCGCTTATTACCGGCCGCGCTCGCGAGGTTATCACGCAGGCCGACACCTTCTTTGTTGCCTCCTATATCGACGCCAAGGACGGGTCCCGACAGGTAGACGTATCGCACCGCGGCGGTAAACCGGGATTCGTGAGACTTGACGAAGACGGTACGTTCACCATCCCGGATTTTAGCGGCAACCTCTTCTTCAATACGCTGGGGAATTTCCTGATCAATCCAAAGGCAGGACTTCTGTTCGTCGATTTTCTAACCGGCGATGAACTGCAGCTCACGGGAGAAGCGAAAGTCCTTCTCGGTGCGCCAGAGATCACCGCATTTCAGGGCGCGGAGCGGATATGGCAATTCAAAGCTCGACAGGTGATCTACCGACCAGACGGCCTGCCGCTACGCTGGTCACTTGAAGGTGGCGGAGCCTCACCCAATTCACTTATGACAGGTGATTGGCAAGAGGCTAAAAAGCGACTCCGTGCCAGTGAATTACCGAATAGCTGGCGTGTGTTTCGCGTCGCTCATATCAAGGATGAAACGGCTCTTGTCCGTTCTCTGGAATTGGAGCCGACCGGCGGGGGTGGTCTGCTACACCACCTAGCCGGCCAACATATTCCGATCCGCATTCAGCCCGCAGGCAGTGAAGTCCCGCTGGTCCGGACCTACACGCTCTCAGTACCCCCGTCCGAGAACAAATACCGCATCAGTGTCAAGCGGGAGGGTATCGTTTCGAGGTACCTTCATCAGCTGAATGTCGACGACACAATTGAGGTACGCGCTCCTGCTGGTGGCTTTACGATTGACGCGACGCAGGATCGCCCCGCGGTCCTGCTCGCCGCGGGCATCGGCATTACGCCGATGCTCGCAATGCTCCGTCACCTCGTGGATGAGAACGCAAGGACACGGCACGTCCGACAGGCATGGCTCTTCCAATCGGCGCGCCGAAAGGACGAATTGGCCTTCAGCGGAGAGATCGCAGGCACCATCGGTGTATCAAAGGGTTACGCAAAATACGTCAGCGTACTAAGTGATCCCGACGCGGTCGCCGGAAAGGACGCCGATCACGTCGGGCGCATCGACCTAGCTCTGCTAAAGCGCGTGCTGCCGTTCGACGATTACGATTTTTATTTGTGCGGCCCGTCGTCCTTTATGCAGGAGACCTACGACGGACTGCGTCGGTTAAAGATCGCCGATGAGCGCATCCATGCCGAAGCTTTTGGACCGAGCTCGCTGCGACGAAGTACGGACAAGCCGACGTCGCGTCCTATTGACGTTCCTGCGAGCGAGCCGACGCGCGTTATTTTTAGTGAGTCTGGCAAGGAAGCACGCTGGCACCCTGGCACTGGAACGCTTCTGGAGCTCGCTGAGGACCGTGGGCTATCGCCATCCTACGGCTGCCGGAGCGGAAGCTGCGGGACCTGCAGCACTAAAATATTGAAGGGGACTGTCGCCTACCTGTTGGAACCATCGTTCCCCGTGCCGGTAGGAGAAGCGTTGATTTGCTGCTCGATTCCTGGCCAAACGCCGGGCGAAGATCCTTCGCTGCACTTGGCCGTGTAGAAGCGCCAGGTATTTATCGTGGCGTCCTGGAAACACCCGCGTTAGCCAACGTTCTCCTGCGGGATCGCAACGCGTTACTGCTCGCGATAATGGAAAATGCAGCACGCTACAGAGCACCCACACGTCCGCTGTACCGTAACGGCATTGAGTGCATTAAAGTCCTGGTGTTGTTGTCGGTTGAGATTGTCACGGCGACGGGCGATCTCGAATGGAAGCCTTCATCCATGCCTGAGGTTAAGGAGCCATAGGCGGCACGGGCTAGCGACGATTGGTGCAGATACCCCTATCAAAACCGATTATGCCTTCGATCCGTTGCCGCGTTCCGGACGATCACCTAGGTTGGTTTGAGGTCAAATTTGAAGCGGTAGGTAAGTGGACCGAGTCGACGCCATGAAGGTCTTCATCGCGGCCCTCGACGAGGGTGGCTTGAGGAAGGCCGGGCGTAAGTTGGGGCGGTCTCCCGCTGCGATAAGCCGAGCGCTTGCCTTTCTTGAGGCTCATGTCGGCGTTACCCTCCTTCACCGCACGACGCGTTCGTTCAAATTGAGCGAAGCGGGGGAACGGTATGCGGTCGTGTGCCGCCGCGTCATTTCAGATCTCGAAGAAGCTGACCTTGTTGCAGCGGGCGAACGATCGGCTCCGCGCGGCACGCTGACCATAACGGCTCCAGTTGCGGCAGGCGAAGACGTCTTGCGCCCGGTTTTGGACGCCTTCATGGATGCCTATCCGACCGTTTCGGTCAGATTGCTTCTGCTGGACAGGCCGGTTAGCCTGATCGATGAAGGCGTCGATCTTGCCCTGCGAGTTGCCCATTTGACGGATTCCACACACGTGGCGATCCGGTTGGGCGAGGTTCGGCGTGTCGTAGCGGCATCGCCTCGCTACTTGTCGACGCATCCGAAAATCGAAGAGCCCGCTGATCTTGCAAAACACAAGATCATTGCGATGGCTCACTTCGGAATCGATTCCTGGAGCTTTCCGCCGGTAAGGGGATCATCGATGCCTCGCTCGGTTCAATTCTCGCCCCGCTTAGTGGTGAACAGCGTTCGTGGCGCCGTTGCCTCAGCCGTCGAAGGACGCGGCATCACCCGACTTTTTTCCTATCATATTGCTGAGCAAGTTTCGCAAGCCACGCTGCAAATCCTTCTCGCGCAAGACGAGCCCGCCGCGGTGCCCGTTCACCTCATTTCCCCGCAAGGCCGGCTGGCCATTCCGAAGGTCCGGGCATTCGTGGATTTCGCCGTGCCTCGCCTCAAGGCGCATTTTTCTCGCCTTGCCAACAATTCCGCGAGGCAGCAACGCGGCTTTCAACCGTATCGCGAAAAAGTGCTTTCCGACTAGCGACGAGCAGCCGATGTCGAGCCCGATGTTGTTGTCGTTCGAGGTACGGAAGCGCGAGGCCCGGCCAAACGGCCGGTCACGTTGCCGCTCATGCTGACGGTGGTGGACGCTCTGAGCAAAGCATGCCTGGACGTCATCGATTTTGCTGCGTGCAGTAAACGACTTCGATATCTGTCCCGGAGATATGGGTATTTTTTCTAGAGATACCTTGTTATAGCTGCTCCTGCCCACCGCTCTAAATTCGAAAGAGAGTTGGATTCAGACTTGAAAAGCGGGCCGCTGCGATCACATGATAATCGTTCGTTCAAGCACGTTAATGCCGAACCCCTCACTTTTGAAGATAGGACCCGTTATGGACGCAACCGATCTGAAGGTCTTTGAGGCAGTTGCCCGGCACGGCAGCATGAATCGAGCGGCAGCTGAGCTAAACACTGTGCAATCCAACGTTACTGCGCGAGTGAGGGCGTTAGAGCTCGAGCTTGGCATCCTTCTATTCCAGCGGCATGCACGCGGCGTAAAGGTCACTCCGGCCGGGCGCCGTATGCTTCCCTTTTCGGCACGCATATCCAAACTGCTTAACGACGCCAAGTCGGCTGCAAGGGATGACGGCGTTCCCAGCGGTGTGCTAGAAGTCGGCACCCTGGAAACAACTGCGGCGCTTCGGCTCCCGTCAGTGCTCGCAAGCTTTACGAAGGCCTACCCAAAGGTGCGCCCCGTGGTCACGACGGGAACGACCTGCAGTCTCATCGAGGACGTTGTTGAATGCAGACTAGAGGGCGCGTTTGTTGCTGGGCCGGTCGACCATCCAGATCTGCTACAGGAAGGCCTCTTTCGCGAGGAGCTTGTCCTGGTGACGCCTCGCTCAGTTCGAGGCATTGAAGATCTTTCCTCGATCAACGAATTGAAAACCATTGTCTTCCGCGTCGGCTGCTCATACCGAACAAAGCTGGAAAACCTGCTGAACAAGGTTGGAATACTCGTTGCGCAGCCTTTGGAATTCGGTTCGATCGAAGCGATTCTAGGCTGCGTGGCCGCGGGGGTCGGGATCACATTGTTGCCCAAGGGGGTAGTCGTCCAGGCTTGGCGAGACGGTCAGGTTGCCGTGCATGAATTGGAGCCCGAGTTTGCTGAAGTGGAGACCGTGTTCATTCGGCGCACGGACGCCTACGTGTCCAGTGCGCTCTCGGCTTTCCTTCAAACTGTGCGACCAGCTACCGAATTGCATGTAGCCGTCGCCGAACGGCCTTATTCAGCGAAGGTGGTACCTATGCCGCAGGGTTAGCCCTCTCCTCCGAGCGAGTTCTCCATACCGCTCGCTGACCAGGGCGCCATCGAGCGCATAAAAAAGCACGGGTCGAACACAAAAAAGTAGCTCGCCAAGCTTGGATCTGGACGAGGGGTCGCCGTTGGCCCGACGAAAGAACTCCGAGATCTACGCTGGAGCCGAAATTGCGAGCCATCGTCAGACCAGCAACCTGGCATCGATTTTTTCTTCAATAGACGCGGACCGATGTCCTTTCGGTCAATACGGATGTCTTGGTATGCGGATCCGGTTCGCATGCCTACCAATTCGCCTGAATTGATGGATTCGGCTTCTGAGTGACGATACTTCGCTCGATCCTGCCAGGTGAGGTCGTTTCCAAAATCAGACGGTTTTCAAAGTAAGCCGAGCAATCTGCGTCACAGATTGCCCTCTCGAATCTATTCGTTTGATGATCGCAATTGATGCGGGCACGATCCTTGACGCGACAAAAGCCAGATTAATCGCATTAGATTCGGTCGGGGAAAACGCACATGCTGATGAAAAATTCGACGTCCCCTTCTACGGTAAATGCGATCGCCGGCTTTGCTGACCGAGCTGTTTCGGCATCCCTGAAGTCTGACGCGCGCAAGCTCTACAAGCGAAACATTCTGGATAGCTTGGGGTGCGCGATCTCTGCACTTCCCGGAGCGCCGTTTGCGGCGTTGCGCGACCAGTTTGCGGAGTATCGGTCCGGCGGATCGTGCACGCTGATCGGTGGCGGTAAGACGGCGCCGGATCAGGCGGCGTTGTTCAACTCCGGGCTAGTCAGATATGTCGACCTGCTCGACAGCTACATGTCGCCAGGCGGACTCTGTCACCCTAGCGACAATTTCGGCGCGATCCTGGCTGCCGCGGAACACGCGAAGGCGTCCGGCGAGGACTTCATGCTTGCTCTTGCGGTCGCCTATGAGATCCAGTGCCGGTTCACCGCCGTCGTACCTGTGATGGCAAAGGGATTCAACCATGCCATTCAGCTCGCAATTTCCGCCGCCGCGGGAGCAGGGAAGCTGTTCGGGCTGACCGGCGAGCAGATCGCGCATGCTATCTCGATCGCGACTGTTGACAACATTTCCCTCACCTGCGTCCACGTCGAACCAGTATCGCAGTGGAAGGGCTTTTCTCCTGGAATGACGGGCATGCGTGCGGTCTATTCCGCGTCGCTCGCCAAGCGCGGTTTCACCGGTCCGTCCGGACTTTTCGAAGGTCCAAACGGTTTGCTGCGGATGTTTGACCAGAAGATCGATGTTGACTGGTCAGACGACTCTCTTGAGATAATCAAGAGGACGATCATGAAGAAGTTCTGTTCGCTCATTCACGGTCAGCCGGTTCTGGAGGTCGTGCTCAAGTTGAAGCGCGAAAATGGCTTGACGGCAGATGACGTTGAGACCGTCCGCTGCGACATCTTCCAATCGGGCTTCGACATCGCGGGTGGAGGTGCGTTCGGTCCAAAAGATAGGCCGCAGACGAAGGAACAAGCGGATTACAATCTGAAGTACCTGATTGCAGCTGCGCTTCTGGACGACGAGGTCGGACCGGCCCAACTTGAGCAGGCGCGTGTCCAGGCCGCCGACGCCCAGGCCCTGCTGAACAGGGTAGAGATTCGTCCGGACGACGCCTTCACCGCAAGATATCCGCACGAACTGAGCACGCGTATCACCATCAAGACCAAAGGCGGTCGCTCTTTCGATCGCGAACAGGTGGGATATGAGGGCGGTCTCGGTAATCCATTGTCATGGGAGCGTGCAGTCGAGAAGTTCAATTGGCTCAGCGAGCCTTTCGCGGACGCTGAGCTACGCCGAAACATCGTCGACGCAGTCGTGAAGATCGACGAACGGCCCATCGCCGATTTGATGGGTCTCCTTGGGAAAGTTAATCCCAAGCCCGTCTATCCGGCAATCCATGCGGGAATTCAATAATCGTTCACGTCAACTCAGGAGGATTCCGATGTCAATGATTTCTTGCGACATGCGGTACGGCCGCTCGGACGAGCAGAAACGCGCTCTTTCAGCAGGCTTGATGCGCGTCATCGGTCAAGCAACTGGCGAACCCCCCGACAATATCTTTTTTGTCATCAGGGAAGGGCGGGGCATCAACTTCGTGGAGCACGGGCAACATTTACCCGAGTTCGTCGAAGGCAACGCCAACGACAAAGAGCTGATCGCTCGTTTGAAATGAGAAAGCGGAGGTATCTATGCCCTATATTGAGTGTCATATTGCCGCCGGCCTCACGAAGGCTCGCAAGACGCAGTTGATCCGCGACATCGTTCAAGTCACGCACGAGTCCATCGGGTCCGATCCGAAGATCATCAATGTTCTTCTGTTTGAGCATCCGGCCGACAACATGAGCATTTCCGGACGAATTCACGGTGAAGAGGCTCCGAGTCAGGCCGCTAAAAAGGCGCGAGCTTGAGCCCTGTGCAATTGTGGGTGCTCAGGTAGGGCAGACCGCCCGAATGCGATCCGCTGCACATGATGTCGAGTTATCGAGCGATGCACGGTGCGAGCTGCATCGCTCGATTTGACTACGACATGCTCATCCGCCCGCATTCCTTGAAGAGTGTTGAAAGATCAAGATGAGCAATGGCCTAAGCGCACCAGGGCAGCGAATTCGCTCCTTGACGACTCGTGGCATAATTGTCCCGCTGAAGTTTACGCTGGGAACGAGTGCGGCGGTCATTAAGGCTGTACCGCTGCTGCTTGTTGATTTGCTCAACGAAGACGGTGTAACCGGCAGGGCCTATACGTTTTGCTACCGGCCTTCGGGTGCGATTGCCATATCATCTCATCTGTCTGAAGCGATCGATGTGGTGAAGGGTAACAGTGTGACGCCCTTTGATGTGACACAGACCCTTTCACGCAAATTTGCGTTGCTCGGAGTAACCGGCTCCGTCCGGATGGCGCTCTCCCTGATCGATATGGCGATGTGGGACGCGATAGCGCAGATGCAGGGACTTCCGCTTTCCTCGCTACTCGGATCCAGCCCGAAGCCGCTTTCGGCTTACGACAGCCGCGGTCTGGGGCTGATGGATCTGGATCGCCTTACTGAAGAAACAAAAGCCTTACTTGAGACCGGTCTTCGGGCGGTAAAGATTCGACTGGGATACCCGTCTCTTTTCGAGGACATGGCCGCTTTGGACGCGGTGCGCATGAGTATTTCCCGCGACGATGTTGAGATCATGGTGGACTACAATCAGGCGCTGACACCCGCGGAGGCGATCCGTCGCGGTCGGGAGTTGGAGAAGGAAGGAATCTATTGGCTGGAAGAGCCGATTGCTCACGAGGATTATGAGGCGAGCGCCGCGGTGGCCCGCGAATTGAGAGTTCCACTGCAGATCGGCGAGAACTTCAACGGCCCGGAAGGCTTACTCCGTGCCATTCGCGTGCAGGCGAGCGACTACGTGATGCCCGATGTGGCGCGGATTGGTGGCGTAACCGGCTGGCTGCACGCAGCTGGCGTGGCCGCAGCCCACAACATCGAAATGTCGTCACATCTGATGCCTGAAATCAGCGCCCACCTCCTTTGTGCGACACCCACGGCCCATTGGCTTGAGTACGTTGATTGGGCAGATGCGGTTATCGAGGAGCCGCTGGAGATTCGCGACGGAATGGTTCTTACGTCAGAGAGGATTGGCAGCGGGATTTCATGGGACGAAGCCAAGCTAAAGCGGCTTGCGACGATTTGAGTTCGCCCAAAGAGGATCGCCACGCCATCGCTTCCGAAACGCGTGAGTTCCTTGCGGAGCTGCATCCAGTCAGGCGCAAGGTAGAGATTAAAGATATCATCGACGCGATCCTGTTTCTGGAAAGCGCCACCTTGATGAAGGCGGGTCCCGCGCGTCGACCAATGGCCAACCGGTCATTGCCAGCGATCAGGGACAAAGCCAGCAGGAGACGTACAACGCGCCGATGGTCAACATTTAGATCACGCGGGAGGGGACGCTTCCGGGGGTATACGCGCGTGACGCGCGAACAGACGGCACTGCTGATCGAGGGCGTGAGCAGGCTTCTTCTCGACGTCTTGAACAAGTCCATGAACTCGACGTTCGTAGTCATCGACGAACTCGACGTCGAGAACTGGGATCGGGAGGTCTTCCTGTCGAGGAATGCCGAAAGCGAATGGCTGCCTCGGCCCATGTCACCGATACCAAGCTCGTGGGCGTCGCGAAGGAATGAGCACAGGGCTTATACCGCTTCCCATGACGGCTGTCGTTCTCGCCGGCTAAAGTTCGGCAGTTCCTGAAAGGTAACCCATGGCGCATTGGCCTGATGACCGTATCCAGAGGCTTTTCAACATCAAGCTCCCGATCATTCAGGCGCCGATGGCCGGATCCAGCACGACGGAGATGGCTATCGCGGTTGCTGTTGCAGGTGGACTCGGATCCTTACCGTCCGCGCAGATGACGCCGGCTCAGCTTACGGAAGCGTTGATCAAATTCAGGACGGCTACTGCCGCTCCCGTCAACGTGAACTTCTTCTGCCATGCTCCGGCAGTAAATGATCCAATTGTCGATCGCCAATGGCGCAAGCAATTGGAACCCTACTACATCCAGTTCGGTATCGATCGCGAGGTGCAGCTGGCTTCCGCAAATCGTGCCCCCTTCGATGACGCATATTGCGCGGTCGTTGAGGCCCTCCGGCCCGAGGTGGTCAGCTTCCATTTCGGGCTACCCAGCTATCAGTTGCTCGATCGGGTGAGGAGCACCGGCGCGAAGATCATCTCGTCCGCGACGACGGTGAGAGAGGCCGTCTGGCTGGAGGGGCATGGATGCGATGCCGTGATCGCAATGGGGGTTGAAGCAGGTGGTCACCGCGGCAACTTCCTTACCGATGACATGGCCACTCAAGTTGGAACGATGTCGCTGTTGCCCCAGGTGGTCGATGCCGTCAAAGTGCCTGTCATTGCGGCCGGAGGAATCGCGGATGGGCGCGGGATAGTTGCGGCATTCTCCCTTGGTGCAGCTGCCGTCCAAATCGGAACGGCTTACCTTTTCTCGCCGGAAGCGAAGGTCTCGAAGATCCACCGGGAAGCGCTGGAAAATATCTCGGACGACGGGACCGCCGTGACCAACGTTTTCACGGGCCGGCCTGCGCGCGGAGTCCTGAACCGACTCATTCGCGAGATCGGTCCGCTGTCGCCTTTGGCGCCTGCCTTTCCTTTCGCGGCAGGAGGTCTCGCACCTTTGCGCGCGAAGGCAGAAGCCGTGGGCTCGGGAGATTTTACGAACCTCTGGTCAGGACAGTCGGCCCGACTGTCGCCCCGCTTGCCGTCGGGCCAACTTACCGAGAAGCTTGCGGCAGATGCCCTCTCGCATTTTAGCCGGCTCGCCGCGAGCACGCAGTGACCACGAATATGGCTTCTTTTCGGACGTAAAGAAGGACCGGAGCGACAATGATCGCCAGGGCCAGGGCGGCAGCGGCGAACGCTCCTTCCAGGAGAAGAGGTCCAACGAGCCGCACCGAAGTACTAGGCATGATTACCGTCTGAGTTTATCAGCAGAGCCTAGGCAGCGAGATTCCAGCGATCGTTTTGGCCGATACCGGCTCTCTGAAAGATTCGTCGGCTACAACAAAACGTGGTTTGGCCGCCAAGCGATATGAGTGCCAATTTGCCGCGCGTTCCGCTTGTTCATTCGATGGCGGCGTAATGAGATGATCAGATCGGGGAAACGTTATGGATAGAAGGAATCTTTTGAAGACGGTTACGTTGGCGGGATCGGCTCTTGCAGTGCCGACCCTTGTCGCGCCGACCTTGGCGGACGACAAGACCGCAACCGCACCGTGGATCCAAAAGTTCGCGGCGACCTTGAGTGCGCACGACCTCACGGCATTCGCAGCGCTGTTCTCGGAGAATTACGTCAACCATCAGGTCAGCGCGGCCGCGCCGCCGCCGCCACCGGGCAAGTCGCCGAAGCAAGGGACAGTAGCAGTCTTTACTGCACGGCTGGCTGGAATACCGGACCTCAAGGTAGAGGTCGAGGCCACGGTCGCGTCCGGCAATATTGCGGCCGCAAGCTTCGTCTATAGCGGCACCCATAACGGCCCGCTCGCGGGAGTTGCGCCCACCGGTCGCGCGCTCCGATTCACTTCCTGCGATATTTTCAGGGTTCAAGACGGCTTGATTGTCGAGCATTGGGGCATGGGCGATCTCGCCGGAGTAGCGGCGCAGTTGAAGGCCTGACCAGCGGGCTGTTTAAGCCTTCGCCTCTACGTGACAAGAGTCAAATCTCCTCGGGAGACGCCCCGGCTAAAACGGGCTGTGTCAACCGAGGGGATTGTCGCGCTATATGCAGCACCGCTGGATTTCAGGAGCCCAGCATTAAGCGCCGCCGGGACACTAGATTTCGAGCCCGACGGCGTAAGTTTTTTTGGCGACCGGTTAAACTAGTGCCCTCTGTGGTCAGCCGCAGCCACACCCAAAATCTATCCCGAGTTCCTCCAGGTCCAAGCGTCGGGCTTCGACGAGCTAGAGCTCTCCCGTGAGGAATTGAGCGCGTCCGAGACCAAACGACCAATCCTCGTCCGTGTTCGTTACGAACGTGACGACAACGTCGCTTGGTGCGATCCGGCATACGGCCTCCAGCTTCTCCGCCAGCATTTTATAAAACGCCTGCTTCATGGAGCGACTGCGAGCGCGGGTCGTGACTTGAAGGACCAGCATGTTTGGGGTCCGCTTGATCCCTAGACCGGTATCTTCGATGATCATTCTGGATGGCGCACGCTCCTGACGATTTGATAGCGGTCGCGCTCGGGCACGTCGAATGATTGCACCAGAACCTCATGGGTGACGTCCAGTATCATATTGATCTGATTTTCCGAACGCCCTTGAACCAGATCGAAGTACAAAAGCGGTATCATCATTCTCCTTGCCACCTTAAAGGACGTTGCCCAGTGTGTCCGCCAAGCCAGGGCAAGACGGACGCCGTATTCGATTTTTTTCTAAACCGACGGATTCATCGCTGCCTTCGGCGAACCGTGCCCGCTGCCGGGATCGCAGGGGGCACAGTCGTTACGATCAAGACATGTTGGGCATTACGAATTCGGCACCAGCTCGAATGCCGGTTGGCCAGCGGCTCGTGATCGTTTTCAGCCGGGTATAGAAGCGAACACCTTCCGGGCCGTGCATGTAGTGGTCGCCGAAGATCGACGCTTTCCATCCACCGAAGGAATGAAACGCCATCGGCACCGGGATCGGAATGTTGATTCCGACCATACCAATCTTGATTTGGTGCGCAAATTCCCGAGCCGCGTCGCCATCGCGCGTGAAGATCGATGTGCCGTTGCCGAACTCGTGCTCGTTGATCATCCGTGCAGCGGTGTTGTAGTCGGGGGCGCGGGCGACAGCCAGGACGGGGCCAAAGATTTCTTCCTTGTAGATCTTCATGTTTGGCGTGACATGATCAAACAGTGACCCGCCGATGAAGTAGCCGTCCTGGTAACCTTGCATCTTGAAGCTGCGGCCGTCGATTAGCAATTTTGCACCCTCAGCGACCCCCGCGTCGATGTAGCCCCGTACCTTGTCCAAATGCTGCTTCGTGACGAGCGGACCCATTTCCGCCTCTGGGTCGGTGCCAGGTCCGATTTTCAGGTTGCGAATCTTCGGCTCCAACGCGGAGATCAACCTGTTCGCGGTGGTTTCGCCCACCGGGACCGCGACGGAAATCGCCATGCAGCGTTCGCCGGCGGAGCCAAAGGCGGCGCCCATCAGAGCGTCGGTCGCCTGGTCCATGTCGGCATCGGGCATGATGATCATATGGTTCTTGGCACCGCCCAGTGCCTGACAGCGCTTTCCTGTCACCGCGGCCGTTTCATAAATGTACCGCGCGATCGGGGTCGATCCCACGAAGCTGATTGCCGAGATGTCGGGATGATGCAGCAGCGCATCGACGGTTTCCTTGTCGCCGTGGACCACGCTGAATACGCCATCGGGAAGGCCTGCTTCCTTGAGCCACTCCGCGACGATCAGTGACGCCGATGGGTCTCTTTCGGACGGCTTCAGGATAAAGGCGTTTCCACAGGCCAGTGCGACGGGAAACATCCACATCGGCACCATCGCGGGAAAATTGAAGGGAGTAATGCCGGCGACCACGCCGAGAGGATGACGTGAAGAGTAGCTATCGACGCGAGTTCCGACGTTGTCGGTGAACTCACCCTTCAACAGCTGCGGGGCCGCGGTCGCGAATTCCACGACCTCCATGCCCCGCTGAATTTCACCGACGGCGTCCGAGTGGACCTTTCCATGCTCGGCAACGATGACGTCCGCGAGTTCGTTGACACGTTCCTCGAGAATTCGGAGGAAGCGGTTCAGAATCCTGGCTCGCCGCAACGGCGTCGTCGCCGCCCACTTTGGCGCAGCCTTTGTTGCCGCGGCGACAGCATCCGCGACGTCCGCGGCGTTCGCGATCGGTACTAATCCCGTCTGCTCGCCTGTCGCGGGATTGAAGACAGATGACGTTCGCCCGTTGCGGCCAGAGACCTGCTTGCCATTGATGAAGTGCTTGACTTGTGTGACCACGACTACCTCCTTGTTTCCATCAACCTGACATAAAGTGCTTAAGTTTACAGATGAACGGCAAATACCGCGGATTGGTTGTGCATAAATTGAAGTCAGACGAACTGGCGGCGTGTCATCTTGGAAGCGGCAAAGACGCACGGGCGGGATTCTCGGCACGACGTTCAGTGTGAACTACGCGCCTGGCTGCTGACGTTAGCGTAGCACTGCTTCCCAAAAGCGCTGCCGCTCAGTGGCACTTGGCATAGTTTCCTCACCTGTTCTTTCGGTTGGCTTTTTAGAACTCCCCTTGCACGTTGAAGCATCCCACCGCTGGAAAGTCGTGGTAAGGAGGTTGCTGGAAAAGAATGGCCCGTCCGCTAAGGACATCAAGCGATTAATGTGATCGAGATATCGCTGTGGGAGATTGACTATCGAGCTGCTGGGATAATGGTCAAAAAATTGCATGACCGCGGTCAGGAAGATCTTCGAAATCCAGGCGATACGATCCGGCCTACAAGAATCCGACTCGCTTCGGTCAATTTGGAAGCACTTCGCGGACAGAAGTGCGCGAGCGCCTCCCTTACCTTGTCTCGAAATCAGGTTCGATGACTGGCACATGCATCCGACCCCTACCTTACGTAGTTGCGTAACGTCCGTGCAACGCGCCAATCGGCACGCGTTGAACCGCAGACATCGTCTCGCTCCGCGGGACGTTAGCGGCGCCGATAAGGTCCACTCATTTTTTGCGTTGAAGAATACTGGTTATCGCAGGACAAGCACTCATCAAGCGGTCCAAGAGGTCTAGCGAACCTAACTTCGGCCAACACGTCAGGCCGAAGGTAATGTCGATCGTTGGGACCGCGCTCGAGACGCTAATCACCAGTGTGGCACAGACATGCACTCGATCTGTTTCGCTTTACGTCAGCTTGGTAAAGTACCGCATGAACGGTCAGACCTCACCACTGCAAGTGTTGGCGATGGTGCTCCGGTTGGCACGTTGAATTGGCGATCGCTTGCAGCCTGCGTGTCGGTCGTACACGACAAGTCAACCGACGAAATTGGCAGCGCTCCAAGTGCAGAAGCCTGCAGGTCAGCGGCGGATGCCGCTGGGGCTTCGTTGCCACTTGCCCGCGCTGCATTGAAGCTGCGGTCGTGCGAAGTCTAGGTAAAATGGAACAAAATGACTGGAATCATCTTCACGATACCAAGCGAAAGCGCCCCAATTTAGCTGAGATTTGTGAGGGGTAAGCGAGCCGGTCTCAGATGCCGCGTCGGATTTCGCGCGTACCGCGGCCGAGCTTCCGGCGCAGCAGCGAGCGCAGCGTCACACCTTCAGCATAGCCGACTTCGGCGGCGATCTGATCGACGCTGGCCTGGCTGGTCTTGAGCAGGTGCACAGCGCGCTCGATCCGCAGGTCCTGGAGGTATTCGAGCGGCGATTTGCCCAACACACTCTGCATCCGACGCGCCAGCGTTCGTTTACTGGTGGCGAGCGCCACCGCAGCCTGATCCAGCGAGAATCCCTCGGCCAGACGCTGCCGTGCCCAGGGCTCGAACTTGGTTACCAGCGGATCGGCGTGGACTAGGTGGCCAGGGATTGCGTAGGGCGCCTGCGAGGCGCGCGCGTCCGCCACCAGATACTTTGCCGTGAGGTCTGCTAGTTCGGGGTTGGCGCGCCGGATCAGGGTGAGCGCCAGGTCCAGATGGCTAAGCGCCGCACCGGCGGTGAAAACCGTGTTGGACTGCACGACGATTTGCGACTCGTCGAGTCGTACACGCGGATAGCGCTGCCGGAACAAAGATGCCAACCACCAGGTGGTCGTGGCCTCTTCGCCGTCGAGCAGGGCCGCTTCCGCCAGCACGAAGGTGCCAACACAGGCGGCCGCGGTCAGCGCGCCGCGTCCCGACCACTTGCGTAGCACTGCGCCGGCTTCGCGTACCTCGCCGCCGGCGAGCGCCTGAACCAACACCTCCGGCATGATCCGGTTGATGGCAGGCATCACCACCGCATCCGGTGTCTGTGCGCGCGTTGCCGAGGTCACCGGCACGCTCAGGCCCTGCGCGGTTGTGACGGTCTTTCGTAGGCCTACCACCTTCGTCTGGAAGGGCAGCGCGGAAATGTCACTCATTTTCGCCAGCGCGTTGGCGATGTCGAAGGCGTCAAGCACCGCGGCCAGACCGGTGTCGAACACGCCATTGAGAGCAAGGATGTGAATACGCATGGCTAGAACGATATCAGAATCGACATGTTTGCCAACACTGCAATCGCGGCTTCCTCTCTGCTCAGCAGATTAAGATTCCCGAAAAATCGGCCACAAACAAGAGCCATGTTGGCTAGATCGGTATCAAAAATGGCAATCCTGCCAATACTTCCGGAGCGCTCTTTCTCGTAAGTTTCCGCGGCGTTGGAGCCCCCCGTAATCATCGAGTGGAGGAGAATAATGACGATCAAGTACGGGTTATTGGTCCGGCTGGAAGCCAAGCCGGGCAAGGAGCAGACGGTGGCGGACTTCCTTGCCGCCGGCGTTGAAATGACAAACCGGGAGGCGGGCACGCCGATCTGGTTTGCTCTCAAGCTCTCGCCGACAACGTTTGGTGTGTTCGACGCCTTTGCCAGCGAAGAGGATCGCCAGGCACATCTCGGCGGCAACATGGCCAAATCCCTGATGTCGCGCGTCGACGAAATGCTGGCAAAGCCGCCGTCAGTCGAGCCTGTCGATATTCTGGGAATGAAGAACAAGCTGGCCTGATGTCTTTGCGCCCGGCGGGTCGGGCGCAAAGACCTACCTGCATCAATCAGGTTGGCCATCACCGGTGAACAAATGCCCATGCCGGAATGGTCACACCAAGTAATGGGCAAAATGAAACACCTGGAGAATCAAATGTCTATTCTGCGAAAGACTTCCGCCACTGTCCTCATGATCGCCATGAGCGGCACGATGGCTCACGCCCAGACGAAGCCAGCTGCGAAGGACGTCGTCATTGTCCATGGCGCACTGGCGGATGGTTCTGGCTGGCGCGCCATCTACGACATCCTGAACAAGGACGGCTTCCATGTGACTATCGTGCAGGAGCCGCTCACCGGCCTCGCCGAGGACGTGGATGCTACCAAACGCGTCATCGATCAGCAGACGGGGCCCGTCGTGCTAGTCGGCCACAGCTATGGCGGCTCGGTGATCACGGAAGCGGGCAACGACCCCAAGGTCAGCGCTCTCGTCTATGTAGCCGCCCTGCAGCCCGATAAGGGGGAGGCCAGCGGCCAGCTTATGTCGAAGTTTGCTGCGCCAAACGATGCCATGCGGGCAGCCACCAATCGGACCGCACCGGACGTCAAGTATTTCTACATCCCGGCGGCGAAGTTCCGGGAAACCTATGCCGCCGACGTCCCGGCGGCGGAGGCTAAGTTCATGTCGGACTCGCAGCAGCAGCTTGCCGAGAAGGCCATGGGCGCGCCTCTCACCGAGGCTGCATGGCACAACAAGCCCACCTACGCCATCCTAACCACCAAGGATCGCGTGATAAGCCCTGAGCTTCAGCGTTGGATGTATCAACGCTCGGGCGCCAAGGTTACCGAATTGGCCGCAAGCCACGCTGTCTTTGTCTCTCAGCCGGAAGCGGTCGCCCGTGTGATCGAGGCCGCCGCAAAGTAGACGATTAACTGGTGATCGCACCGCTGATCACCGCATTCGTCAAGAGCGCACATACTTCGCGGTTCACCAACACGCAAAGTATGTGCGCTCGGCGGTCGTTGGCTCTCGAATACTGGCCTGGGATCATTGGTCTGGGTTCAAATGTGGACCTAGAGGCACATCCCGCTTTGGCCCGACGAGCAAATGCAAGGCTGTCGCTCGTTAAGCCCAGATGAAACTTATCGCTTCACTCTGGCTGCAAATAAATCCCATCGACCGGGGATGCCTTTGAGCTCATATGCTCCGCGTTTGTCGAACTTCAGTCCTGCGCCAGCTACGAGATCCGAGACCACGCGGGATACGAGGACTTCCTCGGGCCCGGAATTTGCCATTACCCGCGCCGCGGCGTGGACCGCGATGCCACCGATATCGCGGCCTCTGACCTCGATTTCTCCAGTGTGCAGACCCGAACGCAGGGGTAAGCCAATCTGTTTGGCTGCCGCCGAAAATGCTAGCGCGCAACGTACGGCGCGACCGGGTCCATCGAAGGTGGCGAGAATGCCGTCACCGGTGTTCTTGATCAGGTTGCCACGGTGTCTTTCAACCGTCTGGCGCGCCAGCTGATCATGACTGTCCAGTAACCGACGCCAGTTCTGATCGCCCATTTCGGCAGCGCGGCGAGTTGAGTCGACGATGTCGGTGAACAACACGGTCGCCAGGATGCGCTCCAGATCGGTCGATTCAGTCTCGCGATGCCCGGTGATGAACTCTTCGATGTCGCCGAGCAATGCCTCTACGTCGCCCGACCAGAAGGCATGATCGCCGCCGGGATACTCGATATATTTGGCACCGGGAATTTGCGCCGCGAAGTCGCGTCCCAGCTGGACCGGGACCAGTGCGTCGGCTGCCCGGTGCAGCACAAGTGTCGGTACGCGCACGGCTGGAAGGATATGGCCAACGTCAATTTGGAAGTTTAACAACTGCATGGCCTTCATTGCGCCGGGGCTGGCCGACAGGCGCTCAAATTTGGCAAACTTCGCAACCGCGTCGGGGTCGGACGCCCTGCTGGCTATTACACCTTTCATCAGGGCGCCGGTCCCCCAATATTTCATCTGCTCCTGAGCGATCACCTGTGGGTCGGCGCCCGGAAAAAGCTCCGGGTAGCGGACAAACGCTCCGAACAAAGCGAGGTGTGAAACGCGTTCGGGATAGGATGCAGCAAACATTGCGCTCATTGCGCAACCCTCGGAAAAGCCGAGCAGAGCAGCACGTTGTGCGCGAACGGAGTCTAGAACAGCTCGAACGTCATCCATGCGCTCTTCGAGCGTGGCGGCGCCTGATATCCTGTCCGACAGTCCCTGGCCACGCTTGTCAAAGGTGATGACGCGGGCGAATTTTGATAGACGTTGCAAGAACGCCGTATACCCGGGCATTTCATGCAAGAACTCGACGTGCGAAATGGCTCCGGGGATGGCGATGATGTCGATGGGACCATCTCCCATGATCTGATAAGCGACGCTTACATCCCCGCTCATCGCGTAACGCGTTAGTGGCAATTCTGAATAACTCATCGGATGACCGTCCCCGGTGGGCTTGCTTCTATCGGCGCCATGGTAACACCGCCCAAATTGCTACGCGAGTTCTGTTCCGGTCGTTCGCATCGTTGTGACGACGTCCGTTTCTCGCGGACCTTCCGCGGAGTCCGCTGTGGCGGGTTGGAGGCGGTGAGGGGTGGCCACGGCGTGGGAATACTCCACGACTACGCGGCACGACAATTTCCGGAGCTTAAGCGGTTGCTACCAGAGATCCGCTTCGTGAGAAACTACTGGCTGGTTTCGCATCCCGACACCCATCATGCGCACAGAGTGTCGGAAGTGCATGCACACATCGTGGCAAGCGTACACTCGGCACGCCGAGAGTTCACAAACTGACTGCAATTCATGCCTCGTGCGTTTACACGGCCGCGCACTGTTCCAATTTCCGAAACAGAAGCTGCCGACCAGCGACCGTTCGAATGCGCTCAGATGGCGCTATGTATGGTCGGTCAGACGTGGACCGTCTGGCGGAGAGCAGTCAGGTCGTCCGCTGATTAATGGGAGCCACCACCATGGGAACAGAACAGAAAGTCGCCGTCATCACCGGTGCATCGCAGGGCTTCGGCGCTGAGCTTGTGAAGGCATATCGCGACCGCAACTACCGAGTGATCGCCAATTCCCGGTCCATCAAGCCGAGCAAAGATTCGGACATCCTGAACATCGCCGGAGACGTGGCCGATCCGAAGACAGCAGACCGCATCGTCGAGGAAGGTTTGGCACGTTTCGGACGCATCGACACTCTGATCAACAATGCTGGCATCTTCATTGCAAAGCCGCTGGTTGACTATACCGAGGAAGACTACGCTTCGGTACTTGCGACCAATCTTGGCGGCTTCTTCAGGATCACCAAGCGCGTCGCAGCCGAAATGCTAAAGCAGGGGTCGGGTCACATCGTGCAGATCACGACCAGCCTTATCGACCACGCCAACAGCAACGTTCCGTCGGTCCTCGCCTCCATGACCAAAGGTGGGCTGAACGCAGCCACAAAGTCCCTGGCGATCGAGTATGCAAAAAAGGGAGTGCGGGTCAACGCCGTCGCGCCAGGCGTCATGAAGACGCCGATGCATAAGCCCGAAACACATGAGTTCAAGGCGAAGCTGCACCCGATGGGACGCATGGGAGAAATTCAGGACATCGTCGACGCGGTCATGTTTCTGGAAAACGCCCCCTTTGTCACCGGTGAGATCCTGCACGTCGACGGTGGCCAGAGCGCCGGTCATTGAGCAAAGAGGAGAAGCGGCTAGGCCGCTGCTCTCCTATCCCGGCAAACTTCGGGTCGACAAGGTCGTCGTACAACTGGAAGCGACCCGAATGTTCCGTCGCCTGTCCACCATTCGTTGATCCAAGTTGAGGAACACTTACCGGGCGTCTGTTGCCGTGGCTCCGGGAGTATCGCGGACTCAGGTCTTTCAATCGAACCGGTACTTCGCCGACCGGGCATTTGGGTTGTAAAATCAACTCTGTCTGCTTTGGGCTCAGACGCCATCAGTTCGGGTTCGTTGATTGCTTCGGCCCAATGAAGGCCGAGAAGGGACGCAGCCCGACGCGAATGCCAACGGGTCGGAATCGTCGGTGCATGTTTGCGACTGAAACACAACGGCCAGCGTCTTGGGGAGAGTTAACATGCAGGGCACAGCTGCTCAGGATCTGAAGAAGGGGCCGCTCGAAGGCATCACGGTCGTCGATTTCTCGCGGGTGTTGGCCGGACCGTTTTGCACTATGGTGCTTGCCGACCTCGGTGCGCGCGTCATCAAGATCGAGAAGTTTGGCACTGGTGACGATACGCGCGCCTTTGGCCCGTTTGTCGATGATGAATCGGCCTACTTCATGTGCTTCAACCGCGGCAAGGAAAGCATCGTTCTCGATATTAAGTCGCCGCGCGATAGGGAGTTGCTCGAACGGCTGCTTGACCGGGCCGACATCGTTGTGGAGAACTTTCGCCCAGGTGTTATGGACCGTCTTGGTTATGGCGCCGAACGGCTGGCCAAGACCCACCCACACATCGTCTACGCGTCGATTTCGGGATTTGGCCATACTGGGCCATTCAGTGACCTGCCGGGCTACGACATGGTTGTGCAAGCCATGGGTGGCGTAATGAGCTTGACCGGATGGCCGGATGGTCCGCCTTCACGCGTCGGGACTAGTTTTGGAGATCTCGGGGCTGCGCTTTTCGCTACCATCGGAATTTTATCCGCCCTTTATAAACGAGCTCAAAACGCACAGGGAACGCGTGTTGATATTGGCATGCTTGACTGTCAGGCGGCGCTGATGGAGACGGCACTGGCTCGTTATGACGTGGAAGGCAAGGTACCTGGTCGTACCGGCGACAGTCACCCTTCACTAGCCCCTTTCGAAAGCTTCGCCGCAAAGGATGGTCGCGTCATCATAGCCGCGGGTAACGACACGCTTTTCATGTTGATGGCGGATGCGCTTGGATCGCCCGCGTTGGCACTCGATCCGCGATTTATGACTAACGATATGCGTTGCAGCAACCGCCCCGCGATGATCACGGCCATTGAGGCGATCACCACGCGAGAGCCAGTTGAGCATTGGGTCGCAAAGCTCAACGAAGCCGGCGTCCCTTGCTCGCCGATCAATACGATCGATAAATTGTTCGATCATCCACAGCTGAAGGCCCGGAATATGATCGTGAAGGTGAAAGGTCAAGGCGATCGGTATATTCGGACTGCAGGAAATCCCATCCGTATCGTTGGATATGCGGATAACGATGTCGAAACGCCAGCCGTTGCACCCGGGCTCAATCAACACCGCGAAGCTATTCTGAACGAGCTCATGGCGGCTCACGGTGCATACTCGAACGCCGCACCCGACGATACCGCGTCGACCAGGATCGATGCATCCGGTTCACTACCGCGAGCGGCTGAATGACACGGATATCTCCCAAACGCAGGAAACAGGCCATGAGCAGTACGGTTGCAACGATCCGCAAAGACAGCACGGAACCCTCAGAGCAGTCAGCCGCGGGATCCGAGACCAACTCGCTACAGACGATTATCGTCGAGCGTCGCGATCGTGTCGGCCTCATTACCTTGAATCGGCCTAAGAGCTTGAACGCTCTGAACGCTCAAGTTGCGGTCGAGACACTCGCTGCCTTGAAGGCATTCGATGTGGATGATCGGATCGGGGCTATTGTGATTACCGGTAGTACGCGCGCATTCGCGGCTGGTGCAGATATCGCTGAAATGGCGGAGAAGCCATTTACCAGTTTCTATATGAGCGACTTTCTGGCCCCATGGGACGAAATCAAAACCATCTCCAAGCCAATCATCGCTGCCGTTGGCGGCTTTGCGCTTGGCGGTGGCTGCGAACTCGCGATGCTCTGCGATTTCATTATTGCGTCCGAGGACGCCCAATTCGGTCAACCGGAGATCAAGCTCGGTATCTTGCCCGGTATGGGGGGGTCGCAGCGGCTGACGCATGCGGTCGGAAAATCGCTTGCGATGGATCTCATCCTTACCGGCCGTTCCATCGGAGCGGCCGAGGCGAAGGCTCTCGGTCTCGTTGCGCGCGTCGTACCGAACACCGACCTTCTGCAGGTTGCGCTGGAAGCCGCGCATACGATTGCCGGCTACAACGCGCCAGCAGTGAAGATGGCCAAGGGAGCGGTCAATCGGGCGTTCGAGGCGCCACTTTCTGAGGGGGTGCGCCATGAGCGTCTTCTGTTCCAGGCCGCCTTCGCGACGGAAGGGCAGAAGGAGGGTATGAACGCATTCGTCAACAAGCGGGCCCCGGTCTTCCGCCACCGCTGAGATACTCAGCGCTTCAGGCGATTGCTGCGGCGGGTTATCTCGGGGCACGCAGGCACATTGGGTGCGCCTCGCAGCGCATAAGTCCAACAATTGGAGAAAGCGTTGGTTACGAACATCGAATTGGACGGCGACTACGATTATATTGTCGTGGGAGCCGGATCTGCGGGGTGCGTTGTCGCGAACCGATTATCGGTCAATCGTAGCAGCCGTGTTCTGGTTCTGGAAGCGGGTGGCAACGACAACTGGATCTGGTTTCATATTCCGGTCGGCTATCTCTTCGCCATCGGCAATCCGCGGTCGGACTGGATGTTCGAGACAGAGAGTGAACCGGGCCTCAACGGCCGGTCGCTGAAATATCCGCGCGGCAAGGTGGTTGGCGGTTCGTCCGCGATCAATGCCATGATTTCCATGCGCGGACAGGCGTTAGACTACGATCACTGGCGACAACTCGGTCTCACTGGTTGGGGCTGGGACGATGTACGTCCAGTATTCAAGCGTCTTGATGACCATTTTCTCGGCGAATCTGAACATCATGGAGTCGGTGGCGAGTGGCGTGTGGAGCGACCGCGCGTGAAGTGGGATATACTCGACAACGTGGCGAAAGCGGCCGTCGAGATGGGTGTCCCAATGACATCGAACTTCAATACCGGAGACAACACCGGTGTCGGCTACTTCCACGTCAATCAGAAGCGTGGCTTTCGCTGGTCGTCGGCGCGCGGCTTCCTGAAGCCGGCGCTTAATCGCGCCAACTTGCGCCTTGAAACAGGGGTTTTGGTCGAGAAGGTGTTGTTCGACGGCAAGCGCGCCGTGGGTGTCCGATTTCGGCAGCATGGACGCACGGTCGAGGTTCGCGCGAAAGGCGAGGTCATCCTGTCTGCCGGCTCTATCGGTTCGCCCCAGATTCTCCAACTTTCCGGTGTCGGGCCAGCTGAGTGGCTCCGCGAATTTGGCGTCACCGTTGTAGCCGACAGGCCTGGCATTGGTCGCAATCTGCAAGATCACCTGCAGCAAAGGGCCATATACCGGGTTCACGGCATCAAGACGCTCAATGAAACCTATCACTCGCTGGCCGGGCGCGCGCTGATGGGCATCGAATACGCGCTGTTCCGGCGCGGCCCTCTCACTATGCCGCCATCCCAGCTTGGAATTTTCACGACCTCATCGCCTGACTTCGACCGCCCAAACATCCAGTTTCACGTTCAGCCACTCTCACTCGATAAGTTTGGTGATCCGTTGCATCGCTTTCCAGCGATCACGGTTGCAGCCTGCAATCTTCGCCCGACGTCCCGCGGCACCGTGCGCTTGCGGTCGGCTGACCCTTCGGCGAAACCAGTGATCGCACCGAACTATCTTTCGACCGACGAGGATCGACGCGTCGCCGCCGATGCGATTCGGGTTACTCGCCGTCTGATGAAGCAGGAGGCGCTTCGCCGTTTTCGTCCGGAGGAGTATCTTCCAGGGCCATCGATCGATGACAGCGATGCCGCCCTTGCCAGGGCCGCCGGCGATATCGGAACGACGATCTTTCATCCCGTCGGCACGGCGAAAATGGGATTGGAGCACGATCCCTCGGCGGTCGTTGATAAGCATCTACGGGTAATCGGGCTCGATGGACTGCGCGTCATCGATGCATCGGTAATGCCGACTATCACCTCGGGCAACACGAATACGCCGACAATCATGATTGCAGACAAGGGTGCACGGTGCGTCTTGTCGGACGCTCAACATCACCTGCTCTAAGGTCAGATCCATAGACTTCGGTCGTGTGCAAGAAGAAAGGATCCGACCGAAGTCGGATCCAGGTGCTCGCACGGAGAATGCTCACGCCGTGGAGGGGAAAAGACCGCTGGTCACCAACCGCCGGGCGACGAAATCGATGATACGCCGATCTCGCACAAAAACCGTGGTGAACGTCGGAATAGTTGTTCGCCGATGAACTTCCTCCTCGAGAGGACGACCCAATTCGGGGCGTTTGATCGAGGTGGCATTACACTGCCAAAAGCCGTCGGCGGTATGACTTGAACGTCGGTCCCAGCATCAGCTGTGGAGATGGAAGACCTTGTTCATGATTTGCCACTTGCCATCCAATTTCAACAACGTGAACATGTCCGTAAAGCGTGATCCCGTCCAGTTGTCGATTTCCAAACGCACGTTCGCGATCGTGCCAACGACGTCGATTTCTGAAATGCGGGATTTGATTCCCGTGGCGGGCCCGTTCGAGTCGTTCCAGTCGTAGAGTCCCTGAATAGGTCCTGCAAACAGATCAGTTCCCACATATCCAAAAATCGTAGCGTCCTTGTGGAAGGCGGGTTTCATATCGCTTCCCTTGCCTGATTTTGCGCCGTCCAGATAGTGTTGAACGACCTTTGTGATGGCTTCATAGTCGCCCAAATTCGTAGCCGTGCCGCTCATCGATTTACTCCCTTGTGGTGCCTACCAGCAGCGCCATAACCCGAAGTGGAAAACAGCCGCCGGCGCTCCTAACTGCCGGCGCTATCGCAGTAGGAACTCGCCTGCAATTTCCGGGAATAACCTAGTAAAGCGGGAGTCCTCATCACAGCGCCGGTGCAGGCAAACCCGATGGTACCGGTTCGCAGCTGATGTTGAGCTTGCGGCACCGTCCCGCATCCGCGGCCAATAAAATTGCCGAGGTCGTATCGCATGGTGTGCCGGGCTGAAGAGTAGGTCAGTTGTGGTCGACTCCACTTCTCGTATTCAAAGCGCCCTGGCTAGCTTTGAGATTCCCTCTTCGATGGCCGGTTCTGGCAGCGCTGCAAATCCCAACAAGAGGTACCGATCGCAATTCTCCAGGTAGTCCGCGTCCCCGATATTCCGGTCGCGTAACGTATAGACGCCGACCTGTTGTTTCAACATCCGCGTCTGCAATTTAACAGCGCTAGGAAAATCTGGCGGCAGTTCCCATACCAAATGCGTGCCGCAATGCACCGGGTTTGTCTGGACGGATCCGACATGCTTTTGCAGCGCCGCGACCAGGCAGTCGCGCCGTGCCATATAGGTTCTGCGAATCTTTCTCAGGTGCTTTTCAAAGGCGCCAGTTTCGATGAAATCATTCAGCACGGCCTGTTCGAGCCACGGAACACCGGTGCACGGAAAACCATGATCGAGTAGTGAAGCCGCGTGGACGGCAGGATTCACCAAGTGGGGTGGCAGGACCATGTATCCCACTCTCAGCCCCGGGCCGATGGAAGCCGCAAAAGAGCCGACGTGGACCACCCGTCCGTGGGTGTCGAGGCTTTTCAGGGGCAGCGGCGGTGAGCCCTGATACCGAATCTCGGTGTCGAAATCGACTTCGACGATGTGGGAATCCGTTTGATTTGCCCAGTCCAGCAATGCTTCGCGTCTGGATGCTGACAACATGACGCCCATCGGGTACTGACGGGCTGGTGTGACAAAGGCGATGCTAGCCCTAGATTGCGGCAAATGCCCTATGACGATACCACTTTGATCGACAGGAACGGGCGCAATATTTGCGCCGTAGGCCCGAAAAAGATCCGCAGTTGCACTGCAGCCAGGCGCTTCCACTGCCACCGTCGTACCTGCGCGGATGAAGAGGTGAGCGGCGACATTCAGCGCCTGCTGAACGCCGGTGACGATTACGATTTGATCTGGGCCGCATGAAATCCCGTGAGAAGCGCCCAGATACCCGGCGAGTGTTTCACGCAACTCGCGAAGTCCCTTCGGAGTACCCGAATACGTCAGGTTGAATTTCGAAGATTGCATGCGCCAATTGGTTAGCCGGCGCCAAACGTTGCGCGGAAAACAGGCGGGGTCGGCACTCTCGAGCGCAAAGTCGAAAACGATTTCATTGGGGAATATGTATCGCGTCGCAGCGTCTGCAACCGGAGCGCACAGGTGGACCGGTTTCGTGTGGGGGGTAGTCTGGATCGAACGGGCAGCAACTGACAACGAGTCGTCGGGAAGCGCAGTTGACACGTATGTTCCAGCGCCCTCCCGGGACTCCAGGTACCCTTCGGCTGTCAATGCTTCATAAGCGAGTATGATCGTATTGCGGGACACCCCGAGCTGCTCGCTTAAGGCACGGCTGCCCGGAAGGCGCGCACCGGGCCGCAGGCGGCCAGACACAATCAATCGGTGGATTTGATCGAAGACCTGCACTTGCAGAGATGGAGCCGAAAGGTCAATTTCAAGGGCCAGCTGCATATGCAGCTCCTATCATCCATCCGACAGCCGATATTTCGCGAAATTTGCTAGGCCGCAATCGCGTTCTCGCTCCGAGCTCTTCGCGATCAGAGAGCGTCTTGTCAACAACCGAGAGGCGACGCGGTACCCGAAATTGCCATCAACCCGCGGTTTCTCCGGACATCGTAGGGCTAGGCGCCGCTCGCCGCAAGCATTTCAGAAATCCTGGTGAATTTCTCGCGCGGCTTGCCAAGGGGCAGGCCGCGCGCCCTCTCCGCCTGATCGATCATCTCCCAATCATGGAAAGAGACTGACCGCACCGACCGTTGCGTTAACAGCGAAACCGACGCTTCACGGCCGGCCTTGCGCTGAGGGCTGAAGTTCGGCAGGTCTGCCAGAAGGGTTGCAACGGTTGCCATGCTATCGGCCCGGTTCGTTCCAATAATCCCAGTCGGCCCACGTTTAATCCAACCGGTGACGTAGACAGGAAATCCGGCCGGTGATCTCACTTCCGCGCGGCCGTTCTTGTTGGGGATCGTGCCGAGCTTCTCATCAAATGGCAGCCCATCCAACGGGATTCCGCTGTAACCGACACTGCGAATCATCAGTCCTGCTTTTATCGACACCGTCTGCCCGGTGCCGACCGCCTCCTGACGACCGGCGGGACCAACGAGGCGAGTTCGCTCAAGAACGAGCTCTTCGAGTCTGAGCCTCCCCCGTGCTTCTCGTGGACTCAGGAGGAAGTGGATACGGCAGCATTTCAGCTTTTCCTGCCGACGGGAGGCAAAGCTTCGGAAGATTTCAAAATTACGTGGACGGGCGGGCTCGCGGACGTCGGTCAGTTCGGATTTGCAGGTGTCACCCAAGAGCAAATGATCCGGATCTACAAACGGATCACATTCGGACAGTTGACCGAGTTCGCGCAGTTCCTTGGTGGTAAAGCGCGCCTGAACCGGGCCTCTGCGCCCAATGAGATGAATCTCGCGAATGCGGCTTTCGGCCAAGGCCTCCAGCGCATGTGCCGCAATATCGGTCTTTCTCAATTCATCGACCGACTTCGCGAGGATTCGGCAGACGTCTATGGCAACGTTGCCCTGACCGATGATGATGGCGGATTCGCTCGAGAAATCGAACTCGAGATCGCGGTAATCGGGATGTCCATTGTACCACCCGACAAAAGAAGTCGCGGCGTGACACCCCTGAATATCTTCACCGGGGATTCCAAGCTTCCGGTCCGTCGCCGCTCCTGTGGCAAAAATCACCGCGTGATAGCAATCTGCCAACTCCTTGAGGGTGAAATCCTTGCCGAATGACGCATTGCCAATGAACGAAAAACGCGGGTGGCGAGCGATCTCTGCGTAGGTGTCCGCGACATCCTTCAATCGCGGGTGATCGGGCGCGACACCATAGCGGACCAACCCATAAGGTACTGGGAGGCGCTCGAGAATGTCGACCTCGGTAGTGTGTTCCGATTGGAGGAGCGCCTCGGCAGCGTAAAAACCGCTTGGACCGCTTCCCACGATCGCAACACGCAAGGGGTTATCGACTGTTCCAATTCCGTTCACAGCGGGCCACTAGCTGGTTTAAATACGCTTAGGTGGCTCAGAAGCCTAGGGCGGCTCGCCGCTCCTCGGCGCCTGTCAATGGCGTTTGCTTGGTCCGGATCACGGGCGTGCTGCTCGATTTCTCGGCGTTTATTTGAACCCACATCAGCTCGTCTTTTGAAAGATCCGCGCTTTCGCTGATTGCTTGAACCGGGCAGGCTGGAATACATGCTCCGCAATCGACGCATGCAATCGGATCAATGTACATGCGCTGGTCGTCGCCATGGAAACACGCCACCGGACAGGTCGGAACGCAATCCGTGAATCTACAACCGTTACAGTTCCCGGTAACCACGTGGGGCATGGTCGTTCCTCATTCGAACGTCGTTTGGCGGTGGATCAACCGCCGGTTGCTGCCATGATCCGCGAGATTTTCTCAGGCTTTTCGTTGAACTCGTGGCGCTCCGGTTTTAGCATCATTGCTGAACGAAGGGCCTCCACGATCTCCTCGTCGCTGGCGCCGCGGCGCAACAGTGGACCAAAGGCCATCTGCTCGCGCTGACCGAGGCAAAGATACATCGTCCCGTCGGCTGCCAGCCGTACTCGATTGCAAGTGGCGCAGAAATGTTCAGACAGCGCGGTGATAAAGCCGATGCTAAATCGTCCATCTGGCGCTTTCATGTATCGGGCCGGTCCTCCGCCAGGTACGTCGCCTGCGACGAGGCCGCGTTCTTTCTGCAAGCGGCGGCGGATCGGTTGGAGGTCGAGATACTGGGTATTGCGACCTGTCGCGCCCATTGGCATCGCTTCGATCAGGCGAAGAACAAATCCTTGCTCGATGCAGAAATCGACCATGTCGTCGATTTCATCGTCATTCACGCCGCGCATCGCGACCATATTGATTTTTATCGGCGCGAAGCCGGCCTCCTTGGCGGCCGCCAGGCCGGCCAGGATTTGGTCGAGAACATCGCGCCCGCAGATCGCGGCGACGCGATCGGCCCGAAGAGAATCCAGACTGACGTTGACGCGCCGTACACCGGCCTCTTTCAGCAGCGCCGCGAATGCATGCAATCGGGTCGCGTTGGTGCTCAAAGATAGGTCGTCGATACCCGGTATCGCTGCAAGTCTCGCTGCAAGATTTGGCAAGTCACGCCGCACGAGCGGCTCGCCACCTGTAAGTCGGATACGCTTCAGTCCACGAGAAGCCATAATCGAGATCAGGCGCTCGATTTCCTCGAACCGCAACCAGGAGGCTGGTTCCTGAAACCCACGAAAGCCCTTTGGAATGCAATAACTGCAGCGCAAGTCGCATCGGTCGGTGACCGAAAGCCGCAAGTACTCAATTCGGCGCCCGAACGTGTCTATCAGCTGTGGGGCTTGCGATCTCATATTGACGTTGCCGCGGCCCTTTCTCGACATGAAAAGCGCGTGACCCAGTGATCGTTGATGATCCGACCCGAGAGCTTGGTCCGTGAAGTACCGGTACAAATGAAAGGCCTGAGTCCGGCCGAATCGCAAAGCCAACCCGGCACCAAGAGATTCGCGGCTACTGGTACTCAATTCGATTGAGTCGATGGATTTAACTGCGAAACGGCCGCTTTGGAGACCGTAAGTCCCGAGCGTAGAGTTCCCCTGACCGAACGGTAGAGAAGGAATATGCCGATGACTGCCATCAATCTAGCAACGACAGCGAATAAGAGAGAGTTTTTCGGCGGTTGCCCGCACGATTGCCCAGACACCTGCGCAATGCTCTACACCGTGGAAGGCGACAAGCTAATTAACGTTCGCGGAAACCCCAAGCATCCGATCACGCGTGGTGGACTCTGCGTGAAACTCAACGATTACTCGGATCGTCATTACAACGCAGATCGCGTGCTGTACCCGCTGAAGCGTAACGGACCGAAGGGCAGTCGAGCTTTCGTTCGGATCAGCTGGGACCAGGCGCTGGCGGAAATCAAGCAGCGCTGGACGAAAATCATTTCGGACGATGGCGCAGAAGCTATCATGCCAGTCAGCTATCTCGGCAATGAAGGCCTCGTGCAGGGCCTTACGGTGGGCGACGCATTCTTCAACAAACTCGGCGCCACTGTTTGCGAGAAGACCTATTGCGCCTCGGGCTCTTCGACGGCATGGCTCCTCTCTGTCGGACCCACTAACGCGCTGGATCCGGAAAGCTTCGCCTACTCGAAATATATCATTATCTGGGGTTGCAACACGCTCAGCACCAATCTGCACCATTGGCCCTTCATCGTGCAGGCGCGCCAAAACGGTGCAAAACTTGTTGTTATCGATCCGTATAGGTCGCGTACAGCCAAGCAGGCAGATTGGCACATCGCTCCGAAGCCGGGAACCGACGGCGCCCTTGCGATGGCCATGATCCAGACGCTGATCGCCGAAAACCTCGTCGATCAGGATTATGTCGATAAGTACGTCCTTGGCTTCCCGGAGCTCAAGGAGCGCGCGGCCACTTGCACGCCGGAGTGGGCCGAGAAGGTCAGCGGTATTGCTGCCGACGATATACGAAAGCTGGCACGTGAGTACGCTACGTCGCGAAATGCCTCGATTCGCATCGGCGTCGCGCTCGAGCGTACAGCGGGCGGAACTCAAGCCATCCGCGCCGTCATTGCGATTCCTGCCTTGACCGGCGCCTGGAAAGACGTGGCGGGCGGAATATATCAAGCGCCGCTGTGGGAGTTCCCGGTTAACTTTCCGGCGATCTGCCGGCCGGATTGGATTAAGCCGGGCACGCGCGTCGTGAATCTTCTTAAACTGGGCGAAGCGTTGCTAGGCGAGACCAAGCTTGATCCGCCGATCAATTCGCTAATGGTCTACAATACGAATCCAGTGACCCAGGCAATGGATGTAGACAAGATCGTCAAAGGGCTTCAGCGCGACGATCTGTTCACCGTGGTCGCAGATCAGTTCATAAGTGATACCGCGGCCTACGCCGATATCATCTTGCCGGCGACAATGGCGGCAGAGCACGATGACCTGATGTTCTCCTGGGGGCATTACTATTTTACGCTCAATCAAAAAGCGATCGAGCCGCCCGGTGAAACCTGCTCGAACGCGGAGATTTTCCGTAGGCTTGCGAAAACGATGGGCTTGACCGATCCGGAATTCCTCAAATCGGACTTGGAGTTGGTCGAAAGCGCAGTTGATTGGACTGCACCGCAGGTGCAGGGCATCGGCATGGACCTCCTCCGGACGCAAGGCTATGCCAAGTTAAATTTGGGTGCGGCGGATACGCGGACGCCTCACGCGGAGGGTAAGTTCCCGACGCCGTCTGGCAAGTGCGAAATCCTGCTCACCGACGCGAAAAATTTCGTGGCACCGCCATTTCGTCAATTGTACAACGAGATGCAGAGCGGCGAGCCGATCGAACCGCTTCCCGGCTATACCAGGCCATATGAGAGTGCGGCCGACGAGCCTGAACTTGCCAAGCTTTATCCTCTAAATATCATCGCTCCGAAAAGCCACGCGTTCCTGAACACAAACTACGCCAACGAACCCAAAAAGCGGAGAATGCAGGGCGATCAGTTTGTTCTCCTCAGCCCGCAAGACGCCGCCGAGCGTATGATCGAGGACGGTGACAAGGTGAAAGTGTACAATCGGACCGGTGGCTTCCAGGGCGTCGCCCACATAACCGACGACGTTCGGGCCGGAGTAGTTGTCACCACCGTCGGATATTGGCGGACTCATAACGAGGAGGGCACCGTCAATAGCGTGTCCGCAGCTCGGTTCGGGGGGATGGGAAACTGTCCGACATTCTCGGACAATCTCGTTCAGGTAGAGCGGATTGTCGGCAAGAATGCTGCGCGCAGCATGCATGAGCCAGAACCGGTGGCGCTAGTGTCAGCGTAGGTATTTGCAATCATCAGCTCGCGGGCCTGTAGATGACGATGCAGGTCCGTGGGCATTTAAGTAGCAAGGTTAGTCTCAGCCGGAATAAAATTACTGCGCTTCCTGTTCGTTCGATCGCTAAGCTACCGCTTAAAAGATGGATCTGGTAAAAAGCAAAGTTATCGGTAATCGCTTTAGGATGAGCCGTCTCGGCTCAGCGCGTAGTCCTATACTTGCCCGCAAGGAAGGCATCATTGTCGGCGAGGGCCGCTACTACAGGAGCGTTCGCGTCCAGTTCGACGGCAACAAATCGCCGACGACGTTACATTGCGACTATATTGAGCTGATCCCGCTGAAAACTGATTGCTGACTTTGGCTCAACGTGAAAGCCGTCCCCGGGGCTATAGCGCATTTCTTGGTTCGCGATTCCGCGGCAAGCGGCAATACCGCCTGCCGGGCGGCAAACTAACTACCGGTAATTTCCCCATCTGACAGGCGCGCTGTGACTTCTGGGATATTTAAGACATCCGGTGACTTGGGCGCGGCACCATGAGAAATGAGCTTACCGGCACTCTGCGCTTTTCGTTGTCTCCGATAGTCCAGCGATGAGTTTAGCCGCTGCTCATGTCTCCAGGCTAGGTTGGGATAGAGGCACAATGGATCTCACGGGAAGCTATACGATTCCGGCGAAGCAAAGCGCTGTGTGGGCCGCACTCAATGACCCAAACATTCTTAGAGAGTCTATCCCGGGCTGTGAAACTCTCTCGATGCTTTCCGAGACTGAGTTTGCAGCAACCATTGTCGCCAAGATAGGTCCATTGAAAGCCCGCTTCACCGGAAGAGTTGAGTTGAGCGAGATCGATCCCAACAACGGCTACAGAATTCAGGGCGAGGGTTCAGGGGGTGTCGCGGGCTTCGCGAAGGGTGGTGCTCGTGTCCATCTTCAAGGAGCAGGGGATAGCACCGTGCTAACGTATGAACTAGAGGCTCAGATAGGCGGAAAGCTGGCGCAGCTTGGGTCTCGTCTGATCAAAGGTGTGGTGAACAGCATGGCCGAGAAATTCTTCACTACGCTGGTATCCAAAATAAGCGAGGGCCACAGCGTACCGTAAGGCTCGCGCTCGGCGAGTAGCTCGCCAGGACGCGAAAATAGCTGATCTTCGTCGGGGCCCGGCGCTTAGGACCGGCCAGCCGCGACGTTCGATTGGTTGTCGCGACAAGCCGATGGCTGCGTTACAAGAGTTGCAGGATCGGTGAGCGTGCCGCTGGCGCACACCCGCTGCTCGAGCTGCTACCTTCCAGTTGTCAGTTTGTCTTGCGTTTTCGTCTCAAAATCACTGGCGTCATGCCGCTCATGCAGTTGACTTGAGGCTTCGCCTTTGACGCGGTTGACCATTCGCCCGCGTCTGACGGCCGGCCGCTCGGCGATCGCGTCTACCCAGCGCGCAACGTTCTTGTATTCTTGGGCCTGAAGGAACTCGGCCGCTTCGTAGAGCCAGCCCCTTGTCAGACCAGCGTACCAGGGCCAGGCGGCGATATCGGCGATCGTGTAGTCGCTGCCAGCGACAAATTCGTTCGTTTCGAGGCGCCGGTCGAGCACGTCGAGCTGGCGTTTCGCCTCGATGGCGAACCGATCTATGGCATATTCGATCTTGGTCGGTGCATACGCATAAAAGTGGCCGAAGCCTCCGCCCAAATATGGTGCGCTCCCTGCCTGCCAGAACAGCCATGACAGGCATTCGGCGCGACCGAGTCCGGTCGGCAGGAAGGCGTCGAACTTCTCGGCCAAGTATATCAAGATAGCACCGGACTCGAAGACCCGAATCGGCATCGAACCGCTTTGGTCAACCAGGGCCGGGATCTTTGAGTTGGGGTTCAGCGCAACGAAGCCGGTCCCGAACTGATCGCCGCGGTCGATTCTGATGAGCCAAGCGTCGTATTCTGCGCCCCTGTGGCCGAGCGCCAACAGCTCCTCAAGCATCACGGCTACCTTCACACCGTTCGGCGTTCCCTGGGAATAGAGTTGGAGGGGATGGCGGCCGACTGGGAGTTCCTCGTCGTGCGTCGGGCCGGCGATCGGCCGGTTGATATTCGCAAAGTGCCCACCGTTCGGCTTATCCCAACTCCAAACTTTCGGCGGCGTATAATCGAACGAGGAGGTCATTTTCAAAACTCCAGGCGTTTGGCGGTGACACACGAGCCCAATGGACGACCGGGTCGCACCGTGCTCGCAGAATTGCCGATGAGCCGCTTAGATCAGCTTTACGTCGAGTATATGATCTCGACGATGGGTACCCTGGCGATTAACCAGCTCCTCTCCGCAATCCACCGCCAATCGCCTGCGCGAGGCGAAATCTCGTGAACCAACCAAACCTATGTCTCCTTCGCTCGAACGTGAACACTCATTGCTCGGTAAACAGTGTTCCGTTGTGCGATTGAGTGAGGAATGAGGGGATGGATCAACGCGCAATGGCGAGGAACACGCGCGCGTCTGGTCGAGCGTCTCCAACCGTCCGCCCTCGCTGAATAGATCGGCTCGTCTGAGCCGGTTGACACACAGCGGCTGCCAGTTCGAAAGCAACTTTGAGCTGCCGGCGCTACTTGCGGACTGCTCGCAATCTGCTGTCGAGATAGGTGTAATCTAATCTATTCGTTTTTCGGATTGCTATTGTGCGCTTAGGAAGAACAACTGGCGTCTTTTGAATGAAAGAGAGCTGGATCGACGCAAGAACAGAGTCTCGATTCCGTCAGCAATTCAACCATTTCCCCATTTTGAGTAAGTCAGGGGCTCAGCTATGCGCATAGCGATAATCGGTGCGGGAGGTTTTGGGGGCTATTTTGGCGCGCGCCTCGCGCAAGGCGGCGCAGATGTTCGCTTCCTTGCCCGGGGCTCTCACCTGGCGGCCATCCGCGCGAACGGCCTGTTGGTCGAGGGCGGCCCCGAGAGGATCTGCGCCAATCCTGTAACAGCCTCAGACAATCCCGCTGATCTCGGTGTCGCGGACTTCGTGTTGCTGGCTGTCAAGCTGTGGGACACGGAGACGGTCCTCGACCAGATCAAGCCGATGGTCGGACCGTTCACGACGCTGATTTCGTTCCAAAATGGCGTGCTCAAGGACAACGCGTTACGAAACGCCTATGGTCCGGCCAAGATCATGGGCGGGGTCGGCTACGTCGCGACTACGATCGATCGCCCGGGCGTTATCCGGCAGACGGGACCAATGGAACGCCTGGTCTTCGGCGAGTTCGATGGCCGACGCTCGGCGCGTGGCGAAGCCTTTCTGCACGCCTGCGTGAAGGGAGGCATCAACGCCGAACTCTCCACAGACATTCTGCGGGAGATCTGGGAGAAGTACGTATTTCTTGTCGGCTTGTCCGGTACCACTACCGCCATGCGAAGTGCGATCGGCCCGATCCGAGAGAATCGGCAGACGCGAGCGTTCCTGCTCGATGTCATGCGGGAGGTAGTTGCGGTTGGCAAGGCCCATGGTGCGGAGCTCCAGGAGGATTACGCCGAGCGGCGCCTCGCGCTCGCGGACGACGTGGCGGCCGACATGACGTCATCGATGCATCATGACCTGCAACGCGGCCGGCCCTTGGAGATCCGGTGGTTGTCCGGCGGAGTAGTCCAACTCGGCAGTGCCGTGGGAATAACGACGCCGCTTAACCGCGCCATCGCCGATGTCCTTGCACTATACGAAGCCGGCGCGCCTGCCACGCTCGAGACCAGGACAATGGAAAGTTCCGGTGCCGCCTGACCGCGAGACTTTTCAATGGACGAAAATATGATTCTCGAACGTCATCGAAAGGCAAACTGGCTTGGAAAAGACGTCGTTGCCGACGAGGTTCATAAACGCGCACGAGCGCCAGGAGATTAACTATGCAGGAGAACGTTCCGTTGACGGTCGGCGTCGATCACGTCGGACTTGCTGTGAAAGACCTCGCGCTCGCACGGCACTTCTTTTGCGATTGCCTTGGCTGGAGAATTGTTGGTGAGAACCAGGGTTATCCGGCGTCGTTTGTATCGGACGGCAACGGCATCGTAACGCTCTGGCAAGTCGAGGATCCTGAGAAATGCGTGCCGTTTGACCGCCGTCGCAATATCGGTTTGCATCACCTTGCATTGAAGGTTGCGGACCGCAACGCGCTTGACGCTTTGTACGAACGAGTCGCGGCATGGCCCGGCACCATGGTCGAGTTTGCGCCGGAACGATCAGGAAAGGGCCCTAAGGTGCACTTTATGGTTCGAGAGCCTGGCGGCACTCGGATCGAGTTCGCCTGCGTTTCTCCTGCCGCCGAATAACCGATGTCCGTGGCGATCGTGGCAACGCAACCAGCACGTACGGCCGGTACCTCGCTGTAGTGACGAACAGTATCGAAGTCTTGAAGCTTTCCTCCCAGACTGGCCGGGGTCTTCCGACCCCGGCATTCTCTCGCGATAGCGGCCACACAGCTGCTGCTGCGGGAGTTCTGGCGCGGTAATGACCATCTGTGCAGAAGCCTCGCTGATGTTTTGCATTGTTGGGAATCATTCAACGCGCTGGTACCATTCGTTTCAGCTTAACCGGTGCTATGACCAGCTTTTGTCGCTTGCTTAAGTAAGAATAACTAAAACGTCCGCTGGGCTAGTGAGGTTTTTGATAAAGGCGAGATCGCGACTGGAGCGTGAGCTCTTTGCGGTGCTGAGCCTGACCTTTATTGTTGCGTACCGGTGTCTCTGTCGAAAGAGGCTGACGAGGATGGGGCAGACCTATGCGGCGGAAAAGCGGGGCGCTCGGAAAGAGGCACTCGGCACGCCACGTCAGTTTGATCCCCAGCTTGGCTCGTTCATTACTCCAACCGCAAAGCGGTAACAGCTTCGGTCATCTCGGCGAGAACGGCAGAACCTGGAGGGCGCTGCCGTTGATCTGGACAAGGTCACTGGAAAGATAAAGTCGGGAGGTTGGGTATGTCGAGAATCGAACTAACGATCAATGGCAAGGCTGTTTCAGCCGACGTCGAGGGCCGGACGCTTCTGGTCCATCTGCTGCGCGAAAATCTCGACCTGACCGGAACCCATATCGGCTGCGACACCAGCCAGTGCGGCGCCTGCACTGTCCATATCGACGGCAGGGCGGTCAAATCCTGCACCGTGCTGGCCGGACAGGCCGCAGGCTCCAACGTCACCACCATCGAGGGCATCGCCAAGGGCGACGAGTTGCACCCGATGCAGGCCGCCTTCCGCGACAATCACGGCCTGCAATGCGGCTACTGTACCCCTGGCATGATCATGTCGTCGATCGACATCGTGCATCGCCACGGCGGCAAGCTCGACGAGGCCACGGTACGCCAGGAGCTCGAAGGCAACATTTGCCGCTGCACCGGCTATCACAACATCGTCAAGGCCGTGCTGGATGCGGCCGGACGCATGAAGGTTTCGCAGGCCGCCGAATAGCCGCGAAGACGTTCGCTCACATATCAGACCGCCGCGCTTTCGATGGAATTGGCGGCAGACAAACTCCGGTAGGGAGAACAGGACATGAGTGTTGAAGGCATTGGCGCCAGCGTCGTACGCAAGGAGGACAAGCGTTTCATCACGGGCAAGGGCCGTTACGTCGACGATATCAAGCTGCTGGGCATGACGTTCGCCCATTTCGTTCGCAGCCCGCACGCTCACGCAAAAGTCAAGAGCATCGATTCGTCGGCGGCCATGAAGATGCCCGGCGTGATCGCCGTGGCGACCGGCAAGGAGCTGGTCGACGACAAGGTCGGCAATTTGATCTGTGGCTGGGCCATCACGTCGAAGGACGGCACGCCAATGAAGATGGGCGCCTGGCCGGCGATAGCGCCCGAGACCGTGCGCTTTGTCGGACAGGCGGTCGCAGTTGTGATCGCTGACTCGAAGAATCTCGCCAAGGACGCGGCCGAGGCCGTCGTCGTCGATTATGAAGAGTTGCCGTCGGTCCCGGACATCAAGGCAGCGATCAAGCCGGGCGCACCCCAGCTTCACCCCGAGGCACCGGGCAACGTCATCTATGACTGGGCGCTCGGTGACGAAGCCGCCACCAAAGCCGCCTTCTCCAAGGCCGCCAACGTCGTGTCGCTGGACCTCGTCAACAACCGTCTGGTGCCGAATGCGATGGAGCCACGCGCGGCGATCGCCGATTACGATACCGCGGAAGAGCACTTCACTTTATATACGACCTCGCAGAACCCGCATGTCGCACGTCTGGTGCTGTCGGCGTTCTACAACATCGCGCCTGAGCACAAGCTGCGCGTGATCGCGCCGGACGTCGGCGGCGGGTTCGGCTCCAAGATCTACATCTATCCCGAAGAAATGGTGGCTCTGTGGGCGTCGAAGAAGGTTGGCCGTCCAGTGAAGTGGACCGGCGACCGGACCGAAGCGTTCCTCACCGATCACCACGGCCGTGACCACGTCTCGAAGGCAGAAATGGCGTTCGACAAGGACAACAAGATCCTGGGGCTGCGGGTGAAGACCCATGCCAATTTCGGCGCCTATATGTCGCTGTTCTCGTCGGCCGTACCGACCTATCTCTACGCGACGCTGCTGTCCGGGCAGTACGTCATTCCTGCGATCTATGCCGAGGTGGTGGGCGTCTACACCAACACCACACCGGTCGACGCTTATCGCGGCGCGGGCCGTCCCGAGGCGAGCTATCTGCTCGAGCGCATGATGGAGACCGCGGCCCGCAAGCTCAAGGTTGATCCGACGGAACTGCGGCGCAAAAACTTCATCACGGCGTTCCCTTATCAGACGCCGGTGATCATGGCCTATGATACCGGCGATTTCGGTGCCTCGCTCGACGCAGCGATGAAGGCGATCGACTACGCTAGCTTTCCCGCCCGCAAAGCGAAAGCGAAGTCCGAAGGCAAGCTGCGTGGCATTGGCGTATCCTGCTACATCGAGGCTTGCGGAATCGCGCCATCGAAAGCGGTCGGCAGCCTCGGCGCCGGTGTGGGCTTATGGGAATCCGCTGAGGTCCGCGTCAACCCGGTCGGTACTATTGAGATACTCACGGGATCGCACAGCCACGGCCAGGGTCACGAGACGACGTTCGCGCAGCTGATATCGGAACGCTTAGGTGTCCCGATCAACCAGGTGCAGATCATCCACGGCGACACAGACAAGGTGCAGTTCGGCATGGGCACCTACGGCTCGCGCTCGCTCGCGGTCGGCGGCACAGCCATCATCAAGGCGATGGAGAAGATCGAGGCCAAAGCCAAGAAGATCGCCGCCCATGCGCTGGAGGCTTCCGAGAGCGACATCGTCATCGCGAACGGCGAGTTCAAGGTGACCGGCACCGACAAGTCGATCGCACTGCCAATGGTCGCGCTGGCCGCCTATACCGCGCACAATCTGCCCGACGGCATGGAGCCCGGCTTGAAGGAGACGGCGTTTTACGACCCGACCAACTTCACCTTCCCTGCGGGCGCCTATATCTGCGAACTCGAGGTCGATCCCGCTACCGGTAAGACCTCCTTTGTCAACTTCGTCGCCGCCGACGATTTCGGTCGGCTGATCAACCCGATGATTGTCGAGGGCCAGGTCCATGGCGGCCTCGCCCAGGGCATCGGCCAGGCGCTGCTGGAAGGCGCGGTCTACGACAGTAATGGCCAGCCGGTGACGGCGTCGTTCATGGATTACACCATGCCGCGCGCCGACGACCTGCCCTCGTTCAAGCTGTCGCACACTACAACGCTGTGTCCTGGCAATCCGCTCGGCGTCAAGGGCTGCGGCGAAGCCGGCGCGATCGGTGCATCCGCCGCCGTGATCAACGCGATCACGGATGCGATCGGCAACAACAAACTGGAAATGCCGGCGACGCCCGACCGCGTCTGGCACGTAATTCACCGCTGAGAGGGAGAACCGGTATGTACGAGACAACTTATCACCGCGCCTCCAGCGTCGACGAAGCCGCGGCGATGTTCGCCAAAGGCTCGGAATCGAAATACCTTGCGGGCGGCCATACGCTGATCCCGGTTATGAAGCAGCGCCTAGCCTCGCCCTCCGACGTGATCGATCTCGGGAAGATCAAAGAGCTGATCGGCATCGAGACGTCGACCGACACGCTGACCATCAAGGCGGCGACGACACATTACGATGTGGCCAATAGCGGACCAGCGCAAAAGGCTATTCCCGCGCTCGCCTATCTCGCTTCCCTGATCGGCGATCCGGCCGTGCGGCATCGCGGCACGATAGGCGGCTCGATCGCCAACAACGATCCGGCCGCCGACTATCCGGCGGCACTCCTGGCGCTTGGGGCGATCGTGAAGACCAACAAGCGATCGATCCCGGCGGACGATTTCTTCCAGGGCCTGTTCACGACCGCCCTTGCCGACGGTGAAATCATCACCGCCGTGTCGTTCCCCGTCCCGGCCAAGGCGGGCTACGCAAAATTCCCGCATCCCGCCTCGCGCTTCGCGTTGGCCGGCGTGTTCGTCGCCCAGACCAAATCGGGCGAGGTGCGCGTCGCTGCCACGGGGGCATCCCAAAGCGGCGTCATGCGGGTGCCGGCGATAGAGGCGGCTTTGAAGGTGGACTGGTCGGCGGCCGCCCTCGACAACGTTGTGATTTCAGCAGACGGCTTGTTGAGCGATCTTCACGGTTCTTCGGATTATCGCGCCCACCTGATCAAGGTGATGGCGCAGCGGGCGCTGGCAGTTTGAGTGGTCTGTGTGCTGTCCGGGCGCATGCTGTACGGTGCTCTCGGCCTCTCCGGCGAGCCGCAACGGCCGATCCGAGCATGCCAGAAGGCGTTCGCCCGCGGCCATGAGCGCCAGCGAGCAACCTTGACGCCGCAAGAGCCCAACGCCGAGCCGTTGCTCCAGTTGTTTGACGAGTGTCGTTACGGTGCTTTGTACACGGTGCAGCCTCAATGCCGCACGAACAGCGCCTCCTTCACGCATGACTGCACGGAAGCTCTCCAGCGGTTAAGGGTCGATCGTTCTCCTATCGAGATATACCTGCCTCAAAAATTCATTTGTATGGAAGATGCATAGGTGGCTCAATTGCTCGGTTTAGAGAACCAAAATGACAACTATCTCAAACCGGCTTACAAGCGCCCTTAATATCAGGCATCCGATCCTATCTGCGCCGATGCATTTAGCAGCGGGTGGGGTGCTGGCCGCGGCAGTTAGCAGAGCGGGCGGGCTGGGGTTGATCGGCGGCGGGTATGGAGATTCAACTTGGCTAGACGAACAGTTTGAAGCCGCTGCAGCTCAGCGGGTAGGCGTCGGCTTCATCACTTGGTCGCTTCGAAAATCTCCGTCGTTGCTGACGGATGTGTTGAAGCGCCATCCAGCAGCAGTGATGTTGTCCTTTGGCGATCCGCGTCCCTTTGTCGACGAAATCCGTAAAGCGGGCGCGCTGGTTATTTGCCAGTGTCAAAATACCGATCACGTTTGGGATGCTATCGACGTCGGTGCCGACATCGTGGTAGCGCAGGGTGCCGAGGCAGGAGGTCATGGAGCGCTTCGCGGTACGCTTTCCTTCGTTCCGGAGACCGCTAATCTCCTTGCCGTCCATTCACCCAACTCAATGCTGCTTGCAGCGGGCGGCATCGCCGATGGACGAGGCCTCGCCGCAGCACTCATGCTAGGCGCAGATGGTGTTCTGGTCGGAACCCGTTTTTGGGCCTCGAACGAGGCGCTTGTGAGCGAACGGCATCACGAAGCTATCATAGAAGCGACGGGTGATGAAACAATTCGCACGACGGTCGCTGATATCGCGCGTCAAATACCTTGGCCTCGCGGTTTCACGGCAAGAATTCGTCGTAACGCTTTCACGCAGCGCTGGCACGATCGCGAGAGCTTGCTTGAACAAAATGTCGCCGTGGAGGGCCCTCGCTACAGACAGGCCTTCTCCGACGGCGACCCCGACAATACAGGCGTCTGGTTCGGCGAAGCGGCTGGTCTGGTCAGCACTATCGAACCAGCCTCCGTCATAGTTGACCGAATGGCGACCGATGCAGCCAGCCTTCTTAGTGGCCACCGAGCCACGTCGCTGACATGACGGACGGGTCTCATAAGGACATGACGAGCATTGAGGTCCGATTGTCATTAGGATTGAATTCGAGGCGGAGGCAGGTTCGTCGCGACTCGCGGAGGTGGTGCAGCTCGAAAGAGGAGCCGGCCGACGTCACCGCGCAAGAGAGGCGCGGGAGTTTACGGTCCTAGCGAGCACGCTGACGTTAACAGAGATAATTCTTCGAGCGGGAAATTTGAGCGGCGTATCGCTGTTGTTCAGCGACTTGGTACCATTGATTTCAAATCGACCGGTACTACGGCCACTCCGTGCATTCGGCTAAGCTCCCAAATACAAGCTGTGGCCAATGCGGTGTGGAGGGAACATGCCGATTGATTTTGAGCTATCGAAAGAACAGCTCGGCTTGCGGATCCAGGCGCGGGAGTTTGGTGATCAGATACTGCGTCCGTTGATCGATAAGGTTGAGAGCGAGCCGATCCCCGAGAAGCGCTTCCAACTCACAAAAGAAGCCTACAAGGCTGCTTACGCCGATGGAAGTGCGTTCGGATTCCTACCAAAGAAGTACGGGGGCGCGGGCCTGAGTACACTCGACTACGCGATCATTGCTGAAGAGTTGTGCGCGGTTGATCCAGGCGTTCCGACAACGGTGGTTGCCAATGGGCTGGGTCTGATGCCCGTCGTGTACTACGGAAGTGAGGAACAGAAGGAACGCTTCCTCCGCGCGGCGACATCGGACCCATCGGGAGAATTCGTTGCCGGGTATGGCGTTTCAGAGCCGCCGGGTCGCCACAGCGGGACAGCAAACTTCGATGCCCCGCTTCCAGCTCCGGCAGGTATCGGCCTGACGGCGACACGCGATGGTGACGAGTATGTCCTCAACGGCCGAAAGTATTGGCCGAGCACGACTGGTGGCTGGGATGGACAAGGGGCGAATCTGAATCTCTTCGTCGTCCGCACCGATCCCAGTCGTGGCGGAAAGTCAGGCATATCCGCCATCATGGTTGAGCGCGGTACACTTGGCATAAGTTACAAGGCGATCGACAAGATGGCGCATCATGGCGCCCGCAACGACGAAGTAATCTTTAAAAATGTTCGCGTGCCAGCGAAGAACCTTATCGAGGGAACCTTCGGTAATGGCGATCTACTAATAAACCGCAACTTTGGTTGGTCGGGCCCGTTGGTCTCGGCCGCCGCGCTCGGAAACGCGCGGGGAGCCTATGAATTTGCTTTAGAGTGGGCCAAAAACAACTCTGCGGGTGGCCCCGAGCCAATCATCAGATATCAAAACGTCGGCTATGTTTTAGGTGACGTCGCGACGAGAATTGAGGCGTGCCGGTACTTCGTTTGGAAGGCGGCTCACTATCTCGATAGCCATGACTATCATGGTGAGATGATTGGCGCGATGTGCAAGTCGTTCGTGACCGAGACCATGTTCGATTGTGTATATAAGTGTATGCAGGTTGTCGGTACGAACAGCGCTGATCGAAAGCTTCCATTCGCAAAGTTCTTCAAAGAATCGGCAATCTTCCCCATTTACGACGGCGGCAATTTCGGCATGCAACGACGGCGTGTACATGGAATCCTTGCTGACCCCGGTTACGATCCTCGTGCGCTTGCAGAGAACCGCTTCGTGGAGTTCACCAGGGACATGGAAGGTATCGATACAGTTCCGGGTACCAGTATTTGATTGATGTTGCTCGCACCTTTGGTGAAGCATGCTCTGGTTCACGATGTGGACCAGGCATGCTTCGAAGTTATTTTGTCGGACGACGCGCACCAGTGACAAATGAGATCGTCCGCAGCGCAAAGCTGTTCCTAGATGGTATACGAACCGAAGTGCAAGAAGGGCAGAGCAAAGCGCCGCTGGTTTGTCGCCTAAAGCATCGGTCAAACGAACGGCGGAAGACGTCGTAAAAGGGAGCACGCGGTTGTTCAGAGCTGTACTCATCGAGAAGGACGAACGGGGATATCGCGCTGACGTGGTCGATCTGCCCGAAAGCCGCCTCCCCGAAGGAGACGTGCTGGTCGACGTCGAATTCAGCACGCTGAACTATAAGGATGGCCTCGCCATCACCGGACAAGGCCCGATCGTCAGATCTTTTCCGATGGTGCCGGGAATCGATTTCGCCGGCGTCGTCAGTTCAAGCTCCAATCCGAGGTTCGCAGCGGGCGACCGCGTGGTCCTTAACGGTTGGGGCGTCGGAGAACACCACTGGGGCGGATTGGCGCAGCGAGCCAAGGTCAAGGGCGACTGGTTGATCAAGCTGCCGGGATCGATGCCTTCCCGTCGCGCGATGATCATCGGCACCGCCGGCTACACGGCAATGCTATCGGTTATGGCGCTCGAAAAATATGGTGTCCGTCCCGCAGCCGGCGATGTACTGGTGACCGGCGCCAGCGGCGGAGTAGGCAGTATTGCGATCATGCTGCTCGATAAGCTCGGCTTTCGTGTCGTCGCATCTACCGGCCGGCGCGAAGAAGAGCCGTATCTGAAGAGCCTGGGGGCTTGCGAGATCATCGATCGGACCCAGTTATCGCAACCCGGCAAGCCCCTACAAAAGGAACGCTGGATCGCGGCGATCGACTCGGTCGGCAGCAATACGCTGGCCAATGTGTGCGCCGGCATCAGGGCGGACGGCGCGGTGGCCGCGTGCGGCATGGCTCAAGGTCTCGATTTCCCTTCCAGCATCGCTCCGTTCATCCTCCGCGGTGTCGCGCTTTTCGGCATCAACAGCGTGACACGCCCGAAGGCCGAACGAATCGAGGCCTGGAATCGGCTCGCTTTGCTGCTGACCGAAGCGGACCTCGAAAGGACGGCGATGGAGGTCGGTTTGAAAGACGTCGTAGCGACCGCCGGCCGCCTCATGACCGGCCAAATCCGGGGGCGCACGGTCGTCGACGTCAACCGATAGGCCGGGCAACGACACCCACGATAGCGGAAATCGCTCTGCAATCACATCAGTCGCTCTGGAATAAAGGGGAAATAGATTCCCTATATCGTTGCATGCCAAGCCCAGGGCCCGTGATGTTTCAGTTCGCGCAGCCTCGCCGCCGCGTTTGTGGCGACAATGCATCTCGCGATCTGAAAACGAGATAAGGCTATCTAAATCATTCGTTTTACAGGGTTACGATTGTCGACTCACTTGGTACGAGGTCCAACGGCTGAGAGGTGTTCAAGATCGCGTTTAATCGCTGTGTGTTCGTGTGGCTCAATTGATTCCGCTCGTTGCTCAATTGCCGAACGCAGATTGAACGCGACCGTCCGGGCTACAACTCAGACGTTATCAGATGGGTATCGAGTGTTCTGCGCAAAGCCGATCTAATACGACGCCAGCCTCCGTCTAGGCCCCGGTTGTCCCTCCCGAGCCTCGGCCATGGTGGATTGTACCGAGCTTAGCCTCGCGTGCTTCGTATCGGATGCTTGCGCGAAGGGGCCGATGGCGCTTTTGCCACCGGCCCCTTTAAATGGCCGAGTTTCGTGCTTGGTCTGCATTTCGGCTAGTTTGTTCGCTCGATTCCAAGCATTTCAGCCATTCGCACGAGGTCTGCTAGGGACCGGGCCTCCACTTTTATCAGATGTCTGCGGCGTATTTTCACGGTGACTTCGCTAAGTGTCTCGTCGCCGAACCCCTAGGTGATATGCGCTGCTGCATCGCGAAGTCTGTCCCAAATCGTCCCATGGCCGCGCCGTCGCTGGGAGGACCCGCTGTTTCTCGCGATTGGCCCAGTGAGATTTAGGCAATCTGGTTCTAGGCGGATCAGGCTTCCGATACCATGCTCCATCACCTAAGGCGAAAGCATCGGTCTATTGGTCTATCGGGTTTCGGACAGACCAGTTACGACACATTCGCAAAACAAAGGGAGTAAGCGATGAATACTCATGTAACGGTTAAGCCCCCGGTCCCCGTTCTTACAAAGTTCACGAAGGAGAATGCTCAGAAATATGTATCGGGCATTGCAGATAACTTGGAACGGGTGAGCGACGCATCGCTGTTGTTCAGCGGCTCGGTACCATTGATTTCATATCGACCGGTGCTATGGCCGCGCCATGCATTCGGTTTAAAGTTAAGGAAAAAATCATAGCCTTTGTGACGTCAAAGGCGGCTGGT
>Ga0210405_10000388_pt1 | contig 60985 bp, 49 predicted proteins | sample IncBWH11MmetaG_FD_155492 | JGI IMG/M metagenome (GOLD analysis project Ga0210405, IMG submission 155492) | Forest soil microbial communities from Barre Woods Harvard Forest LTER site, Petersham, Massachusetts, United States - Inc-BW-H-11-M | ecosystem: Environmental > Terrestrial > Soil >...
GTTACGTGCATGAGCTGGGCTGGGAAGAGATTAAGGAAATCCTGGATAACGCGCTGAAGATCAAGCCGCGGCGGCAGATGTCCGTGCAGTTCAGCGGCGGCGAGCCGACGATGAGCCCGTACTTCTTTGATGCGGTCGCGTATGCGCGCAAGATCGGCTACAACAGCGTGCAGGCGGCGACGAACGGCATCGAGTTCGCGAAGAGCAAGGAGTTTTGCAAGAAGGCGTTTGAAGCGGGGATGCGCTACGCGTACCTGCAGTTCGACGGCATCGGCAACGACGCCAACAGCCACCGGCAGATCGGCAACTTGTTCGACGTGAAGCTGCGTGCCATTGAAAACATGCACGAAGCCGGCATCGAGATCGTGCTCGTCGTGACCATCGTCAATAACGTGAACAACGATCAGGTAGGCACGGTCGTGAAGTTCGCGATGGAAAACCCCAAGAAAATCGCGTTTGTGAGCTTCCAGCCGGTTTCGTTTACCGGGCGCGACGAAGATATCACGCCGGAACGCCGGCTGCGGCAGCGCTACACGCTTTCGCACTTGGCGCAGGACGTCAGCGCGCAGGTTGGTAAGGTTGAGCCAACGCGCGACTGGTTCCCGATTTCGTTTGTGAGCACGTTCGCGGGATTCTCGGACATGGTAAAGGGGCAGGAGTCGCAGTGGGGCTCGCTCTCCTGCGGCTGCCATCCCAATTGCGGGGTGGGCACGGCGTTGATGATCAACAAGGAGACGAAGGAATGGGCTCCCGTTCCGCGCTTCCTGGATGCCGTGCAGCTTACGAAGGACGTCACCGACATTACGGACGCGGCCCGCGGCAAGAATTTTTCGAACTTCATGATGGCCATGGCGCTCTTGAAGAACTACAAGCCCTTCCAAGGACCCAAGGGGCTGAAGCTGTATGACCTGTTCAAGAAATTCGACAAGACCTGGGCGCTGACCAAGGGCGCGGAGAAGAAATACGGCAAGACTTCTCCGGACCGCACTTACGAAGACGCCATGAAGCGCCGGCAGACCGATCCTTGGAACTTCCTGTTCATCGCGGGGATGTGGTTCCAGGATTTGTTCAACTATGACTTCCGCCGGACGGAGATGTGCATCATTCCTTACGCGACGCAGCAGGGTGAGATCAGCTTCTGCGCGTACAACACCGGAGTGGGCTGGCGGCAGATCATCGAGAACATGCATAAGAACGCGACCGTGGCGGAGTGGTACAAGAACCACGGGAAGCACGAGATCTATGCCAAGGGCAAAACCGTGAACCTGGAGAGCTTCGAGCATTCGCTGAAGATTGACTCCGGGGACGCTGCTCGCGTGCGCCACCTCGAGCACGACATTCCGGTGACGGCGGCGGAAGAAGACCGGGCTCGCCGGAAGAAGGCTTACGAAGAGCAGGCCAAGGTTCGCGCGATTTACGAAGAGCTGGTGCTGAAGAAGCCTCAGCCAACGGTCGTGCAGATCGGGACAGTCAGTGACATCGCTAAGGCGGTGCCGGCCAACTTCGCCAATGCGGGCAAGCCGATTAGCATTGCTCCGGCGAGCGAAAATGGCAACGGCCACTCCAACGGCAACGGGCATTCCAACGGTAACGGCGCTCCTGCCAACACGCCATCCGCCGAAAAGGCCGCCGAAGCCGTCGCCGGCGACTAAGCATCCTGTCCAACTCCGCAGATTCCAATGGCTCCATGCTTTGCATGGGGCCATTGTTTTTCGGATGAGGAATGGTTGGGTGGGGCTGCTATAATTGTTAGGGAAAGTCGATCGAGGTCTGAAGATGCCGATCTACGAATACATCTGTGAGGATTGCCAGACGCACTTTGAGAATATTGTGCTGAACAAGACGCAGGAGATTGCCTGCCCGAAGTGCGCTGGGAAGAAAAACGCGATTCAGCTTTCGGTGTTCAGTGCGGCGAACGGCTCGAGTAACGGTGCTTCGACCAAAGCCTCCGGAGGTTCATCGGGCGGCGGCAGTTGCTGCGGCGGCGGATGTGGCTGTAACTAATCTAAGCTAGGACCCCCTTCCGTGATCCCCAGTCATTCGTCGTTTCTGCTTTTTATCAGCGCGGCTCTGGTACTGCTGGCGATACCTGGGCCTGCGGTGACCTACTGTGGCCGCGAATAATGCTGGATGTTCGTCGGAATGGGAATCTTGGGATTGCCGCGAGGGTCCGGAACGGGCGACTGGGCGCTCCATTTCATCGGTAGAATTCCGGTCCAGGCGGGAGAAGCGTAATCTTCCACGTCATCAACGGCGAAGCCGGTGCGCACTTTGGCGGAGGCTTCGACGAGCGGCACGGCAAGAACCATCGTGCCCTTCAATTCCTGCTCGCTTGGCGGGCGCACGCTGGCCCAGCGGCCGCGAATGACGTATTCGACAAAGTCGCGCATGGCCGCAAGCTTTGCTGCTTCGCCTTCGACAGGTTCGGCCTTGCCCATCACCACGACGGAGCGGTAGTTGACCGAGTGGCCTACGGCCGTGGGAGCGAAGACGATGCCGTCGAGCAGCGTCACGCTGAGGCAGAAGGGCGCGCCGCTCGCGAGCGTTTTCATCAGGCGGCCGGCGGTTGAGCCATGCAGGAACAATTTGTCGCCGACGCGCACGTAGTTCGTGGGCACGACGAAGGGCAGACCATCGGCGATGAAAGCCACGTGGCAGACAAAGGCTTCATCGAGAATGCTGTAAATCAATTTCCGGTCGTAGCTGCCACGATCGGGCTTGCGGTGGATTTTCGTTCTTTCCGTGGGAGTGAATTGGCTCATGACGGCAGGTTAAGCCCCGCGAAACCTTGCGGCAAGAGCCGGTCTGGTTTAGCCAACTGAATTGACCTCGCGCCGAATTCGTGTACTCTGAGTGCGCCGCGCGTTACATTGATCGCAAGGACCGAGACTTCTCATGGCTTCCGCAGGACCGATACTTACCCGTGAAACGTTTCAGTTCTTCAAAGACCTTGGCCGCCACAACCGCAAGGAGTGGATGGAGGCGAACCGCGACCGCTATCGGGCCGCCATTGTGCAGCCCTTCCGGCGCTTGCTGGAGGAACTCGCGCCCGCGGCGCTGGAACTGGATTCGCGTTTCGACACTTCCGGGCGCACCGGCGCGAATTTTTCGCGGATCAATCGCGATATCCGGTTCGCGAAGGACAAAACGCTTTACAAAACGCACATGTATTTGAAATTTTCCGTCCCCGCACCGGGGAAGCGCGAAACCGGCCAGCTCTATGTCGGCCTCGCGGTCGATACGGTCACTGCGGGCTTTCGCATCTATTCGGGTGGAAAGCGCAGGGAATCAACACTCGCGCTGATTGCGGAGCCGCGTGCAAACGCGAATTCCGGCTGGGTCACGAAACAGAAAAAACGCCTCGGCCGACGCTACGAAAGCTACTGGTACACGACGGTGAAGGGGGAGTGGACGAAGCACGACGGCTGGCCCACTGCTCCCGAGGATTGGAAGAAGATATTGGCGTGGATCGTCCGCCGCAAATTCGCGCCCTCTGGAGCAACGCGCACTTCGTTTCCGCGCGAGGCGGCCAAAGTTTTTCGCGATCTTTATCCGCTCGTACGGTTCACTTCGCTGCCGGACTAAGGAGAGATCATGAGCCGAGCCACCGAACAGGTCAAGACTCGGAGGAAATTTCTCCAGATGCTTTCTGCGAGTCCGCTGCTGGCCAACCCGGGATTGCTGGCAGGTTCTTTTGGCAATCTTCTGGCAGCGAGCGAAGTGACCGAGAAGAAATTTCTTGGCTGGCTCGATTCCATTCAGCAGAGCGACGAAGTGATTGCGTCTCCTGAGCAGGCTTTCGATGTGATGGATTTTGAGCCTGCGGCACGCAAAGCGCTGCCTCCCGCGCATTTCGGCTATCTGGCGACCGGCGTGGACGACGACGGCACGGTGCGCGCGAATCGAGAGGGTTACTCGCGCATTCAGATTCGGGCGCGGCGGCTTGTGGATGTCGAGAACATCGACATGTCGGTGAGCCTCTTCGGCACAAAGTGGAACACGCCCATTGTGCTCTCTCCGGTGAGCGGTCAGAAGGCGTTCCATCCTGAAGGAGAAGTCGCCGTGGCCCGGGCAGCAGGCGCCAAGGGTCACCTGATGATGCTGTCCACGGTTGCCACTTCGTCGATCGAAGACGCGATTGCCGCGCGGGGCGGCCACGTCTGGCAGCAACTCTATCCAACGAACGTTTGGGAAGTCGGCCGGGCGATCGTGAAGCGCGCCGAAGCCGCGGGATCCCCCGCGATTGTCCTCACGGTGGACTTGCAGGAGGGGAGCAACCGCGAAACTCTGTTCCGTGCTGAGCGGGTGGACAAAAGAGAGTGTTCTGCCTGCCATCAAAGCGCCTACACCGGCGACGCCCGAGGAAGGGTCCGAGGGGGCTCAGGGGGCTTCGCCCAATACGCATCGCGAAAGCCGATGTTCAACGGCCTCGATCTGTCAAAGGTCACTGCTGCTCAACCCGCGAATTTGAATTGGGATTTCGTGAAACGGCTGCGCGATACGGTGACCGTCAAGCTGCTCATCAAGGGCATCGTCACGCGTGAAGACGCGCAACTCGCGGTGGAGCACGGCGTGGACGGCCTGATGGTCTCGAACCACGGCGGGCGCGCCGAAGAGACGCTTCGCTCGACGATCGAAAGCCTGCCAGAAGTCATTGAGGGTGTCGCGGGGAGGGTTCCCGTCATCGTAGACGGCGGCGTCCGGCGCGGCACGGACATTTTCAAGGCACTCGCACTCGGCGCGTCAGCGGTCGGCATAGGGCGACCCTACGCCTGGGGGCTGGCCGCTTTTGGCCAGCCCGGCGTCGAGGTCGTGCTTGAAATCCTGCGCCGCGAATTCCGGACGATTATGCGCCAGGCGGGGACCATCTCGGTTGAGAAGATCACCCGTAGCTGCATTGTTGGCCGTTCGTCCTGACTGCCGCAACACTTCTCATTCGAACGCAAACAATGAACCGGCTAGCCTCCGTGGAGCGTCCCGGGCGATTGACGCTGCGCGCACTCTCGCATACGATGCCGCACGTCGCTCGTTTGTGTTTCTTGCGCGCATGAGAAGGAGACCTGCCACCCATGAAGAGTTCTTTCCGCTTGCTCTGTTCCGTCGCGTTGCTTCTCCTTGGAGCGCATCTTTGCTTGGCTCAGCAGCAGCCGCAGCCGCCACAGTCCGATAAAACCGCGGAAAAGCCGAAAGAAGAAAAGAAGCCGCCCGTCCCCGAAGAAAAAATCGTTCAGACCAAGCATTCGTTGAAAATCGGCGGGCAGGAGATCAAATATACCGCAACGGCCGGCACCATTCTCCTGAAGCTCGAAGACGGCACGCCCAAGGCCAGCATTTTCTACGTCGCCTATACCAAGGATGATGTTAGCGACGCGAGCCAGCGGCCGCTTACCTTCAGTTTCAACGGCGGGCCCGGTTCCTCTTCCGTGTGGCTGCATCTTGGCTTGTTCGGTCCGCGGCGCGTGCAGATGGGCGATGCGGGCACGCTGCTACCGCCGCCTTACAAGCTGGTGGACAACGACGTGTCGCTGCTCGACATCAGCGACCTCGTTTTTATCGATCCCGTTTCGACGGGCTACAGCCGAGCCGTTCCTGGCGAAGCACCGAAACAATTTCACGGGATCACTGAGGACGTCGAGTCCGTGGCGGATTTCATCCGTCTGTATGCCACGCGCAACAAGCGCTGGTCCTCGCCGAAATTCCTCGCCGGTGAAAGTTACGGCACCACGCGTGCGGCGGGCCTTTCCGGCTATCTCCAGCAGCGCTACGGAATGTATCTCAATGGCATCGTCTTGATTTCGACGATCCTGAATTTCGAGACGGCGGAATTCGACACCGGCAACGACTTGCCTTACATCCTCTATTTGCCGACGTACACCGCCATCGCGTGGTATCACAAGAAGCTTCCCCCGGATTTGCAAAGCGGCGATGTCCAAAAGGCCGTCGAGGAGTCGCGCAAGTTCGCCGTCGGCGAGTACGCCGATGCGCTCATGACCGGCGACGCGCTTCCACCAGCCAAGCGCGCAGAAATCATGCAAAGGCTCGCCCGCCTTACCGGCCTTTCCCCGGACTACATCGATCGCACGAACCTGCGCATCGAGATCCAGCGCTTCACGAAAGAGCTCTTGCGCAGCGAGCGCCGCACCATCGGCCGCATCGACGCGCGCTTCACGGGCATCGATCGCGATGCCGCTGGCGAACATGTCGAGTACGACCCCAGCATCGCGGCGATCATCGGCCCATATTCGGGCATGTTGAACGACTACGTGCGCAACGACCTCAAGTTTGACAGCGACTTGCCCTACGAGGTGCTGACCGCCCGCGTGCGCCCGTGGAGCTATGCGCCGTATGAAAATCGCTACGTTAACGTGGCGGAGACGCTGCGCAGCGCCATGACGCAAAATCCGTTCCTGCAGGTTTTTGTCGCCAAGGGCTACTACGACCTGGCCACGCCGTTTTTCGCGGCGGACTACACCTTCGATCATCTCGGCCTTGACCCCACACTGCGCGGCCATCTTAGCGGCGCTTATTACGAAGCCGGCCATATGATGTACGTTTACCCGCCGGCGCTTGCGAAACTCAAGGCGGATATCGCGCAATTCATCAAGTCCAGCATGGCGGCGAACCGCGCGAAATGAAACGCGTATTCGCCATCGTTGTTTGGCTGGTGGTCGCGCTGCTGGGCGCCGGAGCGTTCGCCAGGATCGCTTTCGATCGCGGCGAGCCGCTCAATGCCACGTGGTTCGTGGTGGCCGCAGTTTGCTGTTATCTGGTGGCCTACCGGCTCTATTCCGGGTTTGTCGCCGCCAAAGTTCTCACTCTCGACGACACGCGTGCCACTCCCTCGGAACGCCACGACGACGGCCGTGACTTTGTGCCCACGAATAAATGGGTGCTTTTCGGCCACCATTTTGCCGCCATCGCTGGCCCCGGCCCGCTCGTTGGTCCGACCCTTGCCGCGCAGTTCGGCTACTTGCCGGGCACACTCTGGCTGATTGCCGGTGCGGCGTTCGCGGGCTGCGTGCAGGATTTCGTCATTCTGTTTTGTTCGATTCGCCGCGACGGAAAATCGCTGGGCCAAATGGCTCGCGAAGAAGTCAGCGAGCGTGGCGGCTTCATCGCGCAACTGGCCGTGCTGGCGATCATGACGATTCTCCTTGCCGTCGTCGGCCTCGTCATCGTGAATGCGCTCAAGTCTTCCCCGTGGGCGACTTTCACATTAGCGATGACCATTCCCATCGCGCTACTTCTCGGCCTCTATCTGCGCTTTGTGCGGCCGGGCCGCGTGCTCGAAGCTTCGGTCATGGGCGTCGCGCTCGTTCTTTTTGTGGTTGTTGCCGGGCAGTGGGTGGCCGATTCTCCATCATGGGCGCGTGCATTCACGCTGAGCGGTGTCGCGCTCGCCTTCGCCATTATTGCCTACGGCTTCGCGGCGTCCGCCCTGCCGGTCTGGCTGCTTCTGGCGCCGCGCGACTATCTCAGCGCGTTCATCAAAGCAGGCGCTATCTTTACTCTTGCCGTGGGCATCCTGTTTGTCCGGCCACAAGTCTTGATGCCGCCGCTCACGCGTTTCGTCGACGGCGCCGGCCCGGTCTTCGCCGGTAAGATTTTCCCCTTCTGTTTTATCACTATTGCGTGCGGCGCCATCAGCGGTTTCCATTCGCTGATCTCTTCCGGCACCACGCCGAAGATGATCCTCCGCGAAAGCCATGCTCGTTTCATCGGCTACGGCGCGATGCTGCTTGAATCATTCGTCGGCGTGATGGCCATGGTCGCCGCTTGCGCCATGCCGCCGGGCGTCTATTTCGCGATCAACAGCCCGCCTAGCATTGTCGGAAGCGCCGGCCAGGCGGCCGCCGCGACGATCAGCGGCTGGGGTTATCCGCTGCAAGCGCAAACCATGACCGATCTCGCGCACAAAGTCGGCGAGATTACGCTCTGGAATCGCGCTGGCGGCGCGCCTTCCCTGGCCGTGGGCATGGCGCAAATTTTCTCCAGCACCATCGGAGGCGAACGCCTCCTAAGCATCTGGTACCACTTCGCGATCATGTTCGAAGCGCTCTTTATTCTTACCGTGCTCGACGCGGGCACGCGCGTGGGGCGCTTCATGGTGCAGGATCTCGGCGGCCGCGTCTGGAAGCCTTTGGGGCGCACTGGCTGGATGCCCGGCATCCTTATGTCCAGCGCCATCATTGTTGGCTTGTGGGGCTACTTTCTGTATCAAGGCGTTGTCGATCCGCTGGGCGGAATCAATTCGCTCTGGCCGCTCTTCGGCATTTCCAATCAGTTGCTTGCGGCGGTCGCGCTCGTCGTGGCCACCACCATCCTGATGAAAATGGGCCGGCTGCGCTGGATTTGGGTGACGCTGCTGCCGATGACGTGGCTCGTCACGATCACCATGACTGCGAGCTACCAGAAAATCTTCGATGCCAACCCGCGCATCGGTTTTCTCGCCTATGCGAATGCTTTGGTTGCGCAAGTCGCGGCCGGACAAACTCCCACCGAAAAAATTGCCGAAACGCAGCGCCTCATCTTCAACCAGCGCCTCGATGCCGTCGTCACTGGCGTTCTTGCGGCCATGATCCTGGTGCTGATTGTCGAAGCGCTCGCGCAGTGGTACGCGATTCTCAGCCGCCGCAAGGAACCTGTACTTCACGAATCGCCATACGTGGCCACGCGTTGGGCCGCGGATTATTCCGGCGTGGCCCACGGAGACGATTGATGAGGGACGCTGCCAAGTCAACGTCGCGATTCCTCCGCCGCTTCTGGCACGGCCTTCGAAAAAGCGGGACAGGCTTTAGCCTGTCCGTCTGCCGAAGCTGGTCGCGCCGAATGGCAAGACGTATTTGGCGTGGGTTGCGTGAATGGTGCGGCGACGCCGCCTACGAAAGCTACCTTCGTTCGAAAGGTGCGCAGTCTGGTTCGTGCCGCACACTCACGCCGGCCGAGTTCTACGTCGAGCAGCTCAATCGCCGCTATTCGCGTCCCAACCGCTGCTGTTGAGGCTAACGCACCACAGGGCTTGTCGCCGCTAAGCCTCAGGGGTAGACTAATCCCAAATTTAGTTGGGCCTTTCACGACACACTTTCTCAGGAGGAAAAAATGGCACGTCTGTCTCGAATCCTGGTGCTACCTCTCTTTGCGCTTGCCGCTAGCTTCATCTACTTTACTTCTTCGGCGCAGGAGAAGATGTCCAAACCTGATTTTGATATCACCGCCAGCTACATCGAAGCTTGCAGCTGCGACATGTTCTGTCCCTGCTATTTCAACGATCATTCCACCAACCACATGACAATGGGCGAGCACCACGCGGAAGAGCATTTCTGCCGCGCCAACCTCGTTCTCAAAGTCGACAAGGGGACCTATAAGGACGTCAAGTTGGATGGCGCCAAGGTCTGGATCTCTACTGATCTGGGCAGCGACTGGAGCACCGGCAAGGACTCCTGGATGGTGGCGAATTTCGATCCAGCCGTCACTAAGGAGCAGCAGGCAGCGCTGGCTGACATTCTAGGCCAGCTCTATCCGATTCCTTGGCAGAAGAAAGGCGCGGGGACGGCTGCGTTTTCCTGGGACGTGGACACAAAGACCGGAGTGGCCCACGCCAAGATGAACGATGGCAAGGCTGAGGTCGTCCTGGAGCGCGTCGGCGGAAATAGTTCCAGCCACGAAGTTGTCATTCATAACTTGAAATATTGGGGGGCGCAGTCCAACGACGGCTTCCGCATGTGGAAGAGCAAACACGAAGCGTTTGAAGGGGATGGTCACAAGTTTTCCTACGACGGGACGAATGGGTTCCTGATCACCATCCACTTTTCCGGAAATGCTAAGCCCGTCTCTGCGGACTAATCCTTGGCTCGCGTCGGTCCAGGCAGCCGCGCTTTGCTTTCCGGCAAGGCGTGGCTGTTTGGCTAGAATCCTTCCTCGTCGTCACTATTCTGTTTTACTACGGTGGTTTTGTGGGTGATCCGGATGCTGTGGTCGCGGATTCCGGCGAGGATCGCCCGGCGGGTTTCCGCGGGCAGCATCTCCGGCGCAAAAACGCCGGCAAGTTCCCGCGGAAAGAATTTGATAAAAAGCGCGGCGACATGCGCCGTCGCGTACGCTACCGGCGTTGTAAACCGTCCTTGCCGCCGAATCTGATAGAGCGTGGGAAACGTGCAATCGCTGCGGATGAGCAGATGTTGATCTTCCTTCTTGCCGCGCTTCACTCCCTTCACCAGAACAGCTGCGGCGAATCGCGCGTTCTGCAAAATCCCCTGGCGAATCAGCTTGGCGATCGTGCGGGGAGAAGACGTTTGGGGAAAACGCTGCTTCGTCATTCCGCGTGACCTGGACAATTTTCCCTGTTTGTGCCATCGCCGCAGCCGGTCAATCTCGTTCCCACCGATTTTTACGTCCAGCTCCCGCATGGGAATGAAATGAGGCAACGTTGCCACTTCGTCCTGCGCCGCAAGCACCACGCGCGCGCTGCCTACGGGATCGGCAAAGCGAAATGTTTCAATCTCCGAAAATCGCTTGCCCAGTTGAAATTTTCCGTTGCGATAAATGCGCGGGTGCGAGACCGCCTCATCGAAGGATACTACCGGCGACCATTGCGAGATAGGATCGTCGCTTTCGCTGCTTTCATATAGCCGGATGTGTACGGCTTCGACTTCGTCCAGCAATTCCGCCGCGCGCCCGACCAGCAAATTCGTCAGCCCGGGCGCCACTCCGGTATTGATCAGCGCCGCGCGGTTTTTCCCCTCGAATTTCTTGGTGTAGCGGAACTGCTCGGCTTTGAAGGGATGGCGCGTCAGGTGCGAGCTAAGATCGACGTAGTGCGCGCGCAGCCGCAGCGCGGCGCGCAAGACAATCTCATTAAATACTGAAGCCGAAGCGTTGACGATAAGCTGGCAGCCCTTCGCGGCCTTTACGATCCCGCGCAAGTTTCGCGCGTTCACTTCTATCACCGCGATGGTGCTTTTTTTCCCCAGGAAGCGCCGCGCGCGCTCTGGATCACGGTCTCCGCACCACACCGTATGTCCTTGCCGCTCCAACAATTGCGCGAGAAGTGAGCCGGTCGCTCCGGCCCCTAAAACGAAGATCCGCATGGCGTGGCCAAAACTCTATCACAACCCGAAGGGCCGTCCTTAGCGGTGGTTTTCCGCTGCCCTAATTGCGTAGTTGAGGTGAGCGGCGTAGACTGTGGCTGTAACTCCGACCCCGGAAGCCTACGGGAGAGATAACCCACGGCCGCCGGGGCGACGCCCCGAGAAAGGATCGAGGCCGAGGGTTTGGGTGGAAACGCCCGGGCCTCCCGTGCTTGGAAAGGAGCGATGACACCGAAAATGTGTATTTTTTCGGTGCACGCCCGATTCCCGGCGCTGGATCGGGCGGTTTTGTTTTGGATCTCGGTTATGTTCGGATGGCGGGAAGCTGCATCCAACTAGTGCAACGCATCATGACCCTTCACGACAAATTCGGCCGGCAGATCACCGACCTACGCATCTCTATCACGGACCGCTGCAATTTCCGTTGCGTTTACTGCCGCTCGGCCGATCCGGAAAATTACCGCGACCACGACGAAATTCTCTCTTGGCCTGAGCTCGACCGCCTCGCCAAAATCTTTCTTAGCCTGGGCATCCGAAAAATCCGCATCACCGGCGGTGAGCCGCTCGTTCGCGAAGGCGTCGAGGACTACATCACCCGTCTCCACGCCCTCGGCGTCGAAGACCTTTCGATGACCACCAACGGCCACCTGCTGGCCGAACGCTGCGACCGGCTCATTGCCGCCGGTCTCCGCCGCATCAATATCAGCCTCGATTCGCTCGATCCCGCGCGATTCGAACGCATCACTAGAACCAAGTCTTTTTCCACAGTGATGCACAGTATCGCGACAGCCCAGAATTCACGCCTGGCCCCCGCCAAGGTAAACGCCGTCCTCGTACGCGGCATCAACGACGACGAAGTCGAAGCCTTCGCTTCCTACGCCCGCGAAACCGGCGTCATCATGCGCTTTATCGAATTCATGCCGCTGGATGCCGACCGCCACTGGACGCGCGGCCTCGTCGTCCCCGCCTCCGAAGTCCACCAGCGCATCCACGCCCACTGGCCGCTCCAGCAAATTCCCCACGAGCGCAGCGAAACCGCCCGCAAGTACCGCTTTGCCGACGGCGCGCCCGGCGAGATAGGCCTCATCGCTCCTGTTACCCAGCCTTTCTGCGGACACTGCTCGCGTATCCGCCTGACTGCCGACGGCAAGCTCCGCACCTGTCTCTTCAGCAAGGACGACCACGACTTGCGAGCGCTGCTGCGCGAAGGAGCCTCCGACGAGGATTTAGTCGGCTATATCAGCTCCATCGTCACGGAAAAAGAGGAAGGTCACCGCATCAACGAGCCCGGTTTTGTCCAACCTTCTCGGACCATGGTCTTCATCGGCGGATAGTCAAATATTGCCCCATATATGCTCGCTTTGCGTTAGCATCAAGTGGAACCGACCTTAGCCTGTTCTCTTTTCTCAGCTTCAATCTGTCCCCAGAACGGAAACACGATGGCAGACGAAGACGACGACGACCAGGAACAAGACGAAACTCCGGAACCGCCGCAGCGTCTCTTCACGCTCACCGAAGCGGAGCGCGCCCGCCGGGAACTTGAACCCTTCCTCGTCGAGGCCATGGACTCCCGCAAAAAACTCTCCGGCCTGGAAAGCGAACTCGCTGCCGTCGCCGCCCGCATCATGATGATGGGCGGCGTGCTCGTCCCCTACGAGAAACTGGCCGCCGTTCGCATGCAGCACAACCAGCTTGCCGAAACGCTGAAGTCGGCGCTCGACCACATTCTCGAAACCGGCTGCCTCATCAAGGATCTCGACGTCGGCCTCCTTGATTTTCCCGCCGTCATCAATCAGCAGGACGTTTATCTCTGCTGGAAACTCGGCGAGGACCGTATCCGCTTTTATCATCGCCAGGACGAAGGCTTCGCCAGCCGCAAGCCGCTCGACCCGCGCGACCTCGGCCCCGGCGACACCATTCAGTAGTCTTTGCTGTTCCGAGCAGTGCATGTTTCAGTAAAGGCGGGGCTTGCCCGCCGGCGCTAGTGAGAGGACCTTGTTTGAGTAATCATCCCGAAAACCGCCTGAAAGACTCCGCCAGCCCCTATCTGCGTTCCGCCTCCCACCAGCCCATCGATTGGCACGAATGGGGCGACGCCGCATTCGCCCGCGCTAAATCCGAGGACAAGCCTATCCTGCTCGACATCGGCGCGGTTTGGTGCCACTGGTGCCACGTCATCGACCGCGAAAGCTACGAGAACGCTGAAATCGCCAAAATTATCAACGAACATTTTGTCGCCGTGAAAGTAGATCGCGACGAGCGCCCCGACGTCGACTCCCGCTACCAATCCGCCGTCAGCGCCATTTCCGGCCAGGGGGGCTGGCCGCTCACCGGTTTTCTGCTTTCCGACGGCAAGCCGTTTTTCGGCGGCACCTATTTTCCGCCCGAAGACCAGATGGGCCGCCCCGGATTCCGCCGCGTTCTTCTTGCAGTCGCCGATTCCTACCGCAACAAGCGCGCCGAGCTCGAACGCGCCGCCAATTCCCTCGCCGACGCCGTATCCCAAGCCGAAGTCTTCACCGGCGCCCGCGGCGATTTCGATCTCGGCGTTGTGGACGCACAAATCAAATCCATCACCCAGCTCTTCGACATCAAGAACGGCGGCTTCGGCCGCGCCCCGAAATTTCCGCACTCCTCGGTCATCGATCTTGTTCTCGAACGCTACCAGCAAACAAAAGGAAAACACCTCCTCGCCATGGCCGAGACCACCCTCGAAAAAATGGCTCGCGGCGGCGTCTACGACCAGCTCGCTGGCGGCTTCCATCGCTATTCCGTCGATGAGCGCTGGCTCGTCCCCCACTTCGAAAAAATGTCCTACGACAATTCCGAGCTGCTGAAAAATTATCTCCATGGCTGGCAAATCACGCAGAACCCATTTCTGCGCGAGACCGCCGAAGGCATCATCGGCTGGGTGAACGAAGTTCTTTCAGACCAGGAAAATGGCGGCTTCTTCGCCAGCCAGGATGCTGACTACTCTCTCGACGATGATGGAGACTATTTCACTTGGAGCCTCGACGAACTCCGCTCCGCGCTACTCCCCGACGAGGCCCGCGTCATGGAGCTGTATTATGACGTCGAGGCTCACGGCGAGATGCACCACAATCCCGCAAAGAATGTTCTGTGGATCGCACGCGACGCCACGGATATCGCGAAAGAACTCGCCCTCGACAAAACCACAGCCCGCCTGACGATAGCGAAGGCCAAAGGGAAGATGCTCGCCGCGCGCCTTCCGCGTGCCACACCCTTCATTGATAAAACGATGTACGTCTCTTGGAACGCGATGTTCATCTCGGCCTATCTGGACGCCGCGCGGGTTCTGGGCGGCTCACTCGGCGCAGGCTGCCGTGCCTTCGCCTTGAAAACCCTCGACCTCATGTTGAAAGAAGTCTGGACCGAAACCCGCGGCTTCGGTCACCGTATCGGCGGTCCTGCCCTCGAGGGTTCGCTCGACGATCAAGTTTTCAGCATCCTCGCGCTCCTCGACGCTTACGAATCCACACTCGATCCCTGCTATTTCTCCGCTGCCCAAAAAACAATGGACCTCGCTATCGCTCGTTACGGCGACGCCGAAGGCGGAGGCTTCTTCGATCGCCCTTCCGACGCCGCGCCCATGGGCGGCCTCGACGTTCGCCGCAAGCCCTTTCAGGATTCGCCGACGCCCAGCGCCAATTCCGTCGCCGCCATTGCCTTGATTCGAATGCACGCCTTCACCGGCGACGACCGCTACCGCGCCTTCGCCCAAAAAACGCTCGAAGCCTTCGCGGGCATCGCCCCGCAATACGGCCTCTTCGCCGCCACCTACAGCCTAGCCGCCACGCTCTTCGCGTATCACCCAATCCAAGTCGTCATTACCGGCCCCGCCAACGATCCCATCGCGCAAGCCCTGGAAGCGGCCGCCCATCGCGCCTTGCGCTTCGGCAAATCCGTCCTCCGCGTCACTCCCGAAACTCCCCAACTCCATCTCGCCGGCGCCCTAAAAGAAACCTTGCCGCATCTCCCTGCCGGCAAAGCCCTAGCCGTCGTCTGCTCCGGACAAACTTGTTTCCCGCCGACCAGCGACCCCGCGCAACTTATCGCGCTTCTCGAAAACGGCATCGCTGGCGCGGCCACAATCTAACGTGCTTCTTGGTTTTCGCCTTTCACCGATTCGACTCGGGGGAAGGCTTTTCGAACGGTCCCACTCGATGAAAAGTTACTATCATCGAAAATGCATCCGGACCCTCCGCGTACTCACGCACAAATTCTGCCAGCTTGTCGCTATCTGCGGTTAGCAGGAGAAGGCTTTCGTTATTCCCCTGATGTACGGTGAAGGGTAGTTTCACTTTTTCGCCCGAAATCATTTTCTCCAGCCATTCGTAATCCAGTAGCCCCAATTGCAAGGTATCTCCTTTGATCCAAACCCTCCCGATGAAGTGGACGGGCAACACTCTCATGTCCCGCGCATCTCTATGTTCATCGCCGCTTTCGGCCTCGCTGAATGCCGCGTCCATGAATGTGTATTTGCCCACCTGCACTAGAGACACTTCGTAGAGCACCTGCAGTTTTCCGTTCGGCTTCAGACTGCTCACGAAATAGACGTCAGACGTCGCGCTGTCAACTTGGAAATACTCCTCCTGGCTGTTGCCATTCGTGGTTACCCATTTCCCTCTCAGGTTGGCCGATTCCATTAAAGGTTCGCCCGTTTCAAGCGGCTGAATGGAACCGACGGATCCGCATCCACCTAGCCACACACTCGCAGTGACTAGCAGGAACGCGCCCAGCCTCGCCCACTTCTGCTGGCGGATCATTGCTTGCGTTCTTTGGGAAAGTTGCCTGAGATGCTGCTGAAAAGCACGATCCATGCAATCCAAACAATTTGTATCATGGTGCACCCCTGTCGGTCCCCGGATTGCCTTCCACCCCCAGGTGTACGGCTATCCACCAGGGTGTTCAAACGGCAAAGTGTGTCACCCAGTTCTTGACGTCAGATGTCGCAACTAAGGTCGAACAGGCAGTATCTAAGTGCTGCTATTGCAGCAACTTGCAAATCCTATACAACCACTACTCCACAATAAAAACGGGCGCGATGCCCGCGCACCGCGCCCGACAATTCATGGATGTGGCGTTCTTCCTTAACTTCCCTTACTTAACCTCATTATTTCTTCGGCCTCGACTCTGGCGGCACCATCCCATTATTCCGGTAGTACACCACCAGGTTGCCGTAGTGTTCTCCTGAGTGCTCGATCAGCCCGTACGCCAAGTCATACAGCCGGTCCAAGTGTGGTCCGCCGTCGTTCACAGCCTCATTCAATCCCTTGTCACCCTTCGCCTTGATCGCATCCGCGCCATCCTGCACGCACTTTTTCACGAACGCAACCAGGTCTGCCTTACTGTTGATTTTCAGGTCTGCGGGCTTGGGATCATCCGCATAGCGCGGCTTCTGCCCAAGTGCGGAATCCGTGAAGTAATACATGGACGCCGAGACGTGCAACAGCACTGCTCGGAAAGTCCGCGAATCCGGATTTGGCTTATAGTCGTACTTGTCCTCGGGCAAATCCTCCGCGATGGTGATCAGTTTCCGTCCGATTTCGTTCCACTGCTCCAGCACCGCCTGCGAAGGGCTCGGCGCCGGTTTCGGCGGTTCCTTCTTCGCCGCCTCCTGCGCCAATATCGGCAACACCGCCAATCCTATCGTCAGAGCCAGCCCCGCTACCCATTTCAGCTTCATCATTTTCCCTCCTCCGTTACGCCCGCGAGCCGGACGATACCCCTTCAGACGCACAACTCTGCCAAGCGTTTCCCCTTATAAGCAATGCCTGGCCCGAAGGGCCCGGCTTTCCGCGGGGGTTCATCTTACGTAGTAAAGCCGTCCTCGTCATGCAAGTTCCCGACCCCCGCATGGTAAACTCATATTTTGGACCTGAGGAGCGCTATCACCGTGAATTGGGGCTTTCTTCTACTCCGCATCGCCATCGCCTTGAGCATTCTGACGCTGCTCTATCTCTCGCAGCGTTTCTGGTACCGCGCTCTTTGGCGCCTCACCTCTCATTGGGGGCGCCTGCCGCTTCGCGTCGGTCCCCGGGTGGTCTATATTGTTCTTCTCCTGCTTGTAATAGTTACTTTGGTACAAGGATTGGTCTTTGGGCGCGCCGCCTTCACCCGTCACAGCTCGATGGTCAGTGTTTTCGCGGGCCTCTGGTTTTTCAGCGCGCTCTTCGCCTATATCGCCGTCAAGGCGGTTCATGGCCTCGAACGCCTCTGGCATTTGCTGCATAGCGCGGCCCCGAAAACCTCTCCTGCTTCGCATTCTTCCGCTTCCGCGCCCGCTCACGAAGCCGCGGAGACGGTTGCCGACCCCGGCCGCCGCTACTTTTTCCGCGCCGCCACCGCCGCTGCCGGTGCCGCCCCGTTCCTCGGTGCCATGTATGGCTTCGCTGCCGAGCGCCTTAACTACCAGGTCCGCCGCGTCGAGATTCCATTGCCCAACCTGCCGTCCGCTCTCGACGGCATGAAGATCGTCCAAATCAGCGACATTCACCTCAGCAGCTACATGTCCCGCACACAAGTGCGCCGCGCCGTGGATATGGCCAATGAGCTTGGCGCCGACCTGGCCGTCATCACCGGCGACCTCATCACCGGCTCCGGCGATTCCATCGCCGATTGCATCGACGAAATTCGCCGTCTTCACGCCCCGCTTGGCACCTGGGGCTGCAACGGCAATCACGAAATCTACGCAGGCGCGGAAGACGAAGCGGCCTATCTTTACGCACAGGCCGGCATGAAATTGCTGCGCCACGAAAACGCGCAAATTACTTTCAAAGGCGCCTCCTTCAATCTCCTCGGCGTCGATTACCAGCGCGAGCGCACTTCCCGTGGACAGCGCCAGCAGACTCTCGCTGGCGCCGAGCCCCTCGTTCGCCGCGACATGCCCAACATTCTCCTTTCCCACAATCCCAACACCTTCCATCGCGCCGCCGAGCTCGGCATCGAACTTTCCCTCGCCGGCCACACCCACGGCGGACAAATCCAGGTCGAAATCCTCGACCATCGCCTCAGCCCAGCGCGCTTCATCACCGATTACATCGCCGGCCTCTACCAGCGCCCGCTTTTCGCCCCCACTCTCCAGGAACGCGCCGCTTCCAACTCTCCCGTCACCCGGGCGTTCAGCCCCTCGCTCTTCGCCTCGACTTCGTCCCCCATGGCGCATATTTACGTGAATCGCGGTCTTGGCACCGTCGGCGCTCCAGTACGCCTGGGCGTACCTCCCGAAATCAGCTTGATTGTCCTCCGCACGGCATAAGCAGCCCTCCCGCCGCCTCACCACAATCTCTACCGCCATCCGAATCGGGGAATAAATCTCTCCAATGTTTGGTATGTAATCCGGTGCATTGATTCAGATTCTTGGAACTTGACCAATTGCGTCATACCCCTTTTATTGGAAGTTCCTTGCTCTCAATCGCCGCGATTCCAGAATCTTTCATCTAACCTTGGAATTCGGCTTGCATCGAATACTCGGAGTCCAGAGGGCCAAAGTTTGTCTGCGAACACATGGGACGTGTTTCGCGTCGAAAATCTAGCTTCGGAAGGATTCTCCAATGCATTTCGCAATTCGGTTCAGGAAGCCGCTTTCCGTCATCGCTCTTTCGCTTTTCTTGCTCCCTGCAGTTACGCAAGCGCAACACTACAAACAAACGAACCTCGTCTCTGACATCGCCAGTTTGGCTCCGACCTTCGACCCCAACCTCAAGAACCCTTGGGGTCTCACCCGCTCCTCAACTACTCCTACGCGTCCCGGAAGCCCTTTTTGGGTCGCCAACAACAATTCCGGCACTTCCACCCTCTACACGGGAGCTGGCGCCATAATTCCAATCAACGGCACTGGCACCGTCACTGTTCCGCCTCCCAAGGGTTCCCCGGCGGGAACGCTGTCGACTCCTACAGGCGTAGTCTTCAACGGCAGCCCCACCGATTTCCTGATCGGCGGCAAATCCGCTGCCTTCATTTTCGCGACGGAAGATGGAACGATCTCCGGCTGGACTGGCGGGCAGAATGCTGTGCTCGTCGTTGACAACTCCGATAACGGCTCCGCGAATGGAGCGGTCTACAAAGGTGCCACCTCCGCCGAAATCAAGGGCAAGAAATTTCTTTACGTCACAAATTTCCGCTCCGCCAAGATCGAAGTCTATGACACGAATTTCAAGCACGTGAACTTCGATGAAGACGCTTTCGAAGCCGAAGGTGTCCCCCACGGTTTCGCTCCTTTCAACGTGCAAAACGTCGGCGGCACACTCTTCGTCACCTACGCCAAGCAGGACGCCCCGCGACACGATCCTGTCGGCGGCGATGGCCTCGGCTTCGTCGAGTTGTTCTCTCCCGCTGGCAAGCACATCGGCCACCTCGAGCACGGCGACTGGTTCAACGCTCCCTGGGGCGTGGTGTGGACCACGCGCGATTTCGGCGAGTTCAGCAACGCTATCCTCGTAGGCAATTTCCGCAGCGGCTGGATCGCCGCGTTCAACGGTTTCACCCACAAATTCATCGGCTTCGTGAAGAATCCCGACGATTCGCTCATGTTCATTGATGGCCTTTGGTCGCTCACCTTCGGCAACGATGCTGGCGCCGGACCGGCCAACACTCTGTTTTTCACCGCCGGCATCAACAATGAAGTCGACGGCCTATTCGGCACCATCACCCCGCTTGATGGTCTTGACGGCGACGAAGAGTAGATCGGCAAGACCTATTTCGCTCGCATCGTAGTAACCCAGACGGCAGGGATTCGTTCTTCTCTGCCGTCTTTTTTTCAGAGCTCGCCAAAGAATCTCTTCTTTTCCGACTTCTTCTCTCCATTCAAATCCGCGGCGCATTCCTGCGAGCGCCGATGAATGCTAAGATTTCACGCGTTCCATCGCTCACACCATGACCATCAAGGAAAAAAACTATTGGCTCGAAACTGTCGCCACTCCTCCGCCGCAATCGGCGAGCGAATTGCCGGACAGCGCCGACGTCGCCGTAGTCGGCGGTGGTTTCTGTGGTCTTTCCGCCGCGCGCACGCTCGCGAAACGCGGCGCGAACGTTGCTGTATTCGAGGCGGAAACTTTCGGCTGGGGCGCCAGCTCGCGCAATGGCGGCATGGTTCTTACGGGTCTGAAACTGCCTGCGCCAACCCTCATCAAACGCTATGGTATGGACGCCGTGCGCAAAATGTACGCCGCGTCGCTCGATTCTATCGATTCAGTTGAGCGCATCGTGCGTCAAGAAAACATCGACTGCAACTTTTCGCGCTGCGGGCACTTGGAAGTGGCCTGCAAGCAGTCGCATTTCGATGCCTTCGAAGAATCCGCCGCGCTCGCCAGGCGCGAATTCCAGCACGAATTGCGCATCATTTCGAAAAATGACCTGCGCGGCGAAGTCGGCTCGGATATTTATTTCGGCGGCATGGTGGACGAAACCAGCGCGGGCCTGAATCCCGCGCGCTACGTTGCCGGGCTGGCGCTCGCGGCGCAGCGCGCCGGCGCCTGCCTTCACGATCACACGCGCGTTACCTCCATCGAGCCGCAAACAAGCAACGGCGCGCGCCAATTCCGCGTGCAAACTTCAAAAGGTGCCGTCACCACGCGCGAAGTGCTTCTCGCCAGCGGCGCGTACACCACGGAAGCCACTCCCGGACTGCGAAAAAAAATCATTCCCATCGGCTCGTACATCATCGCCACGGAAGCCCTGCCCGCCGGGCTAGCCCGCGAACTCAGTCCGCGCAACCGCATGATCTACGACTCCAAGCATTTTCTGCATTACTACCGCCTCACGCCGGACAATCGCATGCTCTTCGGCGGCCGCGCTGCCTTCTTTCCGGAAACCGAAAGCACCGTGCGCCAGAGCGCGGAAATTCTCCGCCGCGGCATGATTAGCGTCTACCCGCAACTGCGCGATATCAAGGTCGAATTCGTCTGGGGAGGCACGCTCGATTTCACGCTCGACGTCATGCCGCACGCCGGAAAAATCGGCGGCATGTATTTTGCTGCGGGCTTCGCTGGCCACGGCGTGGCCGCGGCCACCTGGTTCGGCGAGAAACTCGCCGGCCTCATCTGCGGCGATCCCAATGACATTCCCTTCGCCGGCATCAAGTTTCCCGCCGCTCCCCTCGGCCTGCGCAGCGGCCATACTTGGGCGCTTCCTTTAGCCGGTGCCTGGTACAAAATTCTCGATTGGCTGACATAGAGCCGTGATCGGCTTTAAGCGGTGAGTCCTTAGCGAAATCCAGATAGTTTTCCTTCTCCTAGGATCTTCATTCCTCCATAAATCACCGGCCCCAGCAGCACCGCCACCGGTCCCCACCGCCGTGCGAACGGGTCGCTCCCCGCCAGCGCCGCCACGCTCATCACCAGCGGCGCAATCACCACGTAAGCCAGTCCCACGCGCTTCCCAGGAATCCGGAACGGCCGCGTCAGCTCCGGTCGCTTCCGCCGCAACCGCCACGCCGCGAGCACCGTCAATATCGTCACCGCAATCCGCAGCCATACATACACGGTCAGCAGTTGCGTCAACGTGTGAAACGCCAGCGAGGCATAAATCAGCGACGAAATGAGGATCGCGACCCACGGCGTGCCATACCGCGGATGCCTTTTCATCAGCGCCGCCGGCAAGTAGCCATCTTCGGCCATCGAAGACGGCATCCGCGTGCTCGTCAGCACGGTCGCGTTCAGCAGCGCCAGGTTCGTCAGCAGCGCTGCCACGGTCATCCAGAATCCCAGCCACGGCCCGCCGATCAGCCGTGCGGCATCGGAAAAGTATCCCGTGTGCCACTTCTGCCAGTCCCCGAGCGCCGCGAGCGAAAACATCGTGGGCAGAAAATAAGTCGCCACCGAAAGCGGAACGACCATCGCGAGCGCCAACGGATAGTTCCGTTGCGGGTTCTCCACTTCCTCCGCGACGCTGGACATTTGCTCGTAGCCTGAATAAAGCCAGATCCCCAATGCCAGCCCCACGCCGAACACCTGGAACGGCGGCGCGTGCGGCGGCACGAACGGCGTGAATGGGTTGTGTTGCCACTTCGCGGCCGCCATCACGCACAAAGCCGCCACCGCCAGCAAGACGAAAATTTCCAGCACCGTGGAAATCACGCCCACCATCTGGATTCCCCGAACGTTGATCCACGTGATGACCGCGACAATCAGCACGCTCACCAGGTAATGTTTCCATCCGGCAATCGCCGGAAAATAAAAGCTCAGATAGTCCGTGGTCAGCACCGCGTACGCGCCGCCCAGCACGAACGAAGCGCTCCAGTTCCACCATCCCGCCAGGAATCCCCAGAAGTCCCCGAGCGCCGCGCGCACCCAGCGGTAGAATCCGCCCTCCACGGGAATCGCCGTGGTCAGCTCCGCCGCCACCAGCGACACCGGGATGCACCAGAAAAACGGGATCACCAGGTGATAGAGCAGCGTCAGCCCCGGCCCGCTCGTCGTCACCATGTCTTCCAGCCCAAACGGCCCGCCCGTCGTGTACGCATACATCACAAACACAAAGGGCAGCAGCGCCGCCTTCCGCACCGCCGCGCGTGTCGCCCCCGTCTTTTCTGTCTCGCTCGAAATGTTCGCGCTCCTCGTTTACGTCAACCCGCAAGACCTGATTCAACTCGCGAAAACTTTCGCGCAGAGCGTAGCGCATTTTGTACCGCGAGTGAATCATGATCCATTTTCCCGTCTGAAAACGAAATGGAGTCATCCCGGTCAGCTCTACCTGCTGGCGCCGCTTGACGCCAATAGGGGCATCGAATAAGCTCCAAAGCAAGTCCAGGGGCGCTTCACTCCACCTTTTCTCAGGCCCAACAAATTGGCTTTCACTCGCGAACGAGGAGGTTTCCGTCCATGAACAAATTCAGTCGAACTCTGTTGGCAGTGTCATTAGCCGTTTCCTGCGGTTGCATCGTTGCAGCCCAGGAGAAGTCGATGGGAAGTTCCTCCATCCCCAGGGTGTTGCAGATCACGCGTGAATATACCAAGCCCGGCAAAGCGGGTATGGTGCGCGACAAAACAGAAAGCGCGTTTATCCAAGCGATGGCCCGGGCCAAGTGGCCGACGCATTACATAGGAATGACCTCGCTATCGGGCAAGCCGCGGGCGCTGTTTCTGACCCAGTACGAATCCTTCGAGGCGTGGGAGAAGGACAACGCAGCCGTCGAGAAGAACGCCGCCCTCTCCGCGGGGCTCGACCGCGCCTCCATGGCCGATGGCGAACTGCTCGATTCGATCGATCAGGGCGTCTTCGTATTCAACGAGGAACTGAGCCTGCGGCCAAGGCCGGACTTGTCGCCGTTCCGCTATCTGGACATCTCCGCTTACCATGTTCGTCCAGGCCACAACAAGGATTGGGTCGAACTGGTCAAAATGGTGAGAGGTGCTTACGAAAAGGCCGTGCCCGAAGCTCACTGGGGCGTCTTCGCACAATACTACGGTGGCGAGGGTGGGACCTACCTTGTCCTCACTGCGCGCAAATCTCTTTCCGAAGTCGACCGCTCTTTCCTGGACACCAAGCAGTTTCAGGCCGCCATGGGAGAAGACGGCATGAAGAAGCTGGACCAGCTCGTTGCCGTGACCATCGAGTCTTCCCTGCACAATCTCTTCGCTTTCAACCCGCGCATGAGCTACGTTGCCGACGAATGGATCAAAAGCGACGATTTCTGGAAGTCCAAGGCGTCCGCCATGCCCACTGCCGCCCCCAAGCCGGCAACCGAAGATAAGAAAGCGAAACCGTAGCGTCCCCGTCCCGGTTCAAGCAACTGGATTTTACGAGCGGCTCTGGCTATTCCGGAGCCGCTTGGCGTTCAATGAGTTGACGGACGCTCCTTGGTTCCTACAGTGAGACGTGGAGGTACTCTCGCAAGCCCTCCTCCACCTCACGGTTCCAGCCTTGACCACGAGGGCAGGCTAGTTGGCTTGCGAGGCGGTTGCGGCCCGGAGCCGGGCTATGACCAGGCGGATTTCTTCGTATGGGATTTCGGGCGGCAGGGCTTCCTTGAGGGGCTTCAGGCGGTCCATTCCGAGTTGTCGGCAAGCGGCGGCGATTTGGTTGTAGCGTTCCGCAGGCAACCAATTGGGCTGAAACTCGGCGTCGCCTCGTTCGATCATGTCGGCGACCAGGGAAACGACCGAACGCAGCGTGCGTGCGCGGATTTGGGCGATTTCCGTGAAGGTCCGGCCTTCTTCCAGCAGGCGCTGCGTTTCTTTCGCGGGGGAGGATACTTTTTGCTTCCCTTCATCGCTGGCGCGCTCGCCTTGGAGGAAGCGGCGCAGCGCATCCAGGATTTGTTGGCCGTACATTTCGACGCGCTTGTCCCCGAAGCCAGAGACGCGGCGGAGTTCCTGGAGCGTGGATGGTTTCGCAAGGCACAAATCCACGAGAGCGGAATCGGGCAGGACCACGAAAGCTGCGACTCCTTTTTCTCTTGCGGTAATTCGCCGCCACTCACGGAGGTACTCTTTCAACTCAAAGTCGGCTGAGATTGATAGCGTGGGCGTGGTGGGATGAGGCACGGCCAACTGTGGCGCGAGAGCGTACGTGGCTTGCGACTTGCGCGTTGCGTCGCGCTTTCTTCGCGGAGCTTGCAGCTCGATCTCCAGCCAGTCGGGCGCGGCGGCGCAGGCATCGCAATTGCCGCAGGATTCCCACTTGGGAGTTTCGCCGAAGTGCTGGCAGATGTGGCGCTGGCGGCACTCTGTGGATTGAACGAAGCGCTCGACTTCGTGGTAACGCTGCCAGGCGCGCTCTTTTTCCCCGGGGTCCTCGATTTTGCCGATGAAGTAGGCATGCAAGCCGGTGTCTCTTTTCTGCCAGAACAAAAAGCAATCGGCGGGAAGCGCGTCGCGGCCGGCTCGTCCCGCTTCCTGGTAGAACTGCTCGACGCTCTTCGGGAGCGAGAGGTGAATCACCGCGCGTACGGCGGCCTTATTGATGCCCAAGCCGAAGGCCATCGTGGCCACGACGACGCGCACTTCATCGGCCATCCATTTTTCCTGGTTTTCGCGCCGCGCGGCGCTCTCCATCTGGCCGTGATAGCCGATGGCGGCGATGCCATTTTCCTCCAGGAAATCCACGGTATCTCCAACGCGCGCGATCGTGGGGGCGTAGACGATGATGCTGCCGTCCGAGACTTGCTTGACGGCGCGGAGGAGGAGTTCATTTTGCGTTCGGGCGTCGCACTGGCGAACGATGTATCGAAGATTGGGCCGGCGAAAGCTGGCAATGTGTCTGTAGGGATCGCGCAGGCGGAGCTGCTCGATGATGTCGTGGCGCACCCGCTGCGTGGCGCTGGCGGTGAACGCGGCGATGGGGCGGTCGGGGAAAAGTTCGCGGAGGCGGCTGAGCTGGCGATACTCGGGTCGAAATTCATGTCCCCACTCGGAAATACAATGGGCTTCGTCGATGGCAAAGAAGGAGATGGGGAGGCGCCTCAGCCAGTCCACGGTGCTGCTGAGCGCGATGCGCTCCGGCGACAAATAGAGCAACTGGTATTTGCCGGTGGCGGCGTGCTGAAGGATGTGGGAGCGTTCTTCAGGAGGAGTGGCTGCGTTCAAGCAGGCGGCAGAAATTCCCATTTGCAGGAGTTGTGCGACCTGGTCCTGCATCAAGGCGATCAACGGGGAGATGACCACCGCCGTTGTGGCGTTGAGGACCGCCGGCAATTGGTAGCAGAGCGACTTGCCGCCGCCAGTGGGCATGACTACGCAAGCGTCGCGGCCCGCGGCGATGCTGCGGACAATGTTTTCCTGGCCGGGGCGAAAAGATTCGTAGCCCCAGTAGCGATGCAAGGCTTCGGAAAAGCCGGCGGGGACTTGCTCTGGGAGGTCTTGTTCGGCCATCGGCGGCGCTAAAGTTGCCATTGTACTCTCTCGCCCGCGGTCACGACTGCGCGGTGCCCAGCAAGGCGCGCGGAGTGCGGGTCGCAATTATTCGCTTTTGTTTCGCCTGCTGTCAAGTACAATTTTTGCTATGCCCGAGTAGGTTCCAAATCGTGCATTCACTCCCATGTATAATCCTGCCTCGCTATGAGCGATCCCAAAGAGCCGCGGGCGTTGCCGACAGGTCCGGGGCGGGAGCTGCAGATTTATGCGCAGGGCCTGGCAGGAGGAAAACCAGCTGTTCCTGTGCCGGTGGATTTGCTGGAGCAAAAAGCCAGAGAAATTCTTTCGCCGCGGGCGTACGACTATGTGGCGGGCGGAGCGGGCGGCGAAGACACGATGCGCGCCAACCGCGAGGCGTTCTACCGGTGGCGGATCGTGCCGCGGATGCTGCGAGACGTTGCGAAGCGTGACTTGAGCGTGCAGTTGCTCGGCGCGCGATTGCCGGCGCCGATTTTGCTGGGGCCGGTCGGTGTGCAAGAAATTATTCACTCCGACGCGGACATGGCGAGCGCGCGGGCGTCGTCGTCGCTGGGACTGCCGTTTGTGCTGAGCACGATGTCGAGCCGCACGATCGAGGAGGTTGCGCAATCGGCGGCGAAAGTTGCGGAATCGCCGCGCTGGTTCCAATTGTACTGGGGAAAAAATCCGGAGTTGACGGCCAGCATGGTCGAGCGCGCGGAACGCGCGGGATACTCCGCGCTGGTTGTGACGCTGGATACGCATTCGCTGGGGTGGCGCGAGCGCGACCTGCATCATGGCTACTTGCCATTCATGCTGGGGCAGGGGCTGGCGAACTATTTCAGCGATCCGGCGTTTCGCGGGCTGCTGGCGCAGACGCCGGAGCAGAATCCGATGGCCGCGATTCAGTTGTGGGGCAGCTTGTTCTCAAATCCGTCGCTCACCTGGAAGGACATCGGGTTTTTGCGGCAGCACACTCGCGTTCCGATCCTCCTCAAGGGAATTTTGCATGCCAACGACGCGGCGCGGGCGCTGGACGCCGGCGTGGACGCGCTCATCGTTTCGAATCACGGTGGGCGCCAAGTGGATGGCGCCGTCGGCGCGCTGGATGCGTTGCCGGCGGTGGTGCGAGAAGTTCATGGGCGCGTACCGGTGCTGTTTGACAGCGGAATTCGCCGAGGTGCCGACGTTTTCAAGGCGCTGGCTCTCGGGGCGCGCGCCGTGCTGCTGGGGCGGCTCTACATGTGGGGACTGGCAGTGGCTGGCGAAGAAGGCGTTCGTGATGTTTTGCTGAATCTGGTTGCCGATCTGGATTTGACGCTGGGTCTCAGCGGGTACACATGTTGCCGCGAACTGGACGCTTCGGCGCTTTGCCGGAGTAAATCGGCGTAACCGCTCCGTTGACCATTGATTTGGCGCTTGGGCGGTAGGGGCGCAGCCCGCCGCGGCGTGCACCCTACGAGGAGAATGCGCACAACTAGCGGGACGCAGCCTAAGGCGCGGTCGCGCGAACTGTTGCAGCGCGAAGTTGCCGCCTACATCCGCAGGTGCCATAATTCCATTTCAAACTGCGGTTCGTGGTTCACGGCGATTGTTTCAGCCGCGAGGCCTTGGCTGCAGTTTCTGAGGGGGTTTTATGGGACTGCGCGATAGCTGGATCGAAAGGCGCGAAGCGGCGGCTGCCGCCGCCAACGGAAACCGGAACGTGTCGCAGATGCATCTGGCGCGGCAAGGCGTCATCACGGAAGAGATGCAGTACGTCGCCAAGCGCGAAAAGCTGGAACCAGAACTGATCCGCAGCGAAGTGGCGCGCGGCCGGATGATCCTTCCCGCCAACATCAATCACCGCAACCTGGAGCCGATGGCCATCGGCATCGCGAGCAAGTGCAAGATTAACGCGAACATTGGGAACTCTTCCACCAGTTCAAATATCGACGAGGAACTGAAGAAACTGCATCACGCCGTGCATTACGGCGCGGACACTGTGATGGACCTTTCCACCGGCGGGGACATTCCCGTGATTCGCAAGGCGATTATTGACGCTTCGCCGGTGCCGGTGGGAACGGTGCCGGTGTACGAAGCGATTTCGCGCGTGCGGCGGCCGGAAGACTTGACGTTCGAACTGATGCGCGAAGTCATCGAAGAACAGGCCGAGCAGGGCGTGGATTACATGACCATCCATGCGGGTGTGCTGCGCGAGCATGTCCCGCTGGTGCGCAAGCGCATCACCGGCATCGTGAGCCGCGGCGGTTCGCTGATGGCGCACTGGATGGAGCATCACAAGAAGCAGAATTTTCTGTACGAAAACATCGAGGAAATTTGCAAAATTTTCAAGAAGCACGATGTGAGCTTTTCGTTTGGCGATGGCTTGCGGCCGGGGTGCATTGCGGACGCCAGCGACGAGGCGCAATTTGCGGAGTTGAAAGTGCTCGGTGAACTGACGACGAAAGCGTGGGAGCACGACGTCCAGGTAATGATCGAAGGCCCGGGGCACGTGCCGCTGGACAAAATCAAGGAGCAGGTGGACAAAGAGATGGAATGGTGCCACGAAGCGCCGTTCTACACGCTGGGGCCGCTGGTGATCGATATCGCGCCGGGGTACGACCACATTACCAGCGCGATTGGCGCGGCGATGATCGGCTGGCACGGTGCATCGATGCTGTGCTACGTCACGCCGAAGGAGCACCTGGGGTTGCCGAATGCGGAAGACGTGAAGCAGGGCGTGATCGCGTACAAGATTGCGGCGCACGCCGCGGACGTGGCGCGGCACCGGCCAGGCGCGCGCGACCGCGACGACGCGTTGAGCTACGCTCGGTTTCTCTTTGACTGGAACAAGCAGTTCGAGCTTTCGCTCGATCCCCCGACCGCGAAAGCCATGCACGACGAAAACCTTCCTGACGACTTTTACAAGGAAGCCAAGTTCTGCTCGATGTGCGGGCCGAAGTTCTGCTCAATGAACATCACGCAAATGGCCGACGCCGAAGGCGGCCACGATCAGGCCGAGCGCAAACAGAAATTCGTGGAGCTGCTGGCCAAAGTGCAAAGCGCATAGGATTTGACTCCTGCGAAGATCGAGAATTAGGGAGGCTGACCATGAGGGTGAGGCGTGCGGAGGGGACCCTGGCGGCAACTCTTCTCGGCTTGGGGGTTTTTGGTTGTGGATCTAGTGCGCCACCACCGCCGCCCATGCTATCAGTTTCGCAATCAATGGTCTCGTTCAATACCGCGTTTGGCGGTTCAAACCCCGCAGCAACTTCGGTAAACGTGACAAATACTGGCACGGGAACGCTTACGTTTACTGCCGCGAGCGACTCGCCCTGGCTTTCTGTTACTCCCGCCAGCGGGACCGCGCCACAAGCAATACAAATCTCTGCAGCGCTTGGAAGCCTCACGACGGCAAATTACACGGGGCACATCACGGTAACGTCGGCAGGCACGCAAGGGTCGCCCGCGACGATCAATGCGGCGTTCACGGTGGGCGGGCCGCCACCCTCGAACACGCCGTTCTGGGCACAATGGGGAGCGAACCCGCAGCATGCGGGAATGGTGAACGTGGCTGGGCAGAACCTGGACCACCAGCTTGCCGACATTGTCTACGACCCATTTGTCCCGCAAGAACAGGCCGAGCAGACGGGCGATCTGGTGGTTCACTACCAGGCGCCCATTCTGGACGGAAACGACGCCTATATCACCATGAAGTCCGGGACCTACAACTCCTGCAATCCTGTGGGGGCCTGGCAAAACGGAACCGCTTGCGGGCCGAACACCTGGAATACCATGGTGTGGAATGAGGTGCGGTTCACCTGGGAGAACGGCAAGCTGGTCAACATCTGGACCTTCGCTAGCGACTGGAAGCCTGAGCCGAATGGGAACGGGCTCGGCGGATGGGAGCCGGTGTTTCACCCGCTCGATGCAAACACCTTCATCTATGTTCCCGGTGCGGGCGGCACAATCTGGAAGGTGAAAAAGACGGATGGGACTTCCGCGGCACACATTGATCCTTTCAGTGGAATGAACCAGGTCATCAAAGCGAATACCTACGTTAGCGGTCCGTTGTCTGCCGATGCGCAAGGGAATGTTTTTTATAACGTGATGCAACTGGCGGACCCCAGCGCCGGGGACCCGTGGACTGGAAATGACGTGGTCAATGCGTGGCTGGTAAAAGTGACGCCGAGCGACGCGGCCGGCGTGGTGACGTTTGCGACGCTGGTTCCGAGCGCGCCACTGGGGAGTTTGAACAACTGCCCCGGACAATTTAACGTCAATAATGACGCCTTGCCGTGGCCGCCGACACTGACCGCGGTGCCTGGAACGGTTGCGTGCGGTTCGCAGCGCCCGGGTGTAAATGTTGCACCGGCGATTGCGCCGGACGGCACAATTTATACCGCCAGCCTTGCACACTACGACAGCCAGGTTTCCTACTTGGTGGCGGTGAATCCGGATCTTACGCCCAAGTGGGCCGCCTCGTTGCAGAACCGGCTAGGCGACGGATGCGGCTTCATCGTGCCGTTTGGTCCGACGGCGACAATCACTGCGAATTACTGCCGCATGGGCGCAACCCCTGGCGTGGATCCCAGAACGAACGCAAAGGGTTCCGGAGAAGTGGTCGATCAAGGCTCTTCTTCTCCTACGGTCCTGCCGGACGGCTCGGTTCTTTTGGGCACGTACACCCGGTACAATGGGGGTCGCGGGCATCTTTTGAAATTCGATGCAACGGGAAACTTTGTAGCGGCGTTTGATTTCGGCTGGGACTCAACGCCCGCGGTGTACACGCACAACGCCACCTACTCCATCGTCGTTAAGGACAACCATTACCCCGCGAAACTGTATTGCGGCGGGACTAATCCCATCTGCCAGACACTGCCAGTCGGGCCGTATTACATTACGCAGCTCAACGCGAACCTGCAGATCGAGTGGCAGTTTCAGGGCACGAATACGATGAGTTGCAAACGCAACCCGGATGGCTCGCTGAGTTGCACCTCCGATCATCCGAATGGATTCGAGTGGTGCATTAACATGCCGGCCATCGATATGAACGGCACGGTCTATGTGAACAGCGAGGATGGAAATATTTATGCCCTTTCTCAAGGTCACACCGGTGTGTTCACCCAGGCGACGAGCAATCTGTTTCTAAACCTTGCCGTCGGCGCTGCATACACTCCGTTGTCCATTGGACCGGACGGAAAACTTTATACGCAAAACGATGGGCATCTCTTTGTTGTGGGCAACTAGATCTGATTTGTATGATGCAACCCGGCCACGACGGACTGCTTCGAGAGGAATTCGACCGTTGGGCGGAGGCGGGGCGCGGCGAGGGGATGGAGCAGGAACACCTGCCCATCACGCTGCCGGCGCTGGAGAAGATGCGGCTCGTGCCGACGGACAATGTTCTGGACGTTGGCTGCGGGGCGGGCTGGCTGTCGCGCCGCCTGGCCAAGCTGGTGCCCGGGGGCCGTGTGGTGGGGATGGACATTTCCGACGAGATGATCCGTCACGCGCGGCGCAGCAGCGTGGACTTCGACAACTTGATGTTCGTTGCCGGAGAAGTTACGCAAATTCCCTGGCAGCCGCACTTTTTCTCGCACGTCATTTCCGTGGAATCCTCGTATTACTGGCCCGATCCCGCCGCGGGAACCAAAGATATTTTCCGCGTTCTCCGCGAAGGCGGCTCGGCGTGGATTCTGATCAACTATTACCGCGACAATCCGCATTCGCACCAATGGGGCGAACTGCTAGCGGTGAAGACGCATCTGCTCTCCGCCGAGGAGTGGTGCGGGCTTTTCCGCGAGGCGGGATTCACCAGCGTTACGCACGAGCGCATCGTGGATCGGTCACCTTCGCCGGAGACGTACGCGGGCCAGTGGTTCCGCGACGCGGAACAACTGCGAGCCTTCAAGGCCGAGGGCGCGCTGCTCATTCACGGCGCGAAACAATAAAACAAGTGGCCGAGTCCGGCCGCGTGTGATAGAACTGCCGCCGCGCGATGAGGAATTCCAATGTCCTTTTTGAGTGACGGAATGGCGGTGGTGACTGGCGCGGGTTCCGGCATCGGCCGCGCCCTGGCGCAGCAATTGGCCGCCGCAGGCTCGGCGCTGGCGCTCGCGGACGTTGATGAAGCGGGGCTGGCCCAAACGGCGCAATCCTTGGAGAAGAAGGGCACGCTGATTACCACGCACGTGGTGGACGTTGCCGACGAAGCGGCCGTGCGGTCGTTCGCCGAGGAAGTCGGCAAAAGGCATGGGCGCGTTACCCTGCTGATCAATAATGCGGGGATTGCCCTGCATGGCAACTTTGACGAAGTTTCACTGGATGATTTTCGCTTGCTCATGAATATCAATTTCTGGGGCACGGTGTACGGCGTAAATTATTTTTTGCCGGTATTGAAGCGGGAGAAGCGCGCGCAGATTGTGAACATTTCGAGCGTTTTCGGAATGATCGCCCCGGCGGGACAGTGTGCTTACGCGGCCAGCAAGTTTGCGGTGCGCGGATTCACCGAGGCGCTGCGCCATGAACTCGAGGGCGGCAACGTGAGCGTTTCTTGCGTGCACCCCGGTGGGATTCGAACGCAGATTGCGCGCCACGCGCGCATCGGGGCTGGTGTTACAACCACGGGACATCAGGAGAAGGCTGACCAGTTTGAGAAGCTTCTTCGGACTTCTCCCGAGGCAGCTGCGGCGCGGATTCTTCGCGGCGTGGAACGCCGCGAGCCGCGTATCCTGATCGGCGCCGATGCGTATCAGGTCGACATTCTGCAGCGGCTCCGGCCCGCAACGTATTGGAAGACCCTTTCGCGGAGAATGGAAAAGCTCACCTCAGAATCGAGGTGAAACAGATCCTTTTGCCACGCGTCCTAGAGAGTTTTGACTCCCAGGGGAACGGTGACTATACTCGGCATCATCAAGGAAGGACCGGCCAATGGGCGTATTGGACCAGCGCTTCGAAAAGAACTTCATGATCACGTCGGTGGACTACGTGTTCAACTGGGCGCGCAAAAGCGCCATTTGGCCACTCACGTTTGGACTGGCGTGTTGTGCCATCGAGATGATCGCTTCCACGACTTCGCGCTTCGACATGGCCAGGTTTGGTGCCGAAGTGTTCCGGCCGTCCCCGCGCCAGGCGGACCTGATGATCGTCGCGGGCACGGTAACGCTGAAGATGGCTCCGGTGCTCAAGCGCGTGTGGGAGCAGATGCCGGACCCCAAGTGGTGCATTTCGATGGGAGCGTGCTCGAGCGTGGGGGGGCCGTTTAACGCGTATTCGGTTTTGCAGGGCGTCGACCGCATCGTACCGGTAGACGTGTACGTTGTAGGATGCCCGCCGCGCCCGGAAGCGCTCTTCTATGCGCTGTTGAAGCTGCAGGACAAGATCGATCAGATGACCCTGGCGAAGCGCCCCACGGAAGTGCGGTTAAAGCCGCAGATGGTGGACGAGTTCAAAAAGGGAGTAATGGTGGCGCAAACGCCGGAGCCCCGATAGGAAATAGAAGATAGAAGAGGGAAAATAGAGATTAGTCGGGCGGGGGCATTCAACACAAAGGCCGCAGAAATCACGGACTCAGAACGGAACAGGAGATAGAACACCAGATGGCGTTTGCGCGAGCGGCAAAAACGAACGAAATCACGCCGGGAACGATCCGGGAATTTCACGTAGAGGGCAAAGCGATTGCCCTGGCCAATGTGGGCGGCAAGTTCTATGCCATCAACAATACCTGCCTGCACCGGGGAGGGCCGCTGGGCCAAGGGGTCATGGACGGGAACATCGTGACCTGCCCGTGGCATGGTTGGCAGTATGACGTGACCACCGGCAAAATCAGCCAGAATCCGACCGTGGGGGTGGATTGCTACGCCGTGCAAGTTCGTGGCGAAGACATTTTCGTAGACGCCGGTTGAGTTCCCGTAAAGCATTGAAACAGAAATAGTTACATTGATTTAGCCGAAATATGGGCTCCTTGGACTTAACCTGCGGCTAAAGCCCTGTTGCCTCTAACCCTCATATTTTGTTTCGCTTTTTGGATGCCAGCGTGTATATTTCCGACTCGAAGCCTCGATGGCGATACCGACTGCCCAACGACACTACTGGATCTTCAGCGCCGACCCGCACCACTATCACTGGGATACCCTGTTCGTAAAGGGCAAGGAGATGTGGCACGGGGCCGGGGCGAAGCCTGATGCCATCCGCGCATTGAAACAGGTGCGCAAAGGCGACCGCGTATTGTGCTACCACGGGACGCCGGAGCGCACCCTGTACTCCATCGCCGAAGTCACGCGCGATCCTTACGCCGACCCGCACGACCGCAACGGGAAGAAACTGGTCGCCGACCTGCGGGCTTTTGAAAAGCTGCCTCGCCAGGTGTCGCTGGCGGAGCTGCGCGCGAACCCGGCGCTGAGAAAAATGAAATTGTTGAAGAACGTGCGGTTGATTATTTCGCTGCTCACCGACCAGGAGTATCAGGAAATTCTGCGCATGGCCGGGATCGTGGCGACGCCGGGGATTCCGCTGCCCTGACGCCGCGATCGGGCGGCGGCTGATGCGCGAGTGAAGCGGGAGCAGCGGTCGGGCCGCCGGGCGCGACGTGAACGGAGGTAAAAGATGGCTGCCTTCGGCCGCTCCAGTATTTTTGGTGTTACTTTTGTTTTCCTTTCCGCGCTTCTCGTGCCGATCACCCACCGTGATTCCATGCTGGAAGGCGTTCCCTCGGGGAAGACGCGCGTGCTCGACCTGAGCTACGCGATCAACGACAAGCTGGTGGCGTGGCCCGGCGATGAAAAAGTCTTCGAAGCGAAGGTCAACGCCAGCGTCGAGAAAAACGGCTACTTCACGCGCAGCTTCTGGATGCTGGAGCACTACGGGACGCATCTGGATGCGCCGGCGCATTTTCCGCCGGGCAAAGCGACCGTTGACCAAATCCCCGTGAAGCAACTGTTCGGGCCTGCGGTGGTCATTGATGTTCGCGCTGAGGGCGCCCGGGATGCGGATTATCAGCTTGCTGCCGCGCGCCTCGAGGATTGGGAGAAGCGGCACGGGCGGATTCCGGAGGGCGCGATTGTGTTGCTGCGAACGGGGTGGGCGTCGCGCTGGCCGGATGTTCAAAAATATCGGAACCAGGATGGGCAGGGCAGAATGCATTTTCCGGGGTTCTCAGTGGAAGCGGTGAAGCTGCTGACGGAGCGCAAAGTGAGCGGCCTTGGTTGCGATACGTTGAGCATCGATCCCGGCGCATCGACCGACTACGCTGTGCATCACCTCGCGTTGGGAGCGAGCCTGTACCAGCTTGAAAACCTGGCCGACCTGGGTGAATTGCCGGAAACGGGCGCATTTTTGATCGTCGCGCCGATCAAGCTGGAAGGCGGCTCGGGCGGACCGGTGCGTGTGTTCGCGCTCCTGCCCTGAAGCAGCGGCGATTTTTCTTTTGCGTATTTTAGATTTACTCCACGATTCCGCGAACCATGCGCTGGATCACTCGGGATCGCCTCGATGTGTCGAAAACTGATCGCAGGAGTGTGCTATTTTGAAGGCTCACTCTTTCTATGCCGGAACTTCCTGAAGTCGAAACCGTAGCGCGAGGATTGCGGCAGGCGATTCTCGGGCGGCGAATCCTTTCTGTCACGCTGGGTAAGACGGATTTCATCGACGATCCCGCAGCCCTTGAGCAGCACTTGCCCGGGCGGCGGATCGAAGCGGTCGAGCGTTACGGGAAATTCATGCTGCTGCGGCTGTCGGCGGTGCGTGGAGAAGCTCTCGTTACCACAAATGGAGATGCGGCGCCGGCGTCCTTGCTTGTGCATTTGGGAATGACCGGCCAGCTCGCGCCGAGTCCGGCGGCCCAGCCCCTGCAAAAACACACGCACGTTTGCCTGCTCCTGGATGATGGGCGTGAACTGCGCTACACGGACGCGCGGCGCTTTGGCCGCATCGCTTATCTGACGACGGCGCTGCTTGCCGAAGAGCTGATTGGATTCGGCGCCGATCCGCTCGAAGTGAGTCAGGAAGAATTCGCGAGCCGGATTTGCGGGCGGCGGGCGCGAATCAAGGCGCTGCTGCTGGACCAGAGCGTGCTGCGCGGCGTCGGCAACATTTACGCGGATGAAAGCCTGTGGAGAGCGAAGATTCATCCGGCGCGGCTGGGAACCAAGCTGACGCCGAAAAAAGCGAAGAGGTTGCGCCGCGTGCTGCAGGGTATTCTGCGGAAGGCGATTGTTCTGCGCGGGTCCTCGATATCCGATTTTCTTGACGCCGAAGGCGAGCCGGGAGAATATCAGCGGCACCATCGGGCGTACGGACGCGAAGGAAAAAGCTGCTATCGCTGCAATACGCCGATCCGGCGCGCGATTGTCGCGGGGCGAAGCAGCTATTTTTGTCCCAGGTGCCAGCCGCCGCCGCGTGGATTTGCGGTTTTGCCGCTATCGAAGAAAAAGACAAGGGAGACTAAACGCAGAGACGCAGAGCGCACAGAGAAATCGCAGAGAAGAAATCTGAACTCGCGCTCAAGGCCGGAGTCGCGGAAAAATTTGAGGAAACGGGGAGTGCGGTTCAGTACGTCTATACAAACAAATCCGTAGAGCGGGCCGCAAAGCCATAACGGTGAAACGGCGGACCTGGCTGTGCGAAGATTGATCATTTCATTGCGAAAAATGTATTGAATACAACGAGGGAGAGCGAATGAGCGTACGGCGAGTGGTTCTTTTTGTGCTTGCAGCGGTACTCCTGCTAAGTGCGGTCCGTATAGGGTGGGCGCGGCCAGCGGAGGAGGAAGCCAGCGCGGTTGCCGCCGCGGATGCGCAGATTCTGGGCGAAATCCGCGAGCACAGCCAGGCGATGGAGAATCTCGAATATCTGTCGGACGAGATCGGGGCGCGGCTGACCGGCTCGCCGCAATTGAAGCAGGCGAACGATTGGACGGCGGCGAAATTTCGCGAATACGGACTGACCAACGTCCACCTGGAGCCATGGACCATCGCGCATTCCTGGACGCGCGGAACGGCACGCGCGCGAATCGTTTCGCCAGCGGAACATCCGCTGACAATTGCCGCAGCGGGATGGTCGCCCGGCACCAACGGAGCGGTGCGCGGTCCGATGGTGTACTTTGACGCGAAAACGAAAGAGGATTTCGGCAAGTTCCACGGCAAGCTGAAGGGCGCGATCGTCATCTACCAGGAGCCGGAGAGCCTTTCACCGCCGAAACCGCAAAATCCGAACGCGGAATTGATTCGTCCGATGCAGACGCCGCCTCCAGTGAAGGGGCAGCCGGCCGCGCCTCCGCCGTTTGCCGCGCAACAGGAAATGGGGCGCGCGCGCAACGAGTTTTTCAAGCAGGAAGGCGTCGCCGTAGCCTTGCGAGACTCGAACAAGCCGCACGGCCTGCTGAACATGACCGGAGTCGGCGGAGAAAAGTTTGAGATCGGCGCTATTCCGACGGCGTTCATCACCGGCGAAGGCTACCGGATGCTGTTCCGGATGCAAAAACACGGCAAAGTGGAAGTCGAAATCGAGATGACGAATTCCTTCGGCGACAAGCCCATGGATGTGTACAACACCGTCGCAGAAATTCGCGGGAGCGAAAAGCCGGACGAAGTGGTGATTCTCGGCGCGCACCTGGATTCCTGGGATCTCGGAACCGGCTCGACGGACAACGGCACGGGGTCGATGGTCGTGCTGGAAGCGGCGCGAACGCTGGCGAAATTGAAATTGCAGCCGAAGCGGACCATTCGTTTTGTGCTCTTTACCGGAGAGGAAGAGGGACTCGTAGGCTCGGTAAAATACGTGGAAGCGCACAAAAACGAGCTGGACAAAGTTTCCGCGGTGCTCGTTCACGATACCGGCACGGGCCGCGTGCTGGCGCTGGGATTGCACGACAATTATCAAGACCGCGAAATTGTGGATCAAGTGCTTGCGCCGCTGAAGGAGCTTAAACTTCTCGAGCCTAGCATGCGGAGGTCGTTCGGAACGGACCACGCCTCGTTTGACGACGCGGGTGTGCCGGGATTCTGGGTCATTCAAGATGACGCGGAATACAGCCAGACTCATCACAGCCAGTCCGATACGTTCGACAAAGTGTGGAAAGACGATCTGAACCAGGGTGCGCAGGTACTCGCGGCTTGGGCGTATAACACGGCGCAACTGCCAGCGATGCTGCAGCGCCGCCCGCTGCCCTACAGGCCGTCGGCGGATGCGGCGAAGGCGGAAGCGCCCAAGCCGGATCCCATCTCGGACATGGATACGAGAATTCTGGAGCAGGTGAAGTCCGACCAGGGCGAACTGAAGTCCAACCTGCAATATCTCGCGGACCGCATCGGCCCGCGGCTTACCGGATCGCCGCAACTCGATCAGGCCAGTCACTGGACGATGGAGCGATTCAAGGAAGCGGGTTTTTCCAGTGCGCACCTCGAGACATGGATGATTGCCAACAATTGGACGCGCGGCCCGGCGACGGGCCGGATCATTTCTCCGGTGCACCACCTGCTGACTCTCGAGACCGCCGGCTGGTCGGCGCCCACCAAAGGCGCGCTTCGCGGTCCAGTAATCGGCGTTGTGGCGGAGAAAGTGGAGGACTTGCAGCAATACAAAGGAAAGTTGAAAGGCGCGATCGTCATCGTCGGGCGACCGAGCGAAATGATTTCACCCGGAAATCCGTTGATGACTCCGTGGGGAGAAAACACCGTCCCCGTGGCGCTGTCGAAAGCTGACGCAAACAAACCATATGGCTCTGCGCCTTCCAGGAATTTCCGGCAAGCGCAAACAAAATTCTTTGAGGAAGAAGGAGTCGGCGCCGTGTTGCGAGGTTCGGAAAAATGGTACGGGTTGTTGAACATGGGCACTGCCGGCCGCGAATACGGACCCAGCCAGATTCCAACCGCTTACATGACGCGAGAGAACTACGCGCTCCTATGGAGATTGCTGGATGCCGGAGCCGTGGAAGCAGAAGTGAACATCGAAAGCAGTTTCAGCGGCAAGCCAGTGGAAGTGTACAACACCGTCGCGGAAATCTCCGGCACTGAGAAACCGGAAGAAATCGTGATTGTCGGCGGACACCTCGATTCCTGGGATTTGGGAACGGGTGCCACGGACAATGGCACAGGCTCGATGGCCGTGCTGGAAGCGGCCCGTGCGCTGCAAAAGCTGGGCGTCAAACCAAAACGCACGATCCGGTTTGTGCTGTTCACCGGCGAAGAGCAGGGGTTGAACGGTTCGCGCGCTTACGTAAAGGCTCATGAGAAGGAGCTGGAGAAAATTTCCGGTGTGCTTGTGCACGACAGCGGCACCGGAAAAGTCCTGACCATCGGCCTGATGGGAAACTACGGGGCCAGAGAAACGATCGATCGCGCGCTGAATCCCCTGGCGCGAGCGAAGGACGTCGGGTTGGCGGAACCGACGCTGCGCTCCGAAGGCGGAACCGATCATATTCCATTCGACGCCGTCGGCGTGCCAGGCTTCTGGTGCGTGCAGGAGCCCGTGGATTACGACAAGACGCATCATTCTCAGGCTGACACAATCGATCGCGTGCGCTGGGACGACCTGACGGAAGGAGCGCAAGTGCTGGCGGTGTTTGCCTACAACGTCGCGCAACTTCCGGAAATGCTGCCGCGCAAGCCGGCCAAGCAGGGCGGCGACTGAGCCGTTTACATGCGAGCGGTGCTCCAGAGAGTCAGCCGCGCGAAAGTGACGGTCGATGAACGCGTGACGGGTGAGGTTGACGCCGGGCTGATGATTCTGCTCGGCGTGGGCCGCGAAGATACGTCCGCGGTCGCGGCTTCGATGGCGGAAAAGTGCGCGAATCTGCGCATCTTCGAAGACGAGCAGGGTAAGATGAACCGCTCGCTGCTGGACGTGAAGGGCAGCGCGCTGGTCGTCTCGCAGTTCACACTTTATGGCGATGCGCGCGGGCAGCGGCGGCCCAGCTTTATCTCCGCGGCGCCCCCGGAACTCGCCAAAACTCTTTACGAAGAATTCTGCGAAGCGCTTGCCAAACTTGGCGTGAACGTCGCCACCGGAATTTTTCAGGCGATGATGTCCGTGGAGCTGGTCAATGAAGGCCCGGTCACGATCCTCCTCGATTCCGATAAAACGTTCTAAGCGACGCGGCGCTCAAACGAGCGCCGCGCAGTGGACCAAGGCAGCCGTCTTGCGCGAGCTGAAAGGCATGGCAGACCCCAAGGTGCGCGCCAAGATGGAGTATTTTGGCGTGCGAGTGCCGAAAGCTCATGGAATTTCCGCCCCGGTGTTGCACCAATTCGCGAAACACATCGGCAAGGATCACCGGCTGGCACAGCAGATTTGGGCGACGGGCATTCACGAAGCAAAAATTCTGGCCTCATTGATTGGTGAGTCCGAAAAAGTGACGCCGGCGGAGATGGAACAGTGGGCGCGCGATTTCGATTCCTGGGACGTCGTGGATGCGGCCTGCTGCTACCTCTACGCGCATGCAAAGCCTGCTTGGAACAAAGTGGCGGCGTGGAGCAGGCGCCGCGAAGAGTTCGTAAAGCGCGCCAGTTTTTCCCTGGTTGCGTATCTCAGCTACAAAGACAAAGCAGCCCCGGATGCGCGTTTTGCGCGATTCTTGCGCCTGATTGAGCGCGAAGCATACGACGAGCGAAATTTTGTGAGGAAGGCCGTAAACTGGGCTTTGCGAAACATCGGGAAAAGAAATAAACGGCTCAACCGGGCAGCGATCCGAGCCGCCGAGAGAATCCGTCGGCAGGGTTCGCGCGCCGCGCGGTGGATCGCGGCGGACGCGCTCCGCGAATTGAAGAGCGCCGCGGTGCAAAAGCGGCTGCAACGGAAAACAGCATGAACAAAGCGGCAAAGGGTGGACAGAACAACACGCTAAAGATTCGCCGGGCCAAGGGCGCCGATGCAGCGCAAATTGCCGTGCTCACCGGCCAGCTCGGTTACGCGGCAACTACGGCACAGATACAAGAGCGGTTGCGAAGAATCCAGCCTGTGTCGCAGAACGCGGTATTCGTTGCGGACGCGTTAAATTACGGCGTGATTGGATGGCTGCACGTCAGCAAAGAGCCGCTTCTTGAATCGGAGATGCGCGCGGAAGTGAACGGGCTGGTCGTCGCCGATGGGCAGCGCAGCCTGGGAGCGGGCGCGCAACTGCTGGCCGCCGCCGAAGAATGGGCGCGCAAACACGGCTGCAAGGAAATGTCGGTCCGCTCGAATGTCATTCGCGAGCGAGCGCACCAGTTTTACGAACGCAACGGGTACGAGCACTACAAATCGCAGAAATCGTTCCGCAAACCGCTGTAACTCCGGCAATTCACCATCCCCGGTACCTTCAATCAGGCTGTCGAAAAACTCGTATTCGTGTCATTCCGAGGAGCCGCAGGCGACGAGGAATCCGTTTTTCCCTAGCTCTTTCGGAAAAAGCAGATCCCTCGCTTCGCTCGGGACGACGGTAAAGGGACTATTTCAGAAGCCTGCTATGAATGCGCGCGAGCGCCCGAGTGGAAATATATATCGCATTGCGATATAGTTATTTCGTGACAAAAGAGATCACCACGACGGAGTACCAGGCGCTGGCGGAGCTGCGCTACCGACTCCGCCGATTCGTCGGGGAAGGCGACGCGGTGGCGCGCGCCGCGGGCCTCGAACCGCAGCAGTATCTGCTTTTGCTGGCGCTGCGCGGGCTTCCCGAAGGCGTGGAGGCGACAATCCGCACGCTGGCCGACCGGCTGTCACTGAAACATCACAGCGCGGTGGAACTGGTTGACAGACTGGAGGCTCATGGCTACGTGCGCCGGAGCCGCAGCCGCGACGATCGCCGGCGCGTCCTGGTGGCGCTGCTGCCCCGGGGAGAAAAATTGCTCGAGCAGGTGGCGCGGGATCGCATCGATGAACTGCGTGCCAGCGGCGCGGCGCTGGTGAACGCCATCAGCGCCTTGCTGGAAAATGGACGCCCTTCACCAGGAAAGAAACAAACCGGGGGACCTTCCAAGAGAAGCAAGGATAGCCGCGGTGAGTGATATTCCCAAGACAGAAATGAACGCAGCAGAAGAACCAGCACAGAAGACCTGGCTGGATTCTTCTTCGCAGCAGTGGACGTCGTTTCTGCGGAATCGCGAAGAGCAGGTTTTTCTCGTTCTGACGCTGCTCATCGGCGCGATTGTGGGCATGCTGGTGGTCGCATTCATTCTCTTGACGGAGCGATTTGGGGCCAGGCTCTATCCCGCTGGCGGAGCGGCACAGCGAAGATTGCTCGTTCCCGTAGCCGGATCAGCCGTCATGGGCTATTTGCTCTATCGTTTTTTTCCCGATGCACGGGGCAGCGGAGTTCCGCAAACGAAGGCCGCACTTTATGCACGGGGCGGCCGGATTTCACTTGGCACCGTGGTGGGAAAATTCTTCTGCACTTCCGCGACGCTGGCCAGCGGGATCCCGCTTGGCCGCGAAGGGCCGGCAGTGCAAGTCGGGGCGGGGATCGCTTCCGTGCTGGGCCGCAAATTGGGATTGAGCCCGGAGAGGGTGAAGGCGCTGATCCCGGTGGGAGCGGCGGCGGCGATCGCTGCTGCGTTCAACACGCCACTTGCGGCGGTGTTGTTTGCTCTCGAAGAGGTTGTCGGAGATTTGCACGCGCCGGTGCTGGGGTCGGTGGTGCTGGCATCGGCCACGTCTTGGGCGATGCTGCGATTGCTGCTGGGAAATAATCCGCTGTTCCAGGTACCGCAGTATCAATTGATCCATCCAGGAGAATTTGCAATTTATGCAGTGCTCGGAGTGGCGGGCGGATTCGTCTCCGTGGCGTTTACGAAGCTGCTGCTGTGGATGCGGGCGCGCTTTCTGCGATTCCCGAAAAAGACTTTGTGGTTCCAGCCGATTGCAGGCGGGTTGACGGTCGGAGTCATGGGCTGGTTCATACCGCAACTCCTTGGCGTCGGATACAAACACATCGGAGAAGTGCTGAACGGAGGCATGGCGCTGCGGCTGATGGTTCTGCTGCTGGCGCTGAAGTTGGTCGCCGTGGCAACCAGCTACGCTTCGGGCAATGCTGGCGGTATTTTTGGGCCGAGCTTGTTTCTTGGAGCCATGCTCGGCGGCATCGTGGGCACGGTGGCCCAACGCTTGCTGCCAGGATACGTTGGTTCACCAGGAGCCTATGCGCTCGTCGGAATGGGCGCGGCGTTTGCCGGCATCATACGGGCCCCGATGACCTCCGTGGTGATGATCTTCGAGATTACGCGAGACTATGCGGTTATCGTACCGCTGATGATTTCCAACTTGGTGAGTTTTTTCATTTCGTCGCGATTCCAGAAGCAGCCGATTTACGAGGTCCTGGCGCAACAGGATGGTATCCATTTGCCGAGCGTCGAAACGCGACAACAGTTGGAGCAGCGGCAGGTGATTCATGCGATGCGCCAAGCCACGGAAGTACTGAGCGCGGAGATGACCGTTCAGGAGGCCCTGGAGAAATCGCGGTCCAGCGAATTTCACGCGTGGCCCGTGTGCGATGAGCGCGGAGTGATGGGCGTCGCGTGCCTGCAAAGCCTGCAACGGGCGAACAGCGATGGCTCCGCAGGAAAGCGGCTGAGCGAGATCGTCGACCAGGACGAATTTCCGCACGTTCATGGGGACCACTCGCTGCATCTGGCGCTGGACCGCATGGGCGCGAGCCAGTTAGACCTGTTGCCGGTGGTAAGCCGCGCCAATGTGCATCGCCTCGAGGGCGTCGTGACGTTGCATGATGTTCTGGCGGTGTATGGAGTTGGATTGAAGGAATCCTAATTCCGCGTGGGTCCTGACGCGATGCGTTCTTCCATGCTGGAAAAGCGGCGGCCGCTGCACTCCAAGTGGCTCCTTATTGACCCTAACACTCCCCCGGGTTTTTGTAAGTGTTGCATCTAAAGAACTTAGGCTTCGCGTAAGTCCTTTGTTTGCAACACATACGAGGGGTTCATAAGTGTTGCATCTAAAGAACTTGCGTCGGGCCAGAATTGCGCATGTTTCGTGCTTGCTGCGGGGAGGCAGGCGAGCGGCAAGTAGGAAATAGCTACAATTGTACCTAGAAATCACGATACCAGAGAAATAGGAGCTCGTCAAGAGAAATTTAGCGGACACAGAGGGAAAATCCCGCTACTGAGCGGGGCATGGGGAAGTGCGAAAAGGTCAAAACCCGCAGCCTCAAAAGCGAAGGCTGCAGCACCCGGCGCCGGGGCACGGCTCAGGACAGAACGACTTATCAAGACAGGACCAGAGTATCGCTGGCGTATCTTGGCGAATTGAACTATGCTGCGTGGTGACTGCTGCTGCTTCCCTCGTTGGCCCCGATTTCGCTGGGACCAGGCGTGACCACAATGCTCTTCAAGACGCAAAGCGCTTCGGTTTACGGGATTGACGCGTATCTCGTTGAGGTCGAGGTGGACGTGGGATCCGCGCGGATGCAGGACTTCAACGTCGTGGGGCTGCCGGACAACGCGGTCAAAGAGAGTCGTGAGCGGATAAAAAGCGCGCTGAGGAACTGCGGATTTGAATTTCCCCACGGGCAGGGGGTGACGATCAATCTGGCGCCGGCGGATGTGCGGAAGGAAGGGTCTGGATTCGACCTGCCGATGGCGCTGGGGTTGGTGGGTTGCCAGGGACAATTCTTTGGCAAGCAACTGGACAAGATGATGTTTCTGGGGGAGCTGTCGCTAGATGGGAGCGTGCGGTCGGTGCGCGGAGCGCTTTCGGCGGCGCTGGCGGCGCGGGAGTTTGGGTTGAAGGCGCTGGCTGTGCCGGAAGCGAATGCGAAGGAAGCGGCGGTGGTCGAGGGCGTGGACGTGTTTGCGTTGAAGTCGCTGCCGCAGGCGGTGGACCTGGTGAATTCGCCGGAGTCGTTCACTCCGGTCAAGGTGGATGCGCAGCAGATGCTCTCCGAGGCCGCGCAGTATTCGGTGGATTTGCGCGACGTACACGGGCAGCAAGCCGCCAAGCGGGCGCTGGAAGTGGCTTGCGCGGGCGGGCACAACATTTTGTTCATCGGGCCGCCGGGGGCGGGGAAAACCATGCTGGCGAAGCGCATCCCGACGATCCTGCCGCCGATGTCGCTCGAAGAAGCCATCGAGACGACGCGGATTCATAGCGTGGCGGGGGTGCTGGAGGACAGCCGCGGTTTGGTGGGGACACGGCCGTACCGCTCGCCTCACCACACCATCAGCGATGCTGGGTTGATTGGCGGAGGCGCTGTGCCGAGGCCGGGGGAAGTGTCGCTGGGGCACAACGGCGTGCTCTTTTTGGATGAGTTGCCGGAATTTCAGCGCAATGTCCTGGAAGTGATGCGGCAGCCGCTGGAAGACGGGGCGGTGACCATTTCGCGTGCGGCGGTGTCAGTGACGTTTCCTTCGCGGTTCATGCTGGCGGCGGCTATGAATCCTTGCCCGTGCGGCTATTTCGGAGATCCAACGCGCGAGTGCCACTGCACGCCGCCGATGATCCAGCGCTACGTTTCCAAGATTTCGGGGCCGTTGCTGGATCGGATCGATATTCACATCGAGGTTCCGGCGGTGAAATACAAGGAACTGCGGGCGCCGTCTTCGGCGGAGGATTCCGCTTCGGTCAGGCAGCGGGTGATCGAGGCAAGAAACCGGCAACTGGAGCGATTTCACAGCGAGAAAAAGACCTACGCGAACGCACAGATGATGCCGAAGATGATCCGCAAGCATTGCGCGATTTCGGCGGAAGGCGAGAAATTGCTGGAAAACGCCATCACCAGGTTGGGGCTTTCCGCGCGGGCCCACGACCGCATCCTGAAGGTGGCGCGGACGATTGCGGATTTGGATGGCGGAACGGGTATCGAGCCGCGGCATCTCAGTGAAGCCATTCAATACCGCACCCTGGACCGCTCCTATTGGGCTTGAAACAAACTCCAGCTTCATCGTCTCTGATTGTCAGCCGTCGCGTATTGAACAGCGGTTGCCTAGTTGCCGCGTGTAGCATCTAACGTATAAGAGGGATAGCTGAGTTGCTCCATTGACTCCGTTTCCTTGGCTATGTTACCCATAGTGCGCTCACATTAAGGGCACCTGGGGCAGCCGCAGCGCGAAAAGATGGCGTCCGAGACCAAGCACCTGGAAATGACGCTAGAGACGATCGTCGAGAGCGTCAATCTTGCCGAGGAGATGTGTTTGCGGGTAGCGGAAGCGGCAGGATTCGGCGAGGACGACTGTTACCGCATCGGGATGAGCGTGCGCGAGGGCGTGATTAACGCGTTCCACTACGGGAACGAAGAGCGCCCCGAGAAGAAAATCCATCTGGCCGTGGACCTCACTCCCGACAAGATGATTATTCACGTGCTGGACGAGGGCGCGGGATTCCGGCTGGCCGATGTTCCGGACCCGCTTGCAGAGGAAAACCTGCTCAGCACCTCCGGCCGCGGAATCTTCCTGATGCGTGCTTTCATGGACGAGTTCGATGTGCTTTCCGGCAAGACGGGCGGCGCGGAAATCGTGATGTCGAAGAAACTGCCTGCTCCGGGGAGCGCCTCCCCGAACGGCCAAAGCGGACAAAACGCGACGCCGCGGCGGGAAGCCTAAGGAAATCGATGTCATTACATGCGACGCATCGCGATGCCGGCGAAGTCACTGTTGTGGACCTGAGCGGGCGAATTACGCTGGGAGACGGCAGCGCATTGCTGCGCAAGACGATTCGCGGGTTGCTGGATGACCAAAGAAAATTAATCCTGCTGAACTTGGCGGACGTGGACTACATCGACAGCTCGGGAATTGGCGAGCTGGTCAGCGGGTTCACGGCGGTGAAGAATCAGAGCGGGGACCTGAAGCTCCTGCACCTGACGAAGAAAGTCAAAGACCTTCTTCAGATCACAAAGCTGTTTACCGTATTTGACGTGTACACAGACGAGAGCACCGCGCTTCGAAGTTTCAAGTGATCTTATCTAGGCGCCTCTTCCATTGCCCCATCGGGGTTTGTCTTCCCCCTCGCGCGGTTCGCTCGATTGCGGCACAATCTCCTGAATGATGCCGCTCGCCGATACCTTGTGGATTGTTGACAAGGCGAAATACCTGGGTTTCGACCTTTGCGGCGTGGTCCGCGCGGAAAAATTTCCCGAACTGGAGCAGACGCCGGAATGGCTCGCCCGTGGCTACGCCGGAGAAATGAAGTACCTCGCCGATCCTCGGCGAGGCGATCCGCAAACCGCCATGCCGGGCGTGCAAACCGCCATCGTCGGCTTGCTCAACTACTGCACCGAGCAGCCGCTTTCCACCGATCCGGCGCTGCCCCTCGAGGACGGCAAGGCGAGCGGGTGGATTTCCCGCTATGCCTGGGGCGACGACTATCACGAAGTGCTGCGGGAGAGGCTGGAAGCGCTGGTGGAATCCCTGCGCGAGCGATTTGCACCGCCATTCGAGGCGCGCGCTTACGTGGATACGGGCCCGGTTCAGGAGCGCGTGCTGGCGAAATATGCCGGTTTGGGATGGCTGGGGAAAAACACCCTGCTGCTGAACCAGATGCTCGGTTCGTTCTTTTTTCTCGGCGTCATTCTCACCACTCTCGATCTCGAACCGACGCTGGGGGCGAACGAGCTCCCGCCGCCGGATTTGTGCGGGAGTTGCCAGCGCTGCCTGGACGCCTGCCCGACACAGGCCTTCGTCGAGCCCTACGTCATGGACGCGCGAAAGTGCATTTCCTACCTGACGATCGAATTGCGGGGCGCCATCCCGGAAGAGTTTCGAGCAGCGATGGGAAATCACGTTTTTGGCTGCGACATTTGCCAGGACGTTTGCCCGTGGAACCGACGCGCGCCGATAGTCACTCTGGCGCCGTTCCAGCCAAGAGTTTTTCCCGCACCGGAAGAAAACGATGCCGGCGCGTCCCTCCCCCCGCAAGACGAATCGCTCTACCTTCCACGGCTGGAATGGCTTCTTGGACTTACCGAGGCGGACTTTCGCGAACTGTTTCGCGGAAGCCCCATCAAACGCACCAAATGGCGCGGCCTCCTGCGTAACGCCTGCATCGCGCTCGGGAATTCCGGTATACGTCCGCGCATGGCGGAGCATCGCCGGGTGGCCGATGCTTTAGAGCGCCTGGCGGCTTCGGAGGATGAAGTCCTCGCCGAATCTGCCCGTTGGGCGCTTTCACGCATCGAATAATCCTGCGGGGGAAAAGCTGTTGGGTGAAAAGCAGCCGTAAGCCCGACGGGAAATCCGGTGAGAGCCGAGGGATCGGGGTTTCCCCGACCGGGTTACCATCTCGCGGGCACTAGCGGTATAATCCCACCCGCAGGTCGATTCGCCCTCCGCGCTGCTGAGGTTCCCATGAATCGTCGTAACTTTTTGTGGAATACGGGTATCGTCGGCGCTGGATTCCTCGGTGCAGGAAATGCTGCACCGGGCCTCTTGCGCGCCGGCACCGCGAACCATTCGGATTCAAATCTTACTCTGGAGGAAAAACCCGTGGCCTTTACCGTGCCGCCCCTGCCGTACTCGTTCGACGCACTTGAGCCTTACATCGACGCCAAGACGATGGAAATCCATCATGACAAACATCATGGCGCTTATGTCACCAACGTGAACAAGGCCCTGGAGGGCCAACCCGCTCTGCAAGCCAAGTCCATCGATGACCTTCTCAAAGGTCTCGACTCGGTGCCGGAAAGCATCCGCAACGCCGTCCGCAACAACGGCGGCGGCCACTGGAACCACACGCTGTTCTGGACGTTGATGAAGAAGGGCGGCGGCGGAGAGCCCAAGGGGAATCTGGCTGCGGCGATCAACTCGACGTTCGGATCGTTTGCCGGATTTCAGGAAAAATTCGCGGCCGCCGGCTTGGGGCGCTTTGGTTCCGGCTGGGCATGGTTGGTCGTGCGAGACGGGAAACTGGCGATTGACTCGACCCCAAATCAGGACACTCCCTATCTGCTCGCTGGAGGTGGCAAGGCGGTCCTGAGTCTGGACGTCTGGGAACACGCGTATTATTTGAAATATCAAAACGTGCGCGGCGACTACATCAAGGCGTGGTGGAACGTCGTCAATTGGGAAAAGGCCGCGGAACTGTACGATGCCGCGAAGAAGTAGCCGCGCCCGGAAATCAGTCCATAAATGAAGAAGCCCCCGAAAAGATCGGGGGCTTTTTATTCATACCCAAAACCGAAATGGAAATCCAATCAGGCCATCAATTGCCGCTTGGCCAAGGGAACCACGGCTACAGACCGCCGCGGCGCAGGATAACTTTTTGCCGGTGGCGCAAAGTTGCGTGTCTCCCCTTCCGCCACTGCCATGGGCATCGGCACGCCGCCCGCGGTTTGCCGCGAAGCCTCGCGCACCAATTCCATGCGGCCGCGAACGCGGAACTTGGCGAGCAGCGAGGAGACATGGAATTTCACTGTGCGCTCAGAGAGATTTAGGTTGGCGGCGATTTCCTTGTTGGCGAGGCTCTTCATCAGGCCAGAGAGAACTTCATCTTCCCGGCGCGTCAGCTTCACCTGGCCGCCGAGCGATTTCCCGGCCTCCAGCAACTGGTTGGCTTTCTCGTGGAGGCCTCCCAGGAGCTCGTCTTCGGCCTGGACCATGACCACGTAATCGCTGGTGGACTGGCCCCGCACCATGCAATGCATGGCCAGCAGTCCGGCGGCCTGGTCCACGGGAAACCTGCCGTCGGGTCCGGCTGCGACGTGAAAATGTGCTACACCAGAATTTTTTTCATAGAAAAAGTAGACATCGCGGGGAAAAGCCGGACGGGAATTTGTCAATTGCTGTGGGTGTTCACTTCTGCGAATCACCTTCACGTGCACCCCCTTCGAATGCAGCCTCATGATGCAATCGAAGCCTTTTAGTCTTTTTTTCTTCGCCCCTCGACGAGGCGTGTTCCCGAATCGGGCCAGACCGTCAGGCAAGATGCCAGAAATGAGGGCTGAGGCTCGGCAATTCTTACCCATTGCTCGGCAACGACCAGGCTTGGGCGAGGACTCCCTGAAAGTCGGCCTGGAACCATTTTGCCGAACCCTCCTTCCATGCAAATATTCTGCCGTTGGAAAGAATAGGCAACTTGCTCAGGAATTGAGGACTTACGCCGGAATCAGAAGGTTGTCAAGCGGATTTGACGGTAGGATTTGCACAGTCAACGAAATTTTTCCATCTTAAGCCGCGGAAGTCTAAATCCTACGGGAACTTATCCAAGGCAGAACGGAGCTGCACAATGCCCTGTGGAAAAGTGCGGCTAGCTTTCTACCTTCGAGAGTTTCAGAATGAAACGATGCGCGTTTGCTGCGGGCTGATCAATTCGTAGACCAAACCCCGCCAGCGGATTTTTCGTGTGACCAGAGAGTTCACAAAATTCAGGGCGTACAGGAACGGGACGAGAATTGTTAAGAGAATGTAAATCCAGGATTGCCCCATGATCTGGGAGCGCGCGTTCGGGAGGGCCTCGGTCACACCGATGAGCCGGATGGAGCTGCGGAGGGCGGAAAGCAGAATGGGAAGAAAAGTGAGCGTGGCGATGTGGAAATAGGGCCGCTGTTGGAACAGGTTGCTCAGAATCAGCATGGCGCCGAGCAGCAGCGTCAGGCAGTACAGAAGATGGGTGGCGGCCGCGGGCGCCCAGATACGATCCGCGTAAACACGGGTGATCAGGATTTGGCGGTTGGTGAATTCCAGCAAAGCGTGGAAGTCGGATTCGGCGTAAGAAAGCGTCAAGCACTCCGGGATGAAAACAATCGAGCGGTTTTGCCGCTCCAGCGCGCGCGTCAAGGAATAATCGTCACTGACCGAATTTTTCCACTCGTCCAGGACGCCCGCTTGTTCGAAGGTGCTCCGGCGAATGGCGGTGCCGCCGCCCCAGCAGAAATTTCTTCCCGTCTCGCTAAGCATGGTGACCATCGGCGCATTCCAGGCGGCCAGGAGCGCGGTGGGGAGATTGCTGCGATTGGGAATCAGCCAGCGCATGGTGGTGGTCGCGCCGATCCTCACGTCTCCCAGCGGCGCCACCATGTGGTGCAGCCACTTTCTACTAGGGCGTCCGTCGGAATCGGTGAAGACGAGCACTTCAAATTCTTCTGGCAGTTGTTCCACGGCCACGCGCAAATTGTTCACCTTTTCGCCGCAGTTGCTGGGGCTTCCCGCGATCACGACGTGAGCCTTGGCCCTGGAACTCGCGACGACTCGTTCGACGATGCTGCGCGCGGGATCCGAGCCGGACGCGAGGATGAAAAAAATGTCGTAGTTCTGGCGTTCGAATTCCGTCAGCGATACGAGATTGCGCTCGAGGCCCGGCTCGATGCCTTTGCAAGGGCAGAGCACGGCCACGCGCGGCGCGAAGAATCCGGGATCGGCGTGCAGGCGCCGTCGCACATAGCCGAGCCACTGCCAGACCTGCCAGATGAGGTACACCCCCAGGAGGATCTGGAAAAACGCCAGGAAATAGAACGAGGTCTCCACGTTCTCCGAGGATAGCAGAGGAACAGCGCTCGCGGAGCGCCGTTCGAACGGTTAGAATCGCAGCGGTAAACGCCCGTTCTAAGGAGAACAAAAATGCCACGAGTGGATTTCGGGATGGTGACGTCAGGACTGGAATTGCCGGGATATCGGATCGTCAGGAATTTTGGCATCGTGCGCGGAATCATCGTGCGCTCACGGAGCGTGATCGGGAATCTCGGCGCGGCGCTGCAGACCATCGTGGGCGGAAATATCACCATCCTCACGAACCTCTGCGAAAAGACGCGCGAGGACGCCTTCGAACTGCTGTTGCAGCACGCCAGCGAACACGGCGCCAACGCCGTGATCAGCATGCGCTATGACGCCACGGAAGTGATGCAAGGCGTCACGGAAGTGCTGGCTTATGGCACCGCTGTCCAGGTTGAGCGGATTTCCTAGCGGTTGCCGCGTGTATTCGCGGCGGGCCAAGCACAAATGGTAGAATCCCCGCCTACCATGTTCTGCGCAAAATGCGGCGCGCAAGTATCCCCAAACGGAAGGTTCTGCACCTCGTGCGGGGCAGCGGTCGATCCGGACACGGGCGAAACTGTACTCGGTGATGAGGCCAGCTTCGAGGGAGCAACGCTGGCGCCGTCGACTCCCGCCTCGCGAAAAACTCCGGCCTCCCCTTCTTCCCCGCGAACTCCGCGCACACCTATGAGCAGCAACCCGCTGACGAGTTCCGATCCTATCGGGGGCGGCCGCTTTACGCCGGGGCAAATCATCGCCGAACGTTACCGCGTGGTGGCCCTGGCGGGCCGCGGAGGAATGGGCGAGGTGTACCGCGCCGAGGACCTAACTCTCGGCCAGGTCGTGGCGCTGAAATTTCTTCCCGAGGCGCTTTCGCGGGACACCGCGGCGCTCGGGCGTTTTCACGCGGAAGTGCGCACAGCGCGGCAAGTCTCTCATCCCAACGTCTGCCGCATGTTTGACATCGGCGAAGCCGGCGGAACTCTTTTCCTCACCATGGAATATGTCGACGGAGAAGATCTCGCTTCAGTGGTCCGGCGCATCGGCAGGCTCTCGCCGGACAAAGCCACCGAGGTAGCGCGGCAAATCTGCGCGGGCCTGGCCGCGGCCCACGAACGCGGCGTGATCCACCGCGACCTGAAGCCGGCAAACGTGATGCTCGACGGCGCCGGCAGGATTCGCGTCATGGATTTTGGCCTTGCCGGCGTCGCGGCGAGCATCAAAGGGGCGGATGTTCGCGCGGGGACGCCCGCGTACATGGCTCCGGAGCAGCTTGCCGGGCGCGAAGTCAGCACGAAGAGCGATTTGTATTCACTCGGCCTCATCCTCTACGAAATTCTCACGGGCAAGCGCGCTTTCGAGGCCGCCACGCTTCCGGAATTGATGAAGCAGCGCGAGTCCGGGGCAATCACGAATCCTTCGACCCTAGTCCGCGAACTTGATCCCCTGATTGAACGCGTCATCCTTCGTTGCCTGGAGACCGACCCGGAAAAACGTCCACCCACCGCGTTGCAAGTCGCAGCCGCGCTCCCGGGTGGCGATCCTCTGGCCGCAGCTCTGGCGGCCGGTGAAACTCCTTCGCCGCAAATGGTCGCCGCCGCGGGAAGCACCGAAGGGATCAAGCCTTGGTTAGGGTTGACGCTGGTTGCGACCGTATTGCTCGGCCTCGTCGCGCACATGATGCTGGCTGACCGGTACCGGGTGCAGAATCTCACGCCGCTCGAAAAGCCATCCGATGTGCTTCTCGCCCGCTCCCAGGAAATAGTTCAGCAACTCGGATTCACGGAAAATCCGGCGGACACTGCTCATGGGTTCTTTACGGACTATGACTATTTCAACTACATTCAGGAACACGACAAATCGCAAACGCGCTGGCAGCGTCTGGGCTCGGATCGTCCTGCCACGATTCTCTTCTGGTATCGCCAAAGCCCGCGGGAGATGCAGTCGGACAAATTCTTCAACTCTGTCGGCTCGGGCGTCATCACGCCATGGGAGCCGCCGTCCGACGTAACCGGCATGATCAGCGTATTCCTGGATACACAAGGCCGGTTGCTCCTTTTCAAACGCATTCCGCCGGAGCGCGATCCGCCCAGCGGCCCCTCTCCTCCGCCAGATTGGTCCTCGCTGTTCTCTGCTGCGGGTCTCGATCCGTCCAAGTTCACCTCTGCTACGCCCGAGTGGTCGGATCTTTTATATTCCGACTCGCGAGCGGCATGGACCCGTCAAATCACCACGCCGATTCAAGTGACAGAACGCGTGGAGGCCGCGGCTTATCGAGGGAAGCCCGTTTATTTCCGGGTTTTGTTTCCTTGGGCCAACCCGTACCGTGACCGGCTGCATCCTGCGTCTGCTCATCAAAAACTAGCCAGTATTATCGGAATCGTGCTATTCGGGGCTGTGCTATTCGGGAGCATCTTGATTGTCAAAAGAAACGTCAAGCAAAAGCGCGGAGACGAGGCCGGCTCCTGGCGTCTGGCCAATTTCCTCTTCTTTCTGTTCCTTGCGATGTGGGCGCTGCAGGCGCATCACCTTGCTTCCTTGGGTGAATTTGGGACGATCGTGCTCGCGCTGGCCTGGGCGTTCCTCGTCTCCACCTTCGCGCGGATGCTTTATTTCGGACTGGAGCCGTTTGTTCGCCGGCGCGATCCCCATACGTTGATTGGCTGGGTGCGGTTGATTGGCGGGAAGATTCGCGATCCTTTGGTCGGCCGCGACGTCTTGATTGGCATGACTTATGGTGTTTTGCTCGGAGTGTTTGAGTCCGTGGACAATGTTCTTCTTCCGCTTCTGGGACGCCTGCCGCCTCAGCCGGGCACTCCATCGATGGAATCCCTGCTCGGCGTGCGACAAACGCTCGGCTCTCTCTTTGCCTACACGTGGGTCTTCGTGCTTTACTCGCTGGGGATTTTTTTCCTTCTTTTCCTGGTGCGGCTCTTGGTAAGGAAGGACTGGATCGCGGCCATCGTAATCGTCTTCCTAGGCGCCATCACGAACACCGGTGGCGATTACTTCTGGATGACCTTGTTGGCTTCGATGATCATCTGGCTTTCCATTTACCTGATTCTTCGGCGCTTTGGGTTGCTTGCCTTGGTGGTCGGACTTGTCGTGCAGAACATGCTCGTCACTTTCCCAATGACCACGCATCTCAACCGCTGGTATGCCTCAGGAGCGATTGCGGGAATGGTGACCATTGTCGGCATCGCCCTCTTTGCCGCTTACAATGCCTTGGGGGGCCAGCCGATCTTTTCCGGAGCTGTGCTCGACGAAAATTAAGCGCGGGCTCTTTGGGTTGCGTTCATTGCTTTCGCAGGCTTCTTTCTATCGTGTCCTGAGGATAGACGATCTGAGCCGCCAATTCGTCTAGGCTGGTCAGCGCCTTGCTTGCAGCCAGCCGCGCCTTCTCAATGAACGATGAATCCAACAGAAACGCGCAACGGTCGACGAAGGGATGGTCCGCCGCTTCAAAGGGCTTGCGCGTGCGGTGCTTCGCTGCGGCCCGTGCCAGCAGTTCCTCATACATTTGCAGGTCGCGCTGAAAATCGAGCGCGTCGCCCGCGGTCCAGCTCTGCTGGCGCACCAGTGACGCCAGAAATTTCCTCCGGAACGCCGTGGCATCCCGGCGGAGCATGGGACGGGGCTTGGATTTGCCCGCGGGCCGCGGCTCGTTGCAAACGATGGCCAGGGTCCGCACCGTCAAAGCCAGCAGCGCCTCGCGTTGCAGCAGCGCCAGAAGATCGCGGTAGAGCGAAGCATGGACTTGCAGCGCCTGGCGGCCGTTCTCGATGACGTAGGAATCCATGAACCGCGGCACAAGACGCTCTCGCAGCAGCGCCTCCGAAACGCGCTGCGCGAGCTCCGCTGGTGCATCGATCGCGTTTTTTTTCTCTCGCGGCATATTCCAGGAAACATGGTAGCAGGAGTCTGGACTCCGGCTTCCAGCGTTGCCTGAAATGAAAAAGGCCCCCGGCTATTTCGGGGGCCTGCTAAAACTTTCTGTGCACGGTGCACGATATATCGTGCACCCTGCATCAGAGGTGAAACGCTAGCTTAGTGAATCGCCCGGGGGCTATCCGGGCCAACGCGCTTCGGTTTTGGTTCCGGTTGGGGAACGATTGGCGGCGTCACCGCCTCCTTCTGCAGCGCGTGCTCCAGGACTTCGTCCAGTGTCCGCACGTAAGTGATTTTGATGTCGCCGAGAATCTCCGGAGTGAGATCCGCCACGACATTCGGTTCGTTGTCCGCGGGTAGCAGGACATGCGTGATTCCCGCCCGCTTCGCGCCGAGCACTTTTTCCTTCACGCCGCCGATGGGCAGGACTACGCCCGAGAGCGTCATCTCCCCGGTCATCGCCAGGCGGTCTTTCACCGAACGCCCGCTAAGCAAGCTCACCAGCGCCGTGACCATCGCTGCGCCGGCCGACGGGCCGTCTTTCGGCACCGCGCCCGACGGCACGTGAATGTGAATGTCCTGCTTGCGGAAGAAGTCCGGGTCGATGCCGTAGCGTTCGCCATTGGCGCGCGTCCAGGTCAGCGCCGCGGTCATCGATTCCTGCATGACTTCGCCCAGATGCCCGGTCATGGTGAACTGCTTGCCGCCGCGCATGCGCGTGGCCTCAATGAAGATGATGTCGCCTCCCACCGGTGTCCAGACGAGTCCGACGGCGACGCCGGGCCGCTTGACGCGCTCCTCGACTTCCTTCTCGGTGCGGAATTTCGGCACGCCCAGGAATTCGCGAACCACTTCCGGTGTGACCACCATCTTTTCCGTCTGGCCTTCGGCGATTCGTCGCGCCTGCTTGCGCGTAATCGTGGCGATCTCGCGTTCCAGGTTGCGCACGCCCGCTTCCCGCGTGAAGCTGTGGATGATTTCCCGCAGCCCCTCGTCGGTAAAGTCGATCTGTTCGCCCGATTTTATGCCGTTCTCGGCAGTCTGCTTGGGGATCAGGTACTTGTGCGCGATGTGCAGCTTCTCTTCGCCCGTGTAACCGGGCAATTCGATGATCTCCATGCGGTCGCGCAGCGGTTCGGGGATGGGATCCATCCAGTTGGCCGTGGCGATGAATAGCACTTTCGAGAGATCGAACGGCACATCCAAATAATGATCGCGGAACGCGTTGTTCTGCTCCGGGTCGAGCACTTCCATGAGCGCGGATGAAGGGTCGCCGCGGAAATCGCGCCCGAGCTTGTCCACCTCGTCCAGCATCATGACGGGATCGTTGGTCTCCCCGCGCTTCAGTCCTTGAATAATTTGTCCCGGCAACGCGCCGATGTACGTGCGCCGGTGGCCGCGGATTTCCGCTTCATCGTGCATGCCGCCCAGGGCGATGCGCACGAACTTGCGTCCCAGCGAACGCGCGATGGACTTGCCCAGCGAAGTCTTGCCTACGCCTGGAGGCCCGACGAAGCACAGGATCGGCCCCTTCATCCCCGGCTGAAGTTTCTTCACCGCCAGGTAATCGAGGATGCGCTCCTTCACCTTCTGCAAATCGTAGTGGTCTTCGTCGAGAATCGCGTGTGCCTTCTTGATGTCGATTTCCGCGCTGCCGGAGGACTTGCTCCACGGCAGCGAAGCCATCCATTCGAGATACGTGCGCGAAACCATGTACTCCGCGGAAGCCGGCGTCATTTTCGACAGCCGCTTCAGCTCGCGCTCGCACTCTTTCTTGGCTTCGGCGGACATCGCTGCTTCTTCCACTTTCTTGCGCAGTTCGTCGATCTCCTGCATCGAATCGTCGGATTCGCCGAGTTCCTTCTGAATGGCCTTCATCTGCTCGCGCAGCAGGTACTCGCGCTGGTTTTGGCTGACCTGTTCCTGCACTTGCTCGTGAATCTTCGAGCGCAGCTCCAGGACCTCAAGCTCCTTCGAGAGTTCGCGGATCAAAGTTTCCAGCCGCTTGCGCACGCTGGAAGTTTCAATCAACTCCTGGCGCAGCAGCGTGGAAAGCGACGGCAGCGTGCCGGCGATAAAATCCGTCAGGCGCCCCGGATGATCGATGTTCATGGCCGCGGTTTGCAAGTCGTCGGAAAGCTGTGGCGAGTGGCTTACCACGTCGCGGAACAGATCCTGCGCGTTGCGCTGCAGCGCTTCCAGCTCCGTGTCCGCTTCGCCGATGATGTCCGGCTCCGATTGCACGCGCGCTTGCAAATAGGGACGTATGCCGATCAACTCGAGCACTTGAATGCGCTGCAGCCCTTCCAGAAAAATCACCACGTTGCCATTGGGCATTTTTACGGTCTTGTGCACCTTGGCGAGCGTCCCGAGTTTGTGGAGGTCGGCGGCCGCGGGATCCTCGACTCGCGGGTCGAGCTGTGCAACCACTCCCAGCAACTTTTCGTCGCCATGCAGACTATTCACTAAAGCCAAAGAACTTTCCCGTCCCACGGTCAAAGGCAGGACAGCGCCCGGAAACAGGACGGTGTCACGAACCGGCAGGATCGAAAGAATCTCTGGCACGACAAATTTTTTTTCAGCCATGGTACCCCCTGGTCACCCACGCAGCCCGAAAAGAGCTGCGGGATACGATTTTAGATGCAAGCGTCGGGAAAAGGGTGCTCAAAAGTATGAAAGTTGCTAGCATAAAATCTTAGCATTGCACGCTCATATTCTATCAGAACCTTTGTCCGCATGCAAAATGCCGACTAACATCTTTGTGTTCAACATATTACGGCCAAATGGATCTGGTCGATCGCGCCTAGATGCCGCTTTCTTACTACCGGCAATCTGCTCAATTGCTTGATGCCCTTCGCTCCTTTGCAGCAAACCGCTTCCTGACGAACTCCTCGGCTTCCTCGCGTGTCCTGACGCGACCGTCCAGTTGCGCGTCCTCCAGCGTGCGCAGAATCTCAGCAAACAGCGGGCCGGGCCGGAACCCCATTTCTTGGAGGTCATCCCCCGTCAATAGTCGTTCCGGGCGGACTTGCTCCGGAGGGGTCACTTCCAAGAAATGCTTGACGAACTCGTAGGATTCCAGGTGGCGGTGGCTGGAAAGGCAGTCGAGCCGGTGCAGCGCCAGGTGCTCCGCAAAGAGCGGGAGCCGTACAAATTTCTTTAGCGTTGCAGCGCGCATCCCTTCGACGGCCCCGAACTTCATGTGATTGTCCACCAGCGCGAGGATCTGCTCGGTGTCCTCGTTTGAGAATCGCAATCGCTTGCAGATGGCTTCGGCCATGCGCACGCCGACTTCCACGTGATCGTTGAAGCGAATGCGATCGCCCGTCTGTTCGGCGGATTGGAACGTCGGCGGCTTGCCCACGTCATGGAGAAGAACGCCCCAGGCCAGCGTCGGCGAAGCGCCAACGGGAAGCCCTTCGAGCATTAGCAGCGTGTGAATCCACACGTCTCCTTCGGGGTGATATTGCGGAGGCTGCTCGACGCCTTTCATCGCCCCGATTTCGGGAAGGACTTGCTGGAGCAGCCAGGTTTCATCCAGCAATTCGAATGCTAGCCGCGCCGCACTTTCGGTGAGCATTTTTGTAAGTTCCTCGCGGAGCCGCTCCGGGGAAACTTGATGGATTTCGGCCGCGTGGCGGCGAATCGCGCGAAACGTTTCCGTCTCGATTTCGAATCCGAAGCGCGCGGCGAAGCGCACCGCGCGCATCATGCGCAATTTGTCTTCCGCGAAGCGGCGGTCTGGCTCGCCGATAGCTCGGATGACTTTCGCGTTGATGTCGGCTTGTCCGCCGACGTAGTCGAGGACTTCGCCAGTGTCGTGGCGCATCAGCAAGCCGTTGATCGTGAAGTCCCGCCGTTGCACGTCCTCCCGCGGCGTCTTCGAATAAACCACGCTATCCGGGTGCCGGCCGTCACTGTAACCCACATCCGAGCGAAATGTGGCCACTTCCACTTTCAGCCCGTCGCGCGGAATCAAGATCACGCCGAACTTCGCACCCACTGCAATACTTTCTGGAAAAAGGACCATCACCTGTTCGGGCGTCGCATCGGTGGTCACGTCGTAGTCGGCAGGCTCGTGGCCGAGAAGCAGGTCGCGCACACACCCACCCACCAGCAGCGCCTGGTAGCCGCTGCGGCGCAGCGCGTGGCAAATCGAGTTGGCCATTTCGCGTGGCGTCACGCAGTGATTATGCGACAGACGGGGGTGCGAAGGGAGAGCAGTGTTCTCGAAAGTTCTTGTACGGCCCGCCTGGAGTTTACCCCAACTCCTGTCGGGTAGCCGGGCCGCTCTGCCCGTCCTCTTGCGAGAACTTTCCTCGAGACGCTACCTCGATCGAAAGACAAGGCAGGTGATGTCATCCGACTGGCGCGTGACGCCGGCAAACTCATCCACGCGTTTCATCAGAAACTGCAAGGTTTGCTGCGCATCCCAATCCGGCAGATTGCGAATGGCGCTGAGCCAGCGCTCGTTTCCGAATTCCTCTCCCGTTTCGTTGAACGCTTCGACCACGCCGTCGGTGAAGAAAATCAGCGCGTCGCCCGGCCGGAGCTCGAGCGAAGCAGTTTCATAAGGGCGGTCCAAGCGAATGCCGAGCGGCAGGCCGCCGACTTCCAGCGTTTCCAGCGCGCCGTTGGCGCGTCGAAGAATCGGCGCGTTGTGCCCGGCATTGACGTACGTCAGCCTTCGCGATGTGGGGTTGTACTCCGAAAGAACCGCGGTAGTGAAGCGCAGTCCATTCAAGCTGTGAGCGCAGGCGTAGCGATTCAGCCGCGCCACCAGATCCGCAAGCGGCGCATTTTCTCCGGCGATGGTGCGGAGGCTCGCTTGCAGCGTCGCCATCAGCAGCGCCGCGGGAACGCTTTTGCCTGCGACGTCGGCGATCACCACCATCAGCCTCTCGCGCTCCTCCGGATTGGGATAGAAGGCATCGTAATAATCGCCGGCCACGGAATTCTGCGGACGCGTCGCAAAAGCGATGTTCGCGCCAGCTACTTCCGGCGGCTGCGAAGGTACCAGCCACGTTTGAATTTCGCGCGCGATTTCCAGGTCACGCTTCATGGTGACCTTGTCGGCCAACTCCAGGGATAGAAGCAGCACGAAAAGCATGACGGCCACCACTTCGAACCTCGTCTCGGAATTCATTACAGACAGAGCCAGCATGACGAACGCAACGAGCAGGAGAACGCGCCGGGCCGGAGACATTTTCAGAAGCAGCGCCCAGAAAAATTGCCTGGCTACATGAAGGGGCCGGCGCCAGCGCGGCAGCTTGTGAATTTCTTCCCAGTCGACGTCACGGTCATAGAAGCCGTAGCTGGAGCGCGCGTCGGCTACGAACTGCGTCCAGAGATCGTCGATCTGCCGGCCTTCGCTGACGCGCTGCCAGAACTGGCGCAGGCGGTCCATTCCGTGCAGCCGGGGAGGCGAAGAAGAGACACCGGGAATGGGAGGCACGCTCATACAGGATTGCTTGCGAAAGATAAAGTATAGGGCATTCCGCTGAGGATTCGCTGCAAGTTAGGAATCGTCACGATCGCGCCCGGTTTCGTCGTGGCGAAGGGAACCCCCGAATTGCACTTTGCCGAAACCGAAGCGGTCGCGGAGACGGTCCGTGGCGCTGGTGAGTTTTTCCAGTTTCGCGCGGCGCTCGGCGTCCAGCAAATCGAGTTGTTCGCCGCCGTGCGTCAGGCCGCCGAGGCTGACTCCGAGCAGCCGCACTTTTCTCTTCGCATCGCGATGAATTCGAAAGAGCTCTTGGAACACGGCATAAATGTCGGAATCGAGCTTCGTCGGTTCTCCGAGCGTTTTGGA
>Ga0210405_10000389_pt1 | contig 60757 bp, 107 predicted proteins | sample IncBWH11MmetaG_FD_155492 | JGI IMG/M metagenome (GOLD analysis project Ga0210405, IMG submission 155492) | Forest soil microbial communities from Barre Woods Harvard Forest LTER site, Petersham, Massachusetts, United States - Inc-BW-H-11-M | ecosystem: Environmental > Terrestrial > Soil >...
CATCCCTGGAGGAACCACGCCCGGTCCGCCGCAAGGGCTGCCTCCCGGCGTGGTTCCTCCAGGGATGCCCCCGCAGGTTCCTGGTGGTAACGGTGGACCTCCAATGCCGCCGCCTCCACCGCCACAGACCCTTCAGGTGAAGATCGCCCTGATGTGGGAGGCGAAGATCATGGCCGCCGCTCAGTTTGCGGCCACGCTGACCACGGACCAGAAGAAGGCGCTGGCCCAAGTCATTGTCTGGCGGTCGCACATGGAGGCCCACAAGCTCCACGGTGAGCAGAAGCAGGAGCAGGCGCAGTCTCAGATCAAGCTCGCGGCTCCTGGCGCAGCGGCGACCCCGGCGGGGACGCAGCCGACGACCACCGCGCCGCCTGCGCAATCCCCGCTGGCGATTCAGCCGCAGGTTCAGTGATGGTCGATCCTTCCCTCTATCCGAAGAGTCACCAACTCGGCACGCGGGTGCCCGATGCCGGGGCCAGTTGCTCCACCTGCAACTACCTTGGCCCGAGTGGAACCACTTGTCTCAATCCGGGTTTCATTCGGTGGGCTGGTACTGGTAGACTTCCCACAGTGGCCAAGAACTGGTGCTGCGATTTGTGGGAGCAAGTGAAGGCGGCGTGAGATGCCAACCCCTGTCTACGTTGGCCCCGACGGTCTCCCGCGGCGGACTCCCATGGTCACCACGGTGGAGGACGATGTGAACCAGGCTGGGCAGGGCGTAGCCGCCCAAGACGCAGCCTCCCTCCAGCGGATGATCGCTGGCGCGAAGGGACTGGCGGCCGGTGAGGGGCAGGCCGGGCCAAACCTGGACATCTTGAACCCAGTGGACCGAGCGCAGGCTATGGCCCAGTACCGTAAGACAATCGAGGACCCAAAGGGCCGCGGGCAGAAAAAGGGACTTCGGAGGGTCTGATGGACGATGATTCGGCGCGAGCGATAAGGGAGGGCCGGTACGCCCCCGGTGGTGACTCTGACGCACCTTCGGCCGCCGGAATCCAGGAGAAGGCTCAATCGGGGCTTGCGGCGCTGATCGCTGCGCGGAAAAAGAAGATGGCCCCAGGTCCAAACCCATCGCCAAGTCCGTCGCCTTCCCCGTCGCCAGAAGCCATCGGACAAAAGAAAGGACTGGACGAGGTGCAATGAACGACCGACCTCCGTTCTTCAAAGTCGGCACCCCACACTTCGCTCCCGGATTCCAGGCACCGGGACTCTCCAGCCCCGTCCCTTCCGGCCCCCCGCAGTTCAAGGAAGGGAGTCCAGAGGAAGAGGCGCGGGAAACTCCGAGCCAGGAGTTGCAGGAAACGCTGGACGCCATGAGCGGCAAGTGGGACATGCCGAAGCAGGGGTACGCTGCGCTCAAGGCCGCGAGGGGCAAAGGTCAGAAGAAGGGGCTGGCCTCTGTTCAGTGACTAGCGCCATTCCATCGAACGGTCCGATGCCCCTCACCGATCCGCGCATCGTGGCCAGCGTCCAGCATCTTACGTCGCTCTTGATGAGGGAATCGGGCGGCTCCGGGTCGATCTCGGTAAAGCTCCATTACCATCAGGGGAAGTTCACCGGGGAGTCCATAGAGCTGTGCCTGGGAAAGAATCGTGTAGGCCCTTGACAGTGCCCGGCTCAATGCTCTAATCTTTCGGTAATTCGTCCCTCTTTTCCCGCCAGGGAGCCCCACGCGAGACTTTGGCGCTGTGGGGTACGCATGGCGGCAGACCTAGTAGCCGGGCAGCAATCAGCCGATCTTTCATCCGTCCAGGCCGGGGCCGATGCCCGCCTGACATCGCTGCTCTCCGCTACCGAGGTCTCCCCAGAGCCGATTGTTCAAGGCAGTTCCGCCGAGCCCATTCCTGATCGTCCGCCTTCATCCGACCCGGGGAGCACCCCCGGGACTACTCCGCCCTCACCGCCTCCCGGGAGCACCCCGGCGGCGGTAGGACAACCGGGCACCGGGGTCCCGCAACCCCCGGTAGTGGCTCCCTCGACCCTTCAAATCGAGGTCAGCAAGCTCGACCCAGCAGCCAGGAAGTTCCTGGACCACTACAAGAACCCTGATGGCTCGTACAGCATTGACCGGGTTCTCGGTGAGGCCCTACGAAACGGAAACCTCATCGCGGAACTCTCACGGCGCGGTCAGATGCCGGGGCCGGTCGCACCACCGACTCCTCCCATCCAGATCTCGCCGCAGGAAGTGGAACAGAAGGCTTTCGGGCTGTTGGACCAGAACCCTGCGTTGGTCGCACTGGTCACGGAGCATGGTGCGATCACCCAGCGTCTTGCCGCAATCGCCCCCGCCCGGCCCACGATGGGCCGTCCCGCGGGGCCGGAGCGTGCCGCGCTCCTGGATAAGCTCCAGGCGAACTCGCTTCGGTTGTCCATTGACGAGATCAAGGCCGATCCGCTGAAGGTCCAGGATCTTCGTCAAGAGGCATTCGAGCTGCGGCAGCAACTGATGGGCCTGGACCAAGAATTCGCCAACCTGAACATGCAGGGCCAGGACATCAGCGGGAAGTACCAGCGGGCGTTTGAAAACGCGAGAGACTTCGTAAAAGGCGAGTTGACTCGCGTCCAGACCGCCCAGGCGCGTGAGGCAGAGTTCAACCAGACGGTAGACGACAACGCGGTACAAGTGGTTCAGGTGTGGCCGGGGGCCGTGGAACGTGCGGTCAAAGAGTCGCAGATCCCCCCGGATCTGGTGGAAAACTACGTTGATCCGGCTACAGGTCAGGGTCGTATGGGGTTCAAGACCTTCGCCAAGATCAACGCCCGTGCGTTCATCGACGAGCACGGGTCGATAGATGACTTGGAGGGGTTTGTCCGAGAGCAGGGACAGGCTTTCGCCAATCTCATCGACGCAGGCCACCGGGCCAAATCTGGACAGTACAGCACGCAAGCCATTCAGCGTGCGGCGGCCAACGCCGGTAACGGCACACTTGTCCCGCCTGTCGCTCAGCCCGTCGCCCAGTCGAGTCCACGTCCCCAGTCGGTTGATCCGCTCGTGGAAGTCCAGCGCAAGGTGAACGAACGGTGGGAAGAACTCCGCCACGCCGTGCGCTGACCCGCGAGTCCTGAAGGGCTCTCATGGCTTTTACCACTACGTCGAGTCTCTCGAATATCCTGACACGCACGTACGGGCGCGAGGATTACATCGCGCCACACGAACGTGTCATGGCCAAGTTCTACGACTCGCTTGAGGAAGTGCCGGGCACCCCCATCTACGGTACTGCCCAGTTCTTCCCGATCTTCACCGCCGACTCGTGGAGTGTTGGGTCGGTGGCTGAGGCAGGCGACCTCCCCGTGTTCAACCCGCCGCAGGTGCTCCAGGCGCAGGTTTCTCCCATCCAGATCGCCGCGGCCCTCGCGTTCTCCGAACTGATGGCCGCCGTCGGTCAGGCCGACGGCCTGATCGCGGCCAAGGACATCATCGACTACCACGTGAAGATGACGGTCCGAGACCTGATGGCCCGCATCAACTGGTTTACCCTAGGTCACGGCACGGGCAGGTTGGCGGTGGTCGATGCGTCTACAGTGGCCTCCACCACCTTCGTCTGCCGGAACCCGGAGCATGTCCTTCAGCTTCGCAAGGGCATGATCATCGACTTCTACAACCTGGACACCGGGGGCGCCCTACAGCTCTCCGACACCATCGTCTCGATCAACTTTGAGACCCGTACGATCACCACGGTCAACGCCAACACCCTGACCGCCGGGTGGGGTGTCTACCAGAGCAAGACGTACGGTGTCGCCACCAACGGGCTCCGGGGGATCGCGGACAACGCGACTCTCGCCGCCTCGATCTTCGGCCTCACCCGCTCGACCAACCCCGACGTGAACGCCACGGTGCTCAACGCCGGTGGCGGTCTCCAGTCGTACTCGGAGAAGCTGGTGCGGAAGGGGATCAACCGCATCAAGTTCCTGACCGGGTTGGAGCCGGACGAGATCTGGCTGAACCAGGGGATGATCTCCGAGCACCTGAACCACCTCACGGGAAGCCGCATCTACCAGGTGACGGTCAACGACAACGTGCCCAAGTACCGCATCGGCCAGAACGAGCAGGATCTTGGGTTCCAGAACAACGGGAAGTTCATCCCGTTCAAGGTGGACAACGACTACCCGGCCAGGGAGTTGGCGATCATCACCAAGTTCCTGTTCCGCAAGCACATGACGAGGAAGCCGAACTGGGTGGGTGACAACGTGGGGCCGGACGGCTCAGCGACTCCCTATCTTTTCCAGGCTCCCGCTTCAACCGGCCAGAACTACGCGCTCGCCAAGGTGGCGGGGATGCTGGCCATCTTCAACATCACTCACCGCCAGCCCAAGGCGAACACCCGGATCACGGAGTGCGCCGATGAGGAGCTGGCTGGTGACTCGGTGGTCTAGGTTTCCTAGACCTTTGAAATGGTCACGCCCTAGCGGGCTTTTGAGTTTGAGGAAGGTCATGAAAAAGACAAGCGCGTTCCGAAAGGTTCTGACGTGGGCCGCCGTACTCTGTTTCGTACTGTTCCAGGTGCCTATGGCGCACGCCGCGCCCATCACCGGAAGCCTCGCCGCGGCCCAGGCTGCTGTGGCGTTCATCACGGACGGCGGGTCCATCGGGTTCAACCAGGTGAACGTCAACACCACCGGTACGTTCTCCGGCACCTTCGTGTTTGAGGCGACCATCGACGGCGTGACGTGGATCGCGGTAAACGGCTATGCGTACACCGGTGGCCAGCTTTCCAGCGTTCCCGTCGCCAGCTTCACCGGCATCGGCCAGTGGGGAGTCCCGGTATCCGGGTTCAACCAGGTGCGCGTCCGGTGCTCGGCGTACACGTCCGGGACCGCGACCGTCACCCTGGACGGCACGGTCGGGTTCACCCCTAGCGGGATCTCACCGGCCGCAGGCAGCGCCCAGTGGTCGTGCTACCAGACTGGTATCGCCGCGGCCCTGACCCAGTGTCAGGCCGCGGCAGCCGCCGGGCTCCGAAACTATGTGACGGGGTTGGTCGCCCAGAGCACCACGTCCACCGGCGGAGCGTTCACCGTGAACTACGGGACCGGTGCCAACTGCGGCACCGGCAACACCGGGCTACTCGCGCCAGGTCAGACCACCGTCGCCTTTACCATGGCCCCGACCAGCGCCTCCCCCACCGTGATGACGTTCAACCCTCCGTTGGCGCCGGCGCAGGCGAACGCGGTGTGCGTGCTGGGTGTGGCCACCAACACCCTGAACATCACGCTCTACGGTTACGTGGCGCCCTAGTTTTCTTCGTCCCTTCCCCGGGGTCGGCTGGTTCGCGTTGGAGAATCCCGGCCCCGGATGAAAGGTAGATGACGATGCCGGTCAATCCAGATGCACGGTCGTTCCCGCAGAACATCCCCCCGGGATTCGTCGGGGCGCGTGGCGTACAGCTCAAGTCGCTGCTGCCGCAGCACCTGAGTCGCCGGTACTGGCGTTACATCTTCGATCCGATGGACAGCAGGCCGTCGGCCTATCCGTCTGTGGGGTATGGCGCGGCCCCCGGGGCTGCCGTCAACAACCTGAACCTCTGGGACACCAACTACGGGAGCTACGAGTACCACCTGAAGTCCAACCAGGTGATCTTGGCCCCGGTGTTCGACGCAGTTAACGGTCTCGGCATCGACATCTCTCTTGACCAGACCGCAGGCCGGGGAGTGGAGATTGGGTTCGCCGCGAACATCACGGCGGCCACCACCCCGGTATCAAAGACCAGCGTCCTCGCCGGTACGGTCACCGCAGGCAAGGCTCCGTTTGGTGACCCTGCGTTCTTCGCCCGCGCCGAGATCTACCTGACGGCAGGGGCCGCTGCTGGCGCCCCGCTGGCCTTCGGCTACCGCAAGATGCAGGCGTACCAGTCGGCGGCCGTCGGCAACTACACGGACTACGCGGCGTTCGACATCACGGCCGGGGCCGTCCGGGTGAACACCAACATCGGAGGCGCGGGTTCGGCTGTCACCGTGCTAACCGGGCCGACCACCAACTGGGGCAACACCACTGAACACGAGCTGATGCTCATTGGAGACCAGCAGGGGAACATCAGGTTCTTCTTCGACCAACTGGCGATCATCCCGAACGTGGCGTTCCAGTTCACGGCCGGGACGGTGCTCATGCCGTTCCTCTGGTACGTCCATGGGGCGACCACCAGCAACGTGTTCGTCAGCGAGTTCGAAGCAGGGCTGCTGAAGCCTCAAGGGGTGTGATGGACGACACCCCTTGGCTGCTGAAGGACACCACGTTTTCCTGCGTGTTCCCTCCCGGGTGGGAACCGGACGACGCATTGGTCAGGCGTATCCGTGAGTTCGACCCGAAGTTCGTGCCGGTGTGGATGACCAAGACCTACATTGATCCTGGTGGGTCCGAAGTCACCTACGGGTTCTACGTGATCGGCCGGTGGGAGCAGACGGAGATCGAGGCCCATTCGGACCCGGAGACCGACCGGATGCCGCTGAAGCTAGAGCGGCCCAAGGACTTCCAGTTTCACGGGGGAGTCGTCTACGACCAGCGGACGTGGAGCCACTCATGGCCCCAGGGGTCAGTCGGCGCCCTGCTGGGGCTCCCCGAGGTGTTCCGGCCGTTCGATGACCGTCTGTACGAGTTCATGCGTGAGGCCCACAAGGTGTTCATGGGCGACCACACCCGGAACTACGCGAACGCCGTGAAGCGCACGATTCAGGCGCGGCGTGAGATGGAGTTGGAGGAACTGGCGCGGCTAGAAGATGAGGCCATGAGACGTAACCGCGAGGAGATGCCAGCGTCTGTCGTCCAGGACATCATTGACGGCCACGTCATTCCAGACGAGTACGCGCCGCAGACGTACGTACAGGCTGAGCAGATCTTCGGAGGAGACCAATGAGCACCCAGCCCCTTCGCCGCGCCACCGATCCAAAGACGTTGGTTATCCGCAACGTCGGTTACGACGCCGGGGAGCGGAGACGCCGGTATGTCATCAACGTGGAGCTGGGCGGAGACCACTACCACTTCCCGGAGGAGAGCGACACGGAACTCCCGGAGGACGTGGCGCTCAACATTCAGCATCTCCACGGCGGGCACGGGTTGATCGTGGTCCATGCGCCAGAGACCGGAAGGATCGTGCCTCCGACCCCACCGGAACCACCGGCCATCGAGAAGCGGAAGTCCAAGAAGGCTGCGGACGACAAGCCGGTAGCGGAGTCCTAAAGGAGAGCCATGAGTACCCAACAGAATCCCGTGATGCTCGCTTCCGTCCCCATGGAGGTCCCGTCCTCGACCGACCTGATGGAGGAGATGCGGCTCAACGAGCGACCGTACATCCTCTATCGGTACGGGGAGGACTGGTACACCATGGAAATCGGGGGCATCCTCTATCGGTTCCCCCCGGTCGCTCCGGGTAAGTCCGTGCCCCACCCAGAGCAGATCACGGTGGACGAGAACACCGGGCAGGCGTTCCACGTCATGGTCCCAGCCGACGGCATCTGCAAGGTCCTCAGCCGGTACGGGATGAACTACAGCCGTCGTGCCGACCCCAAGACCGGGCTCCCAGCGAAACTCGGGTTCGGCCCCATCGTCAACGAGAAGGGGCAGACCGACCAGACGGCGGTGGATCTCGTGAAGATCGCGCTGATGAACCATGCGGAGTTCGGGGTGGTCTGGCTCAACGGGCGGAACGACGAGGCGCGGAAGGAAGCGTCGAAGAAGATCTACCTCAAGTCCATCCGCCAGTGGGCGGAGCAGGAGGAGAGCGTCAGGCAGGCGTACGTCGCCAACTTCCGGGCGAACCCGACGAACCGGGGTCGCACGGTTCCCCCTCCGTCTCCGAGCCAGCGAAAGGCCATCGACATCCTGGACGAGATCCGGGGAGGTCAGAGGACGGGCGCCGAGTACATCTGCCCCCTCGGGTGCTCCGAGTGGGACGACTGGGACAAGTACGCACGGCACATGAAGAACACCCACGGGAAGAACGAGCTACCTCCGCAGGCCCGTGATGGTCAGGGCGGCAACGTCCAGGCGACCCCCATCGTATATGGGGAGACCCCGACCGATCCAGAGGACGAACCGCCCAATGAAGATCCGACCCCGGAGACACGTGGTCGCCTGAAGCCGATTCCGACACGACGACGGTGAGGGAGAGGCTGAGTGGCCCTGACCACCGGGGAGGCCATCGACTACGGGAGTAAGTTCTACCTCAGCGCGGGGTCGGACACCGTAACCACCCGTCAGCCGATTCGGGACCGCTCGCGGTTCTACCTCACCGAACTTGGTCAGCAGGCGTGGACCGAAGCGTTCTGGGAGTGGAAACTCAACTCAGCGTCCATCCCCACGGTCGCCCTCCAGAACTACATCGTGGCCCCCGGAGACTTCAGCGGGTTTGCCCCCGAGAGTCAGATCTACGTGGCGGGTAGACAGTGGCCGTTGAAGCCTGCGGACATCGACATCATTGACGGTCTGCGTGAGACGACCCCCCGCAACCAACTTCCAGAGATCTACGCGCTTCGCGGCCTACAGTACGCGACACCCCAGATCCAGCTCTACCCGACGCCGAACACCGTGTACACCTTGGACATCACCAACTACCGTCGGCGGGCGCCGGATATGGTGGATCGCCCGGGGGCTCCGACAACGGCTGATGGTGGGGCGGGCGTGCTTTCGGCCGGTGCCTATCTGTGGCTTGTGACGTTCGTCACTGCCCTTGGGGAGACCGAAGGTGGAGTTGCCTCCGTCTCGTTGGTCCTCGCCGCCAACCGTCAGGGGAGCCTCACGGCGATACCAACGTCGCCAGTCCACCGGGTGACCTCCCGGAACATCTACCGGACAAAGGCAGGCGGAGTGACCTACGGACTCGTAGGGTCCATCGCCGACAATGTGACCACGACGTTCTCTGACAACGTGGCGGACGCTAACCTTGGTGTGGCACCCCCCACGACATCCAACGCTGTCACCGGGATGGAGCAGTGGCCCGAGGAGTTCCATGAGCCGATCTTCGTCGGTGGCCTCATCCACAAACTAGCGACCTCGCTAGGGGACGCCCGGGACACCGACTGGCAAACCCTGTGGATGCGGACGGTAAAGAAGCTGTGGGCAGAGTTCCGGGTCGGTCAGAACTCCCCGCAGGCCATGGCCCCCTACGGGTCGATGGCCGGACCTATCCGTACCGTCTCTTGGAGATTCAGGATTCCCACATGAGAAAGATCGGACTTGGCTTCCTGTTGTTGCTCCTGGCGGTTCCGTCCTACGCCCAGTTTCCGTTTTCTAGCAAGGCCATCCGCGAGTTCAACAACGCGCTGACCCAAGGGAGCATCTTTGGGAGTCCGCGGTACACGACTGCCGCACTCCCGCTATGCGATGGGTCTGCTGGCGGTCTCCTGAATGTGGGGGCTATCGCTTACGACACTACCGCCAATGTTCCTAAGTTTTGTACTGGGTCGGCCTGGACACTCTTTGGCGTAAGCTTGTCTGGCACCAATCTGTGGACAGGTAAGAACACATTTAATGATGGAGCGAACGGGTTAGTGGTGGCTTCTGCTGCTGATGCCACAAAACTACTCAACTTCAATCTGACTGGGCTGACGACAGGCAACACAGTAACAGCCTTCTTGGGTGGAAGTGCAGCAGCTCCGACTTGGGGTACGGTCGGAAACCCATGGACCACGACCTATCCCGGTACGGTTCTAGCTGCGGATGGTGGTTGTGCCTCTACCCCCTCCTTAGCATTTAGCTCTCAGGCGGCACTTGGGTGGTGTAAGGGTGGAACCAACCTGATGCAGCTAACAAACCCAAACAATCTTGGACAACTGCTTATTCCGAGCCAAGCCACTCCAGCCCTGAACGCCGCGACCCCCGGGCTCACCGGCTCCCTTGGTGGAGGACAGACAACAGGCACGTATGAGCGCACTACTACCAGTTGGGGCTGGTCGATTAGTGGAACGGAGTCAATGGCCTTGTTTGCTGGCACGCTGATGCTCGGCGTGGGCGCGGGCAGCGCCTCTCCATCCCTCCAAGTCTTTCAGGCCCAGAATGCGTTAGGAACGAATATTGTTGGCTCGGACGGGCAGTTCGCCGGAGGACAATCTACTGGTAACGCACTTCCTGGCGTAGCTCGCATTTCGAGGACGACGCGGGTGGCTTCAGGTTCCTCTCTGCAACCATACACAGACGCTATTGTGCCCTGTGGCACCAAGGTACTTTCTAATACTTCAGCCACTTTAAGTACCCTTGCAGTTATCTCTGCTGCCACCTCGGCCACTGGTGGTGGCGCTCAGGCATTCTTAACTGTTACGGCTACCGATGGTACGCAGGTAGATACCGATACCCAGTCCATGAACTTTTCCTGGAGGAACGTATCGGGAACAGTGGTAGCGGTTGCGAGTGCGGCCATTGGCGATGATCCAACCGGAAGCAGCGGATCTACCACCATAGGCGCTACGGTTACCGTGAGCGGGACCAACGTACAGATCAATGTCACTCCAGTCTTCACCACAATTGTTCCCACAACAGTTACCGGATTCGTTACGGTCCTTAACAATTCGGCAGGGGCGGTGACTTGTCAGTGAACTTGGATGTCGAGGACTACCTCAACCGCCATCCGGCGACCCATGAGAGCCAAGCGTCTCCGAAAGGCGAGGGGCAAAAGAAGGGGCTACACATCCTGATGATCCTCGGTCCAGCGGCAGCACAGGGGCTCGATGCGTACTCGACGCAGCAGGCGCTGCACCGTGGGGGAGTTGAAGGGAACTCGCTGATGGAGCCTTTTGTCCACAACCCGGGAGCCATGTACGCGACGAAGCTCGCGGCGGGGCTCGGGTCTGGGTTGCTTGCCAACGAGGCGGCTAAGCACGGACATCGGACAAGGGCCAACTTCAGTATGGGACGACACCCGGCTTCGACATCGCATGCTTCCTGCTGATGGACCCGAACGTGATCGGAATAGGGGTCGGGTACGATTCGACTGTGGACTATTCGATCACCTATCAGGCCCCTACGTACTCTACAGGCAACTACCCGGGCCAAGGCATCTTTGACATGGTACACGGTGAGAACTTGCCGCTCCTCTTCTTCAATCAGGCGGGTAGTATCACAGCGCCCGCGAACTCAGCTCCGCTCAACGTGTACGTGGAGTACGTGATTACCCCGGTGAGGTTCTAGTGACACTCCTGGTCAACCCGGACATTTGGGTTGCACTCACGCTGATCGGTGAGGCAGACGGTGAGCCCTACGATGGGAAGGTAGCGGTGGCCGAAGTCATCCGCAATCGTGCGCGGCGCCACTACAACTCCGATGGCACGTACATCGGCACGGTGCTCGCCCCGCTCCAGTTCAGTTGCTGGAATGCCTACTCCGACCGCATCCCTGCGGCCAAGGCCGACGACGTGCGGCCCGATGTGCAGGAGTGTCTGAGGGCATGGCAGGACGCGCTCGCCGGGTCGAACAAGGCGCTGGGTGCGGTACTCTACTTCAATCCGCAAGAGGCGGCTCCAGCGTGGGTGGCGAAGGCAACATTCCTCATCGAGATCGGAAGGCACCGATTCTACGGTGATCCGTGAAGGAGTGGAAACAGACGTTGATCGGAGTGCTCGGCACCGCGCTCTTGGCCTCCATCGGCGCAGGCATTCATCTGTGGCGGGATAATGCTGTCCTGGAAATCCGTATCGCAACCCTGGAGAACAAGATCAAGTCGGTCGAGGATAAGGTCACGGACGAGGCCATCTGGAGGACCATCGGGGAAATGAGGAAGGATCTGGCCGATGTGCGTGAACGGATGTCGAAAGTAGAAGGCGCCAAGAGATAGGAGATTCGGGACTATGGACCAACAACAATTGTTTTACCAGTACGATCCGCCGTCAGCGGCGTTAACCTACGGGCGGTTTCTCCAGCAGACGAGACTCCGTGACTTCGTGACGACCGTAGGTTCTTCTACCACGGTCACCACGCAGAACGCCACGTCCAACGCCTTCGACATCATCACGGTGGGTGACCATCTGTGGGTGTGGACCAACGAGGCTCCGGGGACCATCGACGGGTTCCCGACGGTGGACAAAAGGCAGGTGACGGTCGTCACCAACCCGAACCAGGTGACGATCAACGCCGTGGCAAGCTGGAACAACGAGGCTCCGGGGACCATCGACGGGTTCCCGACGGTGGACAAAAGGCAGGTGACGGTCGTCACCAACCCGAACCAGGTGACGATCAACGCCGTGGCAAGCTGGAACAACGCCGGTCTCGGGTTCGGGGCCTACCTCTACCCGTTCCGCTTCGGGACCGGAGTAGAGCACGGTCGGGTGAAAACCGCCCGCTACGACAAGAAGTCCATCAAGCTCAACCTCGACACACTGGCCGGGACGAACATCACGTACTCCATCGAGGGCCGTCAGGGTGGACCGGACGCCACATGGTTCGTGATCTTCACCGGAACCCTGACGGCTACTGGGCCGCTCAGCTTCACCATCGCCGAGGAGTGGATGTTCCTGCGGGTGGGGCTCCAGAGGTCAGGGGCCGCTGGCAACTCCGTGTCCGTATACTTCGTGGGAGACATCGGAAGGATCTGAGTGGCTCCGCAGGACCGTGACACTAGGCTGGCGGGCCTGCTTGCCGCCAAGAGGGTAGCCGCGATTGAGAAGGCAACCTATGAGCCGAATAGCCCACCCTGGCGAGCGTGCCGCAAGATCATCATGGACCTGGATGTTCTGATGCACGAGAACCGAAAAGCCGCGATAGTTCGTCGTGGGAAGCGAGACCGAGACGCTTAGCTCACTATCCGTAAGGAGGCCGCTTTGGCATTCGACCGCGACCATGACGTGGGGCGGTGATTGACGTTAAGGCCCTCGGAGCTTGGTTCGTACCTTACATTGGCCCAGACCGGAGAGGGGCGCACATGATCGAGCACGACAAGCCGGTTCGGACCAATGGTATAGCGGTGGACCGTACAAACCAAGCTCTCTGGTCCGAGATCAGGGCCAACCGCGAGGCGTTCACGGAATACAAACTCGCTGCGACTGCCGCGCATGAGGTGCTCGTCACGCGCCTTACCGTCTTGGAAACGCAGTACGGGACAATCACACTTCAACTTTCAGACCTCAAGGCTGGACAGAAAGAGTTGCTCAGGCGGTGACATGGCAGAGCGCGAAGACGGGCGGACGCATGAGCCTAACCTACGCGAGGTCGTTGCAGAGTTGGACGGTCTGCGGGAACTCACGCTCGCCAGGTTCGACGCCATCATGCAGTTCTCTGCTGAGCGGGACCGGCGCTACGAGGAGCGCTTCACGGCTATGGACGACAAGACCGGACTCGCCCTCACTTCCAGCAAGGAAGCGGTGGGCAAGGCCGAGGTGGCTACCGAGAAGCGGTTCGATGCCATGAACGAGTTTCGTGGCGCTCTGTCGGACCAGGCCACGACCCTGATGCCGAAGGGCGAGGCTCTCGCAAAGTTCGAGTCGTATGACGAGAAGATCGCCGCGCTCAAGGAGCAGATGGACAAAGGGAGCGGCAAGTGGGCGGGCGCGAATAACCTCTGGCTGGTCTTACTTGCGGTGGGAATGGCCGCCTTGGCGGTTATGACGTTCCTGAAAACCCCACACTAGGAGGGAGCGATGGTTGTCTGGTTGCCTGTCCTCGTCGGACTTATCGGACTCCTGATGTACGCGCTCAGCACCAATGGAAAGGTGCAGGAGATCGGGCGCATCATGTTCTTCAGCGGTCTGTTCGTGTGGCTTCTCCAACAGACCCCTCACTCGGTAACCCTGTTCCACTGAGAGCGGTGATGTGCCCGGCCCCAAGGACAAGGAACGTGGAATCCGCAAGCCGTTCAAGATGCGGTTCGGCATCCAGGTGGATGGCCCTATCGGGATCATCAAGCAGCGCGATCCCGGGGCCATTCCGCCCAATGCGTTCCAGAACGCCGTCAACGTCGTCCGCAGCGGCAACCGCATTGTGTCACGTGGTGGCCAATCGCTATTGGTTTCGGGGATGGCCGGGAATATCACGGGGATGATCGAGACAAGCGCGGGTGACGATGCTGGAGGTGTCGGGGCATCCGTGGTATTCCACGCTCAGCACCAACTCACTGGCTACCTAAACGATCCTGGACTTGATCGGTACAACGAGGATCTGTCCCCGGCATATTCCGGCTGGCTCTTTCCGCAGTCACCTACCGGAAGCCCAATCAACTCTTTCAACATGGCAACGGAGCCAGATACTCCGTTCCGCACACTTCTCTCGATAGACGGGAGCATCTACAGCTACGCCGGTTGGTCTAGTGGCGTTGGTGACAACGGGTTCTACAAGATCGTGGTGCCAGACAAGGGGTCCGACCCGACGACTCAGCAGGGACGGGTGTCGTATCAGGAGGTTTTCACGTTTCCGACCTCATCCGCGTCCGGTGTTTTCCCGGCCGCAGGCGGGATCACCGCTCAATCATTCTGCGTCAGGGACGAGAAGGACGCCAATGCCCCCACCGATCCCTCTGGGCAACCGTCCATCCAGCACATCATCTATGCGGGGTGTGACGATGGACTCGTGAGGCGCTATGACTGGCGGAGTCTGACGGTGGACTCTCCGCAGCTTATTCCGGGGTCTACTCCGTTCTCCACCTTGGTGCTCAACTACAACGATCAGATCGTGGTGATCGGCTCCGGTACCGCCCCTGACGCCAACTTCTTTTTTGTGAGAAAGTCGGCGGGAGTCTGGCAGTCCTATCCGCTCCCGGCAACCCTAGTCGGCCGGTTGCATCCGCACGAGGGCGTGGTCTTTCAGGGTGTGGCGTACTTCGCCTGTCACGACAACACTAACGGCGGAGGGACTGGGGCCGGAGTAGTCCTTTCCTTCGATGGCACCACGGTGAAGGAGGCACGCCGGCCATTTAATTGCTACAGAGTGAAACGGGTCAACGTGTTCGCAGGCATGTTGACTTTCTGCCAGATCACGTTTACGACCGGCGTTGACCTAGTGGTCGGAACCTACGATGGCACGACGTGGACTGACAATGCGCTTGACATCGGTCCAGCAAACAATCCCACCTGGGGAGCGGTTGTCCCGATAGGAAATTACCTGTTCCTCTGCGTTGCCACCAACAACACTGACACTGGCGGAGTGAGCAGAACAGGCGTGATCTATCGCTCGGCTTCGTTAGCCCTAACACCGCTGACGCTCATCAAGATCATCGACACGGACCCAAGCCTCATCGGAGTTAGCGTCTCTCCCTACTGTCCGATGGACGCTGTGGCGATGCCCTGATGGCTTTTCTCTTCAACAGTTCGGACTTGGCCGCTGCCAACAAGGGCCATTTCTATCGGTTCAACGAGAGCACGCTGGTCAACACCGAACTAACACTCCCCGACAAAGTGAAGGGGATCAACCGGGTTGGGGACACGTTGTCCTATCGTCGTCGCCAGTTCTTTGTCGGCCACTACTCACGGCCCCTGATCTATACCGAGTTCCGCAAGCTGCACCCGGTCGGAATCACCGCCCCGATCACCGCACCTACCCTTGCCCTCGGGAGTGACTCTGGCGGTTCTACCGGAGGGTGCATCGGGTATCTCGCCTACGGTCACATGGAGGGCGACCTCCTGATTGCCGAGTCCAACCTGACCACAGGCAGCGGAATTCTGAACGTCACTGGGCAGGGACGGGTGTGGACGGGAATACCAGCCACGTCCTTTGAGAGCCGCGTGAACAAGGTATTTGGCTACCTGTCGGTTGACGGGACTGTGCCTGCCCTCTGTTGGACTCGGGATCTAGGGGTGACCTCGGTCACCGAGAACGTGCAGACCGGGGCCTTGGGACGGTTCGCTGCGAACCGCAACGACATCAACGGTCAACTGAAATTCGATCCCAACGGACGGTGCGTCCCCCCCTACTGCAAGTTCGCGGAGGTCTACCACCAGTGCATGTTCTACGCGGGAGACCCGCTGCACCCGGACCGGATCTATCCATCGCGGAGATTCGAGCCGGAGGCGGTTAACACCCAGGATCTCGACGGCTACCTCCAGACCATTGACGGCGAGGCCGTGACCGGCATCCGCCGGTTCCAGGATCAGTTGATCGTCGGGTGCAACAACCCCCCAGCCTTCTATCTCATTCAGGGCTTCGGGCCTGGGGGGAGTCAGGGGGATTGGCAGATCTCCAAGCTCTCGTCTTTCTACGGACTCATCTCTGGCGCCGCCATGATCCGGTGCGGGCCGAACGAAGATCTGTTCTTCCCGGACATCAGTGGTCCCTGCATCTACAACGGTCAGTTCCGGTACATCATCAAAGAGAACCGGGCGTTCTGGAGGGACTCGTACGCAGCGAACCAGGCGAACTTCGAGGCGAGTTATGCGGTCGAGGACTTCTTCAACCGGGCCTATGTCCTGTCCATGATCGACACCGACGGAAGCACCCTGAAGTGGGTGGCCCAGTACGAGCCGATGGAGTTCGGGCAACAGCCCTGGTGGTGGTTCTTCCGGCGGACGCGGGCCGACACCTATTCCAAGAACCTGATCGGGCGGGGATCGAAGAGGCGGCTGTTGTTCACGGGGTCCGCTGATTCCTCGATCAGGCAGGAGAATGTGGCGACCGACGCCAACGACAACGGGGACACCTACAACAAGGCGATGGACCTCGTGTTCGGCCACAACTTCTTCGGGGATCAGGGAGGGGACGAGGCTCACGGCCGGGCGTACACCGACCTCTACCTCCATCTCCAGAACGAAGGTCAGGCGGCGACCGTCAGCCTGTATGGAGGGGACGACACGGCGTTCCAGGCGCTCAAGGCCCAGGACACCATCACGATCCCGGCGGGGGCCGTGACCAGTCCGCGGGGAATGGTCCCCCGGACCTCGGTTCACATCCCAGAGCCACAGGTGAACGGGAAGGGCCTGACGGTCAGGATTCAAGTGACGGCCCCGGTAGGAGTTGAGGTTCGGGGGTATGATGTAGATTGGCGGGAGGGGGTCCAGGAACGACCCTTCACGTCGTAGGGGACCTATGGCATCTCCAGCCTTCCAAGTCCGCTCATCGTCACCTTACGACCCGCAGCCCGCTATCCAGAAGCGGCAACAGCCGCAGCCACCGCAGGCTCAGGCGTCCGCGCCCCAGGCGCAGGCCACCCCTGCCTTCCACATGGGGGCGGTGGACCCGAGCCAGCAGCCGGTTAGTTACGGATTCGGGTCGAAGGTGGGCGGTGCTGGGTTCGGTTCGATGGCCAAAACCCCGGATTCTAGTTTGGGTAGTCTCCTCGGTGGCCTGGGACTCGGCGGATTCGGAGCACCGGGGGCTCCTCCGGTTGGCGCACCTCCTGGCAGCAGCGGACCCCCGGGGCCTCCAGGGACCGCCACGGCCACCCCAGATCCTCACCTCTCTCAGCTCTGGCAGCAATACCAGGACCGGCTGTCGTCCGATCCGACACAGCGGGCGATTGACCGGGCAAGCCAGTCGATCAAGGCCCAAGGTCAGGCTCAGCAGAACATGGCGGACGTGGCTGGGGCCGCCGCAGGGCGAGGTCCGGGATACCGCGGGGCCGACATCTCGGACGCCACGACCCGGGCGCAGGCTGGGGCCGCCGCAGACATCTCGCTGGGGCGTGAGGCGCAGCTCAATCAGATGACGCTCGCCGGACTTCCCTTGGCGATGGCCCAGCCGCAACTCGCCCTTCAGCAACAGGGGCTCGGCCTTCAACAGCAGCAGTTGGGGCTTCAGGAGTGGATGGCGCCGCAACAGTTGGGGCTCGACTATATGCGGACCCAGGCGTCGATGCTCAACCCGATCCTCGGATTCGCCAGCAGCATGTACGGGGGCGGCGGCGGTGGAATGGGCTTCGGGAGTTCGTATGGCTACTAACTCACTACTACTTCGGCAACCGAAAGCAACTCCGTGGCCTTCGATTGTTCGCCTGTTCTTTTGGAGTGGCCCATCGGCAATTCTCAGGCGTGTAGTTGCCATTTCGGTCAATGCGATCTATGGAGTGCGCTGGCGTGGGCTTCTTGCCCATATCTTTCAGGAAATTCTCAAACGACTTCCAACGCTCACAAACCGTGACTCCCTTGGCTCCGTAGTAAGGCCAACTAATGTTCTTGGGATTGCTACAACGGCCCTTCATTTGGCACCAAGTACTATACTCACTGCTATTAGATTTCCAACTGAAGGGTGCCCGAAAACTCTTCACGGCGGAATCATTGTGAGCCCATCCACCAGTCTTCTGAAGGCAACCGCAAGACATAGTGTGCCTAGCCCACAACCTGGCCCCACGCACAGAGACCACCCTTCCGCAATCGCAGAAACACAACCAAAGCGTGTGAACGTGACCTTGATGTCTCCATTCAATTTCAGACACAGCACTCAGGCGTCCGAACTTCATTCCGGGGGCAATGACCGGGAGAAGCTTAGGCATCAGGAGCGATAGTACCATGGCTGGAAGCTCTTTTTACGTTAGTGGCCCAGGCAATTACGTGTCCTCCGCCAGCCCATTCGGTGGTGCCGCAGGACTCGGCGGGCTAAACCTCGGTGGCCTCAATTTCAGCGACATCATGAACATCGCCATCTCTCGCGCCCAGGACAAGCAGGCCCAGGAACAGCAGATGTACGGGGTGAAGACGAAAGAGGAGTTGGACAAGATCAAGTGGGCCAATGAGGCTCACGATCCCAACAACCGCCACGTGCCGACACCCAACGAGCAGGATGCCGCTAGCAGGATTCAGGCGGGGCAGTTGGCCCAGGCAGATGCTATGAGCGGGCATGTGCCACAGAAATTGGTTCAAGGCTCTGGGATTGTTCCTGGGTTTGTTCCAGACACGGAGGCTATGACTGGCGCTCAGCGGCACATGTTCCTGCCTGGAGGCAGCGGTTTGGCAAGCGGTGGCGCGGATACGACAATCGCCGATACTGTCAATCGTGCGGCAAGGGGCAGCCTAGCCTCTCCAATCGACATGCCCGGCGGCACCCCGCTGAATCCGATGCGTGGTTCTTCTTTCTACAACGAGGAGCCCGCGATCATCTCTGCTCAGCGTCGGAAGCTGGCATCCCAGGCGGGAGACGACGGACAGGGTTCTTACAGCAGGCCGACCGGCGGCGGGTACGGTGGATGACCCTGCGGCCATGGGCCAGTTGAGGGGGTTGGACGCGGTGGACCGTCCGTTAGGTGCCGGTACGATGCTCCCGCTGAATGATGTGTCACCGGACACCGCACGTCTCCGCCTGTTGATGCAGCGGAAGCGCGACGAGTCTCAGGGTAGCGACCGCATCCGGCAACTGCTGTCCACCGACTATGGGAGCTACCGTGGCTGAAGTTGACTACAGCGGTATCGGCGCAACTCAGGGCGCCGGCGACGACGACACCGACCTCCTGAACAAGTGGCTCCGCGGCACAAATCCTAGCGCGGCGCTGATGCGGGCGGTCACCGGCCTCGGCCAGAAGGACGGGCTTTCCAAGCTCGACAACTCCGGGGCGGACGTTCCGGCGCACGCTACCCAGCGCGGTGAGAGGGTACAGCCGAACACCACGCAATACTTCCAGTCTCAAGCAGACCTGAAGGCTGGCAGGCCATCGTCCATAGTCCGCTCCTTCGCGTCCGCAGCCGACATGGACCGCCCTTCGTTTGACACGAACGCGAGCGATGGGGACACGACCATCGTCCCGACCAAGACTGGTTCCGCCGCCGACTACGGAACGAAGCCGTACGGAACAGGCCCGGGAGAGTTGCCGCCCGGAGTTGACCCCGGATCACCACAGGCCCTGAAGTACCTCACGCCGGTATCCACGTCGGTGAAGCGTGAGGGTGGCGGTGCTACGTTCGCCCCCGGCGATTCTCCGCTCAAGTTCGCGTGGGGTGGGGGTACTCCGCAGTCGGTGTCACCGACAAGGGACGCCATATCCATCGCCGCTGGCCGTCCCGCAACCCAGACGATCTACGATCCATCACGGGCGACCGATGCACACGTGACCATGGACTCTAGCGGTGGACCGGGGGGCTACGTCCAGTCCCAAACCGATTGGTCCAAGGTCGCAAATCCCATGGCGTTCTCCGCGTTCCGGGAGTTGCCTCAGCAGATGATGACCGCCCTGCTCTCGAAGGACCCACTGGCCATAGAGAAGGCCAAGGCGGACATCGAAGCGCAGAAGGCTGGAAAGATTGCCGGGGCGACCGGAGAAGCGCACCTTGCGATCCAAGAAAGGGGCCGACGACTGTACGAGGCGGCCGTGGATCGGATGCACACGCTAGCCGATCAGCAGCTACAGGCCGCCGAGAAACTCCCTGAGATTCAGAGGCAGCGGAAGCGGGACGAAATCATGAGGGGACTCGAATCTGCCAAGGTCCAGTTGCAAGCTGAGTACGGCTACCAGCCGCGACCCTTGGGGATGGGCGGGATGTTTGGTGGCGGTGGGGGAAGCCTAGACCTCGGGGCTTATCCCGGTGCGCTCTATCCTCCCGGCTAATGGGCGTCGGTGAATCGCAGGACGCTCGGCGTACCTTCATCGCGCCAAAGGGTTCCGGCGTTCACCCAGTCTCCGCGAACGGGAGAGAACACTTCTATGCCTCCGCCGAACCTATCGCGGCGCCCCTCCACCGTGATTCGCTCCACGTACCCATCGCGGAACCCCACGGACTGCCGGTATTCAAAGTAGTGGTAGCGGGTGGGCCACACGAACACGCCGAAGATGAGGGCGACCAGCATCAAGAGGAGAACCAACTTCTTTAGGTCGCGTTCCATGATACGGCAGTCTCCTTATGTAGGGCCATGTGACACTTACGACACAGCCATTGAACAAACCGTGGATTTGAATAGTCTGGATGGTGTCGCTCTGCCTTCGCACCACACCGACATGGCTGTGGCTGTAGATGACCACGTTGCTGAAGCGTTCTTGAATAGGACCGACAGTTTGCCTTACGGCGTTCGACCAAAGGCAACGCGCTGTGCCTTGGGCGGTGCAGCCGCATACTCGCAGCGTGGCAGGCCCTACAGTACCGCTGCGGGAGCCGATCATTCTGGCCGCCACATTTGGAGCACGTTGTTTTCACGTGGCACCCTCCATGCTCACAGTATCATAGCATAGTGCGATGGCAGATCCAAACGAGGAAGGCGGCACCTCAGTCCTTCCAGACTACAAAAGTCTGTTTCTCCAAGCCGCTCGCGGATCGGCCTCTCAACCTATAGGAGATGAGCAGGGCGCTCCGTTACGCCCTGACTTCTCTGACCTCACTCCCGCCATAGAGCGCCGTCAGCAGTTCTTGGCCGCCGCTCATCAGGAACCGTCACCATCCCTTGGCTCCCGGCTTCTGTCAGGGGCCGGTGACGTGCTCCACGCGCTCAGCCCAAAGACCTACGTGGACATGGCCGCGAGGGCGTCTGCCCGGGCCATGGGGATGCCGGTAGGCGACGAGGCGACTACCGGGTCGATGCTCCGTGCCGCCGCGGGCCTAGCGCCCGGGCAGGAGGAAGGGCAGGGGTTTGGAGAGAGGCTCGGGGGGAAAGCCCTAGAGTTCGGGACGGACGTGGCGCTAGACCCGCTGACGTGGGCCATGGGTGGACTGGGAAGTGCTATCACCAAGGGACGGACGGCCGCCGCGGCGCTAGGTGGCGCCGCGAGGCTCGCCCCCGAAGCCCTCGGAGCCCTATCCCCGGAAGCCGCCCAACTTGCGTCTGCTGCGGTCAAGGCGGGTAAAGTTGCCGAACCGATAGCGACAGGAGCCGGGGCGCTGTTCACCGGCCAGGCGGCGCTAGGGGCGGCCCAGGAGGTGCCACAGGCGGCCAGGGCGATTCAGGAGCAGGGGTTGACCCCGGAGACCGCGGAGACCGCCCTGGGCGCCGGGCTGACCGCGGGGATGGCCGCGATGGGCGGTCTGCACATGGCGGGACAGGCCGCGGGCCTCGCCAAGACCCCGGCAGAGAGCCTGCGGGCGCCGGTGAAGGGCCAGGAGCTACTCCGTGGGTCAGTGGACGCCCCGGCGACCCCAGAGGGCCTACGGGGCATGGTAGACGACGGAGCGGAGGTCCGGGCGACCAACCCAGACCTGTCGTTCACCCAGATCACCCACAACTCGGACCGCACGAAATCTACGGCCCAGGCACTCAACTTGGGGCCTATCGTTCACGACGACCGCTGGCAGTCCCGGAGGCTAGCCGGGCTTGAGACCCAGAAGTTGACCCCGGAGCTTCAGGAGCAGCTCGAAGCACTGGCCAAGGACCCGGACGCGCTACCCCCCGGCCAGTCTCCGTCCGGGGAGCCCGGGGAGACCACCCGCGAGTTCCTGGCCCGGACCCAGGGGGCAGTCAACGACCTCCTTTCGAAGCCTCCGGCGGACGGGTCGCTACCGACGGTGGTCACCAGCAACTCCAACATCCAGGCCATGAAGTGGGCGCTGGAGAGCGGGGACGTGAAGGACGCCCAGCGGTATCTGGGGAAGGGCGGGTACGGATCAGGGGTCAAGGGGCCGGGGTCGATGTTCGTCATCGACCGCCAGGGGAAACTTGTGGAGTGGGACCCTTCGAAGGCGATCCCCGATGACGCGAAGGCCGCGGTGTTCCGCCACGCGGAGACGGCGTTCAACGCCGGGTACGAGGAGAAGGGTGCGGCCGGTGCCCCCGAGCCCAACATGTCGCTGCCGACCGACGCGGTTCCCGAGGAGTTGCGGGACACCGCGGCGACGGCTGCCCTGGTCGCCGGGCGCCGGTTCGCAGTAGACGGCCGGACGATGCCCGACCTTCAACTCCCCGAACCGCTCAAGCCCTACGAAGAGGCGATCCGCACGGAGGCGGTACAGAACGCCGCGGCGATCATCATGGGCCGCGAGAGCCTACGGGTGGCCACTGACACGCACGACGGTGGTCCCGATGGGCTGACCGTACAGGGGGCCACGGACAACCCACGCCAGAATTTCGACGTGATCCAGCGGGCCGCCGGGAGAATCGTGACGGTGGCCGAGGTCCGCGACGGAAAGCTGACCATGCTCTCCGGGGGCCGGGAATTGGGGTCTCCTGTGTCGTCTGCCCCGGTCCAACAGTTGTTGGACGATCTTGGGGTACAGAGGCCGGGACCCCTCACACCATTCGGGATACGTGCTAGACTGAAGGGAGAACAAGATGCAGGGGCTATTCGGGGGACTGCCGCAGCAGCACCCGGAGGTGAGCTTCCGGGTGGGCAGGGTGGCCCCACCGATCCGAACGCGGTTCAACCAGGCGTTCCTCAGCCGACTTCACCCGAACCTCCGGGGGTACGTGACCAACTACCTGAAGGAGGCGCAGCCCCCGCGCCAGGAACTTCCGCTGGCCCCCCCGTAATCCCCAACGCCGTCGTGGGCCTCTCCCACGTCAAAGCGGCGTTCCCCGGGGTGGAAGTCAAGCCGGTACAGGAAGGGTACTCGGTCCGTCTCTCTGGCGGCCGTGAGATCTTCGTCACGCAACAGGGCGAACTCAAGTACGACCCCACCGACTTCCAGGCGGCGTACGGTCGCGCTCCCGGAGAGGGAGAGACGGTGCTCGGGGAATACCGCCGCGTCGGTCAGGATGGAGTCGTGTGGTTGGCGAAGGACGCCGACCCCGGGATCGTCCACCACGAGGCGTTCCATGCGGCGATGGACATGGTGCTGTCCCCCAAGGAACGGGACGCGGTGCTCACCAAGTACGGGTCGGAAGAAGATGCGGCTAGGGCGTACGCCGACTGGACCCCGGCCAAGACCAACTCCTGGTTCACCAAGATCCTGAGTTTCTTCTCGCGGATCTATAGCAGCTTCAGGCCGTCGTGGGAGAGCGCGTTTGAGGCGGTCCGTGGAGGGGAAGCGTTCCAGCGCGAAGTTAATCCGGCGACGGATGGCGGACCGCAGTTCGCGGCACAGCCGACACCAGGCACTCCAACACCAGGACCGACCCCTACCGGACCAGTGATCCCACCGGCCACGACCCCGCCCCGCGTCGAGGGCAACGTGGAGTCCCTGCTGTCTGCGGAGAAGGCACAGGCGGTTCCACACGAGGAGCTGGCCCGGGAGACTCCCGCCGTCATGAGCACGGCGACAGCGGCGCGGACCGCTGCGCTCCGTGGACAACCCGACGCCTACTTCCTGGACAAGGTTCAGCGCGGTAAGGCCCTCGATCAGTTTGAGAGTCAGGAGTTGGATTCCAGGACCCGAGGGAAGTACGAGGGGCTGGATCAGGCGCAGCAAGACCTAGATGCGGCGAGGGCCACTGGCTCCCCGAACGTCGGTCCGCTGTCGCAGGATCTTCTGGCAAAGACCCTGGACTACATAGCGGCTCAACGGGCGTACGTGAACGACGGGACGGGAACGGCACGCGCTCTTGCCGCACGGGCCAAGGTCCAGGCCGCAGACATGACGGCGAGCAACCCCGACACGTTCATGCGCCAGTTGTTCAAGCAGATCCCTGGACTTTCGGATCAGCAAGCGGCTTCCCTTCTCGACACGTTCCGCAACGATCCGGGGTCGATGCAGGATGCGGTACGCGCCGCGCTCAAACCATCGTTCCGTCAGAAATTCTTTGAGGCGTGGAAGGCTGGGATGCTCGGCCCCGCCTCGTGGCTGGCGAAGGCCGGAGGCGACACCGCGGCCCAAGCCCTGTCGCTGGCCCGGGAGACCATCGGCACCGGACTGGAGCAGGCGGCGGCCAAGATCTCCGGGCGAGTCCCCGACCGGGAGTGGGCAGATGTCTACGCCCACATGAAGGGGCTACAGGACGGGTGGAGCTACGGGTGGGACCGTTTCACAGACCGCCTGGCCAACGAGTCGTTCGACCCGACCGGGGACCTCGACGTACGCGGGACCGGGGCCATCGGCAAGGTCAACATCCTGGGGAACGAGGTGAACATCGGGAAGGCCGTGCGCTTCCCGTACCGGGTGTTCGAGGCGATCACCGACGCCTTCGGTCAGGTCTCGGGGCGTTCCGAACTCTGGAAGCAAGCCCTCCGCCGGTCGATAGCCGAGGCCCGGCAGAAGGGGTTGGACCCAGAGGCACCGACGACCGGAGAGTTGCTGGACGGGTCCACGATCAACGGGAGTACAGCCGAGGTCCGTGCCCAGCAGATCAGGGACATCATCGACAACGGGAAGGGCAACGAGTTCCCGGAGATCCGCAAGGCGATGGTGGACAGCGCGAAGTACAACACGTACCAGTCCGACCTCCAGGGGATTTGGCAGAAGATTAATCAGGTACGGAACTCTCCGGGGATTGGAGGGACCGTGGCGGAAGCCGTGCTCCCCTTCTACAAGACGCCGCTGAACATCACTGGGACCATCTTGGAGCACACGCCCCTGAACTTCCCGCGCATCCTGAAGAAGATGTACAGCGGGGAACTCAAGGGTGGGGCGGCGTACGAGGAGCTGGCCAAGCCGATCATCGGCACGGCCCTCGGCATGACCATGGCGATGGCCGCGAAGGAGGGACTCGTCACTGGAGGGGGACCGGCAGATCCCAAGCAACGCGACGAACTGACGGCCTCCGGGTGGCAGCCCTACTCGTTCCGCCTTGGGGATCAGTACGTGTCCTATCACCGGCTGGAGCCGTTGGGCTCGATCATCGGGATGGCCGCGGATCTCATGGAGACCAAGGACGAGCAGGCCCAGTCTGACATCGTGAAGAAGATCGTGGGGAGCATCGGGGTGAACCTCACGAACAAGACGTTCCTCAAGGGCCTCTCCGATTTCACGGGGGCCATCCACGATCCGATCCGGGCCGGGGGGCTGTTCATCCGGTCGCTGGAGGGGAGCCTGGTGCCGTCAGTGGTCGGCAGGTTGGCCCAGGTGATCGACCCGACGGTCAGGGACACGTCGAGCGCCACCAATCTTTCACCCCTCATCTCCCGGGTGCCATTCGCGTCCGAGACCCTCGCCCCGAAGTTGACGGGGACCGGGGAGCCCGAGGTCCATGGGGGGCCTGACAGCGGGGTCGCCGGGCGCCTGTGGTCGGCGCTGACCCCGTTCGGGGTGTCCACGTCCGACCCGGCCTCGGAGCGTGTTGCACGCCTGTTTCAGGACGTGGGGTTCCACCCGCCGACCCCCGAGCAATCCTTGACTATTCCGGGCTTGCACCGGGGGGTTAAGGTACAATTGACGCCGGAGGAACGCCAATACCTGTCAGGGGTAGACGCACGGGTCACCGAGCGGGTCAAGGAACTCGCGCAAGACCCGAGGTTTCTCCAGATGGACCCGCTGATGCAGAAGTATTACCTCCAGCGGATGTACCTGACTGCGGGCATGACCGGGAGACGGAGCCTGATGATGCAACCGGATTTCCAGGCGAGGGCGCAGGATGCCCTTGGCCAGTTCCGGGGGTCACGGCAACCGACTTCACCACTATCGCCTGGTGGCGGAACCGGCATGTGGCCGTCGGCTGGTGCGAACGTATCCTGATGGGGTTCTGACTTGAGACAACGCCCCAAGTCAATCCGCGATGTCGGGCCTCTCCCGAATATCCAGCGGATGCTCGATCAGGCGTTCGACATAATCAACCAGGAGCCCGACCCAAAGGAAGCCGTCCGCAAACTGGCGTGGGCGCTCCGCGAGTTCGCTCGGGTCCAGGACACATTCAACCGCGCCATACGCAGCCAGTACGGGTCGCTCCCAGGTCCACACGCCCCTACCCACATGGGGGGCACGGACAGCACGAGCGGCACGATCCTTCCGAATCCGATCACGCTAGGAGCCATCGGGGCGCTCGGAGATCCGACGCAGGGCTCGGCCCCTATCAAGCACATCCACGACACTACGGCGCTGACCGCAGCGATAACAGCGGCACAGAAGGCGATCACCGCGCTCCAGACGTTGACGGCCGCTGCCATCACCCCGTTCTTCCAAGATCCGCCTACTGGGTTCTTCCAGGGTCCTCCGGCTTTCTTGGTGCCGTCGGTCGTCCCGTTGCCTGATCCGTCCACGCCATTCTTCTCGGGGGTATAGGTCATGGCGCTCTCTTCACAGGGATTGATTCGGGCACTGGTCGCCAAGGGTCTACCGCCGCCCAACTTTGACGGGTTCAACAACGACGTGGCCCTGCGGCTGTGGACGTACGGCGAGCTGGTGACGATGCCGCTTGTCCGTAAGGCACACAGCCTGGCCGTTGAGGGCACGTACTACGTGGTGAACAACGCCCAGACCGGGATTGCCCCGACTTATGGCACGGCGCTCGCGGCGGTCTCCCCGTTCGTGGTCATCCAGAACCAGACGCTCCCAGCCCTTAACCAGAACCTTTACCTAGACTACATCTCGCTGACCTCGATTGCGGCGGGAGCGTGTACGACTGCGGTCGGCTACACGGCGGCCTCGCTGGTCATCGACAACATCCTACGGTACACGTCGGGCGGCACGAACCTCTCCACGTTGATCGTGAGCCCGAACATGGGGGCTGGCGTCAACAACAGCAGCGCCACGGTGTACTGCGGGGCTATCGTGGCCCCTGCGGCGTCTGGCGCAGCGCGAACCGTTGTCGGCATCAGGAACGTGCGGCCGGGGGTGTCCACCACGGTCATCAACGTGGTAGGCGACAACATCGTGTTCAACTTCGGCGGGGTCGAGGCGGCGAACGCGGGGAGCGTCACCGTAGCCAACGCCTCGCTGGTCCCAGTTCCGATGCCGCCCGTGGTAATCGGTCCTGGGCAGTCTGCGCTCCTGTACCTGTGGTATCCGGTGCTGACCGCGCCGTCCGCCGCTACGTACGCTCCCGAGATTGGGTTCTGGGTTCGGTAAGCTAAAAGCGGGACAGCAGCAGTACCTGCCACTCCTGATCGTTGCAGACGTGTGGGGGCAGTAGCTCAAGTACCTCGTCCCGTGTGACCAGCAGCAAGAACTGTCGCGTAACAAGGTCCACCACAACGGATGGTGACGGTTGGCGGGGCCAACGGGCCTCCATAGACATATTGGCGATGTCGTTGAGCCTCTGTTGGAGTTTTAGGTGTTCCTTGAAACTCTCCGGGTTATCGGGCATTGGTTCTGGGTTCTCGGTAAGTAGGCACTCGATCAGCGCGAGAATCCCGCCGCCGACGAACGCGAGGAGCGCACCGCCGCCCACCCAGTAGTTGAAGGTGTCCGTGGGCTCGAATACCCCAGCGGACCCTACGCCCCAGAGGATCGCGGCGGCCCACAGGAGATGGCGGGTCATCGGTCCCTCGCCGCTCGATAGCCAAGGAACGTGACCACCCAGGACCCAGCAACGCAATAGACGTAACCCAACGGGCCTGGCACGTGTTCGCCGCTGATGATTAGGACGATGGCGAGAAGGCACAGGAGCATGTAGGTAACGTGTTTCATCTCAGACTCAGCGGCAACGGGTAGTACCACGTCCCGCAGACTGGGCAGAATACAACCGCCGCCTTACTTCGCCAGAACCTACAGGTGCAGTTGAGGCACTGGAAGCGGATCAATCCATCCTCCGCACTTGGATGAATCCGCAGGACTGACAAACGCGCTTCTGGCGAAGTACGTGCCTGAGATGCTGTCCCTCGTACGTAGTGAGGCTGACGACGTACTCTTCCCACTTGGACCAGTCGTGCTTTGGAAAGATCCAAGTCTCGCAGCCGCGCATCAGCCTTTCCTCCAAAGCACCAACCGCTTCACCCGATCCCACAGCCCCTTGGCCTTCTCGCGCTCCAGTTCCGCCCGTAGCCCCTCGATCTCGGCGCGTTGGGACGCCGCTACGATCCGGGCCTGCTGAAGTTCCAACGCTGCCACCTCGTACTTGTCCTTGAACGGAACTGGGTCTCGCTCTAGGCGTTGACGGGCACGGGTTCCTGGGGCGGAGCCAAAGAGGCGCATTAGGCTGGCCTCGCGCTCTCTGCTACCGCCAAGGCATTCTGGATCTCGCGCTGCTGCTGGCGAAGGTTCTCGATTCGCACTCGTTGGGCTTCGTTGAAATCGGAGAACAAATGCTTGCCGACCATCGCCGAGACCCCCACCTCGGGCACCCAGAAGTATTCCTTCTCCGGTGTCACGAAGCCTTGGACGCGGCTGAGTGTATCCACGTACCAGAACGTCTCGTATTTACGGAATGGGTAGCGGTCAACAAAATCCTTCAATGCGTCCTCTCCTCTGACTTCTCCCTCAGGATGGCGATGGCGAGGCTTGGGTCAATCCCTTCCTCCCGCGCCAGAGCCAACTCGCACGGAGCGCACGCCTCGAACCCAGAGAACGTGTAGCCGCCCAGTTTGATCGGTGTGGCTTCGATGGGACGCCCGCAGTAGAAGCAGCGTGTCACCAGCCCCTCTCCTTCCACCCAGTGCGCTCCCGATGATGGGCACGCTTCTTCCGACGCCGCCTGAGTTTCTTCGCCCGCTTGACCCGCTGCGCCTTGCGTTCGATTGGTCCCATTAGAACCCTTCCCTCTTCAACGCGCTCTCCAGCAGGTAGCGGATGGCCACGCTCATGCTGACCTGAACCTTCTGGGACTCCGCAAACTTCTTCAGGCGCTCCCTGAGCGTCGAGTTTCTTTTCACGGCGAATGAGATCCAGCGTTGGCGGTCACCTGATGGCATCGAGCCTCCCCATCAATCCGAGAAGGTACATCACGCCGCATTGCTTGTCAATAGCTATTTTGCTTGACAATGGCACGGCGCGGATTTAGATTGGTGACATGTCCAGAAAGAAACAGCAGGGCGAGGCGGAGGAACATGCGGCGGTGGAGACGGCGGAAACTTCCATTTTGGTCCCACCGCCCATCGTAAGTCAACCCGTGGTCACCCCACCGCCCGGTCTTTATCTCGACGTGGACTTCGACACGTACGCCCAGTGGGATGCGGTGAACCACGGCATACTCTCCAACTTCAGGAAAACTCCGCTTCATGTCCGCTACGAGCTGGACCATGGGGGCAAAAATAGGACGCCAGCTTTGGAACTGGGGTGGCTTCTGCATCTGTCAGTATTGGAGCCGGAGCGGTTCTATGCGACGGTCACCGTGCCGATCAAGGTGGATAGGCGGACTACTGACGGCAAGCGGGCGTGGGCCGAGTTTGAGGCGCGGAACGCTGGCAAGCAGTTTGTGAGCGCCGAGGGCTACCAGGCGGTGACCGCGATGCAGGTGGCGCTGCTGGCGCATCCTACGGCCGGAGAGTTTCTTCGGTTCCAAGGGAAGCAGGAGGTGTCGATCCTGTGGATAGACCGGGAGACCGGAGTCCCCTGCAAGGCCCGGATAGACAAACTGGCGAAGATCGGGGAGTGGCCCGTCATCGGAGACCTCAAGACGGCCCAGGACGCCTCGCGGCGGTCGTTTGAGAGTGCGCTCTACAAATTCGGGTATGGGCTCCAGGCGGTGCATTACCTGGACGGAGTTGAGACTCTGTTCCCTTCGCCTCAGACCGGAAGCGGCCAGCCCTTCCGGCGGTTCGTGTTCTTCGTCGTGGAGAGTGCCCCACCGTACGCGGTTGCCGTGTACGAGCCGGACGATGCGACTCTCGCCCAGGCGGCCCAAGATCGCCAGCGGTATCTCAGGCGATGGAAGAAGTGCAAGGAGGCTGGGCTGTGGCCCGGATACAGCCCCGGGATTGAACTGGTGTCTTACCCGAGTTGGGCCATGAAACAGTACGCGATAGAAGAGGGAGACTGATGAGTGACGAAACCAGACCCGTACTTGACGCGCCTCCCGTGGATATCCCCAAGGATGTAGCGCCACCGCCCAAGGACAAGAACGCAGCCGCTCTCGTCCAGATCGCGGAGAAGGGAATCCTGCTCCGAAACCTTGAGGACTTGATGCGGTTCGCCCGCACTATCGTGGAGGGTGGCCTAGCGCCGTCCTGGGCCTTCGCCAGCGTCAAGGACAGGGACCAGGGCGCGGCCAGCAACAAGGCGGCGGCTGCGGTAGCCATCGCCATTCAGGCTGGACTTGAGCATGGCCTCGGCGTCCTTGGCGGTCTGCAATCGTTCATGGTGCTCAATGGTCGCCTGTCGTGGACGGCCGAGGCCGCGGTCGCAAAGATCCGCAATAGCGGCAAGTGTGTCCCCGGCACGCTCGACTTCGGGAGCGACGGGGACAAAGAGAACCGCAAGGGCTGGGCCACCGCTCAGCGCGTTGGCTACCCCAAGATCAGCCGTCGAGAGTTCTCCTGGAAGGAAGCTCAGCAGGCTTCGCTGATCGGTAAGGACAACTGGAAGAACTACCCGCAGCGGATGTTCCAGTGGCGGGCGGTCGCGTGGCTCGCCAAGGATCTGTTCTCTGACGTTCTCGGTGGCTTCCCGCTCGCGGAAGAGGTGGTGGACTACGAGCGGCCAGCGGTGCCAGAACATCGCCCAGCCCCAGCGTTAGCGCCCCCGACCGCGCCTGACCCGCTCTTTGATTCTCTGTTCGGCCAACCTCATAGTGAGGAGAAGGGCGGAGTGGTGGCTTCGCCGTCGCCCGTGTCTCACATAGCTTCACCGGCGACGGTCGCCACTCCGCCCCCGTTTCCTTCCCATGCCGAGGCCGACAGGGCGATAGTCGAGTCGGAGCAGAAAGGATTGTTTGAGCGATGAGCGAGTTCACTACTGGCCTTCGGTACTTGGCCGAGTTCCTGGACAATCATCCTGAGATTCAGACTTACCTTGGGCAGCACACCAAGACCGAGATCAACCTATTCCCACCGGACGAGCCGAGGGCCATGGCCTCCGTCGCTCGCGCTTTCGGATCGTGCGAGAAGAAGTGGATGGACACGCTACTCGTGCTCGCCAAGGACTTTGGGGACGGGGTGACCTTGCGTGCGCTGTTCGCCCGTGATGCGGTCTGCGTCAAGAAGGTGATCGGGCAGAAGCTAGTTCCCGCTGAACCGGAAGTTCTCATCCCGGCGAAGCCTGAGCGCCTGGAGGACATCGTGGAGTGGGAGTGCTCCGAGCCCTCGCTCTTGGCTCCACGCGAGGACGATCCGCCGCAAGGCGACGAAGGGCCGGGCGAGCCAGAGCCGCTACCGCCAGACCCCGACGACCTTCGGGAGACACGCGCCGAGGCTAGGGAAGCACGCGACTACCGAGACTACGAGGGCGTGGACTTCTAATGACCTGCCGCATCTGCCATTGTCTACTCGAAACGCTTTGGGAGTCGGACGATGGGCTATGCGACGATTGCAGCAAGGCGATGGACGCAGACCTTGACGAGATGTTTGGGGAGCTAGATGGAGAAGAGTGAGCGCCCGCTCCACGTACTTGTGGCCGAGGCGCTGGGGTGGATCGAATGTCGAGTGGCTGATTACCCGCGGCCAACGCTGGTTCCAGACACGCACTGGCCGATCTGGCATGGGCGTCCATCGGAAGGCCACTGGCCGCTGTGGATGAGCCGTGCCGAGTGGGAACGTGAACCCAATTCCCGGCCAGAGGTTCCCCACTACGAACTCAGTTGGGAAGAAACCGGCCCGCTTATCGATAAGTACGCGCAATTTGTACGCCATGACGAATACGGATGGGTTGTCTATCACGGCAAAGACGGTCAGACAATCGGCATCGGTGAGACCTTGCTCATCGCCACCTGTCGCTTGGTTCTGGCCATGAAAGAATTGGGTGAATTGTGCGCCGTCGTGAGCAGCCCCCAGCCGTAGGGCCGGTGTTGGCCATTCCGCCGGACGCCGCGACCGGAATACAAGGACTCCGGGAGGGCCGCTGGGGGTTGCTCAGGGGGGCGTCGTGGTGTGGTTCAACCGAAAACAGTTGACAGGGCCATAGGAGAACTGGAGAATGTGCGCTGAGTCCCGTCAAAAGACCCACGCCCCGGAACATCAGTCCGAGGCGTGGGGTTCGGCGGGGCCGAGCGTTCTAGGGACGCCCGACAATTGGACTATACAAAGAAGTATACCAAAGGTCAAGTCAGTCTCATCCGGCTGGTCGAGACACCCTGGAGTGTCGGTTCTGATGGTTGGTGCGGCGTGGAAGGACACGCTAGGCCAAGGCATGGGAATCCTGGTCCAGTCTCATGCGTCCGAAGGGGGGCCTCTGCGGATCAACCGACCAGGGCAAGCTACCCAGCCGGTATCAAGCCCGGCCACCAACCTTCAGGGCCGATACTCGCCGTCCATACGAGCCGTGTCTCCCAACCGAAACGGACGCGAGACATTAGCGGCGCTTCCAGTAACCGCGTGCTGGCCGTCATGCGGTCTAACGGTGAATCCGGCTTGGACCGGGGGGCACCGACGACAGCATAGCGAGGTCAGCAAACCCACGGGGTTTATCCCTGCCATGGCTGCCTCGCCTTGCGGAAGCCTTACCGACGACGTAGGACAGAGCCACAACGGACCCCCACCGTGGCCGATGGGGAATGGGCGGAGTGTGATGAGTTTCCTAAATCGTCAGAGGGTAGAACAGGAACCGTACAGCGATCGGAACGAAACACTCCGCCTACTTGGCTTTCCGAGCTACCGTGCGTATCAACGGAGCAAACTTTGGGAGATCGTTCGGGAACGCGCCCTTGTCATTCACGGGCGGATCTGTAGAAAGTGTGGTCGCCCGGCGAGTCAGGTTCACCACGCTTCATACTTACGGGAAGTTTTAATCGGAGAGGACATACGGGCGCTCGTCCCGATTTGTGCCTTCTGCCACAAGAACGCGAGCGTAACTCCACGTCATAGTAATGCCAGGAGAGCCACCGCGCTCAGGGTCAGGCACCTACACGACACGAACAACAAGTTGAGAAAGTATCGACCGCGCAACCCAAAAGATCGTGGGCCGCACTGGTGCGGATGCGGGCAGATGCGAAAGCGAACCCACAAGGTATGTGGTCGTTGTGAGAAGGCTGGCGCGTCCTGACCGAAAGAACCGAGAAGGAACTGTACGTCGAGTCAATTCTGAATGAACTGGAGCGCCGCCGCGGGCCGGTCATGATTCTCTCCCCGGCCGACTACATGCTCATCGACGGCTGGTACTCTCGCGGCGTGCCGCTCCGGGTGGTCCTGGCCGGGATGGCGCTAGCTCAGGGCGTACCTCGCACCTTGCGATTCTTCGAGGGGGCGGTGGAGGATGAGATCCGGCGCGTGGAAGGGGCTATGGCGTAGCATGTGCGATAGCGACTTCGACAACCCAATCGACATGCAGTCGCGGTGGCGGTTCGCTCGCAAGGCTCATGTCTGTTTCGCCTGTAAAGAGACGATCCGATCCGGCGACAGGTATCATGTCTCGGTCCAGCTCTACGAAAGCGAGATTCAACACTTCAAGCATTGCGCTCGGTGTTGGATGCTGTGCGAGGCGATCCTAGAGGCTGGCGCGGAATCGGTCCAGTGGGATCTACATTGCGATGAGACGTGGGAGGGTAGGTTCGGGCCTATTCCAGACAATGTTGCTGTCTTGGCATTCATGACGCCCGACGAGGCGCAGGCCGAGGCAAAGCCGTGACTCCATCTCGCTGTCCAGCCTGTCGCCAGAGCATTCCGGTGACGCCCGTGCGGATTTGTTCACTATGCAAGAACCAGATTGTGCGCCACGACAAATGGTGCTTCGGGCAGGACGGGCGTGTGAGGCACCGCCATTGCGATAACCCGGGCGACTACTTCCCTCCAGAGATTCGGAAGGCGTATGTTCGCCTTAAGGGAAAGGGAAGGGAAGCGGCGGCATGGGAAGTGCTAAGGCGATGGAGGGCGGCGCATCAATGAGCGAGCAACTGACGTTCGACTCGCTGAAAGAGGAGCGTGCCAAGGAACGCGGGCGCTCCGTAGCCGCCGCCAAGAACCAGGAGATCCTAGACGTGTGCCGCGGGATCGTCCGGGACCTGCTGGACAGCGGGTCAGAAACGGTGGACGTGGAGCAGGTGAGGACCGAGCTGACCATTCGCGGTATTCCGTTCACGCCCGGGAATTGGATGGGCTCCATCTTCGTCGGGTTGGGCCTGCGGATCGTCGGGTATCGGAAGTGCTCGCACCAGCGAGGCCATGCGAGAAAGGTGAGCGTGTGGGCACGTTGAACTGGACCATCGCCCACGGAAACGACGAGGACGACTACCCGGTGGTCAAGGTGGACGGCCAGTCTCCGCGTCCGATGTACTGGGTGTACAGCCTTGTGGACGGGCGGACCATCTGCTACGTGCCGTCGCTAGCAGACGCGATGCATATAGTCGAGTTGGCGAAAGGAGCAAGGTGATGGACGAGAAGCCGCTGACGCCCAAGGAGGCAATCGAAAAGGCTCGGGCGCTCCGGGATCAGACGGACAAGCCAGCGGTCGTCTGGTATACGCCCAAGCGTGGGTTCCGCGATGTTGGCCTGGGTAAACTCCAGGTACTAACCGCGTACGATGAGCGCCCGTCCCCTAGCGGGATCATCGTGTACTGGGTGAGTCGGAATGGCACTGAGCGGCCGATGGAGGACTGGGCGCACCGGATGCCGTCGCTGGAAGAGGAATCCCAGAAGCCCGCAGCAGCCCAGTCAGCTCGATGATCGACAGGTCCACGTCTCCCTTGGCCCTGGAGATGGAGCGCAGGCGCAGGCGTTCGTACCGCTCCGGGCCGAGGAAGCGGATGCAGAAATCTCGGTGGGCCTCGTGATCGTTGGTCAACCGGAGATGGCAACCGGGGTCCCCGGGCGCCCCATTGTCCGGGTCGTGGCGGAGGTGGGGGTACTTGCCCTTGGGGAACAGGTGCATCGCCTGAAAGCCAGGCGAGGGCTTCCGGCAGACCACGCAAAGCCCATCGGGCGACTTCGAGTACACCCACCGGCGCCACAACTCGTCGGCCACCTTGACCTTCTCCCGATAGCCAAACAGACCGTAGGGCATCACGTCGCGCTTGCGCCGTCCCTTGATCCGCGTGGTGATCCCGCCGCACACGGAGCAGATGCGCCGGGAGACTTTACCGCCGGGCGGTCGGATCTTGCTCCAGCTACGGGCGGCGCGGCAGCGGCGGCACCAGCGATCTATTTTCAGCATGGGCTTGACACAGCGGTCATAGTATCATAGGTTATCGGGTATGGATTCAGAGCAAGGCGACCTGAAAGAGCGGCTGGACGCGGTGCTCCAAGCGCTCAGGGATCACCGGGAGCATACTCCCGGACCGTGGGCTTGGGTTCGGCCCGGAGATCGCGGCGATGCGGCGGACAAGGGTAGGATTGATGGTCCGCAAGATCAAACGGTCTGCGCGTTCGGTTACGATGGGCGGACTGCCAAGAATGCTGGCTACGCTCCGTCGGAAGCGGATGGTCGTTTGATGGAGGCATCACCCGATCTACTTCGAGCATCGGTTCGACTGCTCCTCACTCACGGTTGTGGCCTAGTAGATCCCGAGTGCGCCGATTGCCGCGACATGCGTGCCGCTATCGCCAAAGCCGAGGGTCGCCAGTGAAGCGCAAGACGATCACCCGGAACGGTCGGCAGATGAAGGCGCCACGCCCGCTGACGCTGTACGTGGACGAGAGCCATGAAAACTATCTCTTTACACGCGCCGCCCGGCAGATGCTCCTGACGAAGAAGGAGAAAACCGGGATGGCCAGCATGAGCAGCGTGCTCCGGGAAATCCTTGCGGCGGAAATGCAGCGGTGCCCGATAGACGACCTTGAAGTGGCCGCCGAGTTGCTGGGTGAGGGGCGGGGGAAGAAGAGGGAGGCGGTGCGGTGACGGAGCAGCAGGCATATCAAGTGTTGGATCTCTTGAACCACTGCGCGATTTCGCTACGGCACATCGAGGGCATCGGAATCTTCATCGCTGTCGTGTTCACCATCGTTGGCGGTTTCATAATCGCCAATGGTTCCTTGGGGCGCCGATGACCGACCGACCGCCCGACGGAGCCCGCACGTTGCCAGCCGATTACCATTGCTTCATGATCTACGATTCAAGCGCGAAGGCGATCTCCTATTCGCGGGATGGCCACTGGGTACTCCAGACCGATGCCGAACTATCGGCCCCAAGGGGGGCGGCCCACGACATGGTGACCGACCTCTGGCGGCTTGGGTACTACAACTCGGCCGGAGAACTTGTGGAAGCCCGCACCACCCCGTCTTTTTTCTTCGCTCAACGCTGGACGCTGCTTGGTGAGATGTGAGTCAGCTCCATTTGGGGAAGGATCTGTACCTGCCGGTGGACGCGGCAACCCAGACCTTCCTAAACATCGGCAAGCGCGGAAGCGGCAAGACGAACACCGCGGCGCGGCTTGTCGAGCAGTTCCACAAGGCCCGAGTCCCGTTCATCGTCCTTGATCCGGTCGATAGTTGGTGGGGGTTGAAGGCGGGGAAGGACGGAGGCCCCGGGCTGTCTGAGGTCTACCTGTTCGGTGGGCGCCGTCAGGAATTGCCGCTGGAGGCTGGGGGTGGGACGCTCATCGCGGAGACCGTCTGCGAGCATCGGATCTCCGTTGTCCTCTCCTGCAAGCACCTGTCGGGCCGTGAGCGGTCTCGGTTCATGACCGACTTTGCGCGGACCCTGTTCCAGAAGTGGACGGGTGGTCCTCTCCACCTAGTGCTCGAAGAGGCCCACGAGCTGGCCCCGCAGTCTCCGTACTCGGGGGAAGAGGAGATGCTCGGGGCGTTCAAGCGCCTATGGAAACTCGGGCGGTCCTCTGGGATCGGCGGCACCGCTGTCACCCAGCGACCCGCTGCGCTCCACAAGGACATCACGACCCAGGCCGAGATCCTAGTGGTCCACCGGACTATCGGGCCGCAGGACGTGGAGGCCGTGAGGCAGTGGATCAAGTACCACTCGGAGCAGGAGAAGATTCTGCCGGAGTTGGCGGGGCTCAAGGCCGGGGAGGCGTTCTTCTGGGCGCCGGACTTCCCGGAGGACAAGCCCATTGGTCTCGTCCGGGTCAAGATCCTTCAGCGCCAGACGTTCGACTCTGCGGCGACCCCGAAGCACGGGGAGAAGCGGGCGGAGCCAAAGGCGCTGGCTGAGTCTGACCTCAAGCGGCTGCGCGACAAGATGGCGGCGACCATCGAGCGGGCGAAAGCCGAGGACCCGAGGGAACTCAAGGCGAAGGTTCGGGACCTGGAGCAGCGCATCCGTCAAGCTGAGCAGGCTCACGACCGCATCCAGAATGCCAAGCGCGTGACGACCGTGGTGAAGCCGATCCTCAAGGAACCCCAGATCAAGAGACTTGAGGCGGCGGTAGACCGTATGCGGAAGGCGACCGAGAAACTCCCGCACCTCTTGGAGAACGTAACGGCTCTCGCGGGATGCGTGGCCGAGCAGATTCGGCTGGCTCTCTTGCCGCAGGCTCCGGTCATGGGTGCGCCGCTCGCCCCGATGGTTATGCCACAGCAGCACCGGGACAACCAGAAGCTCAGCGCAAGGGTGGATGCGTCCAACGGCAACGGGTCCACACTGACCGGCCCGGAGCGTAAGATTCTAACGGCTCTGGCGCAGCACGGGCAGCAGACGCTCAAGGCGCTCGCCCTGCTCTCTGGTTACGCGGTGGGCGGCGGTGCCTTCCGCAACCCACTCTCTTCCCTCCGGTCGAAGGGATACGTGAGTGGCCGTGACATGCTCAGCGCGACCCCGGCCGGGACCACGGCTCTTGGCACGTGGACGCCGCTGCCGCAGGGACGGGCGTTGCTCGACTACTGGCTGGGCAATCTCGGGGGTCCAGAGCGGAAGATTCTGAGGCGAGTTGCTGATGCGTACCCCCACGCGATTCATTTGGACAACTTGGCTGCGGACACGAACTACGCGCCGGAGGGCGGGGCGTTCAGGAACCCGCTGAGCCGCCTGCGGACCTTGCAGCTCATCACCGGCAAGGGTGAGGTCCGGGCTGCCGAGGAGTTCTTCCAGTGAGGAGGCTTTATGAGTGACGGCGGGACGCCGATGGGAAGCACCCCCGCATTTCCGAGTGGTGGTGCCGCGATGGGGACTGGTACGGACATCCCAAAGAGCGAACAGCAAAAGGCATTTGAGCAGATGGTGGCTGCGGGCGGAGCGGCCGGTGGTGGCTTGGCTGGCTATCCTCCGCCGTGTACCCATCCGCGGTGGAGCGAACCGGAAGAGAAAATGTTGGACGATGCCACCGTACTGCTCCAGCGTTGCATGGTCTGTAACAAGTCTGAGCGAGTCGCATGATCCGCGCTCTCCGCATCCTTTGGTTCACCGCCCTCTTCGTGACCATCGCCACGCTCGTTATCCACTGTGGCGCTCCGACCCCCCCGCCGCCCCCGCCCACTACCACCTCAACCACACCGGGGCCGTCGCCTACTCCGACGGCGACCCCGACCCCGCCTGATACCTGCCGGTTCACGCTGGCCGACGTGGCATCTTTCCGCAATGTCGTTAAGCAAAACGGTGGCGGGCAATCGTTAGACTTGACCGTGGTAGCCGTAGGAAAGGACAGGGCTCCCTGTAACCATCCGACCGGATCGGGACTCGCTTGCGAGTTGTCCGCGGAGAAGGGCAACCAGAATTGCGCGTGGGTTCTCTACGGGATTCCCTGGTGGACGCCAGACCAAACGGTGAAACTGGGGAAGCTCCAGCCGGGAGTACCGGCGCAGGGGAACACGCAGAAGATTTCCGAGGGTGAGGGGATGGTCAGCATTTGTGGCTCCACGGCCATGGCGACCAGGCCCGGGGCCTGCATCAGGCTTCACGTGAAGGCGGCGGCCCCGGCGTGCGACGTTGACGCCGCTGGTCACTGTGTTCTCCAATGAGCAGGACAACCCGCCGTTTCGGATGGAAGCCTTCGCACCCGAGCCTTCGCGCTCCGCTTCTCACGTTCGCGGAGGCTGACGATCCGACCCTACCACCGATTGAGGATCTCGGGCCATTCGAGACTCAGCATGGGGACCAAGGAAGCATCGGTCAGTGTACTGGCGGTGCGAGTGTTTGGGGCATTTTGGAGTTCATGCGCCAGAAGCAGGGTGAGCCTTACGTGCGGCTCTCGGCGGCGTTCGCTTACACGCTAGCTAGGATGGCGGAAGGCACGCTCGACCACGATGCCGGGGCATCCATAGCGGACGTGATGAACGCGGTCATGAAGTACGGCGCATGTCCCGAGAGCGTGTTCCCGTCGGATCGTCTCTATACCAGCCCGCCCCCGCAGGAAGCGTTCGATGCGGCGATACCATTTAAGGGGCTCGTCCGCTACTCGGTGGCCCAGACGAGGAATCAGGTCCGCGGGGCGCTTTCCTCTGGCCTCCCGATCATCATAGGATTCGACGTGTACGAGAACTTCATGGGTATCGGAAGGGATGGAATCATGCCGATGCCTAGCGGGTCAATGATCGGCGGGCATGCGGTCGATGTGATGGGCCACGGGCGGATCATCCAAGGCGCTCCGAACAACCCGTACTGTCGGTGCCGTAATGATTGGACGAATGCGGACGGCTCGCCGTGGGGAGATTTTGGAGACTTCTGGATGCCGGAGGAGCACTTGCTCGGTACACATTGTTCAGAGCTGACTGTCCTGCAACTGGTTTCATGAGCGATCCAGTAGCTCCCGTCCTCTCCGAACCCGACGCCGACGGACGGCGCACGGCAACATGGGCGTTCCCGGTACACACGGTGAAGGGTGGAGATGAGGCTTGGGTGTACCACGAGCGGGTTGACCTCGACTGCTCTGCATTCACGCACGTCACTGAGGTCGAGAGTTTTATCGGGCTGGAACGCGGGGACGAGGTTGAGGCAGCGGTTGACCTCACGTCAACCGGCGGCTACTCGCTGTACACTCGCTCCGAGCACAAGGAGATCCCGGGCGATTACGATGCGTGGCATTCGCAGCCGGTGTCCTACCACTTGGGGAACCCACTGACCTTGGAGCTAACGTGCCGCGTCACAGGGAACAATCCCCAAGGAAAGTTGATTGCTGGGGTTCAGTTTGAACTTCGCTTGAAGGTTCGATAAGGAGGCGTCATGAGTATGAGGAAGTCGCTGCTGTTCGTGCTGGCGCTGCTGATTCCGGTAGTGGCATCAGCCCAGGTGTTCGACCCGAATCTGGAGTTCGTGATCGGCGGTCAGTACGCCACGACCGATCCAGGCCCCGGTCTACACCGTGGCCAATTCCTGTTCTCAGCCAACATGCCGGGGCTGAACGTGCTTCAGTTGTTCGGGCAACCGCTCTACCTCGGTGGAGTTGGCTTCGACCTCCGCACCGTGGACCAGACCATCGGCACGGTCGTCGGCTTCGCACTGGCGGTTCCGGCCCTGACCTACCACATAAAGGGCGGCCCGGTCGTGCTTCAGGCCGGTGTCACCAAAGACCTGATGGGTACGGATAAGACGACAGGGTTCTATGGTGCGTTCGGCGCCGGGCTGACCACGCCCAAGGCCATCGCCGCCAAGCGGGCCAGGAAGAAAGCGGAGCGCGAACTCTTGGAGCGGGCGAAGCGAGAACATCCCGACGCCATACCACCTCCGCCGCGTAACTGACGGCCGTCGGCCAAAAACTTAGGAGAGCCCATGAGTCCAAGCCTAATAAAGTTCGGCAAGCACGCGCTGTTCGTTCTGCTCGGTGCGCTCCTTTCCGCGCTCGCCGGGATGCTCACCGGGGACAAGGCGGTGACCGACTTCATCACGACGCACCCGATCTACGCCAGCATCGTGCCGCTCGTCGCTGGCCTGTTGGGGATGGCGACTCGGTGGGCGCAGGGACAGCAGCTCATCGCGCCGCCGGTGCCGCCCCCTGGTCCGTTGCCTCCGCCGCAAAAGTGATCGCCCGATGAAACGGGTCCTTTGTCTCCTGCTGCTGTTGGGGGCCTGCGGTGGTGTGACCCCACCCAAGCCCCCACCTACCCCTCCGCCGACGCCGCCCCCACCGCAGATGCCGCCGCTCGCGGTCCAGGGCAATCAGTTCAAGCCACTGGTCCTTGGAACGTCCACCACCCACGACGGGTGGCCCTACGAGGGTAAGGCGACGGTGGACGCGGTGGTCGCCGCTCACCTCAACTACGTGGCTGGCCGGTTGCCGTTCGGGCCAGACGACCGACCGGGCTACGAGAAGTACATGCGGGTGGCGGGCAAGGCCACGGTCTACCCAAAGTCTCACTGGGGGAGCCTCAAGGTTCGAAGCCTGCTCTCCAAGCGTGGCGTGAAGCTCCCTGCGGTCGCCCCGGTCTACGACCTCTCGAAGTTCAACCCGGCGTTCGACGCCGCCCTGGTCCAGGCGGTGGACTACGCTCTGTCCAGGGGCGTGTACTACGAGGAGGACACGCTCGACGGGTGGTGGAAGAAACACTCCGAGCTGTCGATGGAGACGCGGGCCGGGAACAACATCCAGGGGGTTGACGTAGGCTACTGCTCGGATACCCAGGTTCCCGCGCTGAACACGTTTGACGACGCGCTCCTGCGGCATGTGGTGAAGCTCATCGGGGCGAGGCCGAACGTCGTGTGGCAGGCGCCGGGGAACGAGATCAACTTCTGCACCCCGATCAAGGCGTGGGTGGATACGGTGATCGCCACGATCCGGGACGAAGAGGCGAAGAACGGTTACGCCCCTCGCCTGATAATCGTAGGCACCCAAGGGCCAGAGTTCTCGTACCCGGCGGGGACCGCAGGCTCCTACCACACGGACACACCACAGCCTTCTCGGGCGTGGGCCGTGGAGATCAACGAGTTTTTCCCGCAGGCGCAGGCCGTATACCTCGCTCATCTTCAGGGGGCCAGGGCTGCCGGGACCGTCATGCACTCGTGGTGCGACGACAACCCGCACGGAGGGGCGTGGGACGATCCGGCGTGGCTTGCCGAGTGCGCCGACACCCTGACCAAGATTGGTGGGATACCCCCGCCGCTCCCCTGTACCTTCCCGTGTCCCGCTGGCCCGGAGTGCTCGGTGATCGAGGTGTGCCGCCCGTGCTCGCCTCCAATCCCGGGTAATCCGATGTGGGATGGCGACTTCGGGCGAGCGGTGGAAGCGGTGATCGCCGCCAACCCGGGTTGGATGCAGGGACGGCACCTAATCGGCGGCAACAACCAAGACCCGACACCACAGCAGCCGAACCCGCCCCATCCGTGGGGGGCCGAGGTACGCCAGAAGTTCTACGCGGCGGTGGTCGTCCAGCTCGCCAGCGTGGGCAAGTGTGCGGTCACCAGAGAGGACGCCGTGGAGATGTCGGAGGACTCCGTCCACGACGAGGAGTTTCACGTAATCGCGCTGGGGTCAGGTGATGTGGCTGGCCCAGCCAATCAATACGGCTTCAAGTCGAGGTCCAGACGACCGTGAAGTGCGAGGTTCCCGGCTGTGACGGTGGGGTGCGTGTGACTGACCTCGGTGTGGTTTGCTCAAAAGGCCACGCCTACGTGCCGCGTGAGATCCCTACTGGCGGCACGCAGGCGTCTATGCCGCACACGACCGAGCCGTTGCGGATGCCATTCGGAAAACATCGTGGCGAGGCCATCGAGGACATCCCTACCGAGTACATCGAGTGGGCGCTGGAGAATGCCGACATTCGGTCCGCTTCGGTGCGCGAAGAGATGCAGAACCAACTTGAACTTCGGGCTGGGCGTGGCGTTGTCAGACGCAACGCAAGGTGATCTGTAATGGCTTCATCCTCCATCTGAAGCACCGCGCCCGTGCGAACGCGGGTAGGACAGGAGAGATATGACCAGAATCCCGTAGAGACGACGAGCCAACCTAACAGCAAGTGTCTGCGGGTCGGCCCGACCCTAACCGGAGTCGGCCCGCAGTTTCCGAGGAGAGTGCGATGAAGAAGAAAGTCACGAAGCGTGGCGTAGCCAAGAAGGTCGGGAAGAAAGTAAGCCGTAAGGCGAAGGTCGCCAAGATCCCATTGGTCCAGGTTCCAGTGGTGACTGCGCTGACCATTCTGGGGCACAAGGCGTCGGTCGAGAGCCTCCTGGCCCTTCCAGAGCAAAAGCTGAAGTTCGTGGTGCGTGAGGCGCTGACGGAGCCGACGCTCTCCGCACGGGTGGCCACGGCGCTGATGATCGAGAAGGCGCAGGGCGATCAGGGCGGCGCCTGATGTTGCTCTCGCTGCTGTTGGCGGCCGGGCTCACGTGCGGGACGGAACGGTGGGCGCAGAAAACCATGACCGACCCGGAGGCCACACGCATTGACGCGCTCGGTCAGGCGGGGGCCAATCAGGGGGTTATCCCCATTCACACGACCGTTCACGCTCTTGCCACGCTTCCGGCCGTCTGTAAACCAACCGTACCCCGCGGCGCGGCGCCGGAGGAGTTCCACACGTACCAGGTGGAAGCGATCATCACCCTCGCCAAACTGGAATCCGACCGAGACGTACACTTGGTTCTGCGTGACCCACTGACCGGCGACACGATGATTGGTGAGGTACCAGACCCGGCGTGTGCTGCTGGTTCAATAGTCCTAGCCAAACTTCAGGAAGTTCGCAAGACGATTCTCACACTGACCAAGGGTAGCCTTTCACGTAATGCTTTACGCAGACTGCGCGGGTTGCATGTCAGCGTGATCGGGACTGGCTTTGCTGATTTTGCCCACGGACAGAGCGGAGCCGCGCCTAGCTGCCGCGAACTTCATCCACTGATCGGATTCCAAGTCGTCCCGTGACCCTTATCGAATGGATCGCCGCGCTCGCCCCGGCATTCCTCCTAGCATGGTTCTTCTGCTCTAGGCCACGGCGTCAGCTTCCTCCGAGGAGGACCGCATGACCCCCACCCGGAAGCCACGCGGAGTTGTGGGGCGGTTCTTGGCGGGGGAGGCGGTAGATGAGATCGGGCTGTCGCTAATCGCCAAGCCGCTCAAGCTGTCGGACTACTTCAAGTCCATACGCAAGGTGGAGGATGTGCTGCGTCGGGCTTTGAGAAAGAAGTAGAGATGAACAGGCATGGCACCATGAGCTTGCGGAAAGTGCCGGGGATTCACAGTCACGCAGACAGAGGGCTGCGCCCTGATAATTACCAACGCCGAGAAGGCTCTGGATTGGTTCGGCCCAGGGGCAAATGGGGATCTGTGATGAATGGCAGCGTGGTTAGAACCCGAAGGCTGGTTTTAGAGCGGCCCAAACGTGCGAGGTATGCGGGTAGGCTCCTCGTGGCAGCGTATAGAGTTCGGGATCACGCGAACACGGGTTCGACTCCCGTGGGGTGCCTTCAACTGCGCCGCGCCCTGCGCAAGAAAGGGAGGGGAAGGTGAGTTGGCCTGAAGCATCGGTCTACATTGCGGTATGTATCGTAGTGGCAGTGTTCTTTTGGAGCATGAGCCGATGACTTCCCCACCCAACCCGGCCCCGCTCGCTGAGGAGGTGGCGCGGCTCGTGGATGAAACCGTGAGCCTGATTCGCACGGACATTCGGGCACGCTTGGGCTACGACTACCCGAAGGATTACAACGGTTGGGAAGAGGCTCAGGCGTGGCATGAAATCGCCAATCCGATTGTAGCGAAAGCCCTCCGCGTCCATGCCGACGAGGCGATTAAGGAGTTCGCCAAGGAACTTCTAGCGACCGAGAACACGGCTGAAGTCCTGAATCGGCTTCACCACGTAATTGGGGAGCAAGAAAGATGAATGAGCCGCTAGCGACAATCCCCGCCGCTCGCGAGTGGATGAGCAAGAACTTCCCGCAGGCTGACGCCATCTTCACTGATGCGCTCGCCATTTGGCTCCATCAGCAGATCGACGAGGCGGTGAGGGAGCATGTCTCACATCTTGAGCGTGATGAGAACTGGACTTCTTATCTTCAGCGCATGGATGAGTTGACCGCCGCCCTCCGGGAGAAGGAGCAGGAGATTGAGAGGCTGAAGGGGGGAGGGGAAGAAGTGAAATTGATGCTCGAATCGCAACGCTCGCAAGAAATGCGGAAGAGAGCGGAAGCGATTTTGAAAGAGCACGTCAAGGACGATGAAACCGGGTTCGGTTGGTGCCGGGCGCAGATGTGTTATGCGTTTGGGATGTCTTGGCCCTGTCAGGTGTACGAAATGGCGAAGCTTCTGGAGGACGCTCTGGATTCCGCGATGCTCGCAGAGCACCGATTGCAAAAGAAGGCCCCCAATGCCCGCTGACCGCGACCCGGCCAAGGTGCTGCTGGAGGCGTGCGACATGAACCCCCCGTACCTTACGCGGCTGCGGTCACAGACTGAATTGGCCCGAGCCCTCCGCATCTGCGTGGAGGCGCTGGCGCATGTCAATGATTGGGCCTACGACGCCTGCGAGGGTGAGGCAATGACGATTGTCAAGGACGCCCTCGCCTGTGCCGCTGACGAGGTGAGCCGATGACCGCCCCCGACCCACGCTGGGAAGAGGAGGGATTGTGAGTCTGACTAAGATTGTTCGTCCGCGATCGCTGACCGAGATTGCAGCGGCGCAGGGATACGCTCCGGGGAATCATATCGCTCTGGTGAATTGCTTAGTTGGTCGCGTTGTCTGGAAGAACAATCAGAACTACACCGTCACGAGCGCCGAATCTACGAATCACGATCCAACGCCGCGACATCTTGTCGTCTATGATCCGGTCAAGAATACGGTACTGCTTTTCGATGACCTAGAGACGTTTGAGAACTGGGCTTATGGCACCCCAGTTGCCAGCGGGGCCAGCCGATGACTCCCCCACCCAACCCGACCCCGCCCGCGTGGCGGCGGAGGGGCAGAGGGAAGGCAGACGCGAGCGCCAAATTCTCAATCAGGAAATCCTGGCCGAAGAAAGAGCCGCCGGGCGCGAGGAGATGCGGGAGGAGGCAGCGAAGGAGATCAGGGCCGCGTGTACCGGCTGCGAGGGGAGCGGTTACGCTCAGTACGACTCGGGAACTGAGTACGACTCGGGAACTGAGTGCGAATACTGCGGGCGTCCGATGGCAGTTGTGCGCTCCCTGCCCACCGCCAAGAGCGCCAAGCCTGAGGAGGAGAAGCCGTGAACCATAATCCAATCAACTATTCGACCTGCCATGAAGCAGCAGAGGAGTTGGGGGAGGCCCGCATGGAACACGGGCCGATGCACAGTGCCCATGAAGGCTATGCGGTGATCTTAGAGGAGTTGGGGGAACTTTGGGATGAGATCAAGGCCAAAGTTCAAGACAACGCCAAGATGCGAAAGGAAGCAATCCAAGTCGCGGCGATGGCACTCCGATTTGTGGAGGACGTATGCGACGCGCCCAAGCCTGGCGGGGAGGCGCTGCCGCTGGGGCATAAGCACCTAGGTGGAGCAGACAATCCATGTTGTGTGTCTGTTTGGCTTGGCCCGATCCGAGCCTGCGGCCAGCCCGCCGCCGCCCACGAGGCTGGAGGGGAGAAGTGATGGAGTACGTTGGGTTCAAGCCCCACAAGCCGGGGCGTATTCATCTCTTCTGTCCCGGCTGCGGGCGCAAGCTGTCGAACATGAGGCGCTTCGAGGGCGATCCTGAACGGGCCGTATTGGCCCACATACCCTGTGAGCGGTGCTCAGTCGGATGCAAGATCGAGGGCCCCTCTGCCTACCTCGACGCGCAAGGTAAGACAATCTACTGGGATGACCCGCGGGCCAGGGGGGAGAAGGCGGGGGAGGCTACTCCCCCTCCCGGGACGGCGGAAACTCAGGAGCGTCAGGGATAACCCCGGTAAACGGTTCGATCCCCCGCGCCCGCATTTCCGCGTCCTCGCGCTCGATCTTGGCCAGCTCCCCCCGGGTGATGGCCTGGCGGTTGAGCGGGGAGTCTGGGTCTAGGCTGGTGGTCAGCATTCAATAGCCCGAGAGTAGCACGGACGAGATAACCTGGTCCGCCTCCCTCAGCGCCAAGCGGGCGAGCGGAATCTCTGACAGTTCCGTGATCTGCCGAGCTGCGTGGGCAGTTTTCACCGCCGCCCGGATCACCTCCGCGCCTTCCCTGGTGTTGCAAAACACCGCCTGCGGCCAGTCGTTAGGCCACCGCCGCCAGTTGATGCTGTACCCGGCATAGCCGCGATAGACCTTGGCCCGCACTTGCACCCTCAACATAGACCCTCCATCAAATCCCCCTCCCGGTACGGCTGAAACTCAGGCGTGGTAAAGCTAACTCTCGCGTTCTACCCAAGCGCGGAAAGAGTACATGGGGAGCATCATCTCCCGGCGTACCCAGGCCGTGACCTTGCGGACCGCCTCGTCCTCGTCCTGGGCGTTCACGTAGCGGACGCCGCGATAGGTTCCGGCGTAGTAGTTCACCGCGTAGAGCATCGGTCCCTCCCTCAACCCCACGGGCGAATCCTTGGCGGGCTCGCCCGTGGGAGTAAGGGTTAGGCGTTCATCGTGAGCAGCACGGCCCGGACACCCGTCCCGGCTTCCTTGAACGTGTCCGCGGGTAGCTCGATCCACGCCGCGGCCTGAGGCTTCAACTGTTCGGCCTGCCGCGGTCCATTGGCGCAGAGGGCCACGAGTCGGCCGCCGGGCTTCAGCATGGCCCGGGCGTGCTCTATATGCTTTATGTCCTGGCCGTTGGCGAACGGTGGGTTCATCACCACGCGGTCAAAGGTCCCGAGGTCGCCGTTGCATCCGAGGAAATCCGAGCACCGAACGTCGGTCAACGGAAACTCCCGCCGCAATAGGTCGGCGAGGCCCTGATTGACTTCTACCGCTACCAGTTCCCCGCGCTCCGGGAGATGGCCGAACATCTGCCCGCCCATCGCCCCCAGTAGGCGGCCGGTCCCGGCGCTCGGCTCTAGCACCCGGTGCCCGGGCTCGATCACGGCGAGGCCCACCATACGCTGGGCGAGGTCTATGGGCGTCGGGAATAGCTGGGGGGCGGTCACCACCTGGACCCCGGCCCTTAACGTCTCGCGCAGCGCGTCGAACTTGGCCGCCTCCGGTTGCTCCGGTTCCGGCGCCTTTGGCTCCGGTGGGGCGCTGAGCAGGAACCCCACCTTGCTCTCCGTCTCTATCAACCGCCCTGACCCTCTGGCCTCCTGGACTTCGGCCGCGGTCATGATCTTCGCCAACTTGTCAAACGGTATGGTGCGCGTGAAGTTCCGGCCGCCGTTATCCCAGTTGTCGAGGATGGTAACCGAAACCTTGTTTACTTTCTGGATATACGCGTAGCCCCCGCGGGGAGCTGCCCAGCATCGGACGGCGCCCCCGACTTCTGGCCCTGTTCGGTCCGCGACGGTCCCCCCGGCATCCGCGAGCATCGCCCGCTCGTAGGTCAAGCGGTTTGCCAGGTGTTGGAGCCAGCGGTCGGCCCATGCGATTTGGCCGCGGGCGGCTTCAAGCGTCAGCCGCTGGGCCTCTTCCGGCGTCATCTTCCCGTCCAGTAGCTCGGAATAGACGCGGAACGGGGAGCCGTTCGTATGTCCCGAGATGTAGACGGCCCGCTCCAGGAATGTCGAGGGCGTCCCGTCTTTCTTGTTCAGGCTGTCCGGCTCGTGGAGCTTCGTCCACAGGCGGATAGTCCGCTCGGCGTCGGCCTTTGTCCGTTCCTGTCGCCTAACGTCGGCCTCAAGCCCCTTGATCCGGCGGGCGCGAACGTCTGGCCGCTCTTTGTACTTGGCGTGTCTGATGGCGCCCGCGGCCCGGGATTCCCAATATTTCGAAGTCTCCCACATCTTGAGGGCTCGCCGCATTCCGTCCTCGATCCGCTCCGCGTCCTTTCGGGCGTGCCGTTCGCTGTGGTGTCCGACTAGGATCGGCTGGCCTAGTGGGATGTTGTCCGCGATCCGGGAGACGGCGGCGTGCGCGTGTTCCGCGTCCTCCGCCCGGTGCTCGCGGTACTGTTCGAACCGCTCCGCCCTGTCCTCTGCGCGTTCGCCGAGGCTCGTATCTTCATCTCCGATCTCCCCACACAGCTCGGTGAGCAGGTCGTCCCGCTGCGGGGTCCAAGCGGGGGCTACAAACAGCCCTTGCTTTGCCGCCCAGATGAAGCCCGCGGCCCTGACCCTGGCGTATAGCTCAGGATCAAGCCGCGAACTGCTATAAAGGCGTAGTTTGTTGTCGTCCGGTGAATATGTGGCGTTCATAGGTTGCGGGCCTCCATGGTCCCGCGTGGCCATCTTCGGCGCGAGCCTAACTCGCGGACGCCCCCGCCTCCTATCGGGGAGCGTTTCGGCCTGTTTACTCCCCCCTCAGCCCAGGAACCGCACGCTTGCCAGAGCCGGGACAAGTGCCTTGGTAAATCTGCCCGTGAAGTGCCAGCCGCTTACCGTTCAGCGGGCGTGCCTCTTGGCAAACCGGACAGATGCCGTAGGTTCTCAGTTGTGGAACAGTCCAGCCTTTGTCCTCTTCGCAAAATCGCATGATCTTGGCTAGGGACCTTATGGGGTCTGCCCTAACTTTGACCTTCAGCGCATCGGCCCGGGACTGCTCTGATTTGGTCATTGCTTGCTCCTGAGATATTCGGCCGAGTCTGGCGCCGCGAGGAAAGCGGAGAGGGAAGAGGCCAGAGCATCGTGCATTTGCCCACGCTCGCTCCTGTGACTGTACGGCGGGTAGTAACTCACGGGTGAATAGGTGGACGAGTGCCGCGTCTCGGGCGAACTCACCGCTAGAATCGCCCGGGCCTCGCGCTCTGCGGCGGTCATCAGTGGCCGCGGATCGCAAGGGTTGATGCGTGGTTCCGGGAGCAGTCCCGGTCGCGCCTTTCGGCTTGAAATCATGGCTTGCATTTGAGATAATCCCTTCTAATGTTTGGCGTTAGCGGCCAGACCCTCCCGGGACGGCCGAATGTCAGGGGCGAGGGTGGAGACCATTGGTTACCGTCCCGCGCCTTGCGGCCTCGCGGTCATAGTCGGCACGCTTCCGGGCTTTGGCGCTTCCCCCTTCGTAAAGGTAGCGGTCGCGCAACGAACGCAGAGCGTAGGGGCTTGGCTTGACGCGGGTCCCTATTGGTAGCTTCATGTTATCTCCTGCCCGTGACGCGGGCATGATTCAGACGGACGCAGCGTCCGCAGACGGGGCCGAGCATGAACGCCACGGGCGACATAGGCCCGCGGCACTGTCGGCAGGAGCGGACGGTCGCGGGAGACTGCGGAAGGGACACGGCCGACCCGCATTTGACGCAGATTCCGCGATAGTTGGGGGAATGCTGTCGGCAGGTGAAACTCATTCGGCCTCCGTAAAATCCTGCGGATCTGGCAAGATCAGCTCGACGGCTCCCGCCGCTACTTCCTCGGACAACGTACGATCAAACGAGCGAACCCGAAGCATGAACCCGGGCGGAGACTCGCGGTGATAAACGCCCGTAACCTCCCGCAGCGCGTAGCCTTCGCGGGTCTGGTAGCGGACGATTGCTCCCACCGGGTTTTCCTTCAGACCGAAACGCCCAAACCGCAGACGGCGGATCATGAGCGACCGGCCCGCATCACCTTGAGCCAAGCGGAATCGGCATCGTACTTGGCCTGATGCGCCGCGATGAGCGGCTTGCTCTGTTCCGGCGTAAGGTCAATCCACGGTGCCAAGTAGCGGTGATTCGCGGCGTTCGCCTTTCCGTAGATGCGGACCAGTTCTGCTTCGAATGCTTCGTCTGCGGCAAGGGCGGCGTTGTACGCTGGATGGTTCGCGCTCACTTGCCAGCCTCACGGCGAAGCAGAACCGCCCATCGGCGCGGATCAAGGTCATACGGAAGCATCCTTCGGTCTGCGGCGGGACGCAACATATTGAATCGTCGGCTCATTCGGTCTCCTGCGGTTCACACCAATCGGGACAGTCATTTACCGGACAAGCAGAGCAGTCGGGACAATGCGCGGACAGCGGCTCATCACAGTGACGGCAGATGGAATCGGTCATTGGCTACTCCGAGACGTAGACTTTGCCGTGCTGAATGTAGTCCAGCGCGGTAGTCCAGTCTGACCTCGGCTCAACCGCAACAACGGTCATGAGGCCGTTGAATGTGACGCCAACCGACACAAGTGCAGTCTGGTCTGACGGATGAGCGTAAAGCGCAACGCCTCGACCGCGCCAGTTGTTCACCGTGCGTCCGAGGTAGGGAAAGGAAGTCTCTATCTCAGCCAAAGACCATGGCGTGTGGTTGTGGACTTCTGCGCGCTGAGGATCAGCGCGGTCAGCCTTCGTTGCTTCCATCGCGTCACCCTCCATTGAATACACGGTACTATCATAGTATCACACAGTCTGAAAGAAGTCAAGTGATTTACGCCCGATTTGTGTTAGGCTTGAAAATAAATGAGCGAGCCACGGGACGGAAACGGCACAGCGGTTGAAGCAAATCTGTTTGATCCGAAAGGACTCACGGGCGGAACGGTCAGCGATCCGCTGGCGCTCTGGTCTTACCTCGTCTCGTTTCAATGGGCAGTTCCTGTGGTTGGAGGCCCCAACGGTTTCGGCCATCGGCATCTGTACTCGCCCGGACCGATAGGCGAAGTCCAGGACGTGGACGCGCTGCGGGACGCGCTGTCCGCCGAGCTGAAAGCTACGGCTCGGAACCGCGAGACCGGCGCCTTGCTCGTGGACGTGCCACAGACGCAAGTAGTAATTCTCAACCTAGTTTGCTTGCGGCGGCCAGCTCGACAGACACAGGAACAGAAACATTAAGGGTTACGCCGTGAGCGAGGCCCGTAAGTGAACGTAGCGCAGCGAGGCCGACACTGACCGCGAACAAGTTACGGCCGTCGCTCGCTGAGTCTGACGCGATAACTATAACTATCGAGGGAGTTGTCCAGGACGAACGCAGCGAGGGCGGGACAGGGTGAGCGCCGAGCGACCTGCGGACGACACGCCACAGCGAACGCCAGCGAGCGACAGCGTGGGAGAGATCACCGACAGCATAGCGGCAGTAGCAGAAGGCGAAGGCGGCCCCCACCCTGCCCCCCCACCCCCACCCCTGCCCCCCGACCGGGGGTCGGCCGAGCCCAACCCCTCCCCCGATCCCCCTCCCGATTCTCAAATCCAAACCAGACCTCGGCGCAAGCGTTCCCGTCGCTCTGAGCTACTGTCGCTTCGTCAGCGGCTGGAGGAGGTTCGGGCGTTGGACGTGGCGCACGACTTGGCGTTGGCGGAGGATCAGGGGAGGCCGATGCCGCCGGAGACGCCGAAGCCTGATCTGCGTACTGGGCCGTGGCCTCATGCGGTAGAGGCTAGGGTACAGGCGTACGAGACGCGGCGGGCGTCGCTTAGGCGTCTGGTGTTTGCCGCGACTCATGACGGGCAGGACGTGGTGGACTTTTACGATCAGGTGTTTCGTGGGGAGGGCGAGTATCCGCAGACGTTTAGGACCAAGGACGGGCTGGAGACGGTGATGGTGGCGCCTCCGTTGGGGCTGCGGTTGGAGGCTGCGGCGTGGTTGGCTGATCGGGCGTGGGGGAAGGCCACGGAGTACGTGAAGGGCCAGGTGTCGGTGAACCCGATGACCGTGATGCGTCCGCAGCTTTTGGCGGCGCTCAGGGACCCGGAGACCGCGAGGTTGATGGCGGAAGCGAGTCGGCGGATCACCCTACTCCCCCCCGGACCCCTACCCCTACCCCCTGGGGGTGACCCGGGGACGGAGGTGGTGGACGGCGAAGTCCCTCCCGAGCCCGAACCTCAAAATGGAAATGGGAACGGGAACGGGAACCGGTGATAGACTCCCTACGTGGCTCAGGGATAAAAACCCTGGTGGGGATAGCTTAATGTGGTTGCCACTCTCCCGGCGGGATGGGAAGCCTGAAGGACGGGTCGGGGCTATCCCTGCTTCAACTTTTTCAAATCCATGATGACGCAAGGGCGACCCGATGGCGCGGCGGGTAGGCTGATCGAAAGCGGGACTGAAATGGTCGGCAATCCGCGCCCGCGATTCACCATATGATCGCCGCGCTCTACTCAGCCGACGGGAAGTTCCAGCGGAGCATCCAAGTTCCGTTGGAGTACGCCGCTTACACGCACATGTACATCCCGACCGAGATGTTTCTTCAACGTCGCTATCGCCAAGTGGGCCGCGTCGGTGCCAATGCTCTGTACCGGGAGGAGCCGTGAAAAAGGACGTGCCGCGAGAAGTGTTCGCCCAGGTGTTTAGCATCCCGGCATTCGTCATTCCGCACGCCCGGGAGTTTGCGTTGAACCGACCGCAGTTGTCGGGGGCGGCGCTGCAGGCGATCCACGGCCGGCTGGTCGATTACCTGGAGCGGACCCAGGCCCACGTCCGAAGTGGGGATCGGATTCAGCGGGCGGCGAGTCGTAAGGTGGTTCAACTCATCCAGGCGACGTACAACGAGACGTTCCCCGAGGCCCTGTGATTCGCCGCCTACTCATCTACGGGCGCGGCGGGCGACTGTTGCCTGAGTCCACGGTGCAAAAGGTCGGGTCGGAAGGGCGCTTCGTGCCGTGGAATTTCCAAGGGGCCACTCCGGCAAATGTAGTCGCCCAACGACTGAACGCTCCTCACCTGCGGCGGAATCAGCGGAGGTGTGGGCTTGCGTAGCCGGTGGGCGCGGTGTCCGTTCTGTAACCGGGAGCGTCCGCCGAAGTGGATTCATCGGATCAGGCCGCGAGGCAGACTACAGATTTTCACCCGACACGAATGCGGATGCCGCGTGGTCCGTAACGTCTTTCGGAAGGGCACTCGAAAATTCCAATGGGTCGCTGCGTGGTTGCCGCGCCAACGAAGGCCACGGGTGTGACCCCTATCCCCATCCCCCCCGACTCCCTGGCGTTCGCCACGCCCTCGGCCATGGCCCACACCCTGACCAAGGGCGAGTACAAACGGCCGCCGCACATCGAGTACATCTCGGATCACCTGGTGGACATCGCCACGGGCCGCAACAACCGGCTGATCTGCAATCTCCCTCCTGGCCATGGGAAGTCCAGCTTGATCTCCCACTACTTCCCGGTGTGGTACGAGTACCTGTACCCCGAGCGTCTCGCATCGGTCATCGGGTACGGCGACGACTTTGCGGTGATCTGGGGGAAGCGGACGCGGGAGACGGTGATGACCAACCCGTGGCTCGGCATCGACATCAAGCCCGGGTTTAGCGCGGCTCACTCATGGGAGACGGTGCAGGGCGGGGGAGTCGTCGCCCTCGGCATCGGCGGGTCGCTCATGGGCCGACGGTTCCATCTGTGCGTGATAGACGACCCGATCAAACAGTGGGCTTCGCTCTCCGACGTACAGCGCGAGAACCTTTGGGACTGGTGGGTGTCCGTCGCCCGTACCCGCCTTGAGCCGGGTGGCGCAATCGTGGTCGTGATGCACCGCTGGGCGGAGGACGACTTCACCGGCAGGCTTCTCCGGTCGTCAGCCGACAAGTGGACGGTGCTGAAACTCCCGGCGCTCGCGGAGCCCGATGATCCGCTGGGGCGTCCGCTCGGAGAACCGTTGTGGCCCGAGCGGTTCTCGAAGGAGGCGCTCGAAGCCGCACGGCTCAGCGACCCACGGGTGTGGGCCGCGATGTACCAGCAGCAGCCCCTCCCGTTCAGCGAGGAGGGGATTCCCAGAACCGCATGGCGGTACTTCACGATTCCCCCCTCGGAGTTCGACCTGATGCTCCAGTCGTGGGACTTCAACTTCAAGAAAACCACGAGCGGCTCGTACACCGTCGGCCAGGTCTGGGGGCTGAAGGCCGCGCAGTTCTACCTGCTCGACCAGGTGCGGAAGCGGATGGACATGGACGAGGCGATCACCGAGGTCATGGCGCTGACCGTGAAGTGGCCTCAGGCCATCGTGAAGCTCGTGGAGGACGCGGCGATGGGCACCGGGATCATCAGCCTGCTCCGCAAGTACATCCCGGGGTTTCAGCCGATCCCCGCCAAGTTCTCGAAAGAGGTCCGGGTAAGGGGCCGTGCGGTGGCCCCCGTCATCATGTCGGGCAACGTGCTACTCCCGGTCAATGCGTCGTGGGTTCCTGAGTTTCAGGCGGAGTGGGCGAGTTTCCCCCACGCCCAGTCTGACGATCAGGTTGACGCTTGCAGCCAGGCCCTCGCCTGGATGTACAATCGTGTCTCAGGGAGCCTCGATGCCACACACGGCCAGGGCCTCTTGGACAACCAGCGGGCGACTACGGCGAGGGACGAGTTCCGTGCGCGGTGGCAGGCGATGATCGCGCCGCGTGAGAAGGCGATCAACCCGTACGCTGCGAGAGGACGGTAGGGAAATGTGCGTTGTGTCAATGGTCTACGACCATTTCCGAGACAGGTTCCCGCAGCCGCAGCCGTTCACGAATCCAACACCCAATCCCTTGCCTTGGCCGATGCCGGGCAGCCTAGAGTTTGCGGAGCTGCGGAAACTGATACAGGAATTCCGCGAGGCTGTTGAGGCCGCGAAGAAGGTTGACGTGCTGACCAAGCAACCCGATTGTGCAGATCCAGAGAAGGCTACGCTTGAGAAGCGCGTGGCGGAGTTGGAGCGTAGACTAGACGCCATGGGCGGGACATGAGCCGTTCCACCAAGGCCGTCTGGGTTCTCGCCGCTGTAGCGTGGGGCGCCGTGTTCTACGTGGCGTGGATGCTTAAGGCGAGACACTGATGCCCGCGTTCCTGGAGGACAAACTCAAGAAAGAGTACGGCAACAATCCGGGAGCGATCTACGGCACCCTCAACAAACTTGGATACATGCACGGCTCGAAGGAAACCCCGGCTGGCGCAGCGGCGCAGGCGAAGCACGACGCCAAGGCACGCGGTCAGAAGAAAGGGCTGGCGAGCGTATGAAGCCTCCCGTATCGGCCCGCATGGACTCCCGTCAGCGCAAGGTCATGGCCTCCGTGGACGGTCCCTCCAACCAAGCCAAGGGCCACGACGCAGCGGCCGAGGTCATGGAGTCCGCTGATACGGTAAAGCAACGCTTGGTGAAGGCGCGGGCGAAGGGGCAGATGAAGGGACTGCGGGCCGTATGAGCGCCAGATCGCGGGCGTTTCCTTGGTGGGGCGAACTAAGAACTTTTGAAGAGCGAGAGCGCGACTACGAGTGCGCTCCCGACTATCACGTACTCGACACGGAAACGCTATCTCGCCCGCGGCTAGACGTTACGTTCCACTCTGCCGGTCGGCAGGGACCAATTCATTCAGAGGATGGAGTGACGTGGCTGCGTGGTTGAAGGAAGGCCCGTGGCGTCAGGCTCCGAAGATGCCACCCACGGCGAAGGAGAAGCGGTACACTGAGGCGCACGCTGCGGCGAAAGCAAAAGGCCAGAAGAAAGGTCTAGGTAAGGTATGAGCAGCACAATGATGCCACCCGGGGGTCCACCGCAGCAGCGAGATTCCGATACCCAGCTGTTCCCGCCGCGCAAGAGACCCGGGCAGGACTTTGGCCCGGCCCAACAGGCTGGAGTGAGTGGACCATCCCCGGCGTTCCTTGGCGGAGGTCCACCTCCCGCCGCCCTTAGGCCCATGATCCCTCCCCAAGGTGCTGGGGGTGCCACGCTTCCCCCTCCACCCAATTTCGCCGGGCCGTCTGGGATGAACGCCGCATGGGGTGGTGGTGCCACACCTCCGATAGCCCCCGGGACCGCCGCGTTCAGCGGGGCGCAACCTCCATTCCGTTTGCCTCCGGCGCCTCCCGTCGGTGCCGCTCCACCTCCGGGGATGATGCCCCCAACTGGTTTCCCTCCCCCTCCGATGCAAGCGAGTCAGATGCCATTCGGTGGGCAGATGACTCAGCAGGGTCCGACTGGTGGCCTGATGCCGCCGGGACTCACCCCGGGAGCCTCTGCGTTTCCACCAGAGACGGCAAGCGGGCAGGCCGGGATCGACCCGCGTGAACTCGCCCGCCGTCGCGGTCAACTCGCTGGCCTCGGGCAGCTCCAGTAATGTTCGGCCCGGACCCGAAGGACGAGACCATAGCGATTCTCCGCGAGCAACTAGCGAAGGCCCAGGAGCAGAACGCTGAGCTTCAGAAGATGCTCTTGGTGCTGACCGACCCGCAGGCGCATGCGGCGAGAGAAGCGGCAAGGGCCAGGGACTTCACTATGGCGATGGCGGCACGTCCTCAACCGCAGGGCGAGCAGAAACCAGTGACCCCGCTCCAGTCGGTACGCATTCAGCCCCCCGTGCTTTTCCCGGGGCCGCGTCCTACGAACCGCGCCGATTTCGAGCAGGGCTTCGCCTACTCCGAGGAGGAGATGAAGGAACTGTCGGGGGAGAAGTGAGACTCGTTCACTGCGCCGTTTGTGGCCTGTACACGCTGGCGCGATTCCGCTATTACATCTTTGTCCATGGGGTCCGCGAAGAATTCTGTGGAGCCTGCAAGGGTTGGGCGGCGCGACTATTGCCGCTTGAGGCGGCAGTGATTCATTGCGAGATTCCAGCATGAGCAAGCATCGCCAACGGGCGCTCAGGCGTTGGTTCAAGGCTCGCTATGGACGACTCCCGCTCAAGGCGATGGTGAACGCTCCTTCGGAATGGCGGAGTCTCAAGCGGGCCTGGCTGCGCGGAACACTTCCGACAGGACCACTACCGAAGCGACGTGAGACGAAGGCAGCGGCGTATCCGGTGGCGGGGGAGTAGCATTGCGCCGAGAGCCATTCTGCCGAGTGTGCGGGGTCGCCATTCACATCCGACCTTGCAGCTTAAACGGAGAGGCGGTGTGCTTCCGTTGCACTGGCTGGTACATTCGTTATTGCAGGTTCATGGGTGACGCACTCGGATACTTGTTGGTGTCCACATGCCAATGAACGCGGCCTACATCCAGGAGCAATTTTTTCCGCCCGTAAGTGAAAGTGATCCTTTCAAACTGCGTCGTCACATTGACGACTTTGCTCTCTACCAGCATGAACTCCGCGCCCGCGACGTTCGCACGTACCGCCGCGCCGAACTGTATGACCAGGGGATTCAATGGCTCCTCCGTGCCCAAGCGGGATATGACCTAGCGAACATCTATACCCAGTGGGTGCCGATCTATTGGTCAGATCCCAATGATCCAAACCTCATTCCCACTCCGGTATTCAACGAAGGGCTGAAGCCGCGGCTCAACGAGTCCGCGAGACTCGCCCGTCCAGAGTACCGGCCGGTAGTCCGTCCACGCCCATCAGGCAACGACCTTGACGCAAAGCTCGGTGCCGTTCAAATGGAGCGGGCAATCCGCTACCGAATGAAGGGCATGGCCTGGGACCGACAGGAGGAGTTGCTCTACTATCACATGCCGGTGTACGGCGGTGCCTGGGTTCGCAGCGAATGGGTGATGTCCTGGGACAAGACGACGATTGTCCAGCAGCCTACGGCAGTCCAGTGCCCCGGGTGCGGGATGCAACTGGCGAACCCGACGATGGGCCGGGATCAAGTGGCGAAGCTCTCGGACATGGCGGCGTCGATGGCCCCGCCTCCGATGCCTCATCCGATACCGGGGATCAACGCGGGGAGCGCCACCGAAACCTCCGGGCCGTCGTTCACCCCGATTGGTCCTGACGCGGCTACGGTTCCCGGTGCCACTTCCGGTGGGGCCGGTACGGATCAAGACGCGGGGATCTTCACCCGTCTGCGTCAAGCCATTCTCGGGACTCGTCAACAGCCACAGGCGTTCGCCGGTAACGCCTTCCAGCAGGACGGGACGAACCTGAAAGCCGTTGCCTGTCCGCTGTGCCCGGATCACCCTCCGTTGCAACCGGCAAAGCTGACGATGCAGGAGGCGGCGACCAAGAAAGACCTGCTGGGGAACCCACTCGGAAAGTCCGTGCCCATCGGGGATTGGTGGGTGACGATTCTTTCGCCCTATGACGTGTTCGTAAAGAACCTCGGGCTCAACATGAGGCAGGGGTCGATCAACGAGTGGGTCCACATCCACGCGGAGTCCCTTGATTGGATCGCCCTTCGGTGGCCTGAGCAGGCGGCGAACGTGGAACCGGAGAGGCCGGAGAAACTCGCGGAGTTCCACCCGGTGGCGGGTGCGCCCGATCTCTACTCGGGGATGCACCAAGGCAAGTTGTTCAAGAACTCGGCGCGGGTCAAGGAGTACATTCGGGACCCCGGGATGTACCCGTACGTGGACGAGTCGGGTAAGGTCATCTGGAAGATGGACAAGGGTCGGCATGTGGTGATGGCGGGGAACGTCGTGCTGTTCAACGGCGAACTGATGCTCCCACCACTTCTACCGAATTGCGACTCCGTGGAGCGCGTGACCCTCGACTACATCCCGTGGGAGATCCGGGACGGGGGACGACGACTTCAGGGGCTCTCGTTCTGGGAGCTGCTGTTTGAGGCCCAGGACGGGGTGAACGAAGTGGGGTCGATGAAGGCCGCCATTCGCCAGAGACTCGCGTATCCTCTTTATCTCATCAGCCGCCAGCACAACCTGGGGAATCCTAGCCGAAGGGCTGGGACCCCCGGGATCTTCATGGAGATGGACGTTGACCCGATAGCCCCAACGCTCATCCCCCAGCTCATCAACAACACGACGATCAACCCGGGGGCGGTCGATGAGCAGCGGGGGTACGTCGATTACATCTCCCGGACCTCGGGGCAGGTCGAGGTCGAGAAGGGGACGACCCCGCCTAACGTCTCTGCGGCGTACGCCATCCAACTGCTCAAGGAGTCGGCTGGTGAAGGCCGCGCCCCGCGAATCCGCAGGATCAAGAGTTCGCTGAAGAAGGCGTGGGGACACGGGGCTCGGCTGATGGCCGCCAACTACATCGAGGAGCGGGACGTTCACTATAAAGATGATGAGGCGGACGACGACATCTGGGCGACGACGACGGCCATGGACTTTAAGGGACAGACCGATGTCGAGGTCGATGCGGAACCCGACCTGGACGATGAAGCGGAGAGAGCAGAACGGGTGAGGGACGCCGTGCGGCTGGAGACGCTGAACCCCCAGAGTTCCCCGGACATGGCCCGGAAGATCAACATAATCCTGGGGCTGCCCAAGGAACTGTACGAGGACGAGGACCTACAGGAGGACTCGGCGCAGCGCGAGTTCCACGGGTTTAAGGACAAGGGGATTTTGCCGGTGGTCGATCCGTCGCTGGACGATGACCTGACCCACTACAAGATGCACGGCCGCGCCGCGCTCACCCCGTGGTTCCGCAGCCTTTGCCTCCGGGCGAACTGGGCCGGGGCGCTCAACATACTGGGCGCCGATTGGGACGAGTCGCTGGAGGCTATTATCGCTCCACCACCGCCGCCCCCTCCTATGCCTCCTCCGCAGATGATGCCGCCCGGTCCGCCGCAAGGGCTGCCTCCCGGCGTGGTTCCTCCAGGGATGCCCCCGCAGGTTCCTGGTGGTAACGGTGGACCTCCAATGCCGCCGCCTCCACCGCCACAGACCCTTCAGGTGAAGA
>Ga0210405_10000390_pt1 | contig 60681 bp, 90 predicted proteins | sample IncBWH11MmetaG_FD_155492 | JGI IMG/M metagenome (GOLD analysis project Ga0210405, IMG submission 155492) | Forest soil microbial communities from Barre Woods Harvard Forest LTER site, Petersham, Massachusetts, United States - Inc-BW-H-11-M | ecosystem: Environmental > Terrestrial > Soil >...
AAGTCGAAGGCGCGAACCTCGGAGGCGCGAACCTCAGAGGCGCGAACCTCGGAGGCGCGGCGGGATTAGAGAAATTTCCTGTCCAGATCGGCGGTCATAAACACTGGCTCTGTACTACACATGACGGCAATCTGAAAATCGGATGTCACGTTTATACCTTTGACCAGTGGCAAGACCATGCCGATTCCATCGGAAAGAAGGAAGGCTATTCTCCGCTGGACATTGAAATCTACAAACTTCACATTGACCATATTCGCAAGGTCTCTGCATTACTCTGGAACGCCAAGAAAGAAAAGTGATGGCAAACCCCAAAACAAAAGAACAGTGGATTGACGCTGGCTACGTCTACGACAACGACTCATTTTGCCGTGCGTGCGGAGTACCGATAGAATGGTGGATTACTCCAACCGGCCACAAGATGCCGATGACAGTCAGAGAAGAGAAGCGAGACGCGGGTAGAGGGTTCTTTGATCCGCCACAGCAACTCATCCGAGTCCCCCACTGGGCGGATTGTGAGTTCGCTTCCGACTTCCGAAAGAAGAAGTTGAAGGAAGGCAAGGTATGAAGAAACTATGCCAGTGCGGAGCAGTAATTGATTCCCGTGCTGCAACGTGCAGGAATTGTTGGAAACTCGGAAAAGGAAAGCACGTCGGTCAACCGCTTAGACATGGATTGCGATGGAGTCGGGAGTATCAAAGTTGGGCTCACATGAAGCAACGGTGCCTAAATCCAAAATTCAAGGATTTCATTTACTACGGCGCGCGTGGCATAACTGTTTGTGAGCGTTGGAAGTCTTTCTCTGAATTTTTCAAAGACATGGGGATCTGTCCAAGAGGATTCACACTTGAGCGAATTAACAACTCAAAAGGATACTTCCCAAAGAACTGCAAGTGGGCATCTCGCCGCGCCCAAGCTAATAACCGGAGGCCAAGAGGAACCGTGAAAGAGGACCGCCGATGCCATTTATCGAAGCATGGTTCGATGGCGTAACAGAGCCAGTGAATCCAGGAGGATATGGCGCATACGGAATCTTTATTAAGATCGACGGAGAGCCTCGATTTGGAGAAGGAAAATTCGTTGGTCATGGCCCAGAAATTTCTAACAACCTTTGCGAGTACGCTGGCGTATGCGCCGCCCTGGACTGGATTCTCAATCAGAATCTCCTCGGAGTGACGGTAATCCGCGGAGACTCCAAGTTAGTTATCTCGCAACTACAGGGACTCTGGAAGATTCACGGCGGCCGCTATGTTCCGTTCTACCACAAGGCGAAGCACCTTCTCACCGTTTTACAGGAGCGAACAGAGAACAACGTGCGCCTGGAGTGGATTCCGCGAGAGAAGAACGGTGAATGTGACGAGTTCAGTAAAGCGGTCCTGAGAAGGATGGGAGTGAAGTTCCGTATTCAGCCAGAACCAGTTCAGAAAGGATAACTATGGAACGACAGTCAGTCAGCAGCAGCAATCTCGCAGCGGTCGGTTACGATCCCACCACGAAGACCCTAGAGGTTGAGTTCAAGGGTTCAGGTGCCGTCTACCAGTATGCAGCCGTGCCACAGGACATCTACGACTCATTCATCAAGGCGGAGTCAGTCGGCCGCTACTTCCAGACCTACATTCGGGCCAACTACGAGTACAAGCGGATATAAAATGGCAAAACCTTGGTCATTCAAAAGTATGGAAGAACGCTTCTGGGAAAAGGTGGACAAAAACGGTCCAGTCCCAAATAATCGTCCAGACTTGGGTCCATGTTGGTTGTGGACGGGCGCTAAAGCAGGAAAAGGATACGGCCATCTAAGAGGAGTAAAAAGAAGCGATGGCATGGTCTATGCCCATCGGTTTTCTTATGAAACATTTATTGGTCCTCTTCCAAAAGGTCATCAACCGGATCATCTTTGCAGGACGCCATCATGTATTCGCCCCAGTCATCTTGAAGCTGTAACATCCAAGGAAAATACTCTACGCGGAGAGTCTCCATCAGCAAAAGAGGCTCGCCAAACACATTGTATTCACGGACATCCTCTCTCTGGTGAAAATCTTGCTGTGTATGACGGAATGAGAAAATGCGTGACATGCTCCAGAGAAAGAGCGCGGAGGCGTTTACATGAAAATAAGGCCATCACTAGAAAGATTTATAGTAATCCGTAGGGGCGCAGTTTGGTACGAGTGGAGATTTAGAGAAGAAAACTCTGTTAAGTACCGAACGACGAAGATCCCCCGTACCATCCCGTCGAAAGATGCCGCTGACATCATTGCCCACGACTGGCTGCAACTGAATCCCAAAGCCATCCTTACCCTCGGGTGGGAATTGACGGACGAAGAGAAAGCTGCCGGCAAGAAAGGTATCACTGAATCCGAAGTGGACGACCTGCTAAAAAGCCGCGAAGACCACATGGTTTAACCGTACAACCGATTTTAGTTGACAAAGGTTTGACACAAGCCTATAACGGGAGACGCGATGAAGAAGATACCTACGATTCCGGTAGCTACCAAAGGGATGCACAGAAAACCCACCTATAACCGGAGAAAGGAGACCAATGAAGAGGTAATGCTCGCTTCGATCCGTTTGCGCGGATACATACGCTGCAACTTGAATTTCCGGCTGCTCCACGCTGAGAGCGTCCAGTACACCAGTTGGAACGGGCAGACTCTCACCGTGGACATGCCGGGAATCAAGGAAGCGCGGGAGTTCCGAACGAAGTTAGGTGATGCAGTCGAGCGAATTGCGAAAGAGACAGGGTGCGCGTTGTTGGAGTCAAGAATACGGAGGATTTCCGATGAGCACGTCAGCGGTAACAAAGCCTGAAGTAACCGAACTGGAAAAAGGTTTGGTGCAGTTGCAGTCCGATGCGAAAGCGGTAGTCAAGGTCACTACGCCAGCGGAATATTCTGCGGCGGCAAACATTCTTGTGGCGATCCGCAACTACCAGAAGGATGTGAAGAACAAGTTGAATCCGTTTGTGGACATCGCCAAGCGAGCCTACGATGCCGCACGCCAGGAGATGCAGAAGTACATCAATCAGGCAGAAGAGTTGCAGATGGTTCTCACTCGCCCGATGGAAGACTACAAGCGCCAGGAGCGGAAAGCTGCTGAAGCCGAGACTCGCAGGATCAATGAGGAACGACGCCAGAAGGCCGAAGCCGAGGCTGCTGAGAAGCGCAAGGCAGACGAAGCACGCGCCGAAGAGGAACGCAAGAAGCGCGAGAAGGAAATCAAGGACGCGCAGAAGGCTGGCGATATCGGAAAGCGCGAGGCCGATAAACTCCGCAAGGAAACTGAGGAGCGTGAACGTCTCGCCAAAGAGGAAGCCGATAGGAACGCGAAAGCCGCCGTTGCCACCGTCCAAGATGTGAAGGTTCAGCCAGCCATCCCGAAGAACGCTTCACTTCGCGGGCGGGTGAACTACTACGCCGAGGCCATCAACGAGGATGCGCTGATTAAAGAACTGTGCAATCTTTACGGCAGGATTGGAAATGACAATGCACAGAGATGGCTCTACCTGAGAAAATTTGTCATTGTCAACGCGCAGGCTCTCGGCAAGGAAGCAAGAGAAGTGAAGGACTCTAAGAAGTTGGAGAGCCAGATTCCCGGCATTCGTGCCTGGGATGAAGACTCGATCTGAGGTTTCAATGAAGAAGCAGCGGAAGGCCAAGAAGCAGCGGAAGGCCAAGAAGCCTACCGCTGCCATCGTTCACGTTGAGTCAGGCGGGTTAGCTCATACTGTCCCGCCTGCCCAGGTTGTCCGTCAGGGACGGATGCAGAATCTCCGCCCCGAGGAAATCGAACTGCTGAAGCGCACGGTCGCCAAAGGAACGTCCAACGACGAGTTCGCACTGTTCCTTCTAATCTGCCGCAAGCACAAGGTTGACCCCTTCATCGGACAGATTCATTGTGCGAAGTGGTGGGTGAAGAAGCATCACCAAGAAAAGAAGATTGGCGCCGGGGGTGGAGAGATTGACGTGTGGGTTGGCGGGGAGCAGATGGTCATAATGATGGGGATTAACGGCTACCGCTCCATCGCCGCTCGTAACCACAAAGACTTTGGCGGTTGTGACGAGCCTACCTTTGTGATGAGTCAGCGAAAAACTCCAGCGGGTAAGACGATCCCAGACGCCTGTAGCATCAAACTCTGGAAGAAAGGCTTGGAGCATCCTATCGTCTCGACAGTCTATTGGGAAGAGTTCGCTCCGGTTGACCTCGGCGATCCTCGCGCTGACTTCTGGAACCGGATGCCGAAGCACAAACTTGCCATAGTCGCGGAGAGCCATGCTCTTAGAAAAGGCTATCCCGACTTGTCCAATATCTACACGGAAGAGGAAATGGATCAGCAGTTGCAGGACTACACCGAAGGCGGTCGCCAGATTGTCGAAAGCGACGGTCGTACCCCCTCGGGAGCTCCTGCGGGAGAGCGTGGAGTCAACACTTGGCGAGGCCAGCAAGAAGCCATTGACGCCGAGATAGAGAAGCAAAAGGCCGGTGGGGAGCCTTCCACGGTCGAGCAAATTAAGGAAACGGCCACTCCCAAGCGCATCATCACCGTTGACTGGCAGTTCAGCCAGAAGTTCGCTGTCATCCGGGGAGACGAAGCAGCCATCACTTTCCTAGTACCTGACTTCAAACGATGGAACAGTGAGTTTCTGGAAGAGGAGAAGGTTTGGACGATTCCCGCCGAGCATGTTGTTGCTCTTGAGGAGCGTTGCTCGATCGCGGGATTTGGTTTCCAAGAAGTTTCCGCGGTGCCGGCCAAAGAGCACGTCGCTGCGAAACCCGTAGAGGGAAAGGGGGCGTCTCCAGCGATCCCTGAAGATGCCCTCTCTACGGGAATCATCCAGCAGGTGAAGGATGGCAATAAGCCGAACTACAAGAGCCTTCTATTCAATGGGACGTGGATGTACGTCTTCGATAAAGACCTCTGGGACCATTTGATAGCAGGTGTCGGCAAGAATGCTTCTCTATTCGTAAAGAAGAGCAAGGGCTACCCGAACGTCATCGGCATCAAGAGGATTGGGCTTGTGGAGTTCATGGACGGGAAGCTGCCGATTGTCCAGCAGAGTGAGCGTCAGGCTGGCGGAAAGACGCTATTCGGATGAGCGAAACTCCCAACGTCGTCGCAGTCCTAGTTCAGCGCCTCGCCAATGATCTGCGTTGCGAGTGGGCCGATATGGTCGGTGTGGCTGTCAGAATCCTCAAGGAGAAAGAAACCGTCGAGCAGGTAGCTGGAGCTCTGGCTAAGGTTTCCCGTGTTGGGGTGGACTCCATCAAACGGAAACTTGTCGCCATCCAGAAGATGAGCCAGAACGGTTTCTCCGAGAAAGAGATTGTTACGATGGGCCAGGAACAGGTGCTCGGCCGCTTCCAGAAAGAGAAGCGCCAGGACACTTACGAAGAGGAAGTGTGGCTGCGGTTCAAAATCAAGGGTTCTCAGCGTGAAATCGTGATGCAGCAGATTGAACGGGTGAAGAAGATTCTTGGATTCACCACTTCGGAAGAATTTTTTGACTGGTTCCACGCTCAACTATCTTCCACGACAGACGAGGAACTGAAGCACTCTGCCGGAATGATGAAATGAGACGCCCTCGGGCAGAACGGAAAGGAAAGTTTACGCCGATCCCACAAGTCATTCGATTGATGTCAGGGCAAACGCATTGCGAAGTCTGTCACAGACCCTACAAACAGATGGATGAGTTCTTGGTTGTGCGCGTTCAGCATCTTGACCACATTTTTCCTAGAAGGTTTCTGAATCAGTTTCACCTGAACGAGCACGACCGCCTCAACATTATTTCCGTTTGTGGGCCTTGCCACGGAAGAAAGAAGTCGGCAGAGGAGTGCCTATTTCACGGTGACGTTATCGGCTACCTGACGAAGATAAACAAATTGCACTGGCCGCTGTCTTACGTCTGGAGATCCGCGAAGCAGTACGGTCTCACCGAGGTCTTGAAGTGCTTCCGGTCGGAATGTGAGTTGAACTGGACATGACGAAAACACAATTCCAGTATTACATCACGATCCGAGACTTCATTCAGTCTAAAGGGTACTTCCCTCGATTCGAGGATATTGGACACGCGGTGGGAGTGCGTTCTGTTTCGTCGGTACACAAGGTTATCCAAAGGCTTTGCGACTACGGCTACCTAGTTAAGAACGGCAAAGGCTATGAGTTGGTTCCAGCGAAGATGCACAATCTGTCCAACTGCTCCCGAGGCCACAAGCCGATCTGGTTCATGGAAGACAACTGCCCTCTTTGTGAAGCACTTTCAAGGATTCCGAAGGCTTGTTGATGCTGTGATATTGGAAGGTGAGGTTGCGGGTGAAAGGAAAGAGAGGGGATTCTAAGGGGAGAGGAAACCATAGGGGAAGGGGAGGGAACCTGTGAATTTCTGTGAATTTGTGGAAAACTGACCCCCGCGCAAGATTCAGGAGGAGAGGCAAGAGATGAGCGACTATACGCTGAATCAAAGAGAACCATTGCCCGTGGAACAGCTACCCGATGAATGGGACCGTCTGGATAAATATTACATGCAATTGGCGGATGTCACACAAGGGGCTGGATACGACAAAGGCAGTTTCACTGGCAAGTCGATTGGATTTTCTGTTTGCGCTGCACAACTGAGGGCGTCGTTGGCGAAAGAAAAATCCGACGAAAGTAAAAGTTGAAGATTTTATCTCCAATGATTGCAACGCACATTTCCGACGAGGTTCTGAATGTGAAGGCGAAAGGTCGCATAAACATTGGCGATAGTGCGTGTCAAGTTGAGCAGTTTAGTGGCGCAAGTCTTTTGCTTGCGTTAGCTTTCGCCCAGCGTTTACGAAGTCGCCAAAGTGCGTTTGGTAAAATAGAGGCACGCTCAAAGGAGAGCGCACTATGAATAACTCCAAACTGATAACCATGTCACAGCAGGCGAAGGGAGTGGAGACGCGCATTCTGGATTGCGGCGGCAGACGGTTGGCGTCCATCGAAGGCCCGAATGGAAGCGCTCTTGACTTCTACTCACTTGGCAAGACTGTCGTGATCGTGCAGGACTTCGCGGACTTATCAGGGATAGGGCGTGACGGCTGCGAAGTGTTTTTCTCTAGGCCAGAGACTCAGATGAAGGCTATCTACGCAGCGCTGGACGAGGTGGCTAAGCAAAACAGCGTGACCCCGCGCAAGATTCAGGAGGAGCGCACGCTATGAGCAAAGAAGAAATTCTAATCCTAGTCGTGATTTGGGGCTTGAGATTAGCTGGAATTTGTATCGGGTTTGCGATAGCTCTTGGGACTTGGTATTACACGCAAACTTTGATACAGCCCTGATTCAGTCGGAGCCACGGGGGAAGATTTTCAGGGGTAAACCGGGCCTGAGAAACGGAGCATTTGGGAGCTATCGCCATTGGCAAACTTAGTTCAAATCCAAACTGAGGAGAAAGTCATCCGAGTTTTTCCAGAGCGCAACAAATGGACGCCAGCCGATGATTGGGTCTTCATTGGCGATCCGCCACTATTTCGCCCTGGCAACGAGAACACCCCGGTCATGGTCTCTTGCACATTCACTTGGTGGCGGCGTAGGGCAGAAGAGATTGCGAGTAGTTGGAGGATGTACTACAGAAATGTGCGGGTAGGTGGCCCGGCGTATGACGACCCCGGTGGTGAGTTTACTCCGGGCATGTTCCTGAAAGAAGGCTGCACGATTACAAGCCGGGGATGCCCCAAGAAATGCGGATGGTGCAAAGTGCCATTTTCAGAGGGTGCGTTGAGAACTCTAGCAATCAAGCCAGGCTGGATTGTGCAGGACAATAATTTGCTCGCCACACCAGACCATCACTTCGCTGCGGTATTCGATATGCTCCGAGCGCAAAAGCCCGCGAAGTCATTCAATGGCGGTTTAGATAAGCACTACCTAAAACCGTGGCACGTTCCGTTCTTTGATTCGGTTTCGGTGCATGAGCTTTGGTGGGCAGCAGATGTTCCAGATGACTACCGCTGGCTTAGGCGAGTGAAAGAGCTATTCTTCCATTATCCAAAAGACAAGATGCGCTGCTACACGATGATTGGCTACGAAGGTGAGACGCTGGCCGAGGCAGAGAAGCGGATCGAAACAGTGTATGAGTTAGGCTTCATGCCGTTCAGTCAACTCTATCAGCCGCCGACTGCAAACCAGCCAACGAAGATTTATCCTTTGGAATGGAAGCGTGTGAACCGTTTTTGGTCGAGGCCAGCGATTTATAAAGCTGCCCACAGCGAAATTGCCGATGGCGGTAGCGCGAAGTAATGGCGGCCACGATGCGGTTTACCCCTAAAGAATCTTTTTGGCGGGGGCAGTCGGAGAGGAGACGCGGGGATGCGGGACGAGTTGACTGACAGCGACTTTGAGCAATACGAACTTGACGACTACGAGGAAGACGAAGAAGAGTTTCTCGATTGCGCGATGGACAGGCATGGTGCTTGCGGCAAAGCTGGTAGCGAAGAATGTGACTTTGAGTGTCCTTACAGGGCGGAGCAAATAGCGAGAGAAAATCGCAGACGGGCGAGCCACCCATGACCAGCAAACAGAGCAAAGGGCAGCGCAAGGCGTTCCGAGTAGGCGAAATAGTCTATCACCGCGACATGGGAGAGTATGTGCGCATCGTGAAAGATTACGGGCCAAACGTGATTGTTTTCTATACGCGCTGCGGAGAGAAGCATGTTGAGCCGCACAAGTCATTGCGTTCCCTCACCCGGCGCGAAGCAGGCCAGCCCCGGAAAGGGAAATGATGAGCGCCAAAATTGAACGCGCACAAAACGGTTACATGTTCTATGGCGGAGTTCTCAGCCAACCAGAAATCTTTCTGACGCTAGATGAACTATTTGAACGATTACTGCTGTACTACGAAGGCCGCTGCGATAGCTTCGGTGGCGATTTATTCGGCAAGGTCATTGTGGAGCGCGAGAAAGGACGGGGATTGTGAGCGTATTCATTGACAAGCGGATTAGGCATGTAGGGACAAGTCATCTACGCCACTTCAACGCTGACACTCTGCGCGAATTGGATGATACCGTTTTCGTGATTCAAGACGGCGATGAACCTGTTTCTGTGCTCCTGAGCTACAAGCTATTCCTGCATATTCAAGACACCCTTGAGAGACTCACGCGGGAAGTAGAATTGGAGCGCGAAGCAGGCGCAGGAGAGAGCACATGAGTGATCCCAAAACTAAGGTAGACCGAATCCTTGAGATCCTCCAGAAAGCAAACTGTGTCATCGTGTTAGGAGAGAATCATCCTACCGCTACAGGCCCAATGGGACACTACACAAGAAACTGCTTCATGGTGTCCTTCGATCAGTTCACTGAACTTCAGGAGTTACTGCCAAACTCTTTCTCCGATGACTTTCTTGAACGAGAGCATGGCCTTGTCAATCTGGAAATTCGCCTTTCCCCAAAGGAGCAAGAGACGTATTATGTAGCAGCCGAGTCCGAACCATTCCTTGATAAGTTGTGGGCCAAGAATTTCAAGACTTCCGAAGAGGAGAAATTATGAGAATGACCAGACGTGAGATGTTGGTAGCAACCGGAACGAGTGGAGTCGCGCTCGCTACCGTGGGCCTCGGAGAAGGGTGTAATGCCTCCCAATGGATTCAGACCGCTCTCACTGACCTTCCCACGATTCTGCAAATCATCACTTCGATCTTGGCTGTTGCCGGCATGAACGCTAGTGCTCAGGTCACTGAGTACGGCAACGAAGCGAAGAACGACTTCACGACCGCGCAGAACATCATCGCGTCCTACAATGCGGCTGCTTCGACTGCGAAGCCGGGACTTCTAGGGCAGATTGATGCGGCTCTTGCTGCCGGCCTCGCTAACCTCTCTGGCATCCTGAATGCCTTCCATGTGAACGACCAGACGCTTGAATCCACAATCGCTGCTTCAGTGGGAGCAGCCATGACAGCCGTACTTGCCATTCAGTCTCTTATCCCTGCTCCTCCTGCGGCCAGCGTAAAGCGCGTAGCACTCGCAAAAGCGACGCAGAACAATGGAGACGTGGTGCTCCGGCAAGCGTTTAACTTGATCGTGGCTTCGCATTATCCACAAGCCGCAATCTAACCATTCAGTGGTCAAATGCCGACCAAAATAATCCCGTACCTCGATGCGACCGTGACGATCCACGCTCCGATATTCGGAGGAGAACCGACTGTGGATGTGGCGTGCCGCAACTACGAGGCCAAGGGTCTTACGCTCACTGAATTTGCGGCCATGATTTATCCCGCAATTTCAGCGGCCGCAAATACAGGTAATGTCCCAACCCATGATCTGCCTGTCTAACGCCGACCCTCTCCATTCAGGAGAGGCCATTCTCGTCAACCCGGAGAGCGTGGTCGTTATTTTTGACGACCACGCTTACCCGGATGCCAGAGTCGTAAAGTTTTCCTCGGGTTCTTATGTCTATGTCTCCGAGACAGTTGAAGAAATAGGAGTGCTGCTCAATGGAATTAAAACTATCTCCGAACGGTCGTAGGTACGGAACTCGCAAAGACCCTCCGGACCATCGAGACTTCGGACTCTCTGCTTTTTCTCTCTCTGCCACGATCCCTCCAGTAACAGACCTTGAAACTTTCTGTGGGCCAGTCAAGGATCAAGGGGCACTTGGAAGTTGTACCGCGTTCGCCGGCTGCGGAATGAGAGAACTCCTCTACCGCAGACTCACCCAATTCGAGAAGACGAAGGTAGACCCCGCTCCGGTCTTCTCTCCGATGTTCCTGTATTACATCGAACGTGAACTCGATGGCTCAATCAATGACGGCGACACTGGCTCGACCGGAAGAACCTGCTGCAAGGCTCTCAATCAGTTTGGAGTGTGTACTGAAGCCGACGACAAGTATGACGCCGCGAACTTCGAGAACGCTCCGACCGTTGACCAACTGAATGAGGCTCTGTTGTTCAAGGGTGGCGCCTATCACCGGATTGGGACAGTCATGGACATGCGGAACTGTTTGGCCGAAGGATACGGCTTCATCATTGGATTCACCGTGTACGATTCGTTCGAGAGCATGACCGCTCCGTTTGTCTATAACCCCGACAAGGCCAACGAACAGATTCTCGGGGGCCATGAAACCTTAGTAATCGGCTACGACGATGGAAAATCAGCCTTCAAGGTAAGAAACTCTTGGGGACCAGACTTCGGTGAGTCAGGGAACTTCTGGCTGCCGTATCCTGTTGCCGCGGACAGTGACATCCTCATGGACGCTTGGATGGAACACCTTTCAAAAGCGTGGTAGATGGACAAGTGCCCCAAATGCGGTTCCACAGTGACGATGGACAGTGGCTCCGTTGTTAGCTGTTTCATGTGCAGTCACACCATCCGATTCAAGGAGACACCTTATGGACTCGATTTCAGCGGCGCGACTTCAGGAAGTTCATCCCGTCCTGTCCTCCAGGGTAACAAGCCTGATAGACGACTGCGAATCAAACGGGCTGTATTTGCGCGTCACGCAAGGCAAGCGGTCTCCTAACCAGCAGCACGCTCTTTATATGCAGGGACGTGCCTCCCTGGAAATAGTAAATGACTTACGACACGCCGTAGGATTCCCTCCGATCCTCTACGAAGAGAACCAAGAAGTCGTCACTCACGCCGACTGGCTGGATTCGATGCACTGTTACGGTTTAGCCGTGGACGTTGACCCGTCCGAGGGTACTACGATGGCACCGTTCAATCCTGACTGGGACACACAAGACCCTCAGTGGCAGAAGGTGTTAGCAATCGCTCTGAATCACGGTCTAGCTGAAGGAGCTCAGTGGACTTCGGTGAAGAGAGACTATCCCCACCTGTTTCCGCAAGAGTTGGCTGCTAACCCTACCGAAGAAATGAAGCAGACTTACAAAGACGCTGGCTTGCAATCAGTCTGGAACGCACTGAATCTGTCGTGAAGCCCTATTACTCACACGCGGGCATCACCATCTACCACGAATTTGATAAGAGTTTCGACGAGGTGGAATTTATGTATGACCCAAAATGCGGAGAATTGGCTGCATATTTTCTAGCTGATTTAGAGCACCAGCCCGAGGAAGTAGAGTGGCTCGCGCAAGACATACAGGACCAGATTGAGCGATGGTTTGAAGGCCGCCATCACAAGCCGAAAGAAGTAACGCCATGAGCGGCAGCGGCAAGGTATTCATTCCTGCTAGAAAGAAAAAGCAATGCCAATCTTTCATGCGCGATGCTGACGGTTATAGGGCGCAGTGCCAGCTTGAGCACGGTCACAAGGGCTGGCACCGCAGAACTGTGGTTTATACATGGCAGAAAGGTTTGCCACGTGGGAGATAAGGCTATGAACGCAACAATACCAAATGACATGCACGCCGAAGAATCAGGAGAAGATTACTGCCGTTATTGCGGCAAGCAGGTAAACATTTCTGGCCACGTCTGCGAGCAAGAACAAATTGGCTTTTGGGCTTGCTTCTATTGCGCGAACACGCATCAAATCGCGGCTGAGTGTAAATGTGTGTGCCACAAAGACGAATCACCAGAGCATACCGCGCAAAATGCGGCTTGGGCATCGCGGCTCACAGCACTACTTCCTGACGGCTCCATCCCGGCCAGTCATAAAGAAGCCTTGGTGCATGGAATCAACTGCGAGAAGAAGCCGCATATTCGCACGGGATACCTTCATGGAGAGGACGACGACACACCATACGACGTAGATGGACTGAAGTATTGCGGACGCTGCCACACATCGCTATGAAAGTGACTTATGAAAAGTGCTGGTTTGAAGGCATCCACATCGGATATGCGGCCACCACCACCGCGCCTCAGAAAGTGACAGCGATAGGCGTTACGCGCAAAGAAGCGTTACAGCGGTTGCAAAAGAAACTGGATAAAAAGTGAAACCTTATTACGAACATGCCGGGATTAAGATTTTCCACGGGGATGCCAAGGACTCATTCCTGTATGCCGGACATGTAGGTACTGTGGTTGCTGTTCTGACTGACCCTCCGTGGGGAACTGATACCGCTTGCAATGCTCAAAGATTCACGCGCAAAAGCTCTCCCTGGTGGACGAACGTTGATACAACGAAAATCATAGCGCATGAACAAATTGCGGGAGACACCGAAGAGTTCGATACCCGCCCGTGGATAAAAGGTCCAGCGATTCTGTGGGGAGCCAATAATTTCACGCGTCATTTGCCACACTCGAACGGCTGGCTGATTTGGGACAAGCGAAAGAACGCTGAGGATATGGCCGAAAATGGCTGGCCGCTTGGCGAGGCAGAGTTGGCTTGGACAAACGTAATAGGTGCGACGCGAGTATTCCGCAATCTTTGGTCAGGGTTATTGCGCTCAAGCGAGAAAGGCGAGTTCTATCACCCGACACAGAAGCCAGTCGCCCTCATGGAATGGTGCATCAAGTTTCTACCTGCAGAGGCTCTAATTCTCGACCCCTTCATGGGCAGCGGGACGACACTCCGCGCAGCAAAAGACTTAGGCCGTCGCGCCATCGGCATAGAAATCGAAGAGAAGTACTGCGAGATAGCGGCGAAAAGATTAAGCCAAGAAGTCTTCAGTTTTAACGGTCAGGCGGGGCGGGCGGAGCTCCCATAGTTAATGCACCGAACGATACCTTCTCTCCGGTTTCTCCAATTCCTGCATTCTTGTTTTCGAGTGCTGCGGCAGGTGCCTGTCCTACAACCATTCTCCGAAGCAGTGGGTAAACTCCTCCAGTCAGTCCCCTCTTCAGTGCTCCCACGGCTCGCTTGTTTCCCGGCTCTACTCCCGACTGCCGAATTACCCAATCCTGAAAGTCAGGTTGGCGAAGCAGGGATTGAAATGCCTCTGGACCTGCTCCATAGGCCACCATCGCTATTCCCGCCGTGGGATGCACGGCCATCTTGAACATGCCATAGATCACGATTGCCAGTCGGTAGGGATGGGCCACTCCACTTATCTTCGCGTCCTTTGACATTGCGTTCAGTTGCTCTCGCAGAAGTTCTTCATTGGACTTTCCAGCTAGTTCACTCGTTGTCTTACCGGGAATGATGGCTCCCTTCGCCTCTTGCTCCACTACATCCTTCTCCGTGTCTTTGACGACCTCGGCGGTACGGGCTTTCTCTTCGGTTGTTACGCTGCGCTTCGCTTCCGTGGCCGTTCTTTGTGCTTCGCCAATCTCCCTGCCTGCAACCTTATTCTCACGTTTCGCTGTCTCCCCTGCTGCTTTTTTAGCTCCGCGCTCACCGACAGTCACTTCTCCCGGTACTTGCTTCGCCCGGACTCTGGCCTTTCGGATGTTCTTCACCGTCTCGTCAAAGGCTGTCGTATCTACCCCCACTGCCTTCAGGGCGTTCCTGATTGCCAGTGTCGGAGAGGAACTCTTGTCCAATCCAAATTGCGGGTCTTCCTTCAGAATCAACGCGCTGACCTTAGCAGACATCTCCTGGTCTTCGATGTCATAGGCAGAGAGCCACTTGTCCACAATCTCGCTTCCGATCCCTCTTTTGAATCGCATGTAGTCGTTCTTAGCAGCTTCGTACTTCGCAGTCGCGCTCTGGGGATGGTCTCGAATCAGCCTCTTGCGATACTCTCCCATGCTCTCTTTTTCTCGACGGGGATACGATGTTCTGTCTTTGTTCGCTACGGCCGCTTCCTGCATCTTGTCAATCTTGTCGGCAACGTCAATCATCGAGTTGCGAACTACCGGGTCTTTGCTTGAATACGCGGCGCCGTAGGCATCATCCTTGATGCGGGTCAGGTCATTGAAAGTGACTTTCTCTCCTGCATCCTCAAGAGGTTCAAGACCTTCTCCGGTGTCTATGAAACTTTCCCCCTTCGTTCCTTTACCGAGAGCCTTTGTCGCTGCGGGTGGCAGTTCCGAATCCTGCGCTCCGTGTTCCTTGAGCGTGTTCATCATCAGGTTTCGGATGTCTGTCTTGGTGCTGACAGGTTGCTCAAAGGTGTCTCCGAGTTCCTTGAACGGCTTCTGTACTCGAAGTTTCTCGGTATAGAGAGTTTGCGCCGTATCCACAATGACCTGGGTTCCAGTTTTCACTTTCTCTTGGTCAAGGTTCCCAACGTGTTCCTTCAGTCCAGCAATTTCCTCTTGAGCGGATTGATGCAGGTTGTTCAACCGAGCGTTGGTCTGCCCTTCCAGTGAACGGATATTCTCTTCCAGTTGTGTCTCCACCTTCACAACCGCTTGGGCCTTCTCGGTATCAATCTCCCGTCTCTTTGCAGCGGCTTCTTCTTCGATCCGCTTTGTCTCTGTGGCTTGCCGTTCTCTAGCAGCGGCAATCTTTGAGAGTCGTCCTATCACCATGTCGGCCACGTTGTCGGACAGGTGCAACCGATTGCGAATGAATCCTCGGATGATGTCCTTATTCGCTGCCAGTTCCCCGGAAGCGGCCAGCGCCGCTTGTGCAGAGCCCGACAGCACCCGTTCTGCATAGTCAGCGTCACTCTCGCCCTCTTGCCGCGAAGTAATCGCCTGAAGTGCTCCCTGACCGCCAAATACCGCCCCTGCGCCTATCTGTGCGCCTCTGGCAGCCACTACAGCAGCCTTGCCAGCCGTTCCCGCAGTCCACAAACCCTCTCCCCAAATGGATTCTCCGAGTGATAGCGCCGCGAGTCCGATAGAGACGGGAGTAGCCAACCCTTGTACGAGGTCTCTGGTAGATTCTTCAGTCCCCGTCCAAAACTGAGACCAAAACGCTTTAGAGGATTGGCCGGAAGCGATGTATTTCTCTGTTTCTTTCTTTTGCGCTTCCAGTTGCCTCGGCTTGATGCCAAGACCTGTTTCGATGGCCTTCTTCCCGAAGATGGGATGATTCAGCTTGTGCCATACCTTCTCGAATACGCTGTCTTCGGGTGGCGGGTCAACTGTACCCAGAGCGTTCTCGGTCGGGTCTGCGATGAATCCAGTCGGCTCTCCTGCGGTCAACTGAGGAGTCTTTTGCTCCGGTGTTGCTGGTTTAGGGTCGGGAATGAATGTGGGAGTTGGCTCTGTCGCTCTCTGTGGTGGAGCGGGTGGATCGTCGAATGTCACCGGACTCATAGGTTAAACCAATAGTCTCGGTCTTTCCAAATCGTGTAAATCATCAGCCAAAGCATGAGATACGCAAGAATTTGTTCAACCATCATGGAATCTCCGTGTATAGGTCTGGGTGCAGCTTCAGTTCTGACTTATCAACGTAGCCAGGGGTTCCTTTCTTGTCTTGAACGTGCACTTTTACTCCGTAGCGTACTTGCTCATCCAGCAAAACTTTCTGGTGCGCTCGCAGCGCGGCCGCAGCCGTTTCCACCATGTAATGTCTCTGTATTGGTGAGAGTGTGGCACCGGAGACGAAACCATGTGTATAGGCAACTTGGATTCCTTCAGGCAGAGTACGGGCTTTCTTTGCTTCCTCGATCATCGTCTGAGTCGGACGCAGGTTTGTCTTTACTCCGCGGAGAATGGCGACGTGGTTGAACAGAATCACCATGTCACCCTGTCCCGCATACTTCGGGTCTTTCTTGATTTTGTCTTCCGTCTCTTTCATCAGGGAATAGCGTGCTTTGTCGGATTCGTAGTCGTCCGTCGCCTTGCGAATGGCTACCCGCCCTTCTTTCGGAACTGCCCAATCCAACTGACTCGGCTTAGTGATCCGCGCTGCTCCGTTAACCTTTCCATCCGACGAGACTCCCGAATCCACGACGGGGCCGCTGGATGTCGGCGCCGCCGTGGACTTGGGAGTTGGGGTGGTTGTGGGGGGAACTTTGGGACTTCGGACAGTATTCGTTTCGCTCTTAATGACTGGCTTTCCATCTGAGCCGGGTTCAAGTGTTTGACTGTGCGTCTCTACAGGGGCACCCTTGGCTTCCTCTTGCCGGATGGATTGCTTGTCGGCCCACTTCTCCGCGTCTGCTCTGCTTGCGTCAGTCGCGTTCATGTAGGCATTGATGAGCCGTTCTCTCTTTTCCGCTACCGTAGTCGGCTTGATGTACTTCGTTGCCCCTTCGAGTACCAGATTCGTTCCCGGCTCAAGGTACTGATTCGTCTGAGGGTCATAGCCAGCGGGCCTTACGCTTCCATCTGGCATCTGTACCGTCGCTGCTTGGAAGTGCGGCAGAGGCATCTTGATACCGTATTCAGCCTCGACAATCGCCTTCTCCTCTGGCGTCTTGGCCTTATTCATGGCCTCGGTAGCGGCCACAGCGTCCTCAGCACGCCACTTCTTATCCAATGCCCGTTTAGCTTCGGCTGCCTTCGTTTGTGCGTCTGCGGCCTCCTGGTTGAGTTGATCCTGGGTTTTGAAGACACTGTTACGCTTTGGAGCCTGCGGAGGCTGTCCAAGACTGACTTCCGGGGCTTCTCCAGAACCTTTTGGTGCTCCGTTCTGAGGAGCAGCAGAGGCACCCTGACGCTTCGCTGTGGCACTTTCAAGGCTTTCCTGTGGCTGTCCACCCGTTCTGCCCGTCAGTCGGCCAGCAATATCTTTGAAACTGAATCCCCCACCTTTTCCGCCCTTGCCCTTCTTACCGCCACCAAGCAATTCATCAATCTGGCTCATCGCTGCGTCTTGAGCTTCCGGTGTCAGTCGCCCGGACGCAATCGCAGCTTCTAATACCTGTGCTCTGGCTCTCTTGTCAGCGTGCTCTTGGTCACTCTTCCGCTTCTCCGTATCGAGCATCACGGTTGAGTAGCCGCCGACCAATCCGCTGAGTAAAGCTGACAATCTACGCTCCTGATCCTGCGCTGACAAGCAGGGCAATCAACTGGCCGATGCCTTGTCCAACTTGTTGCTGTTGTTGCTGCTGGTTCTGCTGTTGCGCGAGAAGTTCACTGGAAAGATTTGCAGCGGCCCCCGTACCTGTTCCCAATTCCCCCAACCCAAGTTGTGACAGAAGTTGCGCTATGGCTGTCTGGCCTGCTGCGCCTTCTTTCCTTGCCCCACCGACAAGATTTGTGATGTCCGAAGATTCCTTGAATCTTGCTTCTGCGTTCGCGGCTGTCGAGCCGCCGCCGCGTGGAGCAAATTCATTCGTTGACCGTCTTCCAGTTTCATACTGCGAAGTGAGCGTATTGATTTCCGGCCCGAGAACCGATTGGAGAGTGTTTCGATCCCCAGTGAGAAGTGCATTGAAGAATTTCAGTGGGTCTTGGAGTGCGGCAGTCGCTTGAGGAAGCGTAGTTTCTGCTTGACTCAGTCCGAAGTCAATCGCTTTCTGCTGCGAAGCGAATAGTCCCTTCTGCTCTTTGGAAGGACCACCGGGACCGCTGCTGCCGCCAAATAGAGAAGGCATTAGAACTCCGCTCTGTACAGCGAACCTGCTATCTTGGTGAACCCCGCACTCTCGGCCAACTTCGCAATCTTTTCGTCTGGAGCTACGATGATGAATCCAGGTAACACCAATCCCGGCCTCGGCTTGTCCTTGAACATCTTCCACGGGATTTTGTAGTTTACTTTCCCGCGATAGTCCTCGCGGCTCCATGTCGGCTCTGCATGAAGCACCAACTGGTAAATCTGGACGTGAACAATCTCTCCGTCTTCGTTCTCTCCGACGATGGCTGTCGCCAACTCGCACGGAGGCAGAAACCAATCCTGCTCTTGGAAGATAGGAGTCAGTCGTTCCCACTCGGCGGGAGGCAACTGCCTATAGGTGATGGCATTCACCGTCACAGGTTCGATGGTCAGTAGTTCAGACATGCCGCAATTCTACTCCCCAATTCAGATTCCCGTCCACCGCATAGCTGCGTGGAGTTTCGCTGCCTTCGCTGCCACCTGAATCGTACGGTGCGCGGTCGTCACTCCTAAAAACTCAAGGTGTCTTGCGTGCTCTGGCATGATTCTAGCGTTGTCTATATCTGGCTCCAACGGATGAGGCAGGCAATCCACTCCCGGTATTCTCCTCCATTGTTCCTCATGCCCCTTGTTGGCAAACTTCGCACAGAGGAGAATCATCCCCGGCGTCGGCAAATCAATGTAGTGCGACTCCGTAAAGAGGTCCACATTCTCTTTCCATCGCACTCGCGGAGTGATGTAAAAAAGTTCCATCATCGAGGCCCGTTAAAATATCCCACCCTGCCGCCTCCAGATCCTCCGCCGCCGCCGCCTGCTGTCGCTGCCGCTGTAATTGCACCGACAGATATTGCCACGTTGCCATCGGAGTTTTGCTGTTGCCCTGCCAGCGTCGAACCTCCCAAATAAGCTGCTGGCGGAGTTCCTACTCCACCGGAAGTTTGTACCCATTGGACGTTCAACTGAGAAACGTCATAGAACGGATAAAATGAATATGTGTTTCCGGCAGTAAGACCGGAAACGGAAATGCTCGGATTCGCAAGTGTAGTGTCGGGAACAACCGTAGATGTTCCGTCAGGCCATAATATCTTCAGGCCAGTGAAATACCATTTTATCGTTCCCGCCGTCGCATTGTCGTAAAACACAGACCCTATTGACATCGGCAGAACGGATACCTGTCCCGTGCGAATCGGAGAACTTGAACCCGTCAGAATCAGATTGAATCCCTGTACGGTCGTAATCAGGCTTTCGGTTTTCAATGCGCTTTTCTGGATTTGCGCCGCTGCTTGCGCTTGGCTTGCTTCCTGCTGATTTTTCAGCGTTACAATGGCATCTCTCAGGTCATAGATATTTTGGAACGCCTGAGTGACTGCTCTCTGTATGTCGGGGTGTAGCGAGGTATCAACTACTGGTATAGGACGCGGGATGGCTCTTGTTGCCATTGTTACACCGTAGCCGAATCCCAATGAGGATGAATCCTGTCATGCAGATGGTCTCTGGCAACCACCAATTCAGTTCCATCCACATAGGCCAGTTGAGATGTAGGACGTAGCCAAAGGAAAACAGGGCTTGAGCAAGCCACAAAATACTCAAGATCAGCGCCAAGTCCGACCTCTCCGCGTAAGCTGCCGAAACTCCTATCATCGTTCCCGCCCAGAGCAATAACGTCCCTTCGGTAAGGGAAATCCAGTCGTAGGCAGTCACCGGACGAACAATTCCAGCATGGGTCAGATGCCCAATCGTCACCGCGAGAATAAATCCTATCGTCACCGCTCTGGCTCTGTACTTCCGACTTCGTAAACACTCGCTGCAAATCCCCATCATTGAAAGGAATATCGGGATGCTGGTGAGCGAGTAGACCCACGCATACACAGGCCCCCACCCATAGACCCACAGCACGACAAGGAGTGACAAATTGTTGATGCTGAACGCCGTGAAGTATCCGCATAACTTCCAGTAGAGCATCTACGATGTTTCGCTTGGAACTACTGGCTGGAACGTGATGACGTATTCATCGAACGGCCTGAAATACTTGGCGTCCTCTTCGGAACCAGAGAAGACGACCGTTGTTCCATCCTCGCTCCGGAAACTCGCCGTGTTCTTCGTCAGCGATGTCCTCTTGGCCTTCACTACCAGTGGTGTTTTTGGACCGCCGCTCATGCTGTTTCTCCTCGTCGCCATTGGCGACCGTTTACTTTTCCTTCGAGATAATCCACCTTGCTTCGCAACTCCGAAAGGTCTCTACGAATTTCTTCGGGGATACTCTCCCGTTGTAGGTAACGGTGAACCCAAACTTGTACCACTGCTCCCGCTCCGATCATCACTACGCCTGCAACGATTTGCCAGAAGATAGGATTCAAGGCTTTAACCTCTGTATCTCCTCGGGTCGAATCGAACTAACTCTTCTCGCACGATGCGCCGCAAATCTTCTTGCTTCAAAGGTTCCGCCCTGCCTCTAAATTCCTGTTCCACGGCTTCCTTCACTGCGTTGCGTATTTCAATCTTCCAATAATCCGAAGATTGCTCTCCGGCTGATTGTTGCCGCTTGCCGTTGTTGCCGTTCTTCCGTTCCCACGGCTTGTACTTCAGCAGCATCCCCAGAGCGGCTAGGAATAAAGCTCCACCAATACCTATCTGTTGGGCCTGGGGGTCTATCATTCACTTTAGTTGCTCCGGTGGCGTTGGAAGGGGCACTCTTCCTGAATCCACTATTGTCTGCACCTGTGCCGGCACAGTTACCGAGGGATACACGACGGATTTCAGGTTGATCGCGCCCCACTTCGTAATCGTCATTACGAAAATCTTGTAGACAGCTTGAAAGCGCGGCCAGTCAGCGAACCACTCGTAGGGGGGAAGGAACGTGCCGAGCAGGGACGAGACGAGCACAATAGCTCCGGCCCAGTCGAAAAGTTGGTGCAGCGTGAGATTACCTAGACCCATCACCATTGCTCATCTCCTTGTGGTGACGCCCCATCTCGAAAGCCAATTCAACGATTCCTGAAACATCAAGCACGGCGTATATCCCGTAGAAACTTGTTGTTACCCTCTTCATACTGATTCCAACTTCCAGCGCGACGGCCGGTATTTTCATCCCCTCGGCTACTCTCAAACGGCAAAGCTGCTTCTCGCGGTCTGACAGCGCGCTCCAGCGCCACACCTTCTTCTTCATTGTGCTCAATTCACCGTAGCTGTGCCGTTCACTGGAGGAAGCGCCCCCCTGTGGACGTAGACGTTATAGCTAACCGTCAGCGTCGAGGTGGTAGTCCACGCCAGAACTACGGTATGAGTTCCGCTCGATGGCATTTGCACAAAGGCTGTATTCCCGCCAACGCAAAGCTGAATGAGATTGCAAGTCCAAGGCGGACTCTCGAAACCACTTGCGTCCACCGCCGTCACGATGTAATAGCACGCGGTCGTGTTGGCGCAACCGGGGTCGGTGTACGTCAGCGCTGTCACGTTCGCCAGTTTAATGAATCCTGACGGTACTTGCGCGACTGAGACTTGGACTCCAAGAATCAAGGCAAATAGAATGAGCAGATATTTCTTCATGTTTTCCCCTTGAACAGCCATGCCATGAAACGCCGGTTATCTCCCCGCCCATATAGCCCCGCCGCACGGTATAGTTTTGAAATGTGATATACGATGCCTTGCAGGGACATATTCATCTTGGCCGCGATCTCCTTGTCCGTGAATCCTTTCTTGATTAACCTCTTTATTTTCTCAGTTACTTTCGGCATCGCTCGCATGCTATGAAATACCAAATACTTCAGTGACAGTAGACTTTGGCGACGGAACTAGAATGGCAGTAGGCAGCCTCGTATAGACGGCTTGGAAGTGCGGCCATTGATCGAACCACTCGTAGGGGGGAAGGAACGTGCCGAGCAGAGAAGAAATGAGCACGATGGCTCCCGCCCAGTCAAAGAGTTGATGAAGAGTAATGCTTCCCATTGACACCATGATTACCTCCTACTGAATCGTTGTAGTTCCCGTGAGCACAACATTTCCGGTTTTCCCGTTCACGCTCGTTACTGCATCTGGATAATCGCTCGCTACGGGCACCACCGCTCCCGTCCTTCCGTTGAAGGAAGTTACGCCCGTAACGACCGCCGCGCCGATTTGTGTAAACGCGCCGCCGTTCACCGAGACCCACAGCCCGTCCGAAGCGAAGCAGTATGCTGTCGCTCCCGTTACGGGATTGCAGGACGTGTGCGTAGCCGCGCTCACGGAGAACTGCGCTGGTACAGGAGTCTGAGCGTGCGTGACAATGACACCAAGAACGAATCCTGCTATGAGAATCAGGGGTAGCCAACTTCTCCTTTTATTCATCGTCGTTCTCCTTTACTTAACCGCTATATTACCTGAAGTGTTGCGGATCACACCGGAAAACATCACCGAACCGGGGGCCGGTATGGGATTAGGCGGCGGCGGAGGAGGCAGCACTCCATTCCATACTACTCCGCTCGTAGATACGGCGATGGGCGCCACGTTTCCGCGCAGATTTACCAGTGTTGAATTTATAGTGATTGTTCCGCCCGAACTTGTTGCCCCTTTGTTGAATACCATCGAGTGATTCGCGTCAAGCGTCACGGTAAAGGTGCCGCTGGTGGGATCGGCTGGCACGGAGTCTACTACGCTCGGGGAAATGTTTGACGCTCCCACATCCTTCGCCTGCAAAACGGTTAAAAAGTAACTCAGCACATTGCCTGGGTTGCTGTTGGTCGCTTCGATGCGGAATTGCCCCGGCCCGCCCTCCGTCACTACGCCAAAGGAAGGTGCCGAGGGTTGCAGCATCGTCATACGTAACGCTTCGGCTCCGTTCGTTATGGTGATGTGCTGAGTGTCTTCCAGTGTCGGGTTCGTCTCCGCGTGCAGCAGGAAAGTCGTGCTAGTCGTGGCGTTGTTGGTATTGAGCCTGTCGAGGATTACCGTTGTTTCGAGGTCACGCACGAAAATCAGTTCGCGCACCCATCCCTGCGGAGAAGTCAGACCGAGATCCGTAGCTGCATAAGCATAGGTAAGCTGGCTCTCAAGACGCGAGACCGAGATATTCCCGCTTCCCGCGGTTGTCTCACTGCCGCCGAATAGGATGCTGTTATGCGGATAAGCCGTTGTGACGGATTGTGACCCGCTGCCGCCGAATCCCGCTACCGATTGAGCGTAGCCGACCGATTCCCTGCTCAACCACGTTCCGTTCTTCCATATCTGGAACGATCCCCAGTCGTGGTGATTGTGCCCCACACCCTTCGGCGCCCCCAACTGCCACATATAATGTGCGTTTGCAGCGTTCCATACGCTGCGTCCGAACATTTGCTGATAGCCAGGGGCAAAGTAGTCGAGCGGCAGGGCTGAGAAGCTCGCGGATGGGCCTCCGTTGTCAAGAGCGGCAACCCACTGGTTCGCCGTCGCTCCCGTCATCGCAAGCCATTGACGCGCATACTGGGATACATTCGTCCCTGTATAGTAGTTCGCCATCGAGGTCATAAAGTCCGGGTAATAGTTCCCGCGTAGCAATTCGTTTCCGTTCACCCATTGCTCGTCGTCTGCCCAAGAGATAGGTTGCCAGTTCTTCGTCTCGGACTTGGCGAGCGGAGTGTCGTAAATCAGCCAGTAGATGAAGGAAAGGAAAAAGTTGTTCTCATTGTAAACGTCGCGACCCATCTGGTTCGCGGTAACGAATGGGAATATCGAATACCACCCGAGGTATGGCCCGTATTCGCTCCCTTCTTGTGGCATCCCGCCTAACCCACCTTTGGGGCCGGCCGTATTCGTCAACGGAACGAAATTCCCCGTCCAGCGGGTTGCCAACCCATTGTCGAGCCACGCCTTGCTGTTCACTTGGTCTTGGTCGTTGATCGCTATACCCCAAGTCGTGTTGTTGCGGATGTATCCCCAGTTATAGTTGCTGAACTGCATGTCCGGGCCACCCCACTGCCCGAGACCATGAGACGCATCGAGCACGCTGATATAGTGATTCCAGTTGGTGAGTAGGGTGCTCTGCTGCGCCGCCGTGAGTTGATTGTTGCACCAGTCGAAAGCCGCCACGATCACTGCGTCTCCGTTTTGTCTCGGCCCGTCTGGGCCAGCGGTTTGTAACTGTGCATCCGTATAGGTCTGCGCGAGGGCGTTGTTGATAACCGTCGTACAGTCGGAAACCGTTCCTGTCATCAAGTAGTGCGCGCCAAGCTGTAGATAAAACCTTTCATCTCCGGTGGACGTTGGAGTGAAGGGATGAGTGGTATACCAGTTCCGGGCCTGCTGTAGATTCGCTTGGTTAAACCAAATTCGCGGATGCGTTGTCGGGATGAATAAACCATCGTCGAGGCCGACAAACACGGCGAAGTCTATTGCGGAACTCCCGAGAACAACGTGTGCTCCGGCAGTATAGGTGTTCTGGAACAGTTGGTAGTTGACGAGAGTAAGGTTGTTGTCCCGCCACTTCCCGGTAACTCCCGTGTCAGTGAACCCCGCCGAAGTAATCCAAGCCGGAACCGCTCCCTGATTCGTGAACATGATGTAGACGGTACCGCCCGTGGTCAGATCAAACGTCAGGTTTGTCGTATTGGATGAGTTGCTCTGGCGTTTGGTAGCGATGCGTCCGGCGCCGATGAGTATTGCAGGCACAACGTCGAAGGTGTTGTCCCCTGTGGAATCGAAATCGTAGAAGATGGGAAGCTGGTTGGACGATGGCATGTTCAGAAAGAAGGCCGGATTTGAAGAGTTGCTGGATACGAGATTCGATACCTTGGTCTCTGCGGGCATGGTCGTTCCGCTGCCCTTGTAGTAGACCGTGAGCGTATCCCGGTGCCCGAGGCCGTCATCGGCGGTGAGCACGTTCTTCCCTAGCGCAAGCACGCCGACCCAGTAGAAGACGTTGTTGATGACGGTATTGTTCGGATGTTTGTAGACGCCGTTCGCCACGGTGGATTGCGTGACTCCATTCACCGAGAGCGTGACGTTCGCCGCGTTCGAGTACACCTTCACGTCACCGCCGTTCCGCAGGAAGTAATCCGGGCCGACGATGTGAACCAAAGGGGTAGATGCCTTCAGAAAAGACTTGTAAAGGTAATATATATCTTTCTTGTAGTTCGAGTAGGTGAGGAATCCCTTCGTGTTCAGGACGTTCTTGTACTTCACGTCGGCTATCTCTCGGAATACCCATTGAATGTACGCAGGCACGGTCGTTGGCGAGGTCACGAAAAGGCTTTGGAACTTTACTTCATTCACTAGAGTCCCGTATTCTTCCGGCTCAAAGGAATTGACCGTGAAACTCATGGCGAACGTGTTGGAAGTGTGAGTTCCGACAACCATTCCAGCACCGGACTCCGAGTACCAGTGATCCCCAGAAGTCGGGAAGTTATACATATTGCCGACATACCAGCCCTCGTAGACATTCTGGAAAATGAAGTCCACGTTCGAGGGAGATTGTCCGTTGGAGCCATAGACAACAGGGCGTGAGGTATCCGCTGCCTTGATGACCGCAGCGTAGGACGATGTGGCAGACACCGCCGGAGCTTCATTTCCCGCACTCCAGAAGATGATCGACGGATGATTCCAGTTCTGGAATACCATCTCCTGAACCAGAACATCGCCGTTGGCTGTGTGTGCTCCCGAGTTCGTATGTCCATCCTCCGCCCAGACCATGATTCCATCTTGGTCAGCGAGGTCGTATTCGAGTTGCGCGTGCGGGTAGTGGACGAGCCTGACGAAATTTACTCCCAAGTCTTGCAGATTCGTCCAGTCTGTTTGCAGGTCGGAGTCAGCAACGGCGGTAGCGGAATACTCTGTCTCCTGATGCTTGGCGATCCCCCGCAGAAGTGTCTGTGTTCCGTTCAGCGTGAAGTTTGACGATGTAAGGGTATAGAAGCGGAATCCAGTGCGCTCCTGCACCCAATCGTAGGCGACTCCGCTTACCCACGTCTCCGCGTTCACCGTATACAGGTACGGGTTGGTATTACTCCATAAATGCGGGTTGTTCACCGTACCCGTCTGCGTGACATTGACTGTTGTGTTCCCCGCCACTACCACGGCCTGCTGCAAAGACAGGACGATGTTGTTGTTCGCATCTACCAGGAAATTCTTTACCGTGAATGTTTGACTCACTCCAGTTTCATTTCTCACGAAGGTCTTAATGGAGATGCTTGCTGAAGCGCTGCTCACCGAAGACGGAGTGATATAGAGTCCCTGAGAAGCAAAATCAGGGAAGACATGATACTGATTGGTCTCGATGATCCATGCCTTGCGGTAGATACCGCCGTAATTCTTCCAGAGACGCGGAGTAGTATCCGGCAGGCAATCGGAGCAGTTGGCGCTGCTGACTTGTACTGCCAGCACATTATCCGCACCGAATACAATGGAAGCCGTGGCGTCGAAAATGAATCGTGTGTAGCCTCCGCGATGCTGCCCTAAGTGCGTCCCGTTGACGTACACATCGGCCACGGTGTTAGCGCCCTCGAAATAGATGTAGACGCGGTTGGCAGAATCACCTGCGGCAATGTTGAAGTGCGTCCGGTACCAGGAATTGCTGAAGCTCGTAACGCTTGTGGGTGTGTCCCAAGTGTGCGGAACGGATACGGTACTCCACCCGCTGTCATCGAATCCCACCGTCTGCGCGCCCGTCAAGGTATTGCTGGTGATGAATTTCCACGATCCGTTCAGTTGGGTCTTCGAGCGAACGACTGTTGGAGGAGTATAGGTCTGGGCAGAGATAGCCGAAGCGCACAACAGGAACACAAGGACTGAAAGCAGCCTTCTCATAGCACCACCGGAGGCTTGTTTTGCTGCGAAGCGACTAGCTTAAGTTCCACAGTTACTTGGCTATTGGTGTGTGATGTGGGATAGGTGCCGCTAACACTACAGGTGGAACCAGACGCGCCACAGGAATTGTTGTCTGCCACCATGTTTTGAAAGGTAGCGGAACCAGCGTTACTTGTTCTAACTGTTGTGGGAGCCGTCCCGGTATAACTTGCTTCTGAAGCGTTTACGGTAACGGTACCAATAGCCCAACTGTTCGCGGCGGTCGTCGTTACCGAACGAACCCAAGATGTCCCGCTGGCCTGATTACCCGAAGCGACCGCGCCGAATGCGCTTCCTCCTGAGTACTCGGAAACACAAGCTGTCGCGGCAGTTGGAGTCGCTGCGAAATTAACAGTAAATGTTGTAGAAGCAGTGGAGCTTGTTGTTCCCCATAGCTCAGTGCGGTACGACGAAGCATTATTGTTAGAACCTAACGGAGATGAGCCGTACGATGAACCAGCGTCACTTACAGAAGAAACCGTCGCTGTCGTCGGCTTGACCGAAACCCCAACTAGAATCTGGTGGCCTCCAGCGGAAGTATAGGTCACTGTAAGTGAAGTGCCGGAAGACCACGTTCCACACGTTGACGAAGCCCCTACAAACGCGATGGCTCCCCAGGCCGGTGAAGCGCAGAACAACGCGACAATCAGGAATAGTTTTCTCATCTTAGTTGGCCTGTACGGCAATCAGTCTGGGGATCGTGATGCCCAAGCCGTAAATTTCCACGTTCGTTGCCGTGTCCGTTGTCCGACTCAACTGTAGCCGCAATATGCCCCCGGCCACGCATCCAGTCATCGTGATGTTGGAAAGTGTCGCATCCCACTGTTGGTTCGCAGTTGTGTTGAGGGTTACGGTGCTGAAAGACTGAGCCGTATTGAACGCCACATCGTCGGTCGTCGAGCCGTCGCCTTTCGAGCAAGACGTGGCGACCTGCATGATAATGGTGTGTCCGCTGGTCGTGTCGGTAGAAGCCAGTCGCAGCCTCACGTTAGGGTTCGCCGCCGTATCCCAATCTCCGAGAAACCCAATGTGTATCTGGCAAACGTCGCTAGCTCCCCATAGGTAAAACGCTCCCTTGTTGTTCGTGCCAGCGCGAAGGGTTGGAGTGGGTGTAGCAGAATTGCAGTCCCATCCACCCGCTGCGGTCCCAGCCTCATTCGCTGCCGCAGGTAAGTAGTGGTAGTCAGGGAAGTCTATCCAAGCCGGAGGCGTTCCAGCCGTTAGAACCTGCTTTGCCGTGCCTGCCGCCAGAGATGAAGTACCTTGGCCTCCGCCACTGCCCACGACTATCAAATTGTTGGTCAGAGATGAGGCGCTCGTTACGCAGGTCGCGCAGGTCTCATTCCCAGTTGCGGTCGTAATCGCCAATGGTGACGAAGCGGTTACAGCCGGAGTTCCGGTGCTCGTGCCCCAAGTTACTGTTGGAGAGCCCGCAGCGGCCTGTGTAGTCAGCGTGACCGTACCACTGGTAGAACCAGAGATCGTCAGATTGCCCTGCGTTGTGCCTGCGACCCCAAGAGCAATCTGCCCCGCGCTCTCGACTACGCTTGGCAGACAGGAAACCGCCGTGCCCGTCGCAGCGTAGTAAGCTACGCCTCCCGTCGTCGAGCAGTTGTTGACCGTTCCGCCTACGCTCGTTGCTTGTGGATTTTGCAACTCCCACCCAGTTCCGTCGTAGATCACCTTTGCAATCGCCGTTGTGGTCAGGTCGCTTACGGCTAGTGCCGCCGTTCCCAGTTTAGTTATGGTCGCCGCACCCAAGCCATTCACATTCAGCGTAGGGTTGGTCGTTGTATTCGCCAAGTTCGGAAGGAAATCCACTTCCAAGCCGGCCGTAAGTGCGGTCGCGGCCGGAGAAAGAGTCACTGCCAATACGTTTACTAGCCCAGTAGCTACGGCATAGAAATTCGGAGTGGTGTCGGACGCCCCAATGAGTAAGGGAGCCGCTGCCGCAGTAGATCCGGTGTTGTTCCCTAGAAACTGATGCGCGCTGAAATTGGCGAACATTCCTCCGGTTAGCGTTGAGCAGGAGATGACTCCGGTAGCCGAGGCAAACGCGATTGGGTTGGAACAGCCGGAGGGAAATGCCTGAATCGTGGGCATCACCGGCATGAACGTATTCGTATTGTTTGTATAGTGGAACCCGAACCAATACCTCGGGATAATCTGTGTGGCGTTGCCGTTCACCGTGCCCGACGCTGGCGTATAGGTTATGAGTCCCGCTCCCAAATTCTCAAAGGAGAATACATAGTTGTTCGCTAGCGTGAATCCGCTCCATGCCGTTGCCGAGGCGTTGTTTCCAGTTAGGAAACTCACGTCATCCGTGATTGGAATGGAATAACTTGTCCCAGCCTGCGTATCTATCGGCACGCCAGGGATACACCAAGCGGGAGTTCCCGCCACTCCGCCAGCAGGTGTCGAGCAAAGCGATTCGGTGATTCCGCTTGGGCTGGTGGGGCCAGCAAGCCGAGCGGCCGTTGGAGTCGCGTTCTCGTAAATCATGTCCCCGAGGGTAGTCATCGGGTTGGTGAAGCCGCCACCACCGGAGCCGCCAATGAGTGCGGAGTAATTTACCCCGTCTGAAAATATCGTGGCCCCCGTACCTGATGTCAGGACAAGCGTAGTCACATCATTGATCGTCGAGGTTGTGGGGGTGATTGTCACCGTACCTGGGCCTTCATTAAACACCGGGAAGAAAGCGCCCGAGGTAAATCCAGCAGTGGTCGCCTGCGGAAGCGTGACGCCTACCGCGCTCGCGTTGGCGAAAGTGATGAGTTTATTTTCATCCGACGCAACCATCGTGTAGGAGGTTCCGGTCTGTTCGTTAATCCCTCCGTTAAATAAATCTCCACCGGGAAAAGTGGCTACCGAGGTAGCCGTTCCCGTCGTAGGCAACGCCCAAGAGATTGCCGGCAAGTCTCCGGTTACGAGCGCTCGAAATGCAGGGGCACCCGCGGTTGCAAACAGCGCATGGGTAGTGGTTGAATCCGCAGTTGTAACCGTGGGAGCTCCGCCTGCCCCGCCACCAAGCACAACTCCGTTCAAAGTAAGCGCAGCCGAAGATCCCCAGGTTGTAGACCCGCTGAAGTATGGAATACCGCCGCTGGTTCCCGCCACCGTCAGAGCTATCGTGCCGCTTGTCGTAATCGGGACGCCCGCGACGGAAATGAGACCTCCAGTGAAAGTTTCGCTCACGCTCGTTACCGTGCCGGAGCCGGATGGCGCCGAACTCACCCATGCGGAGTAATTTGTTCCGTCGCTCTCGATGAACGCGCCTTGATTCTGGTTCAGAACCAGCGTGGCATTTCCGTTTATGGTGGAGGTTGTCGGGGTAATCGTTACGGCGCCCACTCCCAGATTGAAAGTGTGGATAGTGGCACCAGAAGTGAAACCCGCCGTCGTAGCTCTAGGGAGGCCAACCGCCACGGCACTTCCATTGCTGAACGTAACGAATTTGTTGATGTCTGAAGCTACGAAGGTGTAGCTTGCGCCCGTTTGCGTGTTTACCCCACCAGCAAAGAAATCACCACCTGGGAATACCTGTGGCCCCGCCGTATAGGTGTTTGACTGGTCAGTATAGACGGTCGTGGCAAGCGTGCGCGATTTCGCAAGGCTTCCTGTCCATCCCAGTGTAAGCGTCTGCGCGGAGATGGCTCCGGTCACGTTCGTATCGTTGGTGATGGCATTGACCGATGTAGCTGGCAGATTCGCCGCAGGCAAGATGCCAGTCAGGACGTTTGATCCTCCTGCTAGGTTGATGGCCTGAAATGCCGCGAACGCTCCAGCGCCCGCTGAAATAAGAGGAGCTCCGCTGTTACCGAGCGGGATGCTGCCGAACGAACCTGCATTGTTTACTTGAACGCTGAAAGCTGGATTAGCAGGGGTTCCTCCACCGCCGCCACCGGAAAGAGTTGCCCAAGTATTCGGTGCCGTGCATATTTTGATAGACTGCGCGGTAATGTCCCAAATCATCGGTTGGGACTGCTGCGGAGCGGTCGAGGGAGTGCAGGATGGAAGAGGCTCGACTTGAGCACGGATCTGAGTGAACCCTCCGCCCTGCCCATAAGCGAGCATCGGGCAGAAGAGAACTGCAAGAATGAGAAGTTTCCTACCCGCTCGTACCAACGACATTGACGTTCACTCCATCACTCATCAGACGCACCGTTTGGTACTGGTTGAAAAGAACGTAGGTTGCCGCTCCGTCAATCAAGCCCGATGGCGTAACTATCGTTATCGGACCCGCACCTGCATCCACCTTCTTGTAGGTGAAAATCTTGTTTTTCCATACTGCCGGATTCGGAAGAGTGCGTGTGATCCCTAACACCCCGCCAGTCGCCAAAATCACTGCCTCTGGAAAAATGCCAGATGCCTCTACTCCGCTGGTATTAACCGCAAGTGCGCTAAATGCTCCCAACCCGTCCAGAATCGCAAGGTCGGTATTCAGTTCGTTGCCCCATGTTCCGACATCTCCCCCTACCGTTGGGACAGTCAAACCGAGATTCGGTGTGGGTGCTCCGGGCATCGTTCACCTATGGAATCACACGCACGTTGAACGTCTTGCTGCTCGGGGTTAAAGAGATAACCGCCATCACGCGAACGGTTGCAGTACCAGATGAAGTAACCGTACAGCTTACCAGTGCGCCAAGCCCCGCGAAATCCGTGCCGTCGCTAGGGCTTGCGTCGCATGGCATCCCCGGTTGAGCGCCAGTGATCGTAACCGTTCCGCTGGCAGAGGCTCCCACTACCAACAATGAGCCACCGATGGAGCCAGTCGTCCCAGACATAATTGGCTGATAGTTCAGGCCAGTTTGGGATTGCTGTGCAGAGATAAGGTTCGCTGTCATCCCCAAGAGGAACAGGGACATAACGAGAGCGAATGAAAGATGACGTTTCATTTTACTGTATCCTTTCCATCGTCAAGAATAGAGCAAGAACAGGATGCGTGCTGAAGACCCCGCTCTCTGTGACGGTGTATTGAATGTTTCCAGTCGCTTGTTGCTGGACGATTGCGAATCCCTCGTTCACATTTCCCGCAGTGAAAGTGCTGTTTGTGAATACCGCGAGAGTCTGTGCCTGCTTCGCGTCAGTGTAGGTCAAGTTGAGGACGAAGTTTGTCCCGCCTACCCCGGTTGTCGTGACCACGGAATAGAACCCGATGCGATAGACTCCCGCAGGTGCCGAAGCCAGAATGTTTGTCGCTCCAACGGGAGTCGTCGGCGTCGTCGAAGAATAAGATACGATAGGAGCAATGCCCTGCCCTGTTGTCGTGATTCCGTTGTAGTTGGAGATTTGTCCGAGGGTAGTGGGGCCACCGACTGTCCCTGCCTGCTGGAATAGGGAAGCCAAAAGCGAGAAAAAGAAAAGTATTTTTTTCATTTGACTCTCAGTACATCGTGCAAGTTACCAGAGCAAAGTTTCCGTTCGTGTCCCCGTCAATGTAAATATCCTCGGGAGTAATCTCATTCCCCGCTCCGAAGCCCTGCGCTGGAAGAGTAAACCAGTTCACCGCTCCTGCCGCAGCCGCAGGAATAATGAACAGCACACCCGCCAAAGTCGCCTTGTTCATTCCCTTTACTCCGATGTAGAGGTTCCCGGTATTTCCTCCCGGAGTCACCACGAAGAGGATCGAAGTCACTCGAATCTTTTGTCCGTTCACAGCGGCTTTCAGCCCTCCGGCAGCCCCTCCGACATACGGGTAAACCAACGTGTCAAGCAACCCAACCGGAGTTCCGGCAGTAACGACGATGACTTTTCCAAGAATCAGAAATGGAGGAAAGTTTGGCGTTGGCATGATTGCTCCTAAACAGTTTCCGTAATTCTAGCCTTCTTTGACACGTCTGCAAACGGATTTATCGGCTTGTACGGCCCGGAGTCACCCCACTGCTTCATCTTGATGCTTGCGTCCTCACGAAACAGGCTGAAGAACGACGGATTACGGTCAAACTCGTTAGTGACTCCCCAAGAGAAAATCTTTCCTTTGAGGGCGTTCAATACCTGATAAATCTCTTTGTAGTTTCCTACGGTGCTCGCCAAGTCAATCCGTGTGTCCGTCCCATCTATGTTCACTACCAGACTAACAAGGCCGTTGGAAATCAATCCCAGGTAGCAGTCCCGAATGTGTTTGTAGCCTGATGGAGTCCCGTCCTGCGGCATCTTCATCTTCGAGATGAAAGAGTTTCCGTTGTCCAGTGATCCCGTCATTTGATAAAGGTTGAAGTCGCTCCCTCCGACAAGAACGGAATGCACTCCCCTGCCTTCTTCCGCATAGTGCGCCAGTGCTCCTTTCGCTCCCAGTGCGTAGGAATCCAGCATCCAGATTCGTGTGTTTCTATCATAGACGAGCGTTGTCGGAAGGCCGTTGATGTCAACGTAGTCGAAGTAAAGGAACCCATCCGAAAAAGAAAGGCGAAGTTTCGATGGCTGAGTAAAGTCCGGTGGCTGAATCGTGTCTGACCCCAAAGTGATTGCCTGCCCTGGCTGACCATCGTGAGGAAAGAGCAAGTAGAGCCATTCGTTCGTGATGGATTCCGATGCTCCGCCGCTCGTCTCATAGATTCCGTCGTTTGCTCCATACCAGATTTTCGGTCCGACACAGAAAAACCATCTGGAAAAAAGTCCTTTTGATCCCTTAACGTCCTGCGGAGTGAACAGGTTCGTTCCTGTGCTTGGAAGCAAGGCTCCGCCAGTGATGAGAAACCCACCCTGAAATGATGGGTAGAGAATGAACATTCTTTGCGACGACCACGCATACGGCAACCCGTCATAGATACACCCGTTCATCATCGGTTCGGATGGCGAGGTTACTTCTATTTGCAGAACATCGGGAGCGGAATCAGGATTGTTTCCTTTCGTCAGGAAAACCACTCCCGGCTGGTAAGAATCGCCGCAGGCAAAGCAGAATAGTGCCGAAGCCTGAGAATACGGCCCCCACAGCGCCGGCAAGGGCTGTCCCATAATCGTCGCCTGCTTGATGAAGTACGGCGCTGTTGGCTGCGTCGTGGCATTTTCTACGAGAAGCAGATGCGTCGTGTCCAGCGGCTGCTCGTACAGCGTGTAGTACACTCCTCCGATATTGATTTGAGCACCCGGAGCCCAGTTCACGTTGAATTTGTCTCCAGATACCCATGTAACGTGATGGCCTCTTGCGTTCACTACTCCTGACTTGGGAGTGTCAATCGTTGGGAACGGCTGGAAGTTATCGAACTCCAGTTGCTCCGCATCCGCGATGTCAAGGTCTTGGAAGACATCCGTTGTCTGGGGATTCAGGTTGTTTGGCGAAGTCCCGACATACAGCCAGTTCGTGAGTGTCCCGCCCCAACGGAAGAAATCAATCAAGTCCACTTGAGGATCGGGATGCTGAAGAGCCGTAACGATGACCGATTGCCTCTTCGGAAGTTCTCCGTTTAGCATCGGCGGAGAAGGATTCGATTTTGCTCCTGTAAGTGTTGACCTTCCACGATGACGATAGAAGTATGGTGCTCCGGTTGTTCCCACATCTGGGCCGTAAGAGCCTCGAATGGACAGGTCGCTTATCTTTACCGCGACTGTCGCATTCACGGTCAACTGTATTCGGATGGCCGCTACGTTTGCCAAACTTCTGCTGGAATCCGGCCCAACGCGCGCTAGGTCGCTCACCTTGAATTTCAACTCCGTCCATTGGGATGCACCTGTCGCTGCTTGGTCGGAAACGGGAGTAGCTCCCCCAGGCCCCAATTCAACCGCAGTAGGGTCTCCAATGTCTTCCCTGTCTATCCTGTCTCCTCGAATAATTGCCGGCCCGTACCTGCCGCCATAAATCGGGTATCCTCTTCCTCCAAAGGAATCTATCAGCGAATTGTTGAACCTGGCCTGCCTCGCTGCAAGGATGGACTGGTTGGACAAAACCGCTTGCTGAAGGTCGTTCTGCCTAAAGGCTTTATAGAAATAGTTGTGAGCGAAATCGTTTGTCACTGCGTCCACATCGAAGATGATTTTCCCTTCCGTGAAGAACTCGGGATGATCCATGAGGATTGAAAGATGAATCACATCCGAGTCCTGTACTGGCCTGTCAATCGGAGGGTTCTGGGTAGTCTGGATGTGAGACAAATCGAAACCCGCCGTCTCGCTTAGATTTCCTGTTCCGATTGTCACGGAAAATGAAAACGCTTTGTCAGTTAGAGTGTGGCTTGTTCCCGTATTCCTGAAATATTTGGTGTTCACTCTTAGTGTCGTAAATCCTGAAATGGATGTGATTCCCAGAGGGAGCGAAGAAGAAGTCAAAAGAGTGATAGAAACCGAACCATCCTGTCCCGTTACCACCGAACGAATCTGGATGTAGTTACCCCCGACTAGAACGAGGGTATGCGGTTGGATGCCTTTGCTTGAAGCGGATGCCGGAGCTCGCACGCCTACACTCCCTTTAGGCAGTTTGTCCATCTTGCCGCGGTAGGCTGCATTGTGCTGTGTCAGAGTGACGTTGCTCAGGTGCAAGACGTGGAGGAAAAAAGCGCCTTGTGGCCTTACCGTTGCCTCTGAATACACTTTCGCGGTAAAGCCCGGAAGAATGTCTTGGATAATCACAGACTCGTCTGGATTCAACGAGTCGTGAACATTCAGGATTAACCCTGGCAAAATATCGGAAGTCGTTCCCGTAAACGTCATGGAGGCTTGTGCTGGACTGGCAACTCCGGGTGTGGCACTGAATCCCGGCGTGTCGTAGTCATAGAAGACGTTGGTAGTTACCGTGAATCTTGTAATGAGGCTGATTGCTCCGGCTGTCCCTGAAGTTGCCCAAGCCCCAAGAGCAGAAAAGTTCTCGATGATCTGAATGGCATCGGGTCCGAATGTCGCTGTCGGGGCAATCAGCGGAGGAGCAATCCCCATCTGGAATACCGTTCCATCGGCTCTCACCTTGCTCATTTTTAGGGAGTCTGCGATGTAGGCCCATGCTTCAGGAGAATTTGGAGGTCTCATCTGAAAGATGGAAAGCGGGTTCCCTGAATATCCCGAGTCTTTCAATATCAGCGAACCAGCCAAAGAAACTTGCACATAAAGGTTTGTTCCCGCTCCGACGATCCGGCTGTTTTGAACCAACAGGGAAGGAATATCGTTGTTCAGTCTTTTGATGGAATGAATTGGATCTGCTCCGGCATTGGAGATAAATCCGAGGCCGGAGCGTGCGTCAATGCGTCCGCTGACATAGGTTCGCATGTTTTTAATCAGAGGATACGCGCTCGGTAGGTTCGCCATTTATGCCGTCGCTTCCACTGCGTCTCTGCGAGGAGAATCTATCTCTTGCTTTCGTGCCTTGTCCGATAGTTCTCCGAAGAACTTTACGGAGGCTCTCAGCCTCGCGTTCTTCACTTTGGCGAGTTCGATCATCCTCTGGTACAGCGCCGTTGAATCGGAAAACTCCTGCCCACCTTGCTTGAATGAGGCGATGTGTTGGGCTCCGTCGAGAATCGCATCGAGTTCTTCTCTTCCTACTTGAATCTGGTCGGAGTCAAGCACTGGTACGGGAGCGTTCTGCAAGACATCAAGCATCAGCGAGTATGGAGCGTTTGTGTCAGGAGTTGGAGAGGACGCAATCAGGTTCCAAGACATTACTCCAATCGTGTCCGGTGGGCCGAAAACATTCTGCCACCCAGGTCTGTTGGTAGAAAGATTGCGAATGCTCACCGGAAACGTCTGTACCCCGTTGATGTAGGCCGTGATGATTGACGTATGCAATCTGGCAATTTGGATTCCTTCCTGCCAACGTGCCTGGCAATATCCTGCCCGGAAAATATCCGAAGCCTGTCCTGACCTCCCGAGTAAATCAGCCAAAGCTCCCCACTTCACCACATGAGCGAAATTATCCGGTATCCCAAGCAGAACGCCGACAGCGGGATTCAGAGGAGCACCAGAATTTACGGTGATGAGTTCCACGATCCCCGAAGCAAGGGGTGGAGGAACAAACTGAAGTGTCAGCGGAGGAGTTCCCGCAACGCTGTGTGCATCCGGGGGATTCTTCGGTGTGTTTGACCAGTTTGCTCGAAACGCTCTCGCCGCCCACTCATCCGTGTTCCACAGAGAAGAGAATAGAAAAGAGCCTCCGTAACTTCCCGCTCCGTAGTTTCCAGAGCCATACGGCCCCGCAGGAGCAATCCAACACGCCCTGCGCACGTCAATGATATTGTCCGGCAACAGCATCCTTCCGCTCGGAGGACTTAGAACATTCAATTTCTGCTGTGTTGTCACCATCCCTGTCTCAACTAGGAATTGGTCTCTTCTCCTTTGAAGTGCTTGCACTATGTCCGCGAGAATGAATTGGTCTGACCCCTGCCATGCTCCTGCTCCAGTCAGTTGAGGTTCGATCAGGTGGTAACACATTATCGAAATCAAATCGGTGTCTTTTAGGTTGTAGGAAATAAGAGAGTTTGGCTGTTGTGTCAGGTCAAACCACGGAGTTGAGGTAAGTGTGAAAGCCATCCTCCCGCGCCAATATCCTGTAAGTCCCTGCCAAGTTCTCAGTGATTCCTTGAGGTAGAGCCCAAGTTCCGCATCTGACCAGTAGATTTTCCCGTAGTCGTCAAGACGATTAGCCAGTTCTGTTCTGGCTTGCGCGTAGCTGATGTAGCCGTAGGGCATCTTATCTCGGTATAGACCAATTCAGTGTTGCCGCTGGCGGAGTCAGGTTTCCCGCTGTCGGATTGCATACTCGCACGTTGAAACTTCCCCCTGCCACATCGGGGGGAAGAATAGTTAGTCCAGTCAGATACGCTCCCGATGGCGCTGCGTTGAAAGAGAGAGCCACTCTATCGGTAGCCAACATTCCGGTGACAACCGTATTTACAGCCGTTGCACAAGTCAAGCTAGTGATCGAGGAAGTTCCGAGAGTGAGCGTCCCGCTGGCGAACGTCAATGTGTTTGCATGAACACCATCCGCCATGACCACTGAGTTGAACGTAAGCTGGTCGCTGGCGTTCTTGCAGAACAAAATGTTAGCTAGTCCTGCGTTGTTCAGCCATCCAGCAGGACATTCCGTATTCGTATAACGAAAGATTCCCGCCGTCGCCACGGTTGCCAGAGCGTCCTGTGGCATGATCATGCGAACGACATTGTTCTTTTGATCGGAAATAATTCCGTTTCCACCACTATCATTCCCGAAGCCCCATTGGTATACCAAATTCTGGTCGGCGGTGATAAAGCGGCAATTTTGTAGGGTTGTAAGGCCACACTTCTTAACCAAAACTCCCAGAGCATCTGAGGGACTCCAGAATACGCCGTTGCCATCCAAGACAAACCTGTAGAGAAGGTTTCCGTTTACGTCGTACCAATCCTGCTCATTGTCCACGACGATAGTTGGAAGCGTGGATTGATTACCTGCGGTGCCGCCTGTGTTGTAGTCCTTTACATTGCCCGTGGACAGGAGGAACGTCTTGCCTATGATGTGGTCGTTGATTCCTGTTCCGCCAGCCGACACGAACCTGTATCCATGGATGTTCACATTGCGAACTTGGTTAGCGGCGGTCTGGGAGAGATCGTAGCCGATAAAGCCAGGAGCAGCGATAACGCCTGCCGTCCAAGTAGATACGTTCACGTTGCGAGCGTCCTGAACCTTTAGTCCATAGGTTGTTCCAGTGTTCCCGGCCTCGGTGTAGAGGATGTCAACTCCGATTCCACTATTCACGGCGTCTGATGGAGCAGTCGCCCCGCCCGAAATCTCGAAGTCAGCAAAACCAGAGCCAGCGTGTCCCGCCGAGATATTATGAAATCCGATGTTCGTGTTCCGCGCACTGGCGTCAGCTTTTACCCAGATACCGCGACCACCAACATGATTGCCGTTCGTACCAATGGTGTCGAACTTTGTGCCGCAGCAGTTCCCATAAGACACAAGCGCGTCTGTGTTGGGCTGGTAGCTGAGAACTCCTAGATTGCTGACGGATGAATTGTCGAATAGATGCTGAAATAGAGCGCATTCACCGGATGCCATCGTCGCTGTGTTGCGGCAGTCAAGCGTGAAGCCATCGGCGCGAATGTAGGAACCTCCGCCCAAGGGAGTATCCTCATTGCAGTACATTGCCCTCATGTTCGCTCCGGTAGCAGAAGCGAAATGGAAGTTGTTTGGCAGCGATCCCAGTCCAACGATGCTTGAACCTCCAAACTGTTTTACTCCGCAGGAGACTCCATCAGTAATGCTGAATAGCCCGATGCCACCAGAAGGCACAAGAAGAGTCACTTGGTCTTGGGCGGAATCTCCCACGTTGATTGTCGCCACCGAGGTTTGTGCCCAGTTCTCGTTTGTTGCGTTGCAGATATGGGGATTCTTGGCGATGGCGGCGGTGATGCAGGCGTTCACGCGAACGTCTGGAGTCGCTCCCGCTTGGAGATCGGAGTAAATTGTCCCGTTGATGTTTGAGAAATTCTGCGGAGCAGTCCAGTTGTTCGTTGTGCTGATAAGGTCGGAGAGTAGAACGTCTCCGTAAGTGAACGGTGAAGTCAATCCTCCACCGGAAATCGTCACATCGTATCTTCCGTTCGCCGCGTAGAAGAACCAAAATCCCGTCGAAGACGCTTGAAAAGGATTCCCGAGAACAGTTCCTACGTTGTCCGAGAAAATTGGGTTGGCAAGAGTCAGAGTTCCCGCGTTATAGACCGTGACCGTACAAAAGGGGTATGACCCTTGAACTGCTTGGCTAAGTGGGAGACCGGAAACGGTAGGAATCACTCCCCCAAGTTGGCAGGAACCAAATGCTCTTTGGTTTGCTCTGGCTGTTGAAGCACACAGACAAAGAACACAGAGAATCAGGAACTTCTTCATGCAGACCCTCTCAGTAGCCTTGTTTCTTGCTCAATTCCGTCTCTCGTTCTCCGGTTGCGGAACGCTTTGAGTTCATCGGAGACGAAAGAATGTCTTCGGCAACCTTGTGGACTGGGCCGCGATAGTGAGACCCGTTCAGCCCTTCCTGAAAGTCATTCTTCGGGTCTCTTGCGGATCGGTCATGGGGAATATTCAGACCTTCGTTCGGATTCTTGTCGTGAATGTCCCTCCTGTCTCCGTCCGCATCAGGAGCAGGCCAGCCTGGAGCCATTGTGGTTTTTACTTGGTCTTTGATTTTCACTTCTTGCCTCCACCCATCGTCGAGTGAACCTTCGCGGCCGCACCCTCGATGTTACCGTGGTAGTTCTTGCCGTGGAGTCCTGTAAAAAACACTTCCGGCTCTCCGTCAGGCCCGTGTTCCCGCGGATGTCCGAATACAGGGCAGGCATTGTGGTTCACCGCCGATCCCGCAGGCGGAGAAATCACTGCCGGCATGTTGCTCTGCATCGTCGAACTGAGACCTTCTTTTCTATTTGCCATCGTTCCTCCTCTAAGCACTCATCCATTCTCCCCAACTGTGACTCTGCATGAACTTCGAGTCAATGATCGGAGCCTGCATATAGTCCCTCAAGTCGGGGATAAAATTGTCAGGCATCAGGTTATCATCGTTGCGCTTGGCATCGAGCAACATCTTCTCGTATTTTCTGTTGGCCTCGGCCTTCGCCAGCCGGAAGTCCACTCCCTTTAATTCCTGAATCCTTCCCTGATTCACAATGGCCCAGTCGTAGGCGTACTCTTTCGCCTTCTCGATCAACAAGTGAGAGGAAAGCGTCGTCGGGATGTCCTGAGTGGCAGACAAGTCCACTCCTCTTCGATGATAGAGATAGACGTAGCCTCTGGTGTTTGTGGGATGCGGCCACAGTTCGTATCGAGGGTTTCCATTCGCGTCCACGTCGTAGGCCGCTACGCAGTAGGCTATATCCTGTGATCCGCGAGTGGGATCTCGAGCATCAAGTTCCTGCCGCGTCATGTTCAGGTTTGGCCCGACGATGGCGTACCCATCCACAGGATTCAGAATCACTTTGAACTTTAGAAAGTCCGTGATGAAATTTCCTTGATTGTCCTGCGGCGTGTAGTAGCAGCGATAGACTTGATAACTCTGCCCCACAGCCGTTCCCTCAAGATACGGACGGTCAAGAGTAAGTGTCGAGTGAACGGGATCGTAGGAAGCGATGTTATAGACCGGGCCTTGACCGGAGCGAAATTGCCTCTGCGTAATAAGAGGATTTTGAAGGTTGTTGAGGGCCGCCGTAGCCGTGGCGTCCAGATTCACCGTCTTGGAAAATTGCGTTGGGCTGACTGTTCCTGAAGTGATGTTACTCGGTGCAATGAAGACACCCACTCCTCGAAGCCAGGACCACAATCTAGCTTCTCTTATGTCATGCCATGCACGGTTTACTAGAGTTTGCGCGAGGAGGGAATCTAATCCAGGAACCCACCCGAGTAGTTCTGAATAATAGTCTGTGAAGGCCACATCTTCTACCCACCAACCGGAGTATCGCCTTCTTTGGAAGTTGTTGTGTCCGCAGCACTCGCTGTATTCACGCTCGGCGGAGCGAATGTTCCCGGACCATTTCCGTACCAATAATCCCCGTCAGGGGTAGTGACCCAATCCACATCTGGGTTCGCTACCTGCGTGGCCTCGATGGAATCCACGTCGGCAAAATACTTGGCGAGGCCAGTTCTCCACTGAGCCTCGGTATAGTTGAAAGGACCAGTGCCAGCCTGAGTCCCCGAAGTCGGATTGAACCAGAAGCCAAGCGCCATGATTCACCTAATAAATACTGTCCCCTCTTCGATGTGTCGCCCTCAGATTTGCGGACGGGTTATTCGTTGTCAGCGCGGGATTGAACGTTCCTGGAACCGACTGCCAAAGTCTCCTGTCCGCTGCATGGAACCAATTCAGGTCAGCGACCAAAGCGGCTTCCAAACCGTCCACATCCCTTGTGTAGACCGCAAGCTGCGCTCGGTACTGTGCTTCCGTGACCGCCACGAAAGGCTGTCCAGGAGTCTTCAGGTCTTGAACGTAGAATCCCAACTTACCTCCCGATGACCATGAGACGCGCGGAACGCGCGGAAAGGTTAGTGGTGTTCGCTACCTGCGCTCCGGTGGCGGCAACCGTCCAGATGAGTTTTGCTTGGGCTGCTTCCGCTTGCCCTGCGGCTCCTACCGTCCCTTCACAGCGGAATTGCCCGTCATCGGACAACCCGCCGATGACAGCAGAAATGAATCGTAGACCGCATTCTATTGCCGTCAGGGTATCCCCGCCAGTCGGAGGATTCCCTGTTACCAGCGTGGCATAGGAGGTCGGCCCCTTGTGGTCAACTACGGAGTGGAAGCGGTCGCCTACGCCCTGCGGGTATCCCGCAAGTTGCGCGGCGCTTGAAAGCGGAGTCGGCATGAAGCCTCCTAAACTCTGTTGAAGGCAAAACTTGTCAGTAGTTGCACAACGCTAATGGTAGAAAGTACCGGAAGCGTTTCAGCAACTCCTAAAAGTGTTACTGGACTCAACAGTGTATCCACAGCGCCGACATCTGCTGTCGAAGCTACCGCAGCGGAAATCTTCGCTGTTACTGGATTGCCAGCCGCCGCCGCCGTAATCGCGGAATCGAACAGTACGGAAGCTCTCCCGGAAAGCTGAATCCAGCCGTAGTTGCCCTTCGTGACCGCGTTCAGGAAGATGCCTGCAATCAGTGTTGGGATCGCCGCTGTCGGCTTCGCGTCAGAAGTCACTTGATAGAGTGACTCGGCAACGGATAAATCGCGGAATGCAATCGTTCCGCGCGCTGGTGCCGCAGCAGCACCAGAAGCTGTAATAACGTACTGGTAGATTCCGCCGAACAGTGTCCCAGTCGCGGACACAAACCGGATGTCGAGGGGAGACAGCGCAACGCGCGCTCCCACTTCTCCGAGGTACTGTGCCGCACCCGTACCGGAGGCTACCGACTGGCCGGGAAGAACGTCGTTTGCGGCGTTCAGTCCAGCCGCAACCATGCGGTGAATCTGACTTACCAAATTGCTCGGCATTTCAAGCCTCCAAACTAAATTTAGCCTTCTGCCTAAACCGCTCTTGTTTTACCCGCCAGCGCCGAACGCCTGCAACTGCAACCGAGGAGCAGTACATTCGAGGTTACAGGCCGCCTTTAGCTGCCCTACCACGCGGGTATTGTCCTGCGCCGGAACAAAGCCCGAGAACCCGAACCCAAACTCTGGGTCATCGGAGATCCTGAAAAGCCACTTGCGAGTGTTGAACATCGCCAGAACTTCTCCGACCGTCAAGAGTGTGTTCTGTGGCATGTTCGAGATGGCCGGCAAAGCCACGTTGGGCGAAGTGAAGGTTCCAGCGAGGTAGTTGCCCAAGTCAGGGTTGTTCACGCCAAACTTCGTTGACGGGAAGTAGTCATCCTTCAGAATCATCGCGGAGTTGAACCGCATCCCGCTCACACCCCAATATGGGTCTCTTTCCTGTGCGAACCGCTGTTGCGGCTGGATGCGTTCCTTGATGAACGCATAGAGCGCCTTGTTCATCGGGATCAGGTCGGGTTCCTCCCGTCCAATCGAGGCGATTTGGTACATCTCTTCCATCGCCTGATAGGTAATCGGAGCAGTCGCACCGCCAGAAGTCCCAAGCCAGATCGGTATGCTGTTCAGCGCAGATCCGATGACGCCGTTTCTCGGCGCAGTGCCGTAGGCCGTGAAGATTGAGCCTTCCCAACCCGGAGTCACGCCATCATTCAACGCTTCGATCCAACCGTTCACGTCGTTGGGACGATTGCCGGTGATGTTCGTTCCCGCACCCTGTCCGTGGAGCGACATGGCGATAGCGATAATCGCGGAAATCGTGTTCATCGCGTTGCGCAGGTCGGTGTCAATCAGCGAGAAGACAGCCAACTCGCCCTTGTTGAGCACCTGAATGTCCTCTTTGTACTCGGGTACGCTGACCTCGTAATACTTCGGGTCAAACAGCGTCCCGGCCAAAGTCTGACGCTTCGTGATGTTGAAGTTCGCACCCTTCGCGTAGCTTCCGCCAATCATCGGAGCGTAGAGGAACGTATTTTGCATAAACGCCCCTCCGCCAAAAGGTACAAGAGCTCGGGCACGGAGATATGCCTGGAAGGGAGTATCGAGGAAGTAGTTGTCCTCAATGACAACTGGGAAAATCTCTTTGAGTGTCGTCAAATTGATTTCATCCAATACTGGATCAGAGGCCATCGTGTGTCTCCCTTATCGCGTTCAGTTACGCAGCAACTTTCGGCAATCGCCCTTTCAAAACTCTAAGCTTTTCCGTTAGTTCAGTTCTTGTTTGCCAAACTTCCTTGCTGTGCGGGTTGCCATCCTTCTTCAGTGTCTTTATTAGAGCGATGGCTATTTCCGCTTGTTCTTTTTTCAAAAGGAAGTGAGGCATACACAACTGCAAAATCTTAGCTGCTTTCTCCCCTGTGATTTGCCACCGATGAATCATTCGATGACGGTTCTGCTTTGGCTGTCGGCTGTAAACCGAACCACCAAAATTTTCCTTACACCAAAGAGGAAGGCGAATGTCAGTGTTATCTATCATCACGGCCACGTTGAAAATTAGTCCTCCAGATTCCGTGTGTGCGATAGAGGAAGAGATACATCCTTCTCCGTCAAGAAAAGCAGCAAGACGAATGGAAGAATTTTCTGATGTCATCATGCCGCTACCTTGCCATCCTTATAGCGCCCTTCCCTGAAAGCTCTTACAGCACCCGCCACTCCACGTCCTTCATCGACAACCGTGAGAGTCTTCCCTGATGCTTCGTTTGCTTTCCTTGTGGCTTCCGCTTGCGCTGCCGCACGCTCCAAAATCGGAGAACCGTGGTGGTCGTCCGTCCGCACTCCGGTTGTCAGGCCAGGATTGGACGCCATGATCTTCGAGCGTTCACTCTCGGCGCCACGCTTCTCGGCGGCGCTGATTTCCGCGTCATGGGCCTGCTTCTGAATTTCCGCTCGCTTTTCGGGAATCTTGAACATCACTTCCCATTCCTGCATCAGCGTGCGCTTGTTCGTGCGGGAACTCTCGATGACCTTCTCCCAGTCAATGATGGGAGCCTCACGGCCAAAGAGCCTTTCATACTCGCGGTCAAGTTTGGTGATGAGAGCAGGCAGTTTGACGTAACTCGCTGCCACCCCCTCGAAGTATTCCTTGGTCACAAACTTTCCGTCGTCGTCGCGCAGAGGAGTGTCTTTTCTTTCTGGCGTCGGAGTCACTGTCACATTCGCCTTCGGCAGCTTGTCTTCGGGAATGCCGTACTCGGTGGCGACGGCCTTGATCTGTTTCTGGACTTCCGCGAGAGCTTCTTCCGTCCGTGCGCGAGCTTGAATAGCCTCGTTCGCAATCTTTTCCTTCTCTGTTTTCCACGCTGTCGTGGAATTGATAAAATCCGTTGTTTTCTTTTCCTCGTCGGCCACTCTCGCCTTGAACTCGTTCGTTAGACGTTCCTCGGTGGCTCGCAGTTCATCGAGTTTGCGCGAAAACTCACCGCGCATCATCACTGACTCTCCCACTTTGGAGAGAACCTCCGGCACTCCCAGAGTGGCGAGCAGGACTCCCTTCTTGTCGTCGGGTAGTCCGAGTCCGTCAACCCAAGTTTTCAGTTCTGCATCTGTGAATGGCATTTCTCTTTCCTCCCCACCTTCACCTTTCGGTGAGCCAGTGGACTGCTTCCGTCGAAGCCATGCTTTAGCCCACGATCTTAGGACTATTCGCACTTTCGCCGGATGATTGCTGCTGCGATGCTCGCTTCACCATCGCATCCGTCAATTCCTTTTTGGCCTTGCTCGTAGCTTCCTGCATTTCCGGGTACTGCCGTGCAAGGTCATCGAGGCTTGTGTGGATCGAACGGATCAGCATTGCAAATGCTCGATTCTGACTTTCTGCGTCGTTCGTCGGTTTCCCTTCACCCGTCGAACCTACGAGGCTTTCTGGACCTGCGCCTCCCTGCGGCGAAGGCGGAGATCCGAAACTCATTCCCGAAGTTGCCACTAGCGACTCTTCCCCCGGCCGCGTCCGCGATGGATGTCACCGATCACATGATGGTATGGCGTAACGAGAGTCGTTCTCCCGCCACCCTTCCCGCGTCCTCGAGAGTGGATTTTCGCCATGCCGTGCTTGCTGCGTCCTCTTTTGCGCGCCATAGCTTACCTTCTCTTTCCTCGACCACCACGACGGCGGTAACTCACCACGCTCTCAGTCGGAGCAGTGTGAGTTCCGGTCATCCCAGGTCGTCCAGGGCCAACGGTCAAACCCTTCTTCGCGTGACGCCCTCGCGGTCCCGGTGGCTTCCTCATTCTTTGGTGCTTTCTTCGCGCCATGCTGCCCTCGCTTCCGAAAAGTCTTGAGGGAGCAGGTCTTCCGGCCAACTCCCCCGTCACTACCCTATCCCACGTCAGGGGAGCACGCCTGATTTCTCAGGGTCTCTTTTGACGGGGGAGGTACTAGCGGCGCTTGCGCCCGCCCTTGTGACCTTTCTTACCGCGACCGCGCTTGCCTCGATCTCGAATCATGGCTTTTCCTCCTTCCAGCCGTCCCGCGTTTGCGGCGACGGCCATGATGCACTGCTGTCCCGGCAACTACGGCGTTAGCTTGGCGAACTGCACTGCCCTCGCTACCGCCTCGCCGGAGAACACTGTTGGCGACGTGACTCCACTGCCTCTGCTTTTTCGGTGACTTGGCTTTGCGGGTGTGTCGCTTCGCATCTCGTTTATTCCACGGCATCCTGTTTCCAAAAAAACTGGGCTCCGAAATTTCTTTCGGAGCCCGCGGTCAATCCCTCAAAAGGAGGTCGCCGGAGAAGGCAACGTAAGATGCAACTCTAGCCTATCCTGTGGGAACCATGTCAAGTCTTTTTTTGGAGTGGCCGTTACCAGTTCCGTTCGGGAGGATATACTCTCTCTGTTTCTCTCTCCAAACCACAGAACAGATTCTTCCCTCGCTCATATTCAGCGTCATCTGGCCTGTTCCCCGCTGGAGCATAATCTTGCGAATTTCAGCCATAAAGTCGGTTTCCCGGTACTCCACTTCGACTATCTTGGTGATATGCTCGCTCATCGTGGAGACTCCGTTACCGTGGAACGTGCTCCGCCTTCCTTTGAACGAATCGCTGGACCTTGTTGACCAGTAGGCTTCCTTCCCTTCTGCCCACCGCCCATCGCCTCTCCCAATTTCGCTTTCAACTCCATGAACATTATCCATCGCCCGATTACATCGCTCGGGACAACATCCGCTCCAAGTAGCTTCGCAACCTTGTGTGGACTTCCGAAATTATCAATGTCGAAGCTGTCTGCCAGCGTCCACGGGTCAATCGGGAATCCTGCCTTGAAGAGTTGCAGGTTCATCAGTTTGCGGGTCAACTGCGTAATCTGGTGCAAAGAGTTAGGAGTCACATGGAAGTAGCAACTGTCAATGTGAGTCTGCGCTCGCTTCTGAATGTCAGCGCGGGAAATATATTCCTTCGGCAGTTCTCCCGCTTTCATTCGCGCAAGTTCATCCGGCAAATGGGACGGAATCATGTTACCGGGATCATAGTCGTAGTCCTCTTCGGTAACTCCGTCCTTACCCAAAATCTGTACGCGGCGCTTTGTGTCGTAGAACTGCATGGCGAGTCCCTTCCACATCTCGCCCAAGTCCCTCATGGACTTCTCCATGTTACGGCTCATGTCCGTAACGATGGGGCCGGCCATCTCCATCAATTTCTCTAAAGAATCCCCGGAAGGAACCTGCTTCGCTTTCGCAATCGCTTGAATGTCTCTAGTTCCGAGAATGTAGTGCATCTTCTCCCAGAGTTTTTCGATGAAGTCTCCAATCCAGCTTGGGACATCGTAGAATTGCGGGGGGAGGATGTGCTTGATGGGGTCTCCCATCTGCAAGTTAGTTTTGATCCGCTGCCCTCCGATTCTCGGGTTGAATCTTTGCATGAGTGCTTCGGACATAAGGTTTTCGTCATATTGGAGTCCTGGGTCCAGGCGGGCGTTCGCGGAGTCATCAATCGCTCTCGCCAGTCTGTTTGCGGAGTCCTGAATGGATTCTCCGTCATTCACCATCGAGCGGCCAAGAAAATCCCACGGCCAGTCGTCCAACACAAAGGGAATCGCGGGAACTTTCTTGTGCCAGTAGTACGAGGAGTTGTCGTACAAGATTCCCTGATTCGTCCAGATGCTCATGCGCCTCATCGGAAACAGGAGGCAGTCTTCGAGCACGGCTTTCCTATAGGTATTCGCTCCGGTGGCTTTGTCTTTTACGCCAGTGTCAATGTCCGAACCGTAGGAAGGAACTTTGTAATACCACTTCGTTCCCGGCTCACCCATCCAGACATCTCTTCCCGTATCGTTATAACTCAGATCAAGAATGAACGTCGTGTGGATGTCCACGGTAGGGAAAGTAGTTTCACCAGACTCTTTGTTTTGTCCGGGTCCGAACCTGCTGAGAGCAGGAGAAAGAAACTTCTGTACTTTGCGGATTCCTGACTTCATCCATGTAGGAGTCACTCGATCAGGAGTAAACTTGTCAGTCTGTGTGGGAAACGTAGCGTAGGCTCTTGCAAACGGAACCTCGTCTACCATGTCTACCGCATACGCCAACTGAATGTCGTGGTCTCTTCCAATCTGAATCGGCCGTACTTCTCTTGGGCCGTAGACATTCAATTTGATGTCGCCGCGCCCGGTAATCCAGAAATCGTTTTTCCAGACCGGGCTAATCCATCCTCCGCCGATACCTGCGTACTGTAGAGCTTTTCTGATGCTGCGATCCGCGAAAGTGTTCAGATACCACGCCATTAGAAGTTTGTTGAGGATGGTTGCCAACTGCTGAAAATCATCGTTGTCCGTCTTGTAGCCCCAGAGGGGTCGCATGTTCGAGAGCGTAGCAATCGCCTCGCGGTAATCCCTCTTCAGCATGTTCAGATGTAATTGGGATTGTCCTTTGGGGAGTCTTACGTTTCCTACGCCCGAGAGAACATCAATGGCACGGTCAATGTCTCTCCATCCTCGCTGACTCTTTAGGTAGGCTTCTCCGTCTTCCGAGGCTTCCTTTAGCCAGCCAAGTTTGCGGTCTTCTTTCTCTGTCCATGATGGAGCGATGTAGTCGGATACGGAGTGACTCGACATTAGAAGTATTTCCTCTTCCAGCCAGTTCGCTCGTCGTTGTAAGCCTCACGGTTGCTCGCATCGTTGTGCAAGATGTCACAGTGAAACCCAACTTCAGTTTTCTTTCGGCGCCGCGCATCGTTCAACGCCATGACTAATCTGGCGAAGTCTTTTCCTCGGTTACTGAAACTCTGCATCGCGTTGACCAGTTCGCTCCGAAGACTCTTTTTTACTTGGCCGTAGAATCTCTCTTCGTTTTCTTGGTGCTGTCGTGCCTCGGAGTGGAGACGTTGGTTGACTTCCCGCTCGAACTTCTCAACCTCTTTGATCGTCTTGAGTTCGACTTTTTCAAAATGCTTTGGCACGCGCGCATCTGACGCTCCCGGAAATCGGAAATTTCCTTTTTCGTCGCGGTGAACCACAATCGGGATTGGTAGCGTTCCCGGTTCCCCTTGAGGGAGTACCACCTGTTCGCAACTTCTTCCACATTTAGGACAGTTCTTGTGGTCGTCCCACTTGCGGAGCGGGAGTGTAAGGTCGAAGCGTCCGTGCTTCGGGCACTCATAGGAATAGACCGGCATCAGTCCTCGAACGCTCCTAGTCTATCTTCCAACTCCGCAAGTGTAGACCAACTTCGTCCCTCATCGGTAGCCTGAAATCCGGGTGAATACACAGGATCAACTTGTGCGCTTTCACGGTTTGCTGCTCTCTGTGCAGCTAAAGAATGCGAATTTCCTCGAATCTCCATGATGTGCAGAGAGAAATGCACCATCGCCAGCGCCATGATGCGGTCATCGTTCCCCCCGAAGACTGCCCGGAGAGACTGCCGAAACTCATCGCGCTCCAGATCCGCCATCTCGTTTACGAAGTACGGCGAGTTAATCTGAATCCACTCGTCGCGGATTGCTTTGATGATGTTGTCCATCATCATCGCTCTGGCCCAGGAGTTTTGCCACCAGCCTAGTTTGTGGGAACGTGACTGCTGTACTTTCTTGCTGTCGTATCGAATCCATTGATGAAGATTTACCCATCCATGCTTTCGGAGTTCCCACTGCGTTGACTCGCCGTTTCTCAGACAGTCAATAACAATCTTGGCTTGCCGTAGGTTTCCGTCAATTTTAGTAGAGTAGAGACTTCCCACGGCCATGCAAATAGGCCACAAGTCAAACGCGTTGATGTATGGGTTGGCAAATTCGCATACCTGAGCGTCATCACGTTCAATGTTCCCTTTTCGCACCCCTTCAAGGACACTGCGATCCAACCCAACTCCGTCTCCAGTGTCAATTCCCAATCCATAAAATTCATTCTCCTCTGGAAACTCCCAGATAAATAGTTTTCCATTCGGGTCTGTGCGCGGGTATCCGTGAAACTTCAGCGGAACCAACTGGCACTCGAACGGTTCGATGGACTGATTCCACCTTGCCCTTATGTTGATCGGCGGCATGTTCTCGTCAATGTCTCTTTTGTCAGGTTGCATACGAGTGGGAATCTGGTCGCCCCGTCCTACGAATCCGAATACTCCCAGAGGCTCCTCGGTCTTCTCTCGGTAGACCGTCAGCGTATCCGCATCGAAGGCTGAGATATTCGTTGACTGGAACGCTTCCATGTCGTCAGCCGGCATCTCGGAGTAGAACTGAGCAAGTTCCTTCTTCGCGGCGTGCTCATGCCTTTCAACTTCCCAGAACCACATCTGCTCAATCGGAAGCCTCCAATTATCTCCCAACTGTTTTCTGAGAATCGGGTCTTTATGAACGTATGCCGCTGCACGTTCGGCATGATGCTGAGTCAGGGCAGATGGTTGCCAATTCGAGGGAATCGGCCTTGATTGCAGCCAGCCGTCCGTAGGATAGATGTCCCTCCCAACAAACCACGGAAGAAACATCGGGCAGAGCCGCGACATCCCCGAAGACCAATACTGCTTGGAAAATTCCCAAGTGTTATGCCACCAGTTCTGTCGTCCTTTTGCCGTAGACTCCAAGACCAAAAATGTATAAGCAGATTCGTGCATGGCTCTAATCAGCGAGGCATCCACTAACTCTTCAGGATTGATGAAGTCTGCGAGTTCGGAAAGGTGAGCCACGTTCGGAGTGTCGCCGCGGGCGATACCGGAAAACTGTGAGCCGTGCTGAATGGAAACTTGGGAGTGCAGAGCCCCAAACTCAATCAGCCCGAATCCGGCCTCACCGGAGATTTCCTTTGTGAAGGATGGCAGCAACCACCACGGCTGATTCTGCCATGCTCGCTCCATCATCTGCGCCATCTTGGGAGATTTTTTGGGGTCGGATGAGGCCACTACTGCGTTCACATGGGTATAGAACTGGACTCGATGGGCAACAATCAATTCCCATAGTGTAGAGACTCCCAACTGTCTAGCTTTCAACTGCTGAATCATAATTGCTCGCCCTGCGTCTTCCAGTTCGGAGATTACAGCGAGCGTGATCTGTTGAGCGGTGTTCGGAGAGAATTTGATAATCTTGGGTTCCGAGTGGTGCTTAATCATCGAGTAGTGAGTGGCGTAGTAAATCCAGTCCAACTTGCAGAGAGTCCGTTCGTTCTTTATCCAGCGTTGTTCTTCGGGAGTGAGTGCCCGGAGGAGACGCCCTTCTTCATCAAGGATTTCGTTCAATCGCTTCGCCATATAGTCACAGTCGGAGATGGTATGACGTTCCAATGGGAATTTTTTAGCGGCAGACCACTTGGCGATGTTCTCTTCGGTGACTTTGGCAGAATACACGTTATTCTCTCACTGCCGTTTCCACGTCAATGATGTCTTCTTCAAAGCTCGGCATCCCTCGTTCGGTCGCTCCCGCGCTAGCGTTCGCTTGCTGCTTTTGTATCATCGTTATGTTCGTTCCGCCCGGAGTGGGAATGAATCCCGAGTGCTGGAACAGCATCTTCCTGTCTTGGATGCCATCGGTCTTCAGAGCTTCCTTGATGGACTTCTGGACGACGGACGGCATGTTCAGCGCGGCAATCAGTATCGAAGAGTTGGAACTGAATTTCTGCGCTGCTTCGGCTACCACTCCTAAAAAGTGTGCGGGGTCTACGTCGTTCAGTTTGCAGAGGGAGTCTAGGTCTGCGCTGCGCTGTCCTGGTGGAGTGAGCTTCTCGTAGGATTCGATGATGACTTGGAGGTTAGGCTCGATCTGCGAAGCGAACCGCGCCATCTCCATGAAGGTTTTCTTTCCGCCTTTGATGAACTTGCAGAGCGCGTCAATCGGCCCTTTGGAGGAATGCGTCCGTATCCTCTGCCTGTCTATCTTCTTCTCGACAGACACTAAGGCAAACGGGCTTGTTCTTTTCGTTCCTCTTCCTCTTGAAGTTCTGATTCTCGTTCTCCGTCAAATTGGAATAGGTTTTCAGGGCCAGCAGGCTTCGACGGTAGCATAGGTTTAGGTTCAGGGAAAGCACGCTCACAGGCAACAGCGATTCGCTCAAGGGCAGCGGCTACCCTTCTTAGGTCGAGATGAAATTCAAACTTCATTCGGCGGGAGCTTTGGCTTCGTCTTCGAGAACCTTCTGAATTTCCTCTGCGCTGTGAGTCGGGCTGGTTCCAGCGGCAGGCGCCACTTCCACACCTTCCTGTGCCGCTCTGGTCTTCGCGGTGACAGAACGAGCGAATACTCTTCCGCCTTTCTCAACATTCGTGTCGGATTTCTTCTCTTGCTCGAATCCGAGTGCAGATGCGGCCACCTGTGGAGTTATCACCGGAGCGTCCACGGTCACTCGGCTTTGATCTGGGCCTGCGACTCTTCGAGGCGACGGTACAGCTATTCCTGCATCCCTGCGCGCGGCGTCAGCGGTAATCCCTCCCCCTGAAGGCCCGGACACATCGGAACCTCCGCCTAGATCAATCTCTACCGTAGGCGCATCTGCATCAGGCATCGGTGACTCTGCGTGACGTGTATTCACTGGGCCAACATTCACTTCCCAGTTCGCCGGTTCTCCGGGGTAGACAGTCGCGGCCAACTTCCACCGCCAACTGATAAGTGGATAGGTCACGTTGACTCTAAAGCGATAGTCGGCGTCCAGTTGCCGCTCGATCTCCGTCAGGATTCTCTTCTTTACTTCTTGGCCCGAGAGCGCGTTAAAGGGGCGAAGTATCGTGTTGCCCATATTCAGTCTCCATTCAAAAGAAAATTCTTGCCTTGGTCAAGCATCCAGTTGGCGGTCTCGATTGTTACTGCGTCGGAACATATCACTTTTAGTTTGGCAGGAGCAGTAAGTTCGGGAGGACAAGAATACAAAAGCACCATTGCATGAGTAGGATTCATCTCTGAAACCTTCTCTGTCGCTCTGACTAGAGTTTCTGTTACGTCTCCGGCTCTAAATCGGATGCTCATTTTTCAAACTCGATGTTCAGCTTCTTCATTTCGGTACAGTTTGCGGCAATCTGGTTCAGCGTCTTCATGTGCTTGGGTTGTGGGAAGTGGCCCCACCCTAGTTCCCACCTGCGGATCGTAAGATAGTTCACTCCGACTCTCGCTGCAAACTCTGTCTGACTCATCTTCATCTGTCGGCGGAGTTCTCTTACCCAAGCACCGAATTTCTTATAGCGGGGGTCATTCTCTTTGCGGAAGCGAGCTCGGCGCATCTTGATTCTTGAGGCGTGCGTGGGAGTAAGCTGGTTCCACGGCTTCGATGGGCGTGGAGGTTCTAGGACTTTAGGATTTTGCTTGTCGGCCATTCTCTATGCGCTTTACCGCTTCTCGCAGTTCCTTGAGACGAATCTTTGTCGCGGCTTTCCCTTCCAGTAGTTCGGCAATCATCTGTGTTTCCCAAGTAGTCAGATTCGGAGTGTCCTCTGCCGTCAGACGAGAGAGGAGCGCATGGACTTCTTCCGTGCGCTCCGCCTCGGTTGTTGGCAAGGCATCTTCGATTGACGAGACTTTTCCCACTGCTACCTCGGCTGTGCTTGGCCGCAGTTCGGGCACTGAGCATCGCCCTTGCTGTACTGCACCCCACAAGCAATGCACTTCACATAGGGTGATTCTTCAACCACTTCGGGAGCAACTTCCGCTTCTGGAGTAGCAGGAGGTTCAGTTGTCGCTGGAGCCTGTGGCGCTTCCGGCGCAGCGGGAGTTTCCGGCGCTACCGGAGAAGCCGGAACTTCTGTTTCTGGAGTTTCTGTTGCAGGTGTTTCACCATCAAAAAACATCTTCTTTTCCTTTCTTTTAGAAGGGGCCGGGAAACGGAGGATAACCCGACCCCTTGTCATGTCCCTCAGGTGCTACGTTGTGACAAGTATTACGATGCACCGTACAACTTGTCAACAACTAATCGCTGACCGAATCCTCTTTCTTGATACGGACTTTGACCGTCTCTTCCTCGACGACCAACTCCACATGGACTCCGTGGTAGGTGTAGGAGGTCTTCCCGTGCTGCTTCATTAGATTGAGCAGCTTGGTCTTGAGTGCAACCTCTTCTGTTGTTAGTTCCTGCCGCCTGTCGCGGATCTCAGCATAGTCCATTGCCGCGTTCTGGATGGATTCGATTTTCGCGTCCTCCATCCCCGGCAATCGTTTCTGCCGCTCGATCTTCTTCTTTGCAGACTTCTCTTTCTTTTTCGTCATCAGTTCTCCTTTAGAGGATTTCTTCAACCACTTCCCATGTTTTCCGTTTACCCCGTGGCCCTTTTTTACTCCAACCGTGAAGGATGATAAGACCGCCTGCTGTTTTCCAATCAAGGTACGTGGGCAGAGAAAGAATCTTTTTTTTCCGGTCGGACATATGTGTAGCAGTGGTCGTCTGAACAAGGGCAATTTGCCTTAGTTGTGATAAACGTATAACACGACACGCAAGAATGTCTCCGAACCCGAAAGCATCCTGACGAACTTTGGCGAATCGGTTATATTTTTCAACGACACAGGCGATCCACCCGCAGTCGCGTAGATACTTCAAACTTCTCTGTGTCGGTGAAGTCTTCAAAACAGTCTCTCCTGAATGTTCTTGGGTCTGGATAACTGATACTCCCACAGACCTTCTTTTCCTTTGCCCCGGCGCCGCTTTTCGATGATATAGGAGCCGAACGCTTTCTTTCTCAGGTGGCGTAACTGCGCGGATATGCTGGCCTGCGGATAATGTGAGAGCATCTCCAACTCTTTCAGTGTCAGCCAACTCTTGCACGCAGCAGCAGATAGCATCAGATCACGGATCGTATCCGTCTGCTTGCGAAGTCTCACTTCGTCAAGCGAGGGAACGTAGTCGGGACCGAATGTGCTCAAAGAAATAAAGTCTCCGTGTTCGCTGAAACTGAATCTCGATGCGTTTCAGCGCGTAAGTCTTTCCCCCGCCAGAGTCCGCGGTCAATAAAGCGCGAGTCGTCAGAAGAACGTCCAAGTCAATCGTGACGTTCTTGCCATGACACTTTCCAATGACAATAGAACTCACTTCTTCCTCACGTCGAAATTATTGTCGTGCAAAAACTGGTACAGCCCGTTGCCTAACTGCGAGGTCTGGTCTTCGGAGAGTCCGATGTCCATTAGACCGTCAATCATGTGGATGACTTCATGCAACACGGTCATCTCCTCGATGGAGGGAAGCAACCCCTCTTTCACATGAATCTCTCCGGTCTCGTCGTTGCACTCCGCGAGTTTCTTCGATGTATAGAAACCCGTCTTTACTCGGTAGACGGTGACATCGTGGCCAAGAATATGAAAAGTAGTCGGCAGCCTCATCGGGTCATCTGACTGAGTGTTTCGCAGAAAACTTGGTGGTAGATGATGGGCACCTGTCCCTGAAGAGGATTCGGCCTATGGAGCAGCAGCGTATATTCCGAGTGAATCAAGCCTCGGGCAACATGATGGCGAACCTTGATTACCCGGCTGTGCGGACTTCTCTGTTTCTTCTGTAACAGGTCTGCAAACCATCTCATTTTTTTTCCTCTGTCTTGGTAGGAACGGGCTTCTTCGTGAACTCGAATGTATCGTTGTTCAACTCCCATTCCTTCTCGTCCAATTTCGCAGACTTGAACGCTGCGGCTCTTGCCGCCTGCATTTCCACGTTGATCTTCGAGGCTTGTCCCGGCCAGTCGCGGTTCTGGCAAGCAGCAAATTCCTGGTTGAATTGCGCGGCCCTCAGTTGAATCTTCAGGATCGCCGCCTGAGACTCAGGAGAAGCCTTTGGTGTCTCCGGTGGTTTCGGTGCCGGGGACTGCATTAGAAGAATGGACGCGATGACTGCCAGTACAATTCTCAACATTTGTCCTCTTTCTCGAACGCTTTGATGGCGCGTTCAAAATCCTTGAAGGCTTTAAGCTCCTGACGGTTTATCGGCTCCATCTGCGGGAGTACCGCCTTCGCCGTCCGACAGAGTGCCCGTGCCAACTTTAAGCGATCCCGGATGGAGCGTCGTAACGATGTGTAGGCTGAGTCCGTCCTCGGCCGCTTTCGCAAGAAGCGAGTGAGCAAGTTCGTAGCTGAAGTTTTTCCCATCGGCAATCACCAAATAGACCTTTCCCCGCTCCAACTCGTAAACGGCCGGCAACTTCCCTAACGCCTTGAAGTCCTCAACCTTCACTATCGGGTGGTTCGGATTCACTTCACCGTCGAGTGGCTCAGGTTCCGAGTTTTTCATCTGTTCCTTCCCAAACAAATTGCTCTAGCGGGAAGTGCGTCCGGCAGGAGCAACAAAATGTACCGCCGTAGAATTTTGGGTCACGGGCATACGTCTCAGCGAGAGCGAGTCCCATAGTCGTATTTGTGCCGCAAGTCGCATGAGTGTAAGTCCTTCGTACAGGTCGCACGAAACCTTTGGCGCGTTCCTCTGCGCTCAAAACAATGTAAGCTTTCTGCATTCCCGTGGACGGGTCAATCTCCCGATGGTCGGGGGTTTCTGGAGAACCATCCGTTAGCGTGCGCGCGGTGCGGTCTACTGGAGGAACTTTCGATTCCTGCTCCTGCCAGTATTTAATCTTGGCTTCGCGTTCTGCTTCGTCTGCTTTGCGAATCATCAGATAGGCTAGGTGCCGCGCTTGGTCTGGTGAGAAAACAATGTGGCCGACACCGTTCTCATCTGGCTTAAGGTCAGGATGGTTGACTACGACTTCCCCGTTCAGGATTCCAACTTCCAAGACGCCTTCAACTTTGTCCATGAAGTTCCTTTCCTGCTTTGCGGGCAATCTCTCTGGCGATGCTTCTGCGCACTTTGCGCTTCATCACGCCGGACTCATCTCGCGGGGCGTTGGTCGGCGAGCAGCGCCATTCCATCCAGGACTTGATTCTCAGGAATTGTCGGCGAAGCTGGCGCGTCATGCGCGGTTCAGCGAGCCGAGCGGAACTCTTCCAGTTGCGGGGACGCTTGAAGCGGGATGCGCTCATACCATCATGCTCCGTGAGCAACAAAGTGTGCAGCCAAGACAGGTGAACAGCGTCCACTTTCCGCGTCTACCAGGAGACTTCTCCCATGGATGGCGGTATCGCTCCCATTTCCTTCCACGGCATCGAGGACAAGCCCATTTTGCTCTACGTTTCCTCATGTGCGCTCCAGTCTCTCAAACATCGGAATCAGCAGCGGGATTTCGTCGCCCTCTTTGACATCGGGGAATGTATCGCTCTGGATAGTGAGCCAGTGCGTCTTGGCTCCCGCTCTTTCCGCCCCGCAAATTTTTCCGGCTTTTCCGACCCCTCTTCTCCATCCCCGCCCCTCGCTTCGCTGCCCAACTCCACCGCCCAGCTCCCGTTTCAACGTCGTGCGAGATGTACCGTACATCCCATCCCACCCCATGTCAAGAACAAAAAAACAAATACGCGAAAAAAATCTGAGGCGGTGGTTAGGCCACTGCTGAGGCGGGGGAGGGGTTGAGCCGGACAATGGATACGAGTCTGGACATGGAAGAGCGGAGAGACTGAGGCATGGTCCTGCTAGGGTGCTTCCGGTGAGTGTGCTTCGGTCGGTCGGCCAGGGTGGGGAGCCGATTGCCGGCCGATGGTGCGCCAATGGCCGGCCAGTGTGTGTGGTCCCAATGGTGCCAAGTAAGCCTGTTGTGTGGTACTGTTGGGACCATGCGTAGGGATGCGGTTATCAACGTCTGTGACTTGTGCGGCCATGAGTGGTACTCGGGATCGGCTATCCCGAAGCGCTGTGCCAAGTGCAAGAGCCGAGCTTGGAATGGTCCTCCTGAGTCTGTAACGCGGTCAATGACTCCCGCTCCAGCTCGTCATACCGCTGAGTCCGACTGGCACACTTGCCGCTGTCCATCTTGTGTTCGCAAGCGCAAGGCTTTGTCCTGAATACCTGCTTGCATCTTTGATTCCATCTATTTTCACGGTACATCTACTTTTCACTTGACAAACCTTTCTCATGCGTGCATTCTCTCGCCATGCGGTCATTCCCTCAATTCGGCATCCGGCTACGGAGCCTGCTTTCCCGCTCGCCTGAGACTCGGAGTCATAAGACTGGATGCCTGCCCGCCTGCCGTGCTGACTCCCTGTCTCTATCTCGGAAGTCTAACGCTCCGATTGGCAAGCGAACGGGAAGGGAATGGCGAGTGATAGTGAAGGTGTTCTGGATTGTAGTTCTTACTACGTTTAGAGGAGGGTTTTCCGATGAATGAGATTCAGTCAATCGTGAGGAGACGGTTAGAACAGATTAACCGTGACGGTGGGCATTATAGGCTTTGGATTGGCAATCAGGCCAACCCAGACGACAGGTTACAGATTCTCGTCTCGCAAGCGGATTATGATTTGATTCCTTCACGCGGGACGCGTGGGACAGTGCAAGTCACTGACACCTTGACAGGTAAATTGCTCACCATTCGCAGAGCATCTTGCGGTCTCCCTCATTGTCTCTGTGCCTTAGAGTTAGTGAGTGAGTCTCAGGATTCAGTCTGACAGTTTATGTCAGTTATTGGGTTTCTCGGATTCAGTCTGTTAGACGGTTAGGTGAATCGGGAGAAAGAGAGGATAAGAACATGCCATACCTGGACGGATGAACACTTTGGGATTGATTTAGGACGGCACGCGCAAGCCGGGAAGTGCGCGAGAAAGATGGTGTAGCAATGTTCAAGAGTGAACAGATACGAGTGATCCGGGCAGCGTACAGCGAATTGGGAAACATCGGTTTACAAGATGGCTGGTACGACGTGAGAGACCGTCTCTTTGAGATGAATGAGCAGTCAGAAAGACGGCATCGACACGGCGCACACCCGCCTTGCCCATTGAGTATCAAGGATGCCGCGAAACTGTTCACGGTTTCCCACTTGTTAGACGGATGGAAAGAACCTGATAAGTGGGACGTTGGCGCTATCCTTCAGATTCGCACGGAAGTTTTGTACGCTCAGGCATACGCCAAGAAACATCACGAAGAGCTCGCAGACTGGGCCGCGAAGTGGGCAGAACCATTCAAGGCAGTTGAATACGCTGAACTAATGAAGGGGGCCGCATGAACGTAGAAGTACCTTTGCAGACTCTTTCGGTTGGTAGTCGTTTCGGTTTGCTGCTGGAAACCACTGGCCGGGTAATCCGCGGCAAGCTACTCCATCTATCCTCTTGCTCCGCGCTAGTCGAGTGGGAGTCAATCCCGCGCACAGTCGAGGTGCATGATTCCGAGGGTGTGGAGAGAGTCTTCCAAGCGAACGTCAAAAAGAAAGAGCATGTTTCGCTTCAGACTCCCGTGATCCCGCAAGTCAGCAACGAAGAGTACAACGAAAGGATACTCGCATGAGTCTCCTATTCCAGACTCAGATTGATAAGCACGATTCCATGTTTCCTTCTCCGCTGTCTGAAAAGTACAGGCCGCGTGCCATCGGAGACTTTCTCGGACTCGACAAACCGAAAAAGATACTCGCAGGTTTCTGCAAGAGACCGTTTCCGTCAAGTTGGCTTTTTACCGGCTCGCCAGGTGTCGGAAAGTCTTCGATGGCAATGGCAATGTGCGAGACACTCGGCGCCGAACCTCATCATATACCGTCCCAAAAGTGTACGGTCGCAGAGATAGATGCGGTCATTCGGATGTGCTGGTACGCTCCGTTTAACGGCGGATTCCATTTTGTCCTAGTGGACGAAGCCGATCAAATGAGTAACGCGGCGCAACTCGCCTTGCTGTCAAAATTGGACAGCACCGATCCCCCGCCGAAAACAATCTTCGTCTTTACCTGCAATGAAACGACACGCCTAGAGGAAAGGTTTCTCTCCCGTTGCAAGGTACTGGAGTTTTCTACTTACGGTCTCCGGGAGTCTCTGTCTCTATTCCTTGCGAAAGTGTGGACGCTGGAGACAGGGAAAGAATGTACGCTTGACACTCTCCGCATGGCGAAAGATGCAACCAATAATGTCCGAACGGCTCTACAGAATCTTGAGATGGAGATACTCGCGCAATGACAACCGACTACTTCAAACTGTTCTGCTGGATTGCCTGCGGAAAGGGGACAATCGAAGATGCCTTCAATATCCCAAAGACTTCGCCAGTGGGACTTGACACTGGAAGAGTACGCGAAGAATCACCCCAGACGGATAGTCGCAATTCCGGCGATCCTCGCCTGGATTGCGGCGCTGACTCTCATCTGGACGGCCATCAGAAAGTAGATTGACAAAAGTAAGTCATTTAGCTACGTTGTACGGTGCATCGGAGGGAAGATGAAATTTGAAATTAAGTCTTGGGTTAATTCCTCTCTTTTGTTCTCTATTGAAACTGACTCTTTGAAATTAGCAGTTGAATTAGCAGTAAAGCAAGGCGCGAACCTCAGAGGCGCGAACCTCGGAGGCGCGAACCTCAGAGGCGCGAACCTCGAAGGCGCGT